>Ga0209619_10000494_pt1 | contig 27766 bp, 21 predicted proteins | sample Rifsed16ft3_FD_184011 | JGI IMG/M metagenome (GOLD analysis project Ga0209619, IMG submission 184011) | Soil microbial communities from Rifle, Colorado, USA - sediment 16ft 3 (version 2) | ecosystem: Environmental > Terrestrial > Deep subsurface > Rock core/Sediment | place: Rifle, Colorado... | reverse complement strand
ATTAAATCGTTGGTTTCCAAAAGCAAAGAGAAATACAACTTGCTGTTTTTCGGACTTGTTTCAACAGTTCTGATTCTTCCAATTTGCTTTTGAATCAAAGTGGATACCAGATCCAATATTTCATTCCTTCCATCAACAAGATTGTCAATACTGTCAAAAGTGTTGTCTTTAAAAATAACTTCTATTTTGTCAAAAAGGGCCTTTAATTCATCATCTATCCTTTTCAGGTCTCTAATTTGATTAAATTTGAGCTGTTTGTGATGATTATCAATATGATTGTAACTGTTTTGAGTGATAAAAACTAGAGACTGAATCATATCCTGCAAATAGCCCAAAATCATTATATAAAACATACTGCCTTCGACTGAGGTTTCATCAAGGTTTTTAATGAAATAATAGACATTCGTCTTCAATTCGTCGACTTCTTTTTCGAGTTTTTTCAGGGACTTTTTGTTCTCTTTTAACTTGCCTAAATCTTGAAGACCCAAATTATCAATCACATCGCTGTAAATTTCGTTCGTACTTCCGATAACGCGCGAAATCTGCGCCGAACTCTCATTAATAACCTCATTAATTGTGACAATATCCTCCCGTTTCAGCAGCAGTAAATCCTGTACTTCTTTCTCTTTTTTAGTATATTTCTTGGCACTTCGATACAGAATAATCCCCAGAGAAACCAAAAGTCCCACAAAGGCGAAAACCTCTCCTACTTTCAGTAAAAAAGCGATGACGAAGGCCGATAGAAAGGCAATAATGGCCGTGAAGAACCAACCGCCGATCACATTAAAAACACCCGCTATACGGTAAACAGCACTTTCTCTGTCCCAGGCTCTGTCAGCGAAGGAAGATCCCATAGCTACCATAAAGGTAACATAAGTTGTAGAAAGCGGTAACTTCAATGATGTACCAATAGAAATTAGAATACTGGCTACCATCAGATTGACAGCGGCACGAATCATATCAAAAGCAGGTTCGTCTTTTTTCTTTTTCCCTTTTAAATCAGGCTTTTCAAATTGCTTATCAATTCTCAGTTGAATGGCATTGGGTAAGAGATAATTAAACCATTGCCCCATATATACACTTGATCGTACTACAGACTTAGACAAAGCATTAGACGAAAAACGCTCCGTCCCCTCATCTTGTCTTGACAGATTTACTTCGGTTTCAATAACACTTTTTGCCTTTTTAGAGGTCCAGATGGTCACTACCATGACTACTCCCGCAAAGACCAAAAAGTAGAACGGCGCTACAATATTTTCATCCGCTAATCCTCCCATCATAAAAACATCTCCCGATACTCCAGAACCGCTAAAAATTTGGTAAGAATTAAATGCTGCAATCGGGACTCCGATGAAGTTAACCAAGTCATTTCCTGCAAAAGCCAAAGCTAAAGCAAAGGTTCCGATGATAATAATCACCCGAAGAATGTTGACCTTAAAAAAAGTCATCAACACTTGGGAAAGCACTGTAAAAAAGACAAAGTTTGCACCAATAATCAGAAACTGATTTTCTTTGATCCATGAATGGGTATCGGCACCTATAAAAGAAACACCTTTCAATCCTTTAATCAGGATAAAAAAGGTGATCGCTGTAATGGCGAATCCCCCAAAAATAGACCCGATGTATTTCATCCTTTTTTCGTATTGAAAAGTAAAAATCAAACGAGAAATATACTGAACAAAACCACCCAACGTAAACGACAAAACGACTGAGAGAAGGATACTGCTCACGATTTGCGTCGCTTTCTCAGTATTAATATAATTGCCAACAGTACTTAAACTGTCGCCTGACATATATATTTTGTAGAGTGCCAGACAGAACGCGGCGCCCAAAAGTTCAAAAATAATTGACACAGTGGTCGAGGTTGGCATTCCGAAGGAGTTATAAAAGTCCAGCAGTAAGATGTCTGCAATCATGACGGCCAAAAATATAATCATCACATCATTAAAACTGAACATGGCCGGAATAAAAATGCCGCTTCTGGCAATTTCCATCATTCCACTGGAGAATAACGCACCCACTAAAACCCCTAAACTCGCCACAATCATGATGGTACGGAAAGAAACAGCTTTAGATCCTATTGCCGAATTCAGGAAGTTTACGGCATCATTGCTAACTCCCACTACCAGATCCGTTATTGCAAGTATACCCAAAACAACGAGCATTACTAAATAGATTTGTTCCATAATTATTAATCTTTTTTTGAAAAGGACTGCAAAAATCGGTTAATTATTCGAAACTTACTCTTTAAATTTTTAATTTTTGTTGTTTTTGTTTTTTCTGCTCTGAAAAATGAGAATTCTAAACTGTCATTGAATTTGCTTTTCGATTGAGAAAAGCAAGCTAAATATTAGACCAAACTGCTTTACACTACATTTTCTCTGGTCAGCTTCAATACAATGTTTTGCATCACTTTTATCGCCCTAAAAATTCTGGTCGCTGTATTTGTAAATTAACGGTTATTCTTTAAAATGATTAAAGCTGATTCTCGCACAAATAGTGCAAAAATCAGCTTTAGTATTTTTTTATGTTAGGCAGAATTACTTTTTATCTATCATTTTTTCATGCTTGATTGTCTTTGCATTAATCATAAAGTAAATAGATTCGGCAATGTTGGTGCAATGATCCGCTATCCTATCGAAATGTTTCAGCGCTATAATTAAATTGGTCCCTGACACGACTGTTTTAGAATTACTCTTCATTTCACCAATGATATTCTGCGTTGCCTCAGTACTTTTGGTTCGGATACTATTATTTAAAGCAAAGATTTCCTGTATCATGTCTTCATCCATATCCTGGAAACACTCATTTGTTTTTGCTGTAATAAACTCGACTTCCCTTGCGATTTCGGTAATATTGAATTTCGAAATCAATTCATGTTTTTCCTTTATGCTTTTAGAAAGTTTAATAATACTCATTGACAAGTCACCAATTCGTTCTATTTCCTTGCTCATTTGCATGGCAGATATAATAAAACGCAAATCTGAAGCTACTGGTTGTTGCAAAGCAAACACACTTTGGCAGATATCATCAATTTTTACATCAAGTTTATCAATTTTATTTTCTGTCTTTTTAACTTCCTTCCCTTCGGAAACGGGTTCTGAAAGCACTGACTTAACCGCTTCAGCTACCTGACTTTCGGCTAAACCCCCTATTTTTATAATAATTCCCCTAAGCTTGCCTAGTTCTGTTTCTAAATGTGATGCCATTTTTATTAAAGATTTGAAGATTTAAAGTTAACCGATTTCGAGTACAATTCAAAATCAATTCTATCCGAATCTTCCTGTTATATAATCTTCGGTTTGTTTTTTTGCCGGTTTTGTGAATATTGATTTCGTTTTATCATATTCTATCAAATTACCCATATAGAAAAAAGCGGTGTTATCACTCACGCGTCCGGCCTGTTGCATATTATGCGTCACAATAACTATGGTGTACTTGTTTTTCAATTCGTAAATCAACTCTTCGATTTTAGAAGTTGAAATGGGGTCCAAAGCGGATGTAGGCTCATCCATCAACAATATGGATGGTTTGATTGCCAAAGCACGTGCGATACACAGACGTTGTTGTTGTCCTCCAGAAAGCTCAAATGCCGATTTTTTAAGTTTGTCTTTCACCTCATCCCAAAGCGCCACTTGCTCTATGGTTGTTACGACACGCTCTTCAATTTCCTTTTTGTCGGTGATACCATTTACTCTTAATCCATAGGCCACATTCTCAAAAATGGTTTTTGGAAAAGGATTTGGTTTTTGGAAAACCATACCTACATTTTTACGTAAATTATCGACGTTGGTGCTATTACCATAAATGTCTGTACCGTCAATATGGATGCTTCCAGTCATTTTGGTATCATCAATAAGGTCATTCATCCTGTTTAATAAACGCAAATAAGTTGATTTACCGCAACCTGAAGGCCCTATTAATGCCGTAACGGTATTTTCTTTCATCGATAAAGAAATATCGTGCAAAGCTTGATTTTCGCCGTAGTAAAAATTTACGTTTTGTGATTCTATCTTATGCATGTTAGTTCATTTTTACTTTTTTTCCATAATATTTACGAAGAGCATTCGCCAATAAATTAGAAATTAATACAATAATAATTAAAATAAGTGCAGTACCATAGGCCATTGACCTAGACGCCTCTATATTAGTACCACTAGTGGATATTACATAAAGGTGGTAAGGTAACGCCATCGCTTGGTCAAAAATTGACGTTGGCAATTTAGGTAAAAAATATGCGGCTACCGTAAATAAAATTGGCGCCGTTTCCCCAGAAACTCTCCCTATAGATAAAATCATCCCTGTAATTATGTTAGGAAATGCAATCGGAAATACAATTTTGCTTGTAGTTTCCCATTTACTGGCCCCTAAAGCTAAACTAGCTTGTCTGAAAGTATCGTCAACTGCTTTTAAAGCTTCCTCAGTAGTTCTAATGATAACAGGCAAAACCAATAATCCTAAAGTTAATCCACCGGCCAGGATAGAGTCTCCAAAACCTAATTTGTTTACAAATAATGACATACCAAAAAGTCCAAATACTATTGATGGTACTCCAGCAAGGTTATTTGTCATTTGTTTGATGATTTTCTTTGGCCAGCCTTGTTTTACATATTCATTCATATATATGGCCGCCAATACCCCTACAGGAAACGCAAAGATCATACTTGCCAAAACCAAACAGAGTGTCCCTATGATTGCAGGAAAGATACCTCCCTCAGTCATCCCGTTTTTAGGCATTTCACTAATGAATTCCCAACTGATGGCACCAATTCCTTTTACCACAATAAAAGCCAATATCACAAATAATAGTGCCACAACAGAATAGCTTGTGAAGCTAAAAATTCCGAAGGCAACTTTTTGACTTCTCCTTTTTTTGTTTGCTAAACGATTTTCTACATTCATCTTAGTGTTTTTTATGGGATTGTCTGTTAGTAACCATTTCCACTAACATATTGATTCCGAAAGTAATTATGAATAGTATGCAACCCAATGCAAAAAGCGCTTCATAATGCAGGCCTCCATTTGCGGCCTCTCCCAGTTCCGCGGCAATAGTCGCAGGAATCGTTCGAACAGGCGCCAAAAAAGTATGCGGTATAACGGCTGCATTTCCAGTTACCATTAGGACGGCCATGGTTTCACCAATTGCGCGACCTATCCCTAAAATCGCACCAGCTGTGATTCCAGATGCCGAATAAGGGATAACCACCTTATATATCGTTTGCCAATGGGACGCCCCTAAGGCTAAACTGGCCTCTTTCATCGCGCGAGGTGTGTTTCGCATTGCGTCTTCAGAAATGGTGATAATAGTTGGCAATGCCATAATGGCTAAAACAACACTTCCTGCCAAAGCAGTTTCACCCACAGGCAAGTTAAAAATATCCTGAATCAATGGCACAATAATTACCAATCCAAAGAATCCATATACAACGGAGGGAATTCCTGCCAATAATTCTATCAAAGGTTTTAACAAATTGCGGGTTCTTTTCTTTGCTATCTCACTTAAATAAATGGCAGCAAACAGTCCTATCGGCAAGGCCAACACAATGGCACCAAAACTGACCCACAATGTTCCGTAAATTAGCGGCTTAACTCCCATTTGAGCAACTGGCTCGGCGGTAGGAAACCACTCCTCGCCAGATAAAAACTCATAAACTGAGATCTTATCAATATCCAGTTCGCGTCCTTTGAAGTCTTTGTTTTTGTATTTATCCGAGAAAAAAGCAATTATACCGGGTGTTTTTGCTATAAGTTCATTGATCTTATCCGGGAAATATTCAAAATTCTCGCCAAGCTCCTCTTCTGTATAATAATCAGTTATGTCGCTGGTCCTGAACAGAACAATTGCCTGGTCTTTCCCTCCAAGTTCTTTCCAATTCGTTATCTTCTGATCAAAAACATCCTTTATTTGTGATGGCTCCAGCTTTTTTACTTGGTTTGAATCATGAACCGCAAGCAAAAATCCTTTGTCGACAGGTTTTTTATTAAAAACTCCCGCGCCTTCAATAAATAGAAAAAAGACAATCAATACAACGGTAATACTAGTAGCAGCACTACTTAGCATTAAAATTGATTCGATAATCTTCTCTTTAATCTGTTTAAAATTTGTTTTCAAATCAGTGTGTTTTATTTTTAGCAAAACTACACTAGACATCCTCCGCTAATGTTTTCGCATCATTAACTTTATGTAAATTTAATGTTAAGGAATTATTGCCTAAGCAAATATTTAAATACGCTTTAAACAAAAAAGGTTGCCCTAGTTAGGGCAACCTTTTTTCGATATGTAAATTAACCTTTATTAATTCAACGGAACATAACCAATTTCAGAAACAGTTTTTTGTCCTTCAGGAGAAAGTGCATAATCAACAACCGCTTTTACTTTTGCAGCGTTTGCTTTGTCATACATGTAGAACAATGGTCTAGAAATAGGATACGTTTTATCTTTTGCACTTGCAACAGATGGCTCAACAAAAGTTTTCCCCTGGTCGTAAGAAACTGCCAATTGTTTTACTTCTTTTGTTTCATATGCCAATCCGATATATCCGATAGCACCTTTAGTCTGACCTACTGCTTGAACGATTGCACCAGTTGCAGGTAAGTTTAAGATATCTGTAGCATAGTTTTTCTTGTCCAATACTTCTTCTTTGAAAAACTCATATGTTCCAGAAGAAGATTCTCTTGAATAGGCTACGATTTTTTCATCAGCTCCACCAACTTCTTTCCAGTTTTTAATTTGACCAGTAAAGATTTTCTCTAATTGCTCACGAGTAAGTTTAGATACAGTGTTTGCAGGATTAACAATAACTGTCAATGCATCATACGCTATAATCACTTCTTCAATATCTTTTTTCATTTCAGAAAACTTCAATTTCTCCTCCGTTTTCAAATCTCTTGAAGCCATTGCGATATCGGTAGTCCCATCAATTAAAGCTGTCAAACCTACGCCAGATCCACCACCAACAATAGTAACGGTAATATCTGAATTTGTTTTCATTAAGTCTTCTGCTTCTTTTTGTGCCAATGGCAAAACAGTGTCGCTTCCTTTGATTGTTATAGACACCTTTGCATCATTTGCCTGAGCTCCTTTGTCTTCCGTTTTTGCTTTACCGCAACTCAACATACCTATTAAAGGTAAGATTAGAAATAATTTTGATGTTTTCATTTTATTTTTTTTGTTTGATTTAAATTTTTTACAAAAGTATAATCTTAATGTTAACTAAATGTTACGCTAGTATTATACAATGTGTTTTACACAATGATTATATTCCAATTTCAACTTGCACTCGTGCATACCAGTTTCCAGAAGTATTTCCTGTGTAGAATTTTTCATTCTCATATGAAAATTCAGTTTGAACTTTTAATTTGTGGTCTAAAATATATCTAGACAAACTGATCGCATATTCATCTACATTAGGACTGATTGTTTTAATGTCATCGCCAACTTTTTGAGTAGAAAATCGACCCGCGATTTGATAGTTTGAAGGAAACACGTAACTTAATTGAGTATCAACCCCATGACCTACAAATACCGCTTGCTTTTTAGTCGCATCCAAAGGATTTACCGTAATTGCGTTGTCTGTAGTTCTTGACATATATGCGGACATTGCTGTCCATCCGTTGTACTTGAACATCGCGTCAAAAAACACTGATTGTAGAGTTCTAGATTCAAATAGGTCATTCCCTAATTGACCTTGAGATCTTCCGGCATTGTTATTTTGACTGAAAGCTCCTGAAAGCATTAATTTTGGCGTTTTTTCTCTTAGCAAATCTCCTTCAAAATGTGATCCGTTTTTAGTGAAAGCCCCCAAAGGAAACAATTCCACTTTTCCGGTTAAGGCAATACCATCATTTAATTCCTTTGTGTAATTTCTTCCTTCACCTTTAGTAATGGCTCCTTTTAATGAATAAGAAAAATGATTTGCATCTTGTTTAGAATAATCTAAAAACAATCCGAAATCACGATCGATATTAAACTTTGAATTGTTGATCGTACGATCCGTAAATTCCAAAGATCCCGATGAAATTACCCTTTGACTGTTTCCAGGTAATTTAGTTTGTCCAAACCCGATTACCCAGTTTTTTGTAGGCTTATAAAAAAGAACCCCGTCAAGAATTACATTTCCGTTATTTCCCGACACTGCCATGTCCCTCGCCGAAAACCCTAATTCCACTTTGTAACCAAACTTTGGATTGTAGACAAAACCATCCAACTTTAATCTCATTCTTCTGATTTCGCCCTCAACAGTCCCAGATTCACCTTCAGCTTTTGCAAAACCTGCTCTACTTTGAACTCTGAATCCAAGATTTAATTGAAATAAACTGTCTTTTGCTGTAAAACCCAGTCCCTTTTTTGATATAATGTACGCAGGCTCTGTTCCTTGCTTTTGTTCAACTGCACCTTCTTGCGCTGACAATAGTAAAGAAAACATTAATGATAAAGTCAATAAAAAATTTTTCATTTTAATAATTTGTTGTTATTGTGTTATTACGCTGCAAACCTAATGTTAAATATAATCTTGCATATTAAGCCAAGGTTACCTTTACGAGAATTTAATGTGAGCTATCGTGAAAAAAACATGAAAAAATTCATAAATACAGACACTCATTTTATAGAAAACCCAATAAAAGCGGTACTTTAGAGCATTACAAACCGGTTAACATTTACGTAACATTGCATAAAAACACAATAGAACATATTATGAAATGTCAAACATTTTCACTATTTTGATAGGTTTTTATTTATAAAAAGGCACTGACAACACCATTTACCATCATAGCATCTTCATAAAGGTTGCGTTCGGATGTAAATTCAACCAGAAAGCTTTGCGAAGACAATAAGCGTCCGTTTTTCAAAACACGCAAAAATCTTTGTAACGTCTCAGATAATCCAATACAATAATGTAATTCGGCATACGAACGTGCACTTCATTAACAAAGAAGAAAATAGCTATGGCGCGTTTTCAAATTTTGCTAATAAAAAACCTCCCCTACTTTATCGATCTCGATAAAAGCAAAGAAGATTCAAAAATCACTGCGTTCCTGAACGACTCGATATTGCGCAGCAGCCTAAAGTAAAACTATTCGGTTTTTGGATAAAGCAAAATTTCTTTAAAAAAAATAGGCCTTGTTATTTAAAAGCCAGGAGACGGCTAAACACAATGAGATATTAGCTATTACAGTTGCGGTCGTTTTACCGAGACGATTTGTGCGTGGGCCTTTTCAAGTGTAAAAGAAAATTCGGAACCAATACCAAATTCGCTCTCTACATATATTTTTTCCTTATGTGCCTCTATAATGTGTTTTACAATCGCAAGCCCTAATCCGGAACCTCCCTCTGATCGAGAACCACTTTTGTTTACGCGGTAAAAACGCTCGAATAACCTTGGTATGTTTTGTTTCTCTATTCCCTCACCATTATCACTGATTCGGATGAGTACTTTTTCTTTTGTCAGGTTAACTACCGCTACTTCAGTAGTTCCATTGATTTTTCCGTACTTAATAGAATTAACGATCAAATTCTCAACAATCTGTTGTACACGGTCTCTATCAGCCCATACAAAATTGGGCAGGATATGATAATTTTCGAAGGCTAGTGTGATTTTCTTTTTCTCCGCTTTCATTTCCAGCAAATCAAACACGTTCTGAATCAATTTTACAATGTCAAATTTAGAATAATCAAGATACAAATCACCTACTTCAAGTTTAGTTATCATGTCTAAATCCTCCACGATATAGATTAATCGCTCCACTCCTTTTTCGGCACGTTTCAGATATTTTTTGCGAATTACCTTGTCCTCCATTGCCCCGTCAAGTAAGGTAGAAATATAACCCTGAACTGTAAAAAGCGGGGTTTTTAGTTCGTGGGAAACGTTACCAAGAAACTCACGGCGGTATTCCTCGCGAACCTTAAGCATTTCAATTTCGAGTTTTTTGTCTGTAGCAAATTTCTTCACTTCCCTGGTAAGGGTTTCCATATCAGTAGTTATGGGGTAATTGATTAAGGAACTGGACTCCAATAAAGATACATCGTCATATATTTTCTTTACCCTTCTGTAAATAAAACGCTCTACTCGATACTGTAGGACCACAAATGAAAAAACATAACTTATTAGAATAAAAACAGTCCCAAAAAGCCATAAGCTATTCGAAGTATAATTAAATATCATAGCCGCTAACAATACCACAAAGGCCGTTGAAAAAAGACTGATGTATAAGGCTGATTTTACGGCAAATTTGTAGGTTTTTTTAAAACTGATTTTCATTTATATTATTCTTGAGTAGTTAAAATAGACAAGATAAATAATTCCGGTCATTATCCCACCAAAAAACTCATTGCATTTATTATGTTTAAACTTCAAATTTATAGCCAACCCCTTTAATGGTCTTAAAAAGATCCTCCCCGATTTTCTCTCTAAGCTTTCTGATATGGACGTCTATCGTTCTTCCGCCAACGACAACCTCATTTCCCCAAACTTTATCCAGAATTTCATCCCTCTTAAATACCTTACCTGGTTTAGAAGCCAAGAGATAAAATAATTCAAACTCTTTTCTGGGAAGCGCTATTTCAATATTATCTTTTACTATTTTATATTCTTCGCGGTTTATTTCTATTCCCCCTACATTTAGTGTTTCGCTATTTTGACCCGTTTCTTTTAATCGACGTAATAGGGCTTTAACCTTACTTACCAATAATTTGGGTTTTATCGGTTTTGTGATATAATCATCCGCACCGGCATCAAATCCCGCAACTTGCGAATAATCCTCACTTCTTGCGGTCAAAAAAGTAATAATTACATTACTTAGTTCTGGAATTTTCCTGATATTTTCGCAAGCTTCCATGCCGTCCATTTCAGGCATCATCACGTCCATGATTATTAGGTCAGGCAATTCTTTTTTTGCTTTTAATACCGCTTCTTTCCCATTCGCGGCCGTAAAAATTTGATATCCCTCTTGGGTGAGATTATAGCTTACAATTTCTAGAATGTCCGGTTCATCATCAACCAATAAGATCTTCGTGTGTTTTTTTTTCATGTTTGGCAAAAATTATATTTAGTCATTGAATTTTATCCTTAGAATTCAATGTTTTTTAATTGCAATTGTAAATATAACAATAAATCAATTGTTAAAAAAAGGGCTTAACCGTTATTTAATATAGCCGCTATTTGTTAATACTAAAGATACCAAATGGTAATGACTCGATAACCTCATCATAACAATAGCGCCTTTACTTTGCAAAAAATTAAATTCAATTATGAAACTGAAATTATTCATTTTAACGCTTTTTATCAGTACCCTAACTTTTGCACAAAACAAAGGTATTATTTCTGGAGTACTAACTGATAAAGATTCAAACAACGAAACACTACCTTTTGCAAATGTTTTACTAAAAGGTACTTCATTCAATACTACAACGGATATTGACGGTAAATATACCTTAAATGTCCCTGCCGGCGATTATGTAATACAGTATAGCTTTATTGGTTACGAATCTATCGAAATTCCTGTTGCAGTAAATAGCGGAGAAACAATAACAGCAAACAAAGCACTGGGGGCATCCAGTTATAAACTTGATGATGTAATTATAAGGGCGACAGTAAATCGAGAAAAAGAGACTGCTTTATTATTAGACCAAAAACAAGCGGTGGTGATCAAACAAAGTATCGGCTCACAAGAAATGGCCCGCAAAGGAGTCAGTGACGTTGAAGAAGGTTTGACAAAAATTACCGGAATAACTAAAGTCGATGGTAGGGGACTATTCATCAGGGGACTAGAAGACCGCTACAATAACTTATTGATAAATGATTTACAGTCGCCCTCTAACAGTCCTTTCAAAAAAATCATTCCGTTGGATCTATTTCCTACCGATGTTGTTGGAGTTTTGAATATCTACAAAACTTTCAATCCTAATATTTCTGGAGATTTTGCCGGAGCAACCGTTAATATTGAAACACCTCAACCTAAAAACATCACTAAGTTGAATATTGGTTTTGGCTATACCACTAACAATAATCTTCAAGACTTCTTACTTTCGGACGACGCAAATTCTGCTAAGGGAACTTTAGGGATGATTGGTAATGACAGAGCACTTCCTGGAATTTTCGGATCAGTTCCCAGCGGGCAAAAACTTTCTCCAGCTGAATACGAAAATGGATTTGGTAAAAAATCATGGGACGTTAACAGCACAAAAAGTCCCTTGAATTCTAGCATTGGATTTTTACATGCTCAAAAATTCAATCTTAAGAACGAACGAAACATTAGCTACATTATGTCATTCAATTTTGACAATAAATACTCTTTTAGAGAAGGTGTAGACAGAACGTTTAACCTTGGTCAAGGCAACTACGATAATAATTTATACAATACCCAATACAGTTACCAGACTACATTTTCTGGTTTAGCTGGAATGAAATACAAAACAAACCGTTTTAATTTAAATTTTAATACATTTTTAATTAAAGCTACTGAAAGTAAAATCCAAGATCAGCTAGGATACACAAACAGTTTAGCCAATCAGACAGATAACCTTATCCGTATGAACCAATATGAAGAATCGAACTATTGGAACACACAATTATACGGAGATTACAAACTAACAGAAGACGGTAAACACAGTATAAAAGCCGGAGGTTCTTACGTAAAAACTTCTTTCCAGCAGCCTGACAGAAAATTCATCTCTGGGATCAAAGTAAACGAGAATGAAATCAACATGTCTTACGGTGGAAACAACTTGAATCGTCAATTCCTTGACGTAAAAGGGAACTTTTATTACTCTTCACTTTTAGAATATAATTTAAAATTTGGAGAAGACGAAAAACCTAATGTATTATCTGTCGGATACAACAGTTCGTTAAATGACATGCAGTCTACGTACCGCTTCTTTTCAGGAAGGAGAAGTATAGAGAAAAACTACACCGCTAACTTGAACACGATCAGCGGAAACATAAATGATGATATCAACAATGGGATTCTGTATGTGCAAGAAGAATCAAACGGAGATTATAAAGTAAAATTGAATCAGTTTATCAATGCCGGATATTTCAATCTGTTCATGAAGTTTGGTGAAAAATGGGATTTGAATGCTGGAATCAGAGGAGAAAGCTCCACTCGTACTATAAAATACAGAGAGCAGGGAGATCCTTTTGGAAATGCTTTCCGCAAAAAAACCGCCGACAAACTTGATATCCTACCTTCGGTAAATGCAAAACGCATTTTAAATGAAAATAGTAATTTGAGACTTTCATTGGCAAAAACAATCACGCGACCAGTTGCAATGGAATTGTTACCTATAAACTACATCAATGCAGATGGAACTTCGGAAAGTGGAAATCCAAATTTGAAGGACAGTGAAAACTACAATGCCGATTTCAAATATGAATTGTTCCCTGATAATAAAGAATTATTTGCTGTAGGAGTGTTTGGAAAAGTAATCAATAATCCTATCGAAAGGGTTTTTAAACCGACTGCAAATAGCGGTGGACAGATTACAACATTTAAAAACTCAGAGCAAGCGGTTATTTTTGGGGCTGAGATTGAAATGCTTTTCCAATTGAGCAGAATTAACGAATCACTTTCTAACTTCTCCTTAGGTTTCAATACTTCATTGATGAGTACTGATGTAAAAGTAGATCCTACTAAACAAGGAAACGAATTAGAAAATGGTACAAATCGCAAACTGCAAGGTGCTTCAAACTGGTTAATCAATTCCGATTTAAAATACGATTTCGTTTTGAGAAAAGATTGGAAAAACTCAATGACATTAGTGTATAATGTTTACGGGGATAGAATTTTCGCAGTGGGTTCATCAGGAATTGATCACATTTATGAAAAATCATTTAGCAAATTAGATTTCATCTGGACGAACTCCATTTCGAAAAATCTTGAACTTAAATTTGCAGTAGACAACATCCTAAATCCAAGTTACAGAAAAGAGCTAGGCACGGAAAGCACTTTAAAAATCACCGAAGATTCTTTAGTACTCAAAGAATTTAAAAAAGGAGTCGGATTCTCTGTTAACATAGGATACACGTTTTAAAAACCGCAACAAAAAAGAGCTGATAAAGCTCTTTTTTTTGTTCCTCTTAGTAGCATAAACTTTACATCAAATTCACTGTTATATAATACTTTAGTAACAATTACATAACTAAATTTCAGGAGAGTCGATGTACTTTTGAATATAATAAATAACAAAAAAACTATAATTTTAAAATCATTAAAAATGAAAAAATTAGTATTTAGCCTTACCTTATTAAGCTTAGTTTTTACAAGTTGTACTTCAAGTGACAATGATGTAGTGACTACACCTCCAACCGCAACAGGCGATATCACGGGTGATATTACAGCATCAAAAACGTACGCAAAAGGCACTTATGCACTAAGCGGTACGGTTAGAGTAAAAAGTGGTGCTACACTAACTTTTGAAGCCGGTTCAGTCGTTACTGCTGATGCATCAAACGGTACAGATGCTTTGTTAGTAGAAAACGGAGGGAAATTAAATGTTTCAGGGACAGCTGCTGAACCAGTTGTATTTACTGAAAAGTCAAAAACTGCAGGTTCTTGGGGTGGTATAATCATGTTTGGTGATGCTCCAATTGTTTCCGGAAAAACTGCTGACGGAACCCCTATTACTACCGCAACTTCTGAAGATGGGACAAACATTGTTTATGGTGGTACAAATTCAACTCATAATGGTGGATCTTTAAAATATGTTCGTGTAGAATATGCAGGTAAAAAAATCTTGGACGGAAACTCTGAAATGAATGGATTTTCATTCTACGCAGTAGGTTCAGGGACAGTATTAGAAAACTTAGTTTCATACAAAGGAGCTGATGACGGATTTGAATTTTACGGAGGAACGGTAAGTGCTAAAAACCTTATTTCTTACGGAAACACTGATGATTCTTTTGACTGGCAAGACGGATGGCAAGGTCAAGCAAACACTAACTGGTATGCTTATCAAACTGGAGCTGGAAATTTTGGAATGGAAATCGAAGCAAAAAGTGTAAACAATGCATTCGGCCCAAAAGTATCGAACATCACTTTAAGAAGAGCAGCCGGAACAGTTACTGAAGCTGGTAACCCAACAGAAATAGACGCTATCCAATTCAAAAAAGAAGGAAACGGAGAATATTCTAATATTGTGATTTCAGGTTACACAACTGCTAACGCTACTTCAGTAAGAATACAAGATGCAGCTACAAACACAAATCAAGTTCTTACTGGGAAAATAAAAATGCTAAATGTAAAAATTGCCGACAACACTACTTTATGGGGTGCTGGTGCATCTACTTTTACGGTAGCTTTCCCAACTGCTAACTTCACAACAAGCACAACAGCAACCGGAGCAGCTCTGACTCCTGGAGCTTGGGCTATTGTTGATGGTGTTAATTTATTAGGGAATTTGTAACAAACAGTCTTTTACTTTATATCAAACATCCTGAGCAATCAGGATGTTTTTTTTTGGTATGCTTTTTGAAATATATTTTGTATATTTACTAATCAATATCAAGCTAATGACAAAAAATTACTTTTATAGTGCAATCTTACTGGTCTTTTTCTTTTCCTTGAGCCTCAATGCTCAAGACTTAAAGCAACAACCAAAACCACAAGAAACTTCCGTTATCGAAGGTCTCAACTTGTACCCAAATCCCGTGAGCAATGGCAAAGTGTATATTTCCACCAAAAACGATTCAGAAAAAGAAATCATTATTTTTGATCTTTTAGGAAAAAAAGTGCTTCAAACATTGATTAGTTCAAGAGAGCTAAATGTATCGAATCTTAACTCTGGTGTTTATATCATAAAAATAACCGAGGACAACGCCTCAGCTACCAGAAAACTTATTGTAAGATAAAAATTACTTCGTAAAATAACCCTAAAGCTCCAAGTCAAATTGGAGCTTTTTTATTTGAAATTACGAGGCGTTTAAAAAACCGAAAGGATTATTAAAATTTATACCTTTGCAATAAAAATTTTTGATCACTGACACTACCATATTTTCCATTTCGAGTCAAAAGCAATTTGAAAAAATAGCCTTAAAAGTGTTCCGTTTCCAATATGAAAACAACTTGGTCTACAAAGAGTTTTGCGACCTATTAAAAACAGATGTGCCAAAAGTAAAATCACTGCAGCAAATCCCGTTTTTACCCATTCAGTTTTTCAAAAGCCACAAAGTGGTTTCCAATACAAATGCAATTGAAGCCACCTTCACCAGCAGCGGTACCACTGGGACAAATACGAGCAAACATTTAGTAACTGACACTTCCATCTATGAAGAAAGTTATCGACAAGGGTTTTCAGAATTTTATGGAAACATAGAAGATTATGTCGTTTTGGCATTACTCCCTTCTTATCTCGAACGGGAAGGTTCCTCATTGATTTACATGGTAGAAGACTTGATTAAACTATCAAACCATTCCGATAGCGGTTTTTACCTGCACAACCATGACGAACTGATCGAGAAACTTATCGAACTGGACCAATCAGGCCAAAATGTAATCCTTATTGGCGTTACCTACGCACTATTGGATTTGATCGAAAAGCAGTATTTCCAATTACAGCATACCATCATCATGGAAACCGGAGGCATGAAAGGCAAACGCAAAGAAATGATTCGCGAAGAACTGCACGAACAACTATGTGAAGGTTTTGGAGTATCAATGATACATTCTGAATACGGAATGACCGAATTACTTTCTCAAGCCTATTCTTTAGGAAACGGCGTATTTGAATGTCCTTCCTGGATGCAAATTCTTGTCCGTGATAGCGAAGACGCTTTAAGCTACATTCCGCAAGGAAAAACAGGCGGGCTGAATGTAATCGATTTGGCCAATATCAACTCCTGCTCTTTTATTGCCACTCAGGATTTAGGCAAAAAAAATCCCAACAACTCTTTCGAGGTATTGGGACGTTTTGATAATTCTGATATTCGTGGTTGCAATTTGATGGTTTTATAAAAGTTGATTCAGTTTAAACAATTCTCACAACAAAATAATTCTTCTTTCCGCTTTGCAACAACACAAATTGGTTGTTGATCAGATCTTTTGTTGAAAGCACAAAATCTTCCTTCACCTTTTCTTTATTAACAGAAATTGAATTGGCAGTCAAAGCACGTCTTGCTTCACCATTCGACTTAAAGAACCCTGTCTTTTCATTCAAAACAGTGATGATATCGATTCCCGCTTCAATTTCGTTTCTTGCTATTTCAGCCTGAGGTACCCCATCAAAAACTTCTAAGAAAGTGGCTTCATCCAGTTGTTTTAAATCCTCGGCTGTTGCATTTCCAAACAAGATATTGGACGCTTTAATTGCTTTTTCTAGTTCTTTCTTCGAATGTACAAAAACGGTCAATTCTTCGGCCAATATTTTTTGCAAAGCCCTCATATGGGGAGCTACTTTATGCTCTTCGATCAAATTATCGATTGTATCCTTGTCTAAAAATGTAAATATCTTAATGTACTTTTCCGCGTCCACATCAGTGGTGTTCATCCAAAACTGGTAAAATTTATATACCGAAGTCTTGTCAGCCGTCAACCAAACATTTCCACCTTCTGATTTCCCGAATTTTGTCCCGTCGGCTTTGGTAATCAGCGGGCAAGTCATCGCGTAGGCCTTGGCTTCTTCGCCTACATTCATACGACGCACTAATTCCGTTCCAGTGGTAATATTTCCCCATTGGTCAGAACCGCCCATTTGTAACAAACAGTTGTATTCTTTATGCAAATGATAAAAATCGTATCCTTGGATTAACTGATAGGTAAATTCCGTGAAAGACATGCCCTCGCCTTCACCTGACAGTCTTTTCTTGACAGAATCCTTGGCCATCATATAATTCACCGTAATGCGTTTACCCACATCACGAGCAAAATTAATAAAGGATAGGTTTTTCATCCAGTCGTAATTATTCACCAGAACTGGCGCATTTACATCCTTCGAATTAAAATCAAGAAAACGGGACAACACCTTTTTTATTCCCTCAACGTTACGGTCTAAAGTCGCTTCGTCCAACAGGTTTCTCTCATCCGATTTTCCAGAAGGGTCACCGATCATTCCCGTGGCTCCACCAACCAATGCAATTGGCTTATGTCCGAAATTTTTCAAATGAACCAGAAGTATGATTGGCACCAAACTCCCAATATGCAGAGAATCTGAGGTTGGATCAAAGCCTATATAAGTCGTCGTCATTTCTTTTTGAAGTTGTTCTTCGGTTCCAGGCATGATGTCGTGAACCAATCCGCGCCATTGTAATTCGGAAATAATATTTTTCATTTTCTAAAAATCAATTTTCACAAAGATAGTTTTAATTGCATAATTTGAAAATCAATCCCCCTAAAAATCGAACAAACTAATTATCTTTACCAAATGATTTTAGTCACAGGAGGAACAGGTTTAGTAGGCGCACATTTAGTGCTCGATTTAATGCAATCACGAAGCATCGCAAGCGAGAAAGTTCGCGCGATTTATCGCGATCTTGAAAGCATCGGGAAAACAAAATCGCTTTTTGGTCTTTACAAAAAGAGCGCCCTATTTGACGATATAGAATGGGTGCGGGCAGATATTGTGGATATCCCATCTCTCGAAGGTGCCTTTCAGGGAATTGACCTTGTCTATCACAGTGCCGCCTTGATTTCATTCGACCCAAAAGAAGAAGATTTAGTCCGCAAAACAAACATCGAAGGAACCGCAAACATTGTCAATTTTTGCCTGGACAGCGACGTGAAAAAACTATGTTACATCAGCTCGACAGCTGCACTGGGCGATTTAGCCTCGCACGAATCAATCATCACTGAAGAAACGGAGTGGAACCCAGAAAAACCGCATAGTGATTACGCCATTTCTAAATATGGCGCCGAAATGGAAATTTGGCGGGGCCAACAGGAAGGATTAGACGTTATAATTGTCAACCCAGGGGTAATTATAGGCCCTGGTTTCCCTGATCAGGGCAGCGGGCAGCTATTTAAGAAAGTGGCTAATGGGTTGTCATTTTATACCTTGGGAAGTACCGGATTTGTTGCGGTTACTGATGTGGTAAGAATCGCGGTTGAACTCACAAAAAGTGAAATTTGCAACCAACGATATACCCTTATTGCGCAAAATATTGTTTTTCGTGAGATTTTAAACACTATGGCCGACGCATTAAAAGTAAAAAGACCCAGGACTCACCTTACACCTTTGTTGATGGAAATTGGCTGGAGAATGGATTTGATTTTGTCCTCTTTTTTTGGAAGAAAAAGACAATTAACAAAACCCATGGCAAAGGCATCTTATTCAACAAGCATTTATTCAAACGAAAAAATTAAAACAGCATTAAAAACAGATTTTTTAGACATCCACCAATACATTAAAGAGATTTCAAGTTTGTAGGTAATCCTCTTTATTATTTGATCGTCTTTAAATCGCTTTCTTCAATTTCATCCTTGCCAATTTTAACTTTTCGATCCTTTTTTTCAACGGCAACAAAGTATCCTTGGCTATCTCAATATCTTTTTTCTTTTTGATCGAGTCAAGTTTGGTCTTTTTCTTATTTTCGACCTTTACCAAGGAATCGACCACTACTTTTCGATCATCAATGCGTTTGATGATTTCATCAAAAATGTCCTTATACCCGTCATAATCGGAGGCATAATAAACATTGCTTTTGGCAAATTGTAAACTGTCGATTTTATATTTTATATATATATATTGCGATGGGTTTATATTAAAAGTGGCCAGCGAATTTGGGTTTTGATATTTTATTCCGTCCAAAATGGCCAAATCATACATGATATCAACCATCTTTTCTTTTTCAATAAGACGATCCGGTTTTTCAACCGGTTTTTCCCCACAGGATAAAAACAGAAATAAAATTACTAAAAACGACATTGCTTTTCTCATCTGATTGGTCTTTCTTATCGATCAAATAACATTCGTTTCCCTGCACGAATCTCTTTTACTTTAAAATTATTATAGACTAATTGCCCATTCACAAAAGTATGCGTAATTCTGGATTTGAACGTAAATCCTTCAAAAGGAGACCAACCGCATTTGGCGAAAATATTTTCTTTTTTCACGCTCCATGGCAAGCCGGAATTCACGATAACTAAATCCGCATAATATCCTTCCCTGATAAAACCACGCTTTTCTATTTTGAAAATCTTGGCCGGATTGTGGCACATTTTTTCGACAATTTTTTCGATGCTGATCTTGCCTTGATGGTAGGATTCAAACATGGCTACAACTGCATGTTGAACTAAAGGCCCACCTGAGGGAGCTTTTAGGTAAGATTGTTTTTTTTCTTCTAATGTATGAGGAGCATGGTCCGTGGCAATGACATCTATTCTATCGTCAAGCAAAGCTTCCCAAAGTACCTTTCGGTCATTAGCCGTTTTCACGGCCGGATTCCACTTTATAAGGTTTCCCTTGGTGGCATAATCCTCATTGGTGAACCACAAATGGTGAACGCACACTTCGGCGGTAATTTTTTTGTCTTCCAAAGGGATTTTGTTTGTAAACAAATCCATTTCCTTGGCAGTGGAAAGGTGGAAAATATGCAAACGAGCGCCCGTTTTTTTGGCAAGAGCCACCGCTTTAGAAGAAGAAATGTAACAGGCTTCTTCAGATCGAATCAGATGGTGCGCCGTAACGGGAACGTTTTCGCCAAATTCCGCTGTATATTTCTCTAAGTTACTTTTGATGGTAGCTTCATCCTCGCAATGGACTGCTATAAGCAATGGCGTGCTTGAAAATATTTTTTCAAGAGTAGCTTCATTGTCAACCAGCATATTGCCTGTTGATGAACCTAAAAATATTTTGATTCCCGCCACATTTTTGGGGTTTGTCTTTAGGACCTCTTCCAAATTATCGTTAGTCGCGCCCATCATAAACGAATAATTCGCATATGACTTCTCGGCTGCAAGCTGATATTTTTCTTCCAAAATGGCTTGGGTAACCGCATTAGGAACCGTGTTGGGTTGTTCAATATAAGAAGTGATTCCTCCCGCAACCGCAGCTCTAGACTCCGATTCTATATCCCCTTTGTAGGTAAGCCCAGGTTCTCTAAAATGCACCTGATCGTCAATTGCGCCCGGCATCAAATAATTCCCTTCGGCATCGATAATGATACATTGGGATGACTTGGCGCTTATGCTTTCTGAAACTTCAACAATTAAGTCATTTTCAATTAAAACATCGCCCTCAAAAATTACCCCTTCATTTACTATTTTGGCATTCTTAATTAAAACCCTATTCATTGTGTTTTTTTCTTATAAACTATTAACTAATTTTTTTAATCTCAGGGAAATCACTCCAAAAACAGCTTCGACTATAATCGAGTTACTCATTTTCGATTCTCCCTTTGTGCGGTCTGTAAATATTATCGGAACCTCAACAATAGTAAAGTTTTTACAAAAAGTTCTGTATTTCATTTCAATCTGGAATGCATAACCAACAAATCTTATTTTATTGAGATCAATTTTTTCCAAAACCTCTCTTTTGTAACAAATGAAACCCGCCGTGGCATCATGAATTTTCATACCGGTTATCAGTCGCACATAAACGGAAGCAAAGTAAGACATAAGCACTCGGTTCAACGGCCAATTGACCACATTGACACCCGTGACATAACGAGATCCGATAGCCAAATCGGCATTGCCAAAATGACAAGCATCGTATAGCTTTTCTAAGTCGTTCGGATTATGGGAAAAATCAGCGTCCATTTCGAAAATAAAATCATAACCGTTTTTCAATGCCCATCTAAAACCATGAACATAAGCCGTTCCCAATCCCGATTTTTTCTCTCTGTTTTCCAAAAACAAACGGCCTTCAAATTCTGCTTGCAGCAGTCTGACCCTATTTGCGGTATGGTCAGGCGAATTGTCATCAACGATAAGAATATGAAAAAACTTGTGTTGAGAAAGCACCGACCTGATAATGCTTTCGATATTTTCAATTTCGTTATAGGTAGGAATTATAACAATACAATCGTTCATATTTCTAGTGATTTCCCCGCAAAAGTAACCTTTTTATGGCATTTGATTCATAATAAAATTATAATAAAAAGATTGATCTAAAAAATTAGTAATTTTGCCGATTATGATTGAACACGTACTGCATCCAAGAATCACCGATACTAAAGACTGGGCAACAATTTTATTTGTGTTGTCCTTCGCCATAATCGCCATAACCAAATCCGTTTATGAGAATCGATTTGGCGACTTTATGAACCTCATATTTTCAGACAAATATTCAAAGGTATATCGCGACGGCAGTCATTTGAAAAGCGGCTTTACCATTTCGCTTTTTTTTGCGCAGGTTATTTCGTTTGCGTTTTTTATCCAACTTTCATTAAACCTTTTTGGATATGCATCCAAGACCGATTTGACACTTTACATTCAAATCATCACTTTTCTTATTTTCTTTATATTGTCTAAATATTTGGTGGAAAAAATTATTGCTACGGCATTCAATATTGAGGAGTTTGTAGAGCAATTTAACCTTCAAAAAGTAACTTACCGAACATATATTGGGCTTATTATACTGCCAATCAACATCATTCTGTTTTATTACGACACAATATCCAGAATTATTCCATTAATAATTATATCTATAGTTCTGATAATGAATATTTTAACTTATTTGATTTCAATAAAAAAATATCAAAATTTAATATTCGGCAAGTTGTTTTATTTTATTTTATATCTTTGCACTCTCGAAATAGCCCCCTATTTTTTCATGTATTATTTGATTACAAAAGGAGGCGCTTAGAAAACGTTAAAATATGAAAGTGAAAACAATTTTGGTGTCACAACCCGAACCTAAAGTAGAGAATTCTCCTTACTTTGAGCTTCAGCAAAAACATAAAGTAAAAATTGATTTCAGACCCTTTATTCATATAGAAGGAGTTAGTGCAAAAGAGATAAGATTACAAAAAATCGACCTTAACCATTATACTGCAATTATTTTAACGAGTAGAAATGCCGTCGATCATTTTTTTAGAGTTGCCGAAGAAATGCGTTTTAAAGTACCCGAAGGATTGAAATATTTTTGTCAATCAGAGGCTGTTGCATTTTACTTGCAAAAGTATGTAGTATACCGAAAACGAAAAATTTACGTTGGCCCTAAGGATTTCGCTGATTTATCACCGTTGATAAAAAAATACAAAGACGAAAAATTCCTTTTGCCTGCCTCGGATCAATTGAATGTGGATGCGCCGATTACCCTTAATGGATTAAAGGTAGACTGGACACAAGCTGTTTTCTACAAAACGGTGATGAGTGACCTGTCTGACTTGGCTGATGTTTATTACGATATTTTAGCCTTTTTTAGCCCTACGGGAATAAAATCGCTGTTCAAGAATTTTCCTGATTTCGAACAAAACAATACACGAATAGCCGTTTTTGGAAGTTCTACCCAAAAGGAAGCTCTGGACAACGGTTTACGAATCGATATTCTTGCCCCTACTCCCGGCACACCATCCATGACGATGGCATTAGAAAAATATATTATTGAAGCCAATAAAGGAAAATAGTTAATTCCTTACTTTATAAAAAAACCGCGTTTATCGCGGTTTTTTTATTTCATGATGTTGAACAAAATCAACATTACAGATCCTTTTTACCTAATTTTGATTAATTTTGATTCCAAATGAGAACTAAAATGAAGCTTTAACTTCCAAAAATAAACTTATGAAAATCAACTCCCAGCTGGTGGAAATAGACGGTATCGATAAAGAAATTTTAAGATCCCTAATGGAAGACGCTCGCAAACCAATTTTACAAATCGCCAATAAGATAGGTATATCTGGAGCGGCCATCCATCAACGGTTAAGAAAACTTGAACAATCCGGCGTGATTTCGGGATCCAAGTTTGTCGTGAATCACAAAGTATTGGGCTATAACACCATGGCATTTGTCGGCGTATATTTAGACAAGGCTGCAAAAAACCCGGAAGCTGTAAAGGAACTGAAGAAAATACCTGAAGTATTGGAATGCCATTACACCACTGGAAACTGGTCCATTTTGATAAAAATAATCTGTAGGGATAATCAACATTTAATGCAATTGCTCAACACCAAAATTCAAGCGATCGAAGGCGTCTCAAGAACCGAAACCTTCATTTCGCTGGACCAACAAATTGACAGGCAAATACAATTGTAAAAACCCAAGCCCTAATTCATGAAAATCAGGGCTTGGGTTTTTAAATATTTGCTGTTATTAATCTCTTCGGCTTCCGCCCAAATAAATCGAAATATAATAAAGTAAAGTTGCAATTGATCCGAGCGCAGCCACGACATAGGTTCTCGCGGCCCATTTTAACGCATCTTTTGCCCCAACATGTTCTTGTTGCGTAAGCATCCTTTTGTTCTCCAACCATGCCAACGCGCGATGGCTTGCGTCATATTCCACAGGCAATGTAATTATAGAAAACAGAGTGGTTGCGGCAAACAGCACAATTCCAAAAAGCAATAATTGAGGGAAAGTCCTCATCATCAAAATCCCGCCTAACAAAATCCACTGCATGTATGTGGACGCCACATTAACGAAAGGAACCAGCTTAGATCGCATCGTCAGCCACTGATATCCCACAGCATGTTGCACCGCGTGACCGCATTCGTGCGCGGCGACTGCGGCAGCAGCAGCATTGCGTTGGTTATATACCGCTTCGCTAAGATTTACGGTTTTTTTGAGCGGGTTGTAATGGTCCGTCAATTGCCCCGATACTGAAATCACGCGTACGTCACGAATCCCGTTGTCGGCCAACATTTTCTCGGCGATTTCCGCACCACTCATTCCGTTTTGCAATTGCATCTTAGAATAGTGTTCAAATTTACTTTTTAGCCTTGAACTCACCAGCCAGCTTGCCAGCATGATGGCACCGGCCAATATCAAATAACTCATTCCCATATCTTTTGTGTTTTTGTTTCTATATAAAGTTACAAAGGAAATATCAAATTACGAACCAATTTTTCACAATGTCAATTTGGCATTCGTTAAATGAATTAAAAAAAATCCAAACCCTTTATATCGGATTTGGATTTTTAAAATATCGTCACAGTAGAGTCGCACTGTAGTGCACCTCTAGCCAACCAAATTAATGATTTTTCCAGGAACTATAATCACCTTGTTTGGCGTTCTCCCTTCCAATTGTTTGATGGTTCTTTCATCTTTCATCACGATTTCCTCGATTTGTTCCTTGGTTAAATCCAAGGGCAAAACCATAGTGAAACGCATTTTTCCGTTGAAAGAAACCGGATATTCTTTTTCAGATTCCACTAAATATTTCGGGTCAAAAACCGGAAACGACACCGTTGCAATAGAACCTGTATTGCCTAGCAATGACCATAACTCTTCAGCAATGTGCGGCGCATAAGGAGAAATCACAATCGCTAATGGCTCCAGAATAGCACGAGAACGACAACCTTGAGTCGACAATTCATTGACGCAAATCATAAACTGAGAAACCGAAGTGTTGAATGAGAAACCTTCAATGTCTTCCGCCACTTTCTTGATGGTTTTGTGCAATGTTTTCAAATTATCTTTGGTTGGCACATCATCCGTGACAATCATTGCGTGCTCATCAAAATACAAACGGCATAGTTTTTTCAAGAAACCAAAAACTCCAGAAATACCTGCCGTGTTCCATGGTTTTGCCTGCTCTAATGGCCCCAAGAACATTTCGTACAAACGCAAGGTATCAGCACCGTATTCATTGCAAATGTCATCCGGGGTAACCACATTGTATTTGGATTTAGACATTTTTTCAACTTCGCGACCTACAATGTATTTTCCGTTGTCATCACAAATGAACTCGGCATCTTTATAATCTTCTCTCCAATTTTTGAAAGCTTCAATATCTAATTCATCTGAAGAGTTTACGAAAGAAACATCTACGTGAGTTTTAATTATTTGATCATAAATTCCATCAAACAATCCACTCATTTCTGGAAATAAATCATTTAAAGCTTTTCCTAATTTAGGGAAATGTGAAGAAATTATTAATTCACCTGAACCAAAATTAGAGTTTGGCCACATTTGATTTTCTAGATATCCTTTAGATACATATATTTTATTATCATACTTTTTAATAAAGTTTTCAATCTTATTTATTTCTTCCTTACTAAATGTTTTTCCAACTAATTGATTTCCGAAGTCATCGATTGAATTAGTTAATTTCAATCTATAAACAAAAGCACTAGTCCCCAAAATCATCCCCTGATTAATCAGTTTCTTGAACGGCTCCTCAGTTGGTGCGAAACCTTTGTCTTTTAAAAATTTGTTCCAAAAACGGGAATACAATAAATGCCCAGTTGCGTGTTCGCTTCCGCCAATATATAAATCCACGCTTTCCCAGTAAGCCAAAGCCTCTTTGCTTGCAAATTCGTTCTCGTTATGCGGATCCATATAACGCATCCAATACCAAGAACTTCCAGCCCAACCCGGCATGGTGTTCAATTCTAAAGGGAAAATGGTTTTATGGTCGACCAAACTGGTTTCAACCACTTTATTGTTTACGCTGTCCCAAGCCCAAACCAAAGCGTTTCCTAAAGGCGGCAAACCTTCTTCGGTTGGTAAATATTTCTCCACTTCCGGCAAGATGATCGGCAAATGTTGCGCATCAATCATTTGCGGCAAGCCATTTACATAAAATACCGGGAATGGTTCGCCCCAATAACGCTGACGGGAAAAAACCGCATCACGCAAACGGTAATTGATTTTTCCGTATCCCTGGTCTAATTTTTCTAATTCCTCGATTGCTTTCTTGGCCGCTTCTTTGTAAGTCAATCCGTTCAAGAAATCCGAATTGGCAATAATTACATTGTCTTTCGAACCGTATGCTTCTTTGGAAATATCAACATTCGCAAAAATGTTTTTAATATCCATCATCCCGCTTTGCCCTTTGAAAAAATTGGCAAAAGCATAATCTCTTTCGTCCCCGCAAGGAACCGCCATAACGGCGCCTGTTCCGTAACCCGCCAAAACATAGTCCCCGATCCAAACTGGAACTGGTTCTTTAGTAAAAGGATGTTCGGCATATGCTCCGGTAAACACCCCTGAAATTGTTTTTACGTCTGCCATACGTTCTCTTTCGGAACGTTTTGACGAGGCTAGAATATAATTGTTCACCTTATCCAGATATTCCGGTGTCGTGATTTCCTGAACCAACGGATGCTCCGGCGCCAAAGTCATAAAAGTAACTCCAAAAATAGTATCAGGACGCGTTGTAAAAACCTCAATCCCTCTTTCTTCATGGTTCTTGTCTGCTGCTATCACTTTGAAAGTAACCATTGCACCAACTGATTTTCCAATCCAGTTGCGCTGACTTTCTTTGATGCTTTCACTCCAATCGATATCGTTCAATCCTTGCAACAAACGTTCCGCATAAGCAGAGATCCGCATGCTCCATTGGGTCATTTTTTTACGGACCACGGTGAAACCGCCACGTTCCGAAACACCATTTACGATTTCATCATTGGCCAAAACTGTTCCCAATCCTGGACACCAGTTCACTTCGGTCTCCGCCAAATAGGTCAATCTGTATTGCAGTAAAATTTTCTCCTGGGTCTCTTTTGCGAAAGCGTTCCACTCGGTTGCAGAAAAAGATATAATGTTGTCGTCACAAACCGCATTGACATTTGTATTTCCGTCTTTTTCGAAAGTCAAAATTAATGTCGAAATATCTTCTGATTTATCGCTGTCTTTATTGTACCAAGAATTGAATAATTGGATAAAAATCCATTGCGTGTGTTTGTAATAATCAGGGTTTGAAGTTCTCACTTCGCGGCTCCAATCAAATGAAAAC
>Ga0209619_10000489_pt1 | contig 27870 bp, 24 predicted proteins | sample Rifsed16ft3_FD_184011 | JGI IMG/M metagenome (GOLD analysis project Ga0209619, IMG submission 184011) | Soil microbial communities from Rifle, Colorado, USA - sediment 16ft 3 (version 2) | ecosystem: Environmental > Terrestrial > Deep subsurface > Rock core/Sediment | place: Rifle, Colorado... | reverse complement strand
CTTAAAGGCTCTGATTGGCCCAGGCGGATTCATAAGCCGGCTTTCCAATTAGCACTTCAAGGGGGGCGGCGCTTGCCTCAGTTCGGATTGGAGATGCCACCGCGAGGCCGTAGCGTATGGGACACCGCGGGAGGGCGTTGGTTAGTCATACTCGCACTCCTCTCGTGCCTTCCCGCCATTGCCGCCCCGCCGGCTACTAATCAGGGGAACGCCGAGGAGGGGATGACGTTCGCTTCGTCGGAGGCAATTGCGGCGCGAACCCTCGGCGAACTGAGGGCCTCATCCTTCACGGAAAACAGAGGACAGCTCCACCACCCGGGCATACGGTTCTACGCCGCCTGGCGGAACTTCCAAGTGGGGTTCGCGGACGGCGCCGTGCTCCTCACCATCGTCGAGACCGCGCCAGCGCCCTCGCGGAACGATCAGCGCCCAACAATACGTGCACCGCAGCCATTCCCCGAACCCACTCTGTTGCGGGGCGTGATGCTGCGCCTACGGTTCGACGGGGCGAACGAGGTGACCCCGCGGGCGAGGGATCCGCTGTCCCATCCAAGCCACTTCTTCTTGGGGAGCGACCGGTCCCGCTGGCAGACGGACGTCCGGAGCTACGGCGAGGTCGTGTACGAGGACTTGTACGACGGCGTGGACCTCGCATACCGCGCGACCCCTGCTGGCGTGAAATACGAGTTCCGCCTCCGGGCGGGCGCAGATCCAGAGGTCATCACGCTGGTCTACGAGGGTGCGGACGGCGTCGAACTCGACGAGGCCGGCAACGCAAGAATCTACACGCCCCTGGGGGACCTCACCGACTCCACGCCGGTGTCGTATCAGGGTGCTGATCCAGTTTCGTGCGCGTTCCGCATTCGCGGTCCTCGTTCCTACGGCTTGCTGTGCCAAGGGGTGGATGGCTCCAGACCGCTGGTGGTCGATCCTCTCCTCATCGCCACCTTTCTTGGCGGCGTCGGCACCGAATGGGGTAACGCGATCGCCGTGGATATGGACGGCAACGCCTACGTGACGGGGGAGACGGGGTCCGTGGACTTTCCAGCCACCCCCGGGGCCTTCAACCAGACGCTCAGTGGAGGAATCGACGCCTTCGTGGCGAAGCTGGACCGCACGCTCAGTTCCCGCATCTACACGACCTATCTCGGCGGCGTCGGCGAAGATCGAGGGCTGTCGATCGCGGTCGACGCCGGGGGCACCGCCTACGTCACGGGATCCACGAACTCCACCGACTTCCCCGTCACGCCCTCCGCGTTCAATAAGACGTTTGCCGGAGTGACGGACGCCTTCGTGGTGAAGCTGAACGCCACGGGCACCGGTCTCCTCTACGCAACCTATCTCGGGGGCAGCGGCGAGGACCGGGGGCACTCGGTCGCCGTGGGCTCCGGAGGGAGCGTCTTCGTCGCGGGAAACACATCTTCGGCTGATTTTCCCGTCACCGCTCTCGCGAGCGACACGGTCCTCGACGGAGTATCGGATGCCTTCGTGGCGATGCTCAATGTCACGGGCGGTCCGCTGGACTACGCGACGTATCTGGGCGGCACCGGAAACGACTCGGCCCTCTCTATCGCGGTCGACTCCGGGGGCAACGCGTACGTCACGGGAAAGGTGGACTCGGCAGACTTCCCTGTCACTGCCGGCGCGTACAATGAGACGTTCGGCGGCGGATTGTGGGACGCCTTTGTGGCGAAAGTGGATCCCGCGGGCACCTCCCTCCTGTACGCGACGTACCTCGGCGGCAGCGGATGGGTCGGCGAAGGCGATTGGGGGACGTCCATCGCAGTCGACTCCGGGGGCAAAGCCTACGTGACCGGGCAGACCGACTCGTATGATTTCCCCAACACCACAAACGCGCTCGACCCCACGTTCAATGGACAGGGAGACGTTTTTGTGGCCAAGCTGAATGCCTCGGGCGATTCCCTCGTTTACGCCACGTTCTTGGGCGGTTCCGCCTGGGACCTTGGCACATCGATTGCGGTCGACTCCCGCGGCAACGCATGCGTGACGGGAGAGACGAATTCCGACGGTTTCCCCACCACCTTCGATGCAGTCAACGGGAGCAAGATCGGGGCCCACGACGGCTTCGTGGCGAGGCTTGTCCCGGACGGCACCTCCCTCAACTACTCCACGTTCTTGGGCGGCATCGACGTCGATTCCGTGAAATCGATCGCCCTCGATTCCGCCGGCAACGCGTACGTGACCGGAGATACAGACTCACCGGACTTCCCCGCCACCGCGGGCACATGGGATACAGACTGGAACTGGACCGACGCCTTCGTGGCGAAGTTCGTGTGGCCCTCCCCGGACTTGCGGGTCGTCTCAGCGGACATCGCCTTCATCCCGCCGCTCGCCGTGAACGCCGGGGAGAACCTCGCGATCGAAGTGACCGTGCACAACGAGGGTGACGAGCCCGCTTCCGAGGCCCGCGTCCGCTTCCATGACGGTCCCCCAGCGGGCGGGAACCAGATTGGGACGGACCAGACGATCCCGGACATCGCCCCCTTTGGCGGCACCGGCCGCGCCTCCGTCAGGTGGACGGCCTGGCCACCCGGCCCGCAAGACATCTGCGTGGTCGCGGACCCGGATGACAGCATTGGGGAACTCAGCGAGTCGGACAACCAGGCATGCGCGACGATCCAGGTCATCTATGGGCCCATCACCTCCCTCCTGATCGGGCAGCCGAACTACACGGCCGCGGAGACGTACATCCGGTCGGTTACCCCCCTCGCCATGTCGGTGCTCGACCGGAGCGGTACGGGCATCAACTTCACGCGGTACAGGATTGACACGGGGTCGTGGATCGATTACACGGGGCCTTTCACGGTGCCCGGCGAGAGGGAGCATCTCCTCGAGTGGTTCAGCGAGGACAACACGGGGACGCAGGAGGCGGCGCACGTCTTCCGGCTCCGCGTGGATGAAAGGCCGCCGACGAGCTCGTTCTCCATCGGCGATCCGAAGTACGTGGCGGCGAGCACGTTCGTGACGTCCGCCTCCGCGTTCACATTGACCGCGACGGACGGGGGCGCGACGCCCGTCGGGGTCGCGCGCATTGAGTACCGGATCGACGGGGGCGCGTGGATCCCGTACGGGGCGCCCTTCCCCCTCGTGGGCGAGGGGATGCACTCGGTCGACTACCGTTCCTCCGACCGGCTGGGGAACTCGGAGGCGCCGCAGACGCTTGTCGTCGTGGTCGACGACATCCCTCCGGCGACTGCGCTCACCGTCGGGGAGCCGAAGTCCCTCGTCGGCGGGCCGTTCGTGAACGCCGCAACCTCCATCACGTTGACGACGGCGGACGGCGGGGTCACGCCCGTCGGCGCCGGCTCCACGGCATTCCGTGTGTGGAGCGGGACATGGTCCGCGTGGGCCCTCTACTTATCGCCCTTCACGCTCACGGGCGAGGACGGCGTTCGGTTCGTCGAGTATCGCTCCGCGGATCGGCTCGGGACCCAAGAGGCGGTCCGGAACGAGACCCTCGTGCTCGACGGCACGCCTCCGACGACGACGCTCTCCCCCGCCATGGGACCGTACACGACCGCCACGACGTTCACCTTCTCCGCCGCCGACGCGGGGAGCGGCGTTGCCCGCATTGAGTATCGCGTGGACGCGGGACCTTGGCTCCCATACGAGGTCGGGTTCTCGCTTCCGGCGGGCGATCACATCGTGAGCTACCGCGCGGCGGACCGAGTGAACAACATGGCGGCGGTGCGCGAGTTCTCCGCGACGATCGTCGCGACCGCAGGTCCTCTCCCACAGGTGATCTGGACCGTTCTGGCAGTGACCACAGGCGTCGTCGCCCTCCTTTCGTTCTTCGAATTCCTGCGCCGGTCCTTCTGGACGTCCTTCGTCTTCCTGTGGGCGAGGCTCCATCGCAGCGACATTCTAGACAACAAGAAGCGCGGCATGGTCGTGGGCTATCTTGCGGCGAACCCTGCCGCCAACTTCGCTGCAATCCGAGCGGACCTCGGGATGGCGATCGGGACTCTGACCTACCACCTCTGGGTCTTGGAAAAGGAAGGGGAGATCAAATCCTGGAGGGACGGCCGGTTCCGCCGGTACGCTCCGAGCGGGCATCGCGTCGCGGAGATGCAGCCGAGGCTCACGGACATCGAGCTCCTCCTGCTCAAGAGGATCCACGAAGCGCCCGGGCTCACGCAGAAGGAACTCGCGAAGGATGTGGGCGTGAGCCAGCCCGCCATCAGCTACCACATCAGCCGGATGGCTCAGATGGGGGTCGTCGCCGTGGAGAGGCGGGGGCGCGCGAACCGGTACACCGCCAATCTCGGCGATGTCCCGGGAGATGCGGGACCCCAGGTCGATCGAGGGGACATCCTCGACTTCGAGCCGCCCGACGACCCGGACGACTCGGGCGCACCGCGATAGCTTCATCGAAACGCATTTCGAACCGCCAGCCCACACGATCTCCGCACGCCCGATGCCACCTCCCACGGTGACCTATAAGACGACGTACCAAAAAACTCTGATATTCTATCAGGTGGCTTTCCAATCACTAGTTTTCTGCAGACCGTGTTCGCCCGTGGGAGGCGGAACATATGGCGACGAGGAGCCGTGTGCGAGGCGGTAGTGAGACTGCATTGGCGAGAGTGCTAATCGCCACATTCGAGGCGAGCCCAGTCACGACGTGGCGCTCTCGCGAACCCATAGTGAGTGATCTGTCTGAGCGGGCCAGCGACCACAGTCGTCGTCTCCGGGTCCCGGTCGCGAGTCGCAGCGTCGGGGATCTCGTACTCCGCATCGCCTTGGCCGTTTCGATAGTCGTCCCGCTGCTGTCGATTTCGGCCGCGGGGCTCGTCACCAACGGGGTGTCCCCCCGGTTTGAGCTCACGGCGATAGAGACGTCCCCATATCCGAGCGACTGGCTGACGGTGCTGGACGACGACCAGGTCACGGGCCTGCGCGTCACACTGCCAAAGCCCGACTGCGCGCAGCGGCCGTCCGATTGCGAGGACATCGACGTCCTGAACACGCTCGACGGGTTCAACCTCCAGCCCCGGCTCGCCATCCCGTTCAACGGCGACATCGACCTCTCCTCGGTGTCCTCCGGCACGGTCTTCCTCCTCGCGCTCGACGGTACCAAGCCCGCGACGAGAATCGGCATCAACCAGGTCGTGTGGGACCCGGAGACCTCCACCCTGTTCGCCGAGTCGGATCAACTCCTTGGAGAGGCCACGCGCTACGCCCTAATCGTCACCACCGGCGTGCGCGACGCCTCGGGGAACCCCATCATGGCGAGCGATGAGTTCGATGCCTTCCGCGTCCAACCGGGCACGTCGGAGGAGATGCACCGCTACAAGAAGGCGCTCCTCGATGCCCTGTATGCCGCCCGGCACGCCGGCATCCTGGAGAAGGAGGTCGCGGTGGCGAGCGTGTTCACAACGCAGTCCATCACCCGAGCTATGGTGCGGATCCGCGAGTACGTCCGCTCGCTCCCTGTCCCCGTGGCGGACTTCGGGCTTGGACCCGGTGGAGCGCGAACCGTGTACTCCTTCTCGAGCGTCAATACGATCGCCTTCATCCAGCATACCGGAGTCTCCCCGAACACGTTCACGACGGTCAACATCAACCTCAACGCCTTCGCGTTTGTGCCGGGGGCCGTGGGTTTGATCGCCTACGGGCGCGTCTCCGCGCCGAGCTTCCTGAGGCCCGATGTGACCTTCAACGTCGTCGGCACCGAGGACGGTGTGCCGCCCGTCACGGCCATGGAAGACATCTACTTCAACATCCAGCTGCCCTCGGGGCCGGAGCCGGCGGACGGCTGGCCCGTGGCAATGATCGGGATGGGCGGCGTCGACAACAAGGAGCGGTTCCCCACGCTGCTCGCGCCCACCCTCGCCAAGTACGGCATCGCCTCGATGACGATGAATCCGGTCGGGCGGGGACTCGGTCCGCTGAGCACGAATCGGGTGACGCTGGTGGACGGCTCCTCGACGACGTTCCTCGCGGGCGGACGGGGCAAGGACATCGACGGCAACAAGGTCATCGGGCCTCAGGAGGGCGGGCTCGCGCTCGACCCGTACCAACTGCTCAGCCGTCGCGACGCGATGAAGCAGACGGCCATCGACCATATGGTCCTCGCCCGCGCCATCCAGCTGGGCATGGACCTGGACGGCGACGGCGCTCCGGACTTGGATGCCGACCGGATGTACTACCTCGGCTGGTCCTTAGGCACCCAGTTCGGCGCCCCCCTCGTGGCGCTCGAGCCCGCCTTCCGGGCCAGCGTCTTGAATGCGATGAGCGGCCCGCAGATCCACCTCCAGCTCTTGGGGAACCAGAGAGACATCGTCGGGAGGGCGCTCGCGGGCCGGATTCCCTCCCTGATCAACGTGGGAGGCATCGTGTTCAACGAGAACTTTCCGCTTCGAGACCAGCCCCCGCTCGTCAATACCGTGGCCGGTGCGATTGCGATCCAGGAGTATGTCGACCGGAACGAATGGGCCATGCAATCCGGGGAACCGGTCGCCTACGCCGTCCATCTCCGGACATTCCCCCGGAGTGACGACGATAACGACCACGACGATGATGACGACGAGGACGACGCCCGCGTTCGAGGCGTTCTCATCCAGATGGCGAAGGGAGACCAGACCAGCCCGAATCCCGCCGGGAGCAGGGTGGTCCGGGCCGGCGGCCTCGAGGCGTACACGACGTACTACCGCCACGACCTCGCGTGCGCCGCCAACCCCTGCACGACGGCCGCGCGGAAGAACCCCCACCCGTTCCTGACCCAGGGGGTCATTACCGACTCGTACTTCGCTGCCATCTCAAGGGGCGCGCAGGAGCAGGCCGCGCAGTTCCTCGCGAGCGACGGCCTCGTCGTGATTCACCCGGACCCGACGGGGTTCTTCGAGGTCCCGATCGTGCTTCCGCTGCCGGAGGAGCAGAACTTCATCCCGTAGGACACGCCCTGGAAACCGACGCCTGCGGGTCGACAAGACCCGTTGCCATTCGCTCGCAGACACTGCCCGTGTCGGGGCGAATGGCTCCTCTCTTTCGCAGTCAGAGCACGCAGCAAGTTAGGATCCGCTCATTGCCACCAGCCTCCGTAGACGAGCGGCACGCCGGGTGTCATCGAACCCGCTGCCCCATCGAGCCTTAATACCCGCCCCGGACTCCTCGAGTCATGGCGGCGGGCTGGACCCCTCGAAGGCTCCTGGTCCTCGGCCTGCCCGTCCTGATCGCGGGCTTCGCGATCCTGTGGTGGGAGTCCGTCCAAGAGACGGACGTCGAGCTCCTCTCCGCCCCGCTCCTCCTGCTAGGGGCGTTCCTCCTCTTCGAGGCGTACCTCGCGTGGAGGCGGAGCCGGCTGCCGGGGAATAACGCTAAATAACGGCACCGCCTCGCGCGTCGCGGTTCTGGGAAGGGGGCCGCCATGGAGAAGTACGGGTTCTGCCGTGCGTACGAAATCGGGGCGGGCGACAAGGTCTTCGCGTCCGAGTCCGCGCCGGAGCACTATCCCCGCGACCGGACGTTCCACCTCCGGCACGTGCGGCTCGACGTCGCGCTGGACCTCCAGGAGGCGGAGGTCCGCGGGACCGCGAGCCTGACCCTGAGCCCGCTCAACGACGGGCTCCGGGAGATCGAGCTCGACGCGGAGCGGATGCACGTCCGCAAGGTCACGGACGGAGACGGGAAGGCGCTCGTCTTCGAGTACGGCGGGGACAAGCTCAAGGTCCGCCTCGGGAGGGCGTTCAAGGCGGGCGCGGAGTTCGGTCTGCGGATCGCGTACGACGCCCGGCCGAAGAAGGGCATGTTCTTCGTCCGGCCCACGAAGGCGTACCCGAAGCATCCGTGGATGGTGTGGACCCAGGGGGAGCAGGAGGACAACCGCGCGTGGTTCCCCTCCTACGACGCGCCGAACCAGAAGATGACCTCCGAGGTCGTCGTCACGGTCACGGAGAAGCACTACGCGGTCTCGAACGGGCGGCTCCTCAAGGAGCGCCACGACGCCCGCCGCCGGACCCGGACGTACCACTGGCTCCAGGAGGTCCCGCACTCGAACTATCTGATCACGATCGTGAGCGGGGAGTTCGACCGCGTCGAGCAGCCGTGGGACGGCGTCCCGCTCCAGTACCTGGTCCCGAAGGGCCAGGGCCCGAAGGTGAAGGACACGTTCCGGTACCTGCCCTCGATGATGGCGTTCTTCTCGAAGGCGACGGGCCTGAAGTACCCGTACCCGAAGTACGCGCAGGCCGTCGTCCAGGACTTCACGTTCGGCGGGATGGAGAACACGTCCCTCACCGTGCTCATCGACCTGTGCCTCGTGGACCCGCGCACGCGGCCGGACTACCGCCCCGAGGGCCTGTTCGCGCACGAGCTCGCGCACCAGTGGTTCGGGGACTGGATCACGACGAAGTCCTGGGGGCACCTGTGGCTGAACGAGGGCTTCGCGTCGTACTTCGACCCGCTCTGGTTCGAGGCGGAGTTCGGGCGGGAAGAGTTCCAGCTGCGGATGCAGCAGGAGGCGGATGTGTACCTCGAGGAGGACGCGAAGTCGTACCGCCGCCCGATCGTCACGCACAAGGCGGAGGACGTCGAGGACATGCTCGACGCGCACACGTACGAGAAGGCCGCGTGCGTGCTCCACATGATGCGCTTCGTCCTGGGGGACGAGCTCTGGTGGAAGGCGATCCGCCACTACGTGAAGCGCCACGCGATCGGGAACGTGGAGACGACGGACCTCAAGGAGGCGATCGAGGAGGCGACGGGCCGGAACCTGGACAAGTTCTTCGATCAGTGGTTCTTCAAGGCGGGCCACCCCGAGTTCGAGGTCTCCTGGAAGCACGACGAGAAATCGAGGCTCGTCGCGCTCACGGTGAAGCAGAAGCAGGAGGTGAAGGACCTCACCCCGCTCTTCTCCACGCCGGTGGAGGTCGAGCTCCACGCGAAGGGGAAGGCGCGGCGGGAGCGGATCGAAGTGTCCCGCCCCGAGCAGACGTTCTTCATGGCGAGCGCCGCGAAGCCCGACGCGGTCCTCTTCGACCCGGAGAACTGGATCCTGAAGAAGCTCACGTTCGAGAAGAGCAAGGAGGAACTCCTGTTCCAGCTGCAGAACGCGGACCGGATCATCCCTCGGATCCAGGCGTGCGAGGGCCTCGGGAAGATCCTGCAGGACGACGACGTGATCGAGGCGCTCCGGCGGGCGATGACGAAGGACGCGTTCTTCGCGGTCCGGCGGGCGGCCGCTCGGGCCCTCGGGGAGATCCGCACGGAGGCCGCGAAGGCGGCCCTGATGGCGGGCCTCAAGGACAAGGACTCCCGCGTGCGGCGGGCCGTGTACGAGGCGCTCGGCAAGTTCCGGGAGGACGAGGAGGCGTTCACGGTCCTCTTGAAGGCGTGGCGGGAGGAGGCGATGTACTACGCCGCCTCCACCGCGGCCCTGGCGATGGGCGCCACCCGCCATCCGAAGGCGTTCGAGGAGATCGTGAAGGGGCTGGACCGCCCGTCCCACGCGGACACGATCACCCGCAACGGGCTCGGCGCGCTCGTGGACCTCCGGGATGCGAAGGCGATCGAGGTGTTCCGGAAGTACACTCGCGCGGGCCAGCCCGAGTTCGTCCGGCAGGCCGCGGTGATCGCCCTCGGCCGGCTCGGGGACCTCCTCGAGGACAAGCGGGACGAGATCCGGGACCTCCTCGTTCCCCTCCTCCGGGACGACAACTTCCGCACGAAGGTCGGGGCGATCTCGGGCCTCGCGGCGATGGGGGACCCGAAGGCGATCCCGGAGCTGGAGAAGGTCCGGGAGCAGGACGTCCTCGGGGCCGTGCGGCGGCAGGCCCGGCGGGCGATCGGCCAGATCCAGGACAAGGTCGCCCAGCGCGCGAAGAAGGTCGAGCAGCAGGAGGAGCTCGACAAGCTGAAGGAGGAGAACAAGGACCTGAAGGGCCGCGTCGCGAAGCTCGAGGGCCAGGTCGAGAGGATCCTCAAGAAGCGGCGGTGACGGGGGGCGCGACCTCCCGCCACAAACGGGCGTTTCGGAGAGCTCATATAGAAGTGCGTTCGATGCCCGCAGGGGAGTGGAGATGGGCGAGGGGAATTCATCCGCCGGCCGGACCCTGAGATCGATCGCGTCGAAGACGCCGCGCGAGGCCGTCATCTTCTGGGCGCTCGCGATCGTCCTGTACCTCGTCATGTCGACTCTCGCGACCGCGCGGGGAATCGGCTACTCGGAGCGGGACACGGGCGGCACCATCGTGTTCGACTACAACGGGTTCCTGTGGCTGCCGACCGCGGTCGCCGGAGGGGACGGGTTCGCGAACCCGGTCCCCGCAATCGTGTGGTGGGCCCTGTTCGCCGTCGTCGTCGCAAAGGCCCTCGTGCTCGTGGTCCGATTCTTCACGGTCGGGGCGACGGCCCGCAAGAAGGCGCGGAGAAAGGGGGAGCGGCGCGAGGCCACGGCCGGGTCGTCGAACACCAAGGTGGCGAAGTAGGCCGCGGGAATCCGAAAGGGTTATTCCCCCCGCGGGTCTGCCGTGCGCCCGATGGAGATCCCGAAGGCGAACCGGCGCATCGCGGCGGGGAAGCACCCGCTCACGAAGGTGTTCCCGGGCCTCGACGTCGACTCCGGATTCGTGAAGCTCTTCGGGGACGACGGCGCTCGCGCGGAGGTCCTCGAGAAGTGCTACATCCAGGCGGTCCCCGAGGACATGTACATGTACATCGACGACTCCGACGGCCACATCGTGGCGGGCCTCGAGTACCTCAAGACCGGGGAGCCGTGGGTCCTGTACCTCGACGTCCTGCACGAGCTCGTCCACATCCGCCAGTGGCGGGAGGGGAAGCACCTGTGGGACCGCCGGTACGCGTACGTGGACCGCCCGACGGAGGTCGAGGCGTACGAGTTCGCGGTGGACCGCGCCAAGGCCCTGGGCATCCCGGAGCGGGAGATCGCGGACTACATCCGCGTCGAGTGGGTGAGCAAGAAGGAGCACGAGCGCCTCTGCCGACGGCTCGGGATCCGGATCGTCGAGAGCCACGCGCACTGACCCGCGCGGCGGGCCGGGCTCACCCGCGGAGGGCCTTCCAGGCGACGTTCCAGGTCCCGACGGAGTTGCAGACCCGCACCCACAGCGGGACCATCGCCTCGAGCCACCGCGACCCGTCGATTCCGCCCGCGTCGATCGCGCCGGGCCAGCCGAACTCCTTCAGGATGCCGGTGACCTTCTCCTTCGCGTCCGCGTCGTTGCCCGCGATGATCATGTCCGGGGGCCCGCCGGGGACCTTCGGGTCCACCATGTTCACGTTCCCCACGATGTTGAAGCACTTCACCACGTGCGCCTTCGGCACCTTCCTCTGAATCAGCTCGCCGAGGGAGTCCGTGGTCCCGACGAACAGGCCCGGCGGCATGCCCTTCGAGAAGTCCAGGGGGTTCGTCGCGTCGATCACGACCTTGCCGTCGAGGTTCTTCGGGACCGCCAGGTCGATCGCCTTCTCCACGGCCTCCCCGAGGACCGCGATCACGACGACCTCGCCGTGGGCGGCCGCGTCCGCGAACGTGCCCGAGGACACCCGCCCCCTCGTCTCCTTCAGCCACTTCTGGATTGTCTCGCTCTCCGGGCTCCGCGACCCGATCTTCACGTCGTGCCCGCGCGAGGCGAAGCCCTTGCCGAGCGCGCGCCCCACGTCGCCGCTCCCGAGAATCCCAACCCTCATGGCGTTCCGAGTGCGGGCACCGTATTTAGCGGTTGCGTGCCCGCGCGTCGATAGCCAATTAAGGCGGGAGGCGCCATCCCTCTGCGCGGTGCCACGTGTAGCGGCGCCGCGATGGATGGGTGCACGCGATGGCCCTGACGTGGGAGGAGTTTCGCAAGGTCGACATCCGTGTAGGGAAGGTCCTTGCGGCGGAGGACTTCCCGGAGGCCCGGAACCCGTCGTACCGCCTCACGGTCGACTTCGGCCCCCTCGGTGTGAAGCGGTCCTCCGCGGCGGTCCGGTCGTGGTACGCGAAGGCGGACCTCGTGGGCCGCCACGTCCTGGCGGTCGTGAACTTCCCGCCGAAGCAGATTGCGAACGTCCTCTCCGAGGTCCTCGTCCTCGGGGCCGTGCAGCCGGGCGGGGAGGTCGTGCTCCTCCGGCCGGACGCGGAGAAGGCGCTCGGCGCTCGGGTCGCGTGATCCCCATGGCGGTGCGGATTGGGAAGCTGGGGCTGGACGACTACGAGGCGATGGTCGCCCTGTGGCGGCGCGTGGGCCTCGTGAACCGCGTGGGCATTCGGGACGCCCGCCGGGCGTTCGCGCGCCAGGTCCGGCTGAACAACGGCCTCTACCTGGGCGCGTTCGACGGGGACCGCCTCGTGGGCACCGTCCTCGGGACCCACGACACCCGCAAGGGCTGGATCAACCGCCTCGCGGTGGACCCCGCGTACCAGCGCCGGGGCGTCGGGTCGCGGCTTCTCAAGGCGTGCGAGCGGGCACTGGTCCGGAAGGGCGTCCGGATCATCGCGGCCCTCGTCGTGAAGGGGAACGAGCCGTCCACGAACATGTTCCGGCGGAGCGGGTACGAGCTGAGCGAGGACATCCTGTACGTCCGGAAGAAGGTCGACCCGGACGCCTAGATGACCTGGAGCTCCTTCCCGATCTTCTCGTACGCCGCGAGCGCGTCGTCGAGGTCCTTCCGCTTCAGGCCCGCGGTGACGATGTTCCGGATGCGGGCCTTGTCCCGCGCGACCATCGGGAAGACGATCGGGACGGCGAACACGTTCTCCTCGAACAGCCGCTTGCTGAACTTCTGCGCGAGCGCGGAGTCGCCGAGCATCACGGGCGTGATTGGGGTCTCGCTCTGCCCGATGTCGAAGCCCAGGTTCACGAGGCGCTTCTTGAAGTACTTCGTGTTCGACCACAGCTTCTTCACGTGGCGGGGCTCCGTCTCGAGCACGTCGATCGCCGCGATGCACGACGCGGTCGTCGACGGCGTGGGCGTGCCGCTGAGGAGCCACGAGCGGGACTTGTTCAGCGCGTAGTTCCGGAGGTCGTTCGAGCCCGCCACGTAGCCGCCGACGACCCCGAGGGCCTTCGAGAACGTCCCGAGCTCGACGTGGACCTTCTCCTCGACGTGGAAGTGGGACGCGACGCCGCGGCCGCCATCCCCGAGCACGCCCTCACCGTGGGCGTCGTCGATGTACAGCATCGCACCGAAGTCCTCCGCGAGCTTCGCAATCTGGTCCACGGGGGCGACGTCCCCGTCCATGGAGAATACGCCGTCGCTGATGATCAGGAGCTTCTTGAACTTCGGATCCGCCTCCTTGAGCACGCGCTCAAGGTCGGCCATGTCCTTGTGCTTGTAGATGAACCGCTGGGCCTTCGTCAGCCGCACGCCGTCGATGATGCTCCCGTGGTTCAGCTCGTCCGTGAAGAGCGCGTCGCCCTCCCCCGCGAGCTGCGGGATCAGGCCCTGGTTCCCGGCGAACCCGCTCATGTAGTACAGCGCGGCCTCGCGGTTCTTGAAGCGGGCGATCCGCCTCTCGAGCTCCAGGTGGAGGTCCAGGTTCCCCGCGATCGGGCGGACGCTGCCGCTCCCCGCCCCGTGGGTCTTCACCGCCTCCTTCGCGGCCCGCTTCACCTTCGGGTGCGTCGAGAGGTTCAGGTAGTTGTTCGAGGCCAGCATGATCACGTCCTTCCCGTCCACGCGGCTCCTGGGGGCGCTCGGCCCTTGGAGGGTTCGCGGCCTCCAGTCCAGGCTCTGGGCCACGAGGTTCTCGTACTCCGTCCGCATCCAGCCAACCGGGTCTCGCGTCTGCATCTCCATCACTCCATGGGGAACGCGACCTTGCCGCAGTTCCCGCTCCGCATCACTTCCATCGCCTCGTTGTAGTCGTCGAGCGGGAACCTGTGGGTGAGGATCGGCTTCAGGTTCACGTTGCCGCTCTTCAGCAGCCCGCCCATCTGCATCCACGTCTTGTACATCAACCGGCCGTGGATCCCGTACATCGCCTGCCCCTTCGTGACGAACTCCGACACGTCGAGGCTCACGGGCTTCGCGTACAGGCCCAGGATGTGGATCCCGCCCGCGGGCCGCACGATCTTGATCGCCTGCTGCACCGCCTGCTCGCTCCCGGAGAACTCGAGGGCCTCGTCGACCCCCTCGCCCGCGGTCGCGTCCATGACCTCGTCGACAAGCGTGTCCGCGGACCGGAGGACGAGGTGGGCCCCCACCTTCTTCGCGAGGTCCATCCGGTACGTGTTCCGGTGGCCGATCGCGATCACCTTGCGGGCCGCCATCGCGCGGCACAGGGCCACCGCCATCAGCCCGATCGGGCCGAGGCCGAAGATTGCGATCGTCTTGCCCGGCGGGTTCGCGTTCATCGACGTGTACACCGCGTTCCCGAGCGGGTCCTGCATCGTCGCGAGCTCCGGCGGGAGGTCGTCGTCGTTCGCGATCACGTTCGACGCCGGGACCGTGAGGTACTCCGCGAACGACCCGCCGCGGTCGATCCCCAGGATCGACACGGTCTTGCACACGTGCGCGTTCCCCGTGCGGCACATGTAGCACCGCCCGCACGCGATGTGCCCCTCCGCGCTCACGTAGTCCCCCTTCCGGAGGCCCGTGACGTTCGCGCCGAGCTTCTCGACCTCGCCCGCGAATTCGTGCCCTTGAATCAGCGGCGGCTTGATCCGGTTCTGGGCCCAGGCGTCCCAGTCGTAGATGTGGACGTCCGTCCCGCAGATCGAGGCGACCTTGATCCGGATCTGGACCTCGTCCGGCCCGGGCTCGGGCCTCGGGACCTGCTTTACGACGGTGCTCTTTGGCGCGGGCTTCTCCTTTACTGCGGCCTTCATCCTGTCCGCCATGGCGGGCCTCCCCTACCGTACACTGCCGCGGATGGGCCGGGGGTATTTCAAGGTTGTATCAATGCTTCTGTGTACTGCGCGGCGGTGACGAGGCCTGGCCCCGGGAGTCACCGCTTCCGCGCGGTGACGATCACGCACTCCGCAGGGATCTCGACGCCGCCGTTCCCCCGCCACCGCGCGATGTTCTCCGAGGCCTTCCGCCGGACGGCCTCCTGCACGGCGGGCTCCTCCTCCCCGAGGGAGTGGCCGAGCGGGGTGCCGGCGAGGACCGTCTCCAGGTACGCCTCCGGGCTCTCCGCCCGCCACGGGCCCGTGACGCGGGTCTCGTCCGCCTCCGCGAAGCCTACCCCTCGGAGCAACGCCGCGAGCTCGCCGGGTCCGCCTAGCTCATAAGGCGTCGGGAGGTACCCCGTCTCATCCGGCTCCGCGTATTCGAGCATCGGGCTCACGAGCACGTCAAGGGCAGGCGCGCGGTCTCCCGTGCTCCACACCGTGAACCCCGCCCTCCCGCCCGGCCGAGTGACGCGGAGGATCTCCCGTGCGGCGGCCTCCGGGTCCGTGACGATCTGGAAGCCGAAGCACGCGACCGCGAGGTCGAACCGGTCCGCGGGCAGGTCGAGCTTCTCCGCGTCCATCGGGAGGAACTCGACGTTCCCCAGGCCCCGCATCGCCGCGGTGCGGCGGGCGATGTCGACCATGCTCGTGGACAGGTCGATTCCGGTGACCCGCCCCGACGGGCCGACCATCTGCGCGATCGTCATCGCGGGCTCGCCGGGGCCTGTGCACACGTCCAGGACCCGCTCGTCGGCGTCGGGTCGCACCCGCTCGAGGAGCGCGCGATGGAACTGCTGTAGGTTCCCCATCAGCGGGAGGTACCGCTCCGCGCACTCGTCCCACGTCTCGCGGGTGTAGTTCTTGTAGTACTCGTCCGTGTACGCCCAGTGCATCGCCGAACCCCCGGGGCGTACAGATTTCGGCGCGCTTAAACTATCGCCGGATTCCGCCCGCCTCACGGCTGGATCGGGTGGAGCCGGCTCGTGCGGTACCCGATGACGACGAAGACGTACTCCTTCTTCGCGAACTCCCGGTCCAGATTCGCGTCCCCGGTGTCCACCCGGAGGACGGGCGTCGCGTTCAGCTTCGAGGGAGTCGAGACGACGATCGAGTTCGGGACCCCGATCCGGCGGATCACGGCGGGGCTCACCTGGAGGTTGCCCCGCCCGAGGACGAAGCCTTGGGCCCCGATCGGCGAGACTACGAGCTTTGCCTTCGGGTGGCGGTCGAGGAGCTTCAGGATGCCCGCCTCGTCGAGGTCCTTGCCGACGAGCTTGCCGCCAAGGGCCGCGTCGACCCCGAGGACGCTCTTGTCGATCCCGAGCCGTTTCCCGATGTGCTCGAGGGTCGAGCCCGGGCCGAGGAGGAACAGCGTGTCCGGCTCCTGCTCGACGAGCTCCTTGACGTGGTCCGCGATCTCGTCCTTCATCGCCTCGTCCTGCAGCTCCGCGAAGAGCATCTTCCCGGTCTGCACGAGGGTCGGCTCGACGAGGGTCTTCGCGGTCCCGTACAGCCGCACGTTCCACTCGCCCCTCCGGTACGCCTCCTCGTCCACGTCGAGGACGTCCGCCTCGCCGACGCGGAGGAACCCCTGGAGCCACGCGTCGAGGATCGCGGCCACCGTGCCCGGGTGGATGCCGAAGACGCCGGAGTGCATCTTCACGCCCGCGGGGATCCCGACGATGGACAGGCGCTGGTCGACCGCGTCGATCACGTCCCGGCACGTCCCGTCCCCGCCGCAGAACACGATGAGCTCGACACCCTGCGTCTCGAAGGCCCGGCAAGCGGCCTTAGTGTCCTCCGCCGATGTTCGGGCGGGAGGCTCCGTGGCGACCTCGTAGGAAGATGGCGGGAACCCTGCGGCGTCGAGGAGGGCCGAGCCCATCGGACCCCGGCACGTGACCCAGTGGATCTCCGAGGCGGCCTTCAGGGGCTTCAGGGACGCGAGCATCTCCCCCGCCCGCCTCGGCGCGACCGGTTCCGCGCCGCGGGCGACCGCCTCCGCGGCGAGTCCATCCGTTCCCTTGAGCCCGACCCGCCCGCCCATGCCCGCGATGGGGTTCACGACGAAGCCCACGCGCTTCATTCCGCGATGCATAGGACGCGCGCGATTAAAGGTTCCCGCAGAGGATCGCGGAGTCCGGTGACACGACAGGTCTCCGCATCCATTGACAATCGGTAGCCCGACCGACAACGCCTTGCTGCCTGTTGACCGCACCGAAGGACCCCGCGGAAAGGCTAAACGGGGGACGCGAATCCTCGCAGTGATGCCGGGAGGTCTGGCCCGTATCCTAACGAGACGCAACCTCCTCCTTGGCCTTGCGGCGGCCTGGCTCGTCCTCTCCGTCGCCGTCGCTTCCGCGCCCTACGCGCCGACGGGAGACCTCTACGACGCGACGACGAACTACATCTGGACTCGGGAGTACGCCCGCGGCGTCTTCCACATCCCGTACGATGAATGGACATACCCGGCGACGCAGAGCTCGGTCGTACGGCACGAAGGGGAATACGTCGTGGTAAATGAGAAGGGGCCGGGACACGCGCTCCTGATCGTGCCGTTCTACCTCCTGGGGGCAGAGTCTCTCTTCGCGCCCCTCCTCGTCGGGCTTGCCGTGCTCTCCACGTACCTGCTCGGGAAACGCCTCTTCGGCTGGACGGCGGGGTTCGTCGCCGCGGCCGCGGTCCTGGTGAACCTCAACGTCATCGTGATGTGGCACCGATATTACTGGACCGACGCCGCGACGATGCACCTCCTCGTCGCCTCGGCGGCCCTCCTCGTGGAGGCGCTATGCCATGGGAACGGGGGGTCCCTGGACCCGCGCTCTACCGCCACGCCGTCGCGGCGCGACAGTGTCCTCGCCCTGGCCTTTTCCCTCCTCGGCGGGCTCGCCCTCGGCGGGGCGATCTCGACGCGGTATCCCGTCGCCCTCGTCGTCCTCGCGTTCGCCGCGTACCTCGCCGTCTTCGCCGCCATGCGCGCGTGGCCCGCGCTCCGTCGCCGCGGCCTCCGCGCGGCCCTGCGCTCCCTGCGTCCCCTCGCCCTCGTGGTCCCCTTCGGCCTGGGCCTCCTCCTCGTCCTCGTCCCCCTGATGGACTACAACACGCGCTACTTCGGCGGCCCCTTCGCCTCGGGCTACGACGCGGCCTCCCTCGTGGGATTCAATCCCGCCGCGGGGCTCGTGCCCCGCAACAGCACGGAGGACTGGTTCTCTTCTCCGACGGAAGGGATCGGGAACGCCCTTTGGAACATCGTCGTCCTCACCCCGGTCCTCGTCGTCCGGATGCCGTTCCTCCTGCTGGCGCCCCTCGCCCTCTGGCCGCTCCGGAAGAACCTCGCCTTGGCCCTCCTGGTGCCGTGGATCCTGATCGCCCTCTACACGTACCTTTCCATGGGCTGGATCCGCCAGTACGCGCGCCCGGACCTGGTGCCGTGGGAGCCGCGGTACTTCATGCCGGCCCTCCCGCCGATAGCGATCCTCGGAGGCTGGGTCGTCGACCGCCTCGCACGCGGGGAGCGCCTCTTCCGATCATTAGGCGTTTCCCGGACGGCGTGGAAGAGCCTTGCAGTCGCCGCGTTGCTCCTCCTCCCGGTCCTCGTCTTCGGGCTCGTGCCCGCCTCCGTCTACCTGGCGAACCCGACGGCGGGACCCAGGCCGCCGGGCCCCGGGCCGGAACCGATGCCCAGGCTCGTGACCACGGACCGGCTCGCCGCGAACCCCGGCGCATTCGACGGGACGTTCGTGCGCCTGGAGAACGCCTCCGTGATCCAGCTCACGCCGCTGGGCCCCCGCGTGCGCAGCCCCGGCGACTCGGCATCGGTCGAGGTCCACCTCGTGGACTGGCCTGCGGGTCAGCAACCCACGCTTTCCCCCGGGACCATCGTGGATGTCCAGGGGCCGTTCCATTGGGGACCCCCCGGACCGGGCGGAGTCCGGCCGCTCTTCATGGGGGTGAGGTGGGGGACCGCGGACTACCTCCGGGTCCATTGAGACGCTCAGATCTCGTTCCCGATCTCCTTCGCCAGCAGTCCGTACTCCCGTTCCCCGACGGTCTTCGGGTCCAGGGCGGATTCCGGATCGCTCCGCCGCGGCCTTTCCGTACGACACCGTCGTGCCGAGGGGACTGACGTGTATACAGTCGGGCTAGCGATTGTCAACGGATTGTGCGTGTTATGCGATTGTCGATGACCCGCCACACTCATGGCGCCGAGGACTCATACGTGAGTTAGAAACGCGGCGGTGGTCACATGTCGGTAGGCCGAACTACGACGGCGGCGCGACGAGAGCTCCGTATCGCTCGGAGGCGGCCGTCCGGACCGCGAGCGAGGCCCTCAGGTGCGCCGAGTAAAGGAGGACCGCGATGGGCAGCGTGGCCGCTAAAACGGGAACGAGGAGCGCCGCGGTCATCAGCCCGCCCGCCACCCCCGCCTGAATCACGGTCAATTCGTGGCGGGTGACGGAGGCCACGTCGGCCGGCTCCGCGCGGACATGCGCGACGAGGCCCGCCATGGCGGCGAATCCGAACGCAAAGGCCTCGACCCGCCACAGGAGGCCGAGGAGCACGCTGAGGACGAGGGCCGCCCCCGCGAAGCCCGCGGTGTACGCCTTCCCGCGCCTCGCGCCGAGGAATACGATCGTCGTCCGCTTCATCGGTCGGGCCCGCCGGTCCGCATCCGCGTCGAGGTAGTGGTGCATCAGGAGCATCCCGACGCAGACGCACGCGTGGGCGACCGCGACCGCCACGGCGAGCGGTGTGATCCGGAGGGCCTGGACGTAGTACGCGCCGAGGCCTCCCGCCGTGACCCCGACGAACCCGCCGAGCCACTCGCCCGCGAACGGCCGGTAGGCGGTCGCGATGGGCGGGAGCGTGTACAGGAGGCCCGCGAAATACCCCATGCCCACGAGGGCGAGGACGAGCGGTCCGGTGCGGGCCGCCAGGTCGAGCGCGAGGACCCAGATCAGGATCGACGACCCTGCGAAGATCGCCCACAGATGCCGCTCCTCGAGGAGGCGGGCCGTGAGCACCCGGCTCCCCCCGGAGAGCACCCGCGGGCTCCCGTCCCGGTCCGTCCCGCTCCGCCAGTCGAAGATCTCGTTCACCGCGTGCGTCTCGTACCCCTGGATCAGCACGCCGATGAGGAGGGCCTCGAGGAGGTTCCGCGCGTCGAACCTCCCCGCCTCCGCGGTCGCGACCGCGGTCCCGAGGACGATCGCCGTGTACGCCCACAGCAGGACGGGGATCGCCCGGAGCTCGAGGAAGAGTCCGAGGAGCCGGTCCCGGGCGGGCATCCAGACGACTATTGCGATAGTAATATTAGAACGTTCTGCGATGGGTGTCCAAGACCCTTGAAAAGGGGGGACGAGGCTGCCGGCCGTGTTGAACCGGAGGCTGTGGCATCTCATCGCGGGGACCCGCGGCGGGATCAACCGAGCGAAGATCATCTGGCTCCTCCGAGAGAAGCCCGCGAACGCGAATGCGATCTCGGAGACCCTGGGCCTCGACTACAAGACGATCCGCCACCACCTCGACGTCCTCCGGGCGAACGACGTCGTCATGTCCACGGGCTTGAACAACGGCTACGCCACGGCGTACTCGCTCTCGCCCCGCCTCCAGACCCACTTCGAGGAGTTCCTCGAGATCTGGGCCCGTTTCCGGGGAGTTGGGCAAAAATAGAAGTGCGTCCCCTGCGACATCCGAGGGGACCCCCATGGCTCTCGGGACGTTCTGGGCCCTCAACCTCGCCCTCGCGGGCGTCAGCGCGGCGATCCTGGCGGCCCTCCTCTACGTCTACGGCCGCAACGCGCGGCACATCCGCTCGAAGTTCACCCTGGGCCTCGTCCTCTTCGCGGCCCTCCTCCTGATCCAGAACGTCGCGGGGATGTGGATCTACATGTCGATGAACGACGCCGGGATGAAGGCGGACGTCGCGGTCCCGATGCTCGTCCTCAACGTCACGGAAATGGGCGGGCTCGCGGCCCTCGCCATGGTGACCTGGGACTGAGGGCCGGCGTCCCGCCCTCGGTGTTCCGCATCCTGATTTTCGCGATTCGAAGGTTGACCCGATATCCATATAGCCGCGGGCCGCGTTCCAGCGCGTGAATCCGGCGGCGTCCGTGCCGCCCCTCCGGCACGGGCGACGGGCCGCCCTCCGACCTCCCCAGGATGGGACACCATGGCAACCCGGATCTCCCTTCTCGCAGGCCTCCTGTTCCTCTCCACGCTCGCACTCGCCGTGCCCGAGCCGCACACGATCACCCCGAGCCCGGAGTACTTCGTCCAGGACCTCGGGACGCTCCCCGGGGACACGGACAGCGTCGCGTGGGGCATCGACGCGTCGGGCTCCGTCGTCGGCGTCTCGACGGGGCTGGACGGCATGCACGCATTCCTGTACACGGACGCGGGCGGGATCATCCCGCTCCCGTGCCCCACGGGCCGACCGTACTGCATCGCCAGGGACCTCAACGGCGCGGGACAGGCCGTCGGGAGCGCGTGGTCCTCCCTGAGCGACCAGCCGGGCCACGCGGTCCGATGGACGGGCGGCGTGCCGGAGGACCTCGGCACCCTCGGCGGAGGCACGCAGAGCGAGGCGTGGGGGATCAACGCGACGGGCGCAGTGGTCGGCTCCTCGTACACCGCGTCGGGCTACGGCACCCGCGGGTTCCTGTTCACGGACTCCCAGGGCCTCGCGGACGTCACGGGCGGGGACAGGCCCGGGGCCCTGGTCGACGTCAACGACGCGGGCCAGATGGCGGGGTACCGCCTGGAGGCGGACGGGTACCATGCGTTCCGCTGGTCGGACGGCACCTGGCTGAGCTTCTCCGGCCTGCCCGGCTTCACGAACACCTTCGCGTTCGCGCTGAACGCGCGCGGCCAGGTCGCCGGCTCCTCCCGGAGCGCGGACGGCCGGGACGAGCGGCTCATCCGGTACACGGACGGCCTCGGGGTCCGGAACCTCGGCGGCGTGTACGCGCCGAACCACGGCTGGGGGATCAACCGCGCGGGCGACGTCGTCGGCGAGGGCCGGACGACGAGCGGGCCCGTGCGGGCGCTCCTGTACCGCGACGGCAGGGGCCTCAAGGACATGAACCGGCTGATCGCGTCGGACGCGGGGTGGTACCTCACCGCCGCGATGGACATCACCGACGCGGGGCAGATCGCCGCGTCCGGGTCGAGCCTCGAGACGGGACGGACCCACGCGCTCCGCCTGATCCCGCACCGGATCGACGACGCCCCCCGCGGGCTCCGCATCGAGGCGGTCGGGCCGGACGCGGTCCGGCTCACGTGGAGCGCGGTCGCGGTCGCAGACCGGTACCGCGTGTACGAGTCCACGGACCGGTTCGCGCGGTTCCCGTGGCGGATTCTCTCGGAGACGGCCGCCACCGCGTACGACGCCGCGGGCCATCTCTCGGACGGGCTGGACCACTACTACATCGTTCGCGCCGTGCGGGGGAGCGAGGAGGGCGGGAATTCCACGATGGCCGCGAAGGCCGTGCTCCGTCTACCGTACTCGGCGGCCCGCACGAACATCGCCTGGTTCTCCCTCCCGTACGAGTCCGCGTACCGCCGCGCGAGCGACGTCGCGCTCGCGGTCGGCCCCGCCCGCGCGGACGTGGTCGGCAAGTGGGACCCGGCTCGCCAGACCTCGATTGTGTACTACCGCGCCGACGGCCCGTATCGCGGCGAGGACTTCGCGATCCTCCCCGGGGATGGCCTCTACCTGGGGCTCCGGGCGGACGTCGAGCGCGTCGTGATCGGGACGGACACGAACGACGCCCTCCGCTTCACCCTGAACCCCGACCCGGCCCTGAACGTGAACTGGGTCGGCCTCCCGTACGGCGGCGCGTACCGCCACGCGAGCGACCTCGCGGCGGAGCTCGGGCCTGCGCGGGTCGTCGAGATCGGCCGGTGGGACCCGGCGACGCAGTCCGCGGACCGGCTGCGGTGGGACGGCGGCGCATGGACCGGGACGGACTTCGCGATCCATCCGGGCGACGGGGTGTACGTCGTGGTCGCCTCGAGCTTCACCTGGCAGCCGGCCCTCGTGACCCCCGCGGTCCCGGACGCGGGCCCCCTGATCCGGTAGGCGGGCCACACGGACCGTCCGCCCTTCCCGGGACGCCCGCATCGTCGTCGCTAAATACCGCGGGCTCCTTCGCCGCCCGGGCGCCGCGGCGATGGTGAACTACCGACCTCTGGGCAAGACGGAGCTCGAGGTCTCCGAGATCGGCTTCGGGACGTGGACCCTCACGAGCGGGAGGTGGGGCGCGTTCTCGCCGGAGCTGGCCGTCGAACTGCTGCGGTACGCGTACGGGCAGGGGGTCAACTACTACGACACCTCCACGGTCCACGCGGGGGGCCTCGGGGAGCGGCTCCTCGCGACCGCCTTCAAGGACAAGCGCGAGCTCGTCGTGATCACGACGAAAGTCGGCTACGCCTCGGAGGGCGGGCCCCGGGACTTCACCCCGGAGCACCTCCGGAAGGCGGTGGACGCGAGCCTCGCCCGCCTCGAGTCCGCGTACATCGACGTGCTCCAGCTCCACCACCCGGACATGGCGGCGGTGTCGAACGAGGCGATGTGGCGGGCCCTCGAGGACCTGCGCGCGGAGGGGAAGATCCGCTACTACGGGCTCGTCTTCGGCCCGGGCCCGGCGGGCCTCGAGGAGGGGCGGGTCGCGATGCGGAAGCGGGACATCGGGTGCATCCAGGTCTACTACAACGTGCTCGAGGAGGAGCCGTCGCGGCAGTTCTTCCCCGTCGCCCTCGAGATCAACCAGGGGATGGTGGTCCGCGCGCCGCACGCGGGCGGCGTCCTGGAGGCGGACCCCGCGGAGGCCACGAAGTACCCGGAGGACGAGGACCTCCGCGTGAAGGCCACGGACTGGGCGGCGAAGGCGCTCGCGCGCGCCGCGAACCTCCGGTGGATCTGGGAAGGGAAGGGGATGACGATGCCCCAGGCCGCCCTCAAGTTCGTCCTCTCCGAGGAGACCGTGTGCTCCGTCCTGCCGAACCTGTACCGCGCGGACCAGGTCGACGCGTACGGCGCGGTGTCGGACTTCGAGAGCTACTCCCAGACCGAGCTCGGCGAGATCGCGGAGCAGTTCCGGAAGAGCTTCGGCGTGGCGTGACGCGATGCTCGCGGGCTTCGTGGACGGCCGCGGGCGCGCGTACGACATCGGGTTCCGGACCCTGCGGTCCTCCCTCGTGGACGCGGACGGGCTCCTCGTCCTCGGGGCGGACGAGGGGGTCCGCGCGCAGGCGGCGGCGACCGCGTCGATGGAGATCCTGGACCCGAAGCCCCTCCGCCTCCTCCTTCCGGTGACGGGCGAGATCACCGCCACGGGGATGCGGGTCGTCTTCCTCGCGGCGGCGGGCCTCCCGCGGAAGGAGCCGTTCACGTTCTACAACGTCGCCCTGGGCCTCCACCCGAGCGCGGTGGAGCACTTCTTCACGGTCCAGGGAGGGCGGGAGTTCGTGCAGTTCGGGAAGGCGGACGTCGAGTCGTCCGGCGCCTCCGGCAGGGCCCTGGAGGTCCTCGTGCGGGGCCCGAGGGCGGGCCGCCCGACGGAGACCGCACGGTACAGCCTTCGGGTCGAGCCCCGGGCCGCGGCGGAGGAGGCTCTGACCGCGCTCGAGTGAATGTCGTGTTCGGCGAGACAAAAACGTTATGAGCGGGCCCTCCTAGGGGACCGCGATGTCCTACGACCTCGGGGTCCTGAACCTCTCTCAGAAGAAGAAAAAGAAGAGCCGCACCTGGATGTACGCGGCGATCGCGATTATCGTGATCGTCGTCGTCGCCGTGGCGGTCTACATCATCCTCTGAGCGGAGGTCGTCCGCCCCGCCGTCCCCGGCCGGCCCACGCCCGCTGGGCAAAGCTCATGGCGGGCGCCCCGCTTTCCCTTCCCGGAGGGCGGCACGGGTCCCGTGGCGATTCTCGATTCTGCTCGAATGCGCGCCGGGGCGTGAGGCGATGGCGGGCCCCGACCGACTCTACCTGGAAGACGCGTACCTCCAGGCCTGCGATGCGACCGTCGTCGCGCTCCACGAGGGCTGCGTCGCGCTCGACCGGACGGTCCTGTACGGCCACCGCCACGACTACGGCCACCCGCAGGCCTCCGACAAGGGCCTCGTCCGTTCCGGCGGACGCACGCTCCGGGTGAAGCGGGTGGACGACGAGGGCGACGCCCTCTACCACTACATCGAAGGCCGGCCGCTCCCGGCCCGGGGTGCGGCGGTCCGGTGCGAGGTGGACTTCCCTCGCCGGCTCGTCGTGATGCGCCTCCACACCGCCGCGCACGTCCTGCTCGCGGGCTCGGAGGAGCTCGGCCTGCGCGTGAAACCGATTGCCTCCCGCTCCCCGGAGATCGACGCGTTGTCCGTGTGCCTGTATTTCGAGCCCGGCGGGCTTTCGCGGGACCGGGCGGAGGACCTCGAGGAGGCCGCGAACCGGGCCCTGGAGCGGCCGCGGGAGGTCGTCGTCCGCTGGCGGTCCCGGGAGGAGGTCGAGGCCCAGCCCAGTGCGGACCGGCTTCGCCTCGCGCGGATCCCGTGGTGGCACGACCCCCTGCGGCTCATCGAGATTGCGGGACTGTGCGAGTACCCGTGCGACGGCACACTCGTCCGGAACACGCGGGAGGTCGGGCGGGTGGAGGTGCGGGAGGTGCGGCGGATGAAGATCGGGACGAAGCTCGTCGTCGGACTCAAGGGCCTCGCCGCGCCCTCGATGGCTCGTTCCGCGCGGTGAAAATCAAACCGGATACCACGTCCGAAACCCTTTCATCGCGCGCCCCGCAAGGGATTCCCGGTTCCGATGGTCCAGGCCGACCTCGACGAGACCGCGAAGGGCATCCTCATGGCGACCCTCGCGTCGCCGAAGACGGCGGGGGAGCTGAGCCGGATCTTCGGGCTCCCGGGCGCGGTCGTCGTGGACTACCTCGAGCTCCTGGAGCACCTCGGCCTCCTCAAGGTCGTCCTCTCGTATTTCGGGCGGGACGGGCGAATCATCCGGTACTACGAGGCGGACCTCCCAATCGATACCGGGGATCTCGACGGCCGGAAGGAAACGGCGAGCCCGTAGCGGTCCCGCCGGGACGGTGTCGCCCTCCGAGACCGAACTCTCAACCCTTAAATACAAGCACCCGTATTCTTCGGGTGCCAACTTTTGGCGCTTTTCGGGTGAGCTGCGCATGCCAGAGAGTCCTAAGGAAATCGAGACGGGCACGACGACCCTGGGGATCGTCGCGAAGGAAGGCGTCGTCCTCGCCGCGGACCGGCGGGCGACGGCGGGCACGATGATCGCCCACAAGCGGACGAAGAAGGTGTACAGGCTCGACACCAACCTCGGGCTCACGACCGCCGGGCTCGTCGGCGACCTGCAGCTCCTCGCGCGGTACATCACCGCGGAGGTGGAGCTGTACAAGCTGAAGCGGAACACCCCGATGCCCGTGGAGGCGTGCGCGACCCTGACCGCGAACATCCTCGCGGGCCGGCGGTACTTCCCGTACTGGGTCCAGCTCGTGATCGGCGGGGTCGACCGCAAGGGCGGGTCCGTGTACTCCCTGGACCTGGCGGGCGGGTCCCTGCCAGACAAGTACGTCTCGACGGGCTCCGGGAGCCCGTACGTCTACGGGATCCTCGAGGACCACTACCGGGACGACATCCAGATCGGCCCGGCGACGGACCTCGCGATCCGAGGGGTCTACACCGCGATGCGGAGGGACTCCGCGACGGGCGAGGGTATCGACGTCGCGGTGATCACGAAGGACGCGTACACGGAGCTCTCGGACGCGGAGATCGAGAAGCGAAAGGCGGCCATGAAGCTGAGCTAGGCGCGGGCAGCGCGCATACTATCACGCAAAGAGAAACGACCCGCGGCGCCCCCGAGGGGCCGCGGGCCCGAGTGATTCGGAAATGAGCATCGAAGACATTCTGAACGAGGCGAAAGCCGTCGTCAAGAAGGTGGTCCCCGACCACGTGGAGATCACTCAGATCGACTTCGAAGGCCCCGTGATCGTGATCTACACGAAGAACATGGAGGCCTTCGCGGAGAGCAACGACATCGTCCGCCAGCTCGCCCAGAGCCTGCGGAGGCGGATCGCGGTCCGGCCGGACCCGAGCCTCCTGTCGAAGCCGGAGGATGCGGAGGTCGTCATCCGGGAGGTCATCCCGAAGGAGGCCCAGATCACGAACATCTTCTTCGAGCAGGAGACGGGCGAGGTCACGATCGAGGCGCTCTCGCCGGGGCTCGTGATCGGGAAGCACGGCTCCCTGCTGAACGAGATCAAGCGGAAGATCGGCTGGGCGCCGAAGGTCGTCCGCACGCCGCCGATCCCGTCGAAGACGGTCGAGGACATCCGCGCGTACCTCCGGACGATCCAGGAGGACCGGCAGGCGTTCCTGAAGCAGATCGGCCGCCGCCTCGCGCGGGAGATCCCCGCGGGGGAGAACTGGGTCCGCCTCACGTCCCTCGGCGGGTACCGCCAGGTCGGCCGGTCCGCGACGCTCATCAGCACGCGGGAGTCGAAGATCCTGATCGACTGCGGGGTCCTGATCTCGGAGGACAACGGCTCTCCGTACCTGAACGCGCCCGAGATCACGCCCCTGAGCTCGATCGACGCGGTCGTGATCACGCACGCGCACCTGGACCACAGCGGGCTCGTGCCCGCCCTGTTCAAGTACGGTTACGACGGACCCGTGTACACGACGCCGCCGACGCGCGACATGATGTCCCTCCTCCAGCTCGACTTCATCAAGGTCGCGATGGGCGAGGCCCGGAAGTCCGCGTACGACTCGAGCAACATCCGAGCGTCCGTCGCGAAGACGATCCCCCTGAAGTACGGGGAGACGACCGACATCGCCCCGGACGTCCGCCTCACGTTCCAGAACGCGGGCCACATCCTCGGGTCCGCGACTGCGCACTTCCACATCGGGGACGGCCTGTACAACGTCGCGATGTCGGGGGACATCAAGTTCGAGAAGACGTGGCTCTTCAACCCCGCGGTGAACAAGTTCCCG
>Ga0209619_10000486_pt1 | contig 27891 bp, 25 predicted proteins | sample Rifsed16ft3_FD_184011 | JGI IMG/M metagenome (GOLD analysis project Ga0209619, IMG submission 184011) | Soil microbial communities from Rifle, Colorado, USA - sediment 16ft 3 (version 2) | ecosystem: Environmental > Terrestrial > Deep subsurface > Rock core/Sediment | place: Rifle, Colorado... | reverse complement strand
CGCCGGGCTCGAGGATCCCGAGGCGCACGCCGAGTTCGCGGCACCGGGGGCGCATCGTGGCCTCCTAGTCGAGGAGGTGGCAGGCTGCCTGGAGGCCTGGGGCGATCTCCTTGAGGGACGGCTCTTCGAACGGGTGCAGGACCACCCGGAGGACTCCGTCGCTGGGTTCGAGCGACTCGATCGCCTTCAGGCCCCTGAACTCCTCCGCCTTCGTCGCCATGAGGTCCCTCAACGCGGCCTCCGTGTCCTCGCTTGCGCCGGGCACCGTGAAGCCGAGAGGGCCGTCCGCCCTCGCGCTCGCGAACAGGGCCTGCGTCGGCTGCCCGGCCGTGATTTCCCGGAGATCCGCGAGCACCTCGTCCGCCGTCCAGCCGCATCGCTCGAAGGCGACGGGGCAGCGGGGGTGGAACCGGCATCCCGGCGGGATATTCGCCGGGTCCGGCCGCTCCCCCTTGAGGATGATCCGCGCCTTGCGCCGTTCCGGGTCCGGAATCGGGACGACGGACACGAGGGCCTTCGTGTACGGGTGCCTCGGATTCCGGATGAGCTCCTTCGTCGGACCCTGCTCCACGATTTTCCCGAGGTACATGACCCCGATCCGGTCCGCGAGGACCCAGGCCAGGGAGAGGTCGTGCGTGATGAAGAGGTACGTGAGGTCCTTCTTCGCCCGGAGCTCGAGGAGGAGCTCGATGATCTCCGTCCGGATGGACACATCGAGCATCGAGACGGGCTCGTCGGCGACGAGGAAGTCCGGATCGAGGACGAGCGCGCCGGCGATCGAGACGCGCTGCCTCTGGCCGCCGGACAGCTCGTGCGGATAACGGAACAGGAAGTCGCGGGGAGGCCGCAGGCCGGCGTCATCGAGGGCTTGCTCCACGCGCGACTCCGTCTCGACGCGGTTCCGTGTAATGTGGTTCACGACGAGCGGCTCCGAGACGATGTCGTAGACGGAGTGCTTCGGGTTCAGGGACTCGTAGGGATCCTGGAAGACGATCTGGAGGGTCTTCCGCAGCTTGCGGATCTTGTCGGCCTCGATCCCCTGGCGTCGACGCCAGAAGCCCATCGCGAACTTCGCGACCGCGGCCGTCGCGACCGCGCTCGCGGCGAACTCGAACACCAGGAGGAGCGGTCGAGCGCTGTCTCCCGCCGCAGTCCACGAGGACTCGTAGGCAACGAGGAGTCGGTCGAAGTCGAAAGGTCGTCCCGCGAGAGACATCCCGATCGCGAGCCCGAAGAGCTGCGCGAGGAACGTGCCCAGGATCGCGATCGGCATGAGGAGGATGGGCTTCCTCGGGAAGGGCTTCAGGGGAGGGAGCGTCGCGACGAGCCCGATCGCGATGCCCGTCGCGAGCCAACCCAGGAGACCCGACAGGCCGGCGACGGGCGCACCCAGGACCGCCCCGGCCAGCCCTGCGAGGACGAGCATCGCGACGTCCTTCGGAGTCCAGCGGAGATGTTCCTTGTAGTTCAGCGAATAGCGGCGGCGGACGGCCTCGAGCTTCGTCTCGTCCTTGGCCGCTTTCGAACTCTCGTAGTCCGCGAGGGTGGCGGCCGGCGCCCCGACGAACACGTCCCCCCCGGACGGCTCGACGAGCTTCAGGATCCCCTTGCCGGTCGTCGTCTTCCCGCAGCCGCTCTCTCCCACGAGGCAGTAGATCTCCCCTCGGCCGATGTCGAGGTCGATCCCGTCCACGGCTCGGATGTAATCGGGTTCCGCGCGCCGCAGCGCCTCGAGGAACCCCTTCCGTTTCTGGAACCACACGCGGAAGTCCCGGAGGACGAGATAGGGTTCGCGGGCCATCGTCACGTCGTCTCCTTGGGGGGCGGCTCCGAGGTGTTCAGATGGCACGCGGCGCGGTGGTCCTCACCGACGGGATCGAGGCCCGGTTCCCGGTCGACGCACAGCTTCCACGCATACTTGCAGCGCGGGTGGAAGCGGCACCCCTCGGGCGGGGTGATGAGGCTCGGCAGGCTCCCGGGGATGTAGGCCGGAAGGGTCTGCGGCCCCTCGATGTCCGGGAACGCCGCGATGAGATCCTTCGTGTACGGACGCTTCGAGTTCTTGTAGACCTGCCGGACGGCCCCTGTCTCCACGATCTTCCCGGCGTACATGATCGCCATCGTGTCGCACGTCTCCGCCATGACAGAGAGATCGTGGGAGATCAGGATCATCGAGAGGTCGAGTTCCCGCTTGAGTCGTTCCAGGAGCTCCAGGATCTGCGCCTGGATCATCACATCCAGGGCGGTCACCGGTTCGTCGGCGATCACGATCTTGGGATTGCAGGCGAGGGCCATCGCGATCATCACGCGCTGCCGCATGCCGCCGGAGAACTCGTGGGGGTACTCCCGGGCGCGGTCCCGGCGGATCCCGACCAGCTCGAGGAGCTCGCCGACGCGCTTCGTCGCGACCTCCTTGTCGACCTTCTCGTGGAGGATGATCGGTTCTGCGATCTGCTCCCCGATCCGCTTGACGGGATTCAGGGCGTTCATTGCTCCCTGGAAGATGATCGAGATGTGCCGCCAGCGGATCGACCGCAGCTGGCTCTCCCGCATCGCCGCGAGATCGTACCCGGCATAATCGATCCCGCCCGCCACGATCCGGCCGTTCGACGGGAGGAGGCGCATGATCGACAGGGCCGCCGTGGTCTTGCCGCAGCCGCTCTCGCCCGCAAGGCCGAGGCTCTCCCCCTCGCCGAGGGAGAAGTCGACGCCGTCGACGGCCCGGACGGTCCCCTCCTGCGTCTCGAAGTACGTCTGGAGTCCTTTGACGGTCAAGAGCGCCATGCTATCGTTTCCTCAGCCTCGGGTTGAAGATCTCGTCGAGCGCGTAGCCCAGGAGCGTGAAGGCGAACACGACGATCACAATCGCGAGACCGGGCGACACGATCCACCAGACGAGTCCCCTCTCGATCGCGCGGTTCCGCTGCGCATCTTCGATCATGCGACCCCAGGTGTACGCGTCCCGAGGGCCTAGGCCGATGAAGCTTAGGAAGGACTCCGCGAGGATTGCGACCGCGATGGTCAGGATGGCTTCCGCGAAAACCAGGGAGAACGCGTTCGGAAAGATATGATACCAAACAATCCGAGTGTTGCCCGCCCCGACCGCCCTCGCGCGCTCGACGAACTGTCGCTCTTTGAGGGACAGGACTTGAGCGCGCACGACGCGCGCCGTGCTCGACCACAGGCCGATGCCGATGACGAACACCACGTTCCACGTCGTGACCTGACCGCCCGTCGCCTCTTGGAAGTACGCGGCGAGGATGAGGGCAAGGACGAGGGTCGGCAGGACGAGAAAGAAGTCCGTGATCCGCATGAGGAGCTCGTCGACCCAGCCGCCATAAAATCCGGACACCATCCCGATGAAGACACCCAACCCCATGCTCAGAAGGGAGGCGGCAACGCCGATCAGGATCGTGACCTGGGTCCCCCACCAGAGGCGGCTGAAGATGTCGTGGGCGCCGTTGTCGGTCCCCAACCACACGTAGCTGTTCGGCGGTTTGAACAGCTGGCGATTCGGCTCGGCGGGTGCGCACACGTGGAAGTCGTCCCCGCACAGCGCCGCGCCCGGGTTCTGCAACCAGCCGGCCGAGGTCAGGACGGGAGCGCTCGCGGACATGCCGACGAACACCAGGAGGATGATGAGCCCGAGCATGCCGAGGCGAGACCCTCGGAAGATCCGTCCGAACCGCCTCCATCGCTCCCAGAAGACCCGCAGCCGCAAAACGTAGATGGATTCCTGCACGGTCGACGTGCCGTTGGAGGTCGCGGACGGGCTTGCACGCCTGGGCCACCGCAAGAGTCCTCACCTCACTCCAGTCGGACCCGCGGGTCGAGCCACGCGTAGACGAAATCGGAGATCAGGTTCGCGACGACTACGGTGATCGTGATGAGGAGGAACAGGCCTTGGAGGAGGGGGTAATCGAGATCCAGGATCGCCGTAATCGTCAGGAGGCCAAGCCCATCGTACGAGAAGATTGCCTCGACTTGGATCGCCCCGCCCAGGACGAATCCCAGGTTCAGGGCGATCACGGTGACCATCGGGAGGCGGGCGTTCGGCATCGCGTGGCGCTTGAGCACCATCCGATCCGAAAGGCCCTTCGCCCGGGCCGTCGTGATGTAGTCCTCCGTGAGCACGTCGATCAAGGAGTTCCTCATGATCAGGGAGATGCCGGCGAGCTGCACGAGGGTGAGGGTGAGGGCCGGGAGGATCCAGTGTTGGATGCCTCCGATGAGCAGCTCCCACGGATCCGTCGGGAAGGGATGCGGGAGCTCGTTGCTCGAGGGCAGGATCGGGATGATCCCGATGTTCTCCTGGAAGATGATGACGAGGACGATGCCGAGCCAGAACGTGGGCATCGCGTAGAAGAAGAAACCGAACCCGAGGGAGGCCACATCGAACGCCTTGCCACGGCGCCACGCCGACATCGAGCCGATCACGATTCCCAGCCAGATTGTGATCAGGGTCGATGTACCGACGAGGATCAGGGTCCAGACGGACTTCTCCGCGATGATCTCCGTCACTAGGCGATCGCCCTGGAAGAACGAGTAGCCCCAGTTACCCGTGAAGGTGTTCACGAGGTACTTCCCGAGCTGGACGGTGGGCGGGTCGTTGAGGCCGAACACCTCGCGCTGTCGGTCCACCAGGTCGGGATTCGCGCTGTGGCCCGCCCCCGAGCGGATGAACGTGATGGCGGGATCTCCGGGGACGAGTCGGAAGAGGACGAAGTTCGCGACGAGGATGATCAGGATCGTGATCGTCGCGTTCGTGACCTTCTTCACGAGCACGGTTCGCATCGACATGGCTCATCCGCCCGCGCATGGAAATGGGAAGAGGAGACGGCTTTTCCGGGATGCCGTCTCCGTTTTCGCCGTTTTCCACCCGACCTTTAGGGGGCGGAGGGTGGCTTCGGCGGCATGATTGCGGGGAGTTCCTCTTCCCGCTTCCGCCGCCGCGTCACGACGACCGCCACGAGGGCGATGACGACGACCAAGACGCCGAGACCGATCGCAACCGCACCGAGGATGCTGAGCCCTCCCCCGGGCGGAGGGGCCGTGATTGGGTCCAGCGCGAAGCTGACCTGGGTCGTCGCGCCGTCGAGGACGACCACCCCCGTCGTCTGCTTCGATACGTAGCCCGACAGGCTTGCCTGCACGCTGTACGTCCCCGGCGGAACGGTGAGGTTGTACTCACCGGCCGAATTCGTCGTGCCCACGCGCTCGCGCGGCCCGGTTGCGCGGACCGTCACTCCGGCGATTGGGCCGCCCGCGGAGCTCGTCACGGTCCCCGCGATCCAGCCTCGCGAGGGCGTCAGCTCGAAGTTGACCAACGTGGTCGCGTCCTGTGCGACAGCCACGTTCGTCTCAGTGCTCGACGCGTAGAGGCTGTGGCTCGCGGTCACGGAGTATGTCCCAACCGGCACCGTGATGTTGTACTCCCCATCCGCGTTCGTCGGCTGCGAGAAGCCCCCCGGATTCACGGCGACGGTCGCACCGCTGATCGGTGAGCTCGTGGTCGCGTCGACCACCGTGCCCGCAACCCAGCCGATCTCGGCGGGCCGCGGGAGGACGAACACCTGGAACGGGTTCGAGGTGACGATGTTCGTGCCGTCGTCCACGGTAAGGGTCACGTTGTAGCTGCCCGGGGAGGCCCACGCATACGTGGTCGTGGACTCCGAGACGCCCGGGTCCGTGGTCTCGCGAGTCGTGTTCAGGTCATCCCAGGACCAGGTCCACGTGAGGGCCGCGCCTTCCGGATCCGTCGAGGTGCCGACGAAGTCCTGCGGCTCGTCCACGAACGAGGAGATCGGCGGCGTGCCCTCGATGACGGGTTTCGTCGGCGGGTTGTCCACCGGCTCGGTGCCCGCACGCAGCTGGAGCATAAGGAACGCGTTCCCGTACCCGGTGAGCCCGAGTCCCGGATTCGCGGCCCAGTCGCCCCACCCGGTGAACAGGTCCGTCCGGACGACGGTCAGGGTCTGGTCGAACCAGAAGACGAGGTAGGGCGCGTCGCGGTACACGATGCGCTGCATCTCCCGGACCGTCTCCTGCCGCTCTTCTAGGACGACCTGGGTCTGTTGGAGGAGATACATCTCGTCGTACGTTGGGTTCGAGTACCACGCGTCCTGCCAGTAGAGGATCTGGTCCGTCGTCATGATGCTCAGCAGGAAGTCCGGGTCCACGTCTCCGCCCCATCCCCAAGTGTACAGGGACGCAGAGCAGTCGTACGTGACCGTGAGTTGTCGAGAGGAGCTGACGAACACCGGCACCACGCGGATTCCGACTTGGCCCCACCACTCCACCATGAAGTTCTCGACGGCGTTCTGCGCCTCGACGTCCGTGTTGATGATCGAGATGTCGAGGGTCAGCCCTCCGCCGGCGCCGGAGAGGAGCGGTCGGTTCGGGGCAGCGGACCCCATCCAGTCTCCCGTCTCGACCTGGGTGGCGTCCACGACATCCCGGACGCCGTCCCCGTCGATGTCGATGAAGGCGTCGCGGTTGTTCGCGGCCGCGGGATCGAGGTTTTGGCCGAACTGCCCAGGGTCCGTCGCGCCCGCTTTGAGGTCGGCTCCGTCACCCTTCGGGTCGTTGAGGGTTTCGCGGGCCCGGTCCGGGTCGTAGTTCAGCGATTCCTCTGCCGGGACCGTGTAGTGCCAGAAGGGCGTCGCGGGCGGAATGATCGTCGAGCCGGGCGAGGCGAGTCCCTCCTTGATCGTTTCCACGAGGACCTCCCGGTTGACCGCATACTGTAAGGCGCGGCGGACCGTCGTGTTCGTCACGAGCCAGCTGCGTCCGCCCCGCTTCCCGAGGGAATCGATCAGGTCATCGGACGCCACGCAGGCGCCCATCTCCGCGAAGCCGATCGCGTCCACCGCGAACTTCCCGACGTTGTTCGTGCCGCCCGCAACGCTCGTCGGCATCGTCACGTACTGCGCCGTCGCGAGGGAGGAGGTCGCGTCGATGACCCCTGCCCGGAAGTCGTTGTACAGGGCCGTGTCGTCCGTGTAGTACGAGATGATAATGTGGTCGATGTAGTCCACGTCCGGGTCGAGCCGCCAGTAGTCCTGATAGAGGTCGAGCTGCGCGTATGCGCCCCGGACGTACGTGTTGAAGCTGTACATCCCCGTCCCGATGGGCGGGAGGTTCTTGTATCCCTGCCGAGCCAGGGGACAGGAGACGCCCGACCAGACATGCTCCGGGATTACGAAGAAGAACATCGAGAGGATGTTCGACTTCGGCTGCCAGGTCGGCACGCGGAGCGTGTAGTCGTCAATGACCGTGACATTGTCCACGTCGATCCCGATCTTCGCATCCGCGTCGCCCAGGTATCCTTGGAGCAGCGTGAGGTCACACCCGATCGGATTCAGGGGTGTCTGCGGCCACATGTACCGCATCGTGAAGTTCATGTCGTTCGCTGTGAACGGGGTTCCATCGTGCCAGGTGGCGTTCTCCACCATGTGCCACGTCCAATTGACTTCGTCCTCGACTTCCCAGCTCTGGACGAGCGACGGGGTCGGCGTGAGGTCCAGGCCGATTGCGATCGGAAGCTCGTACACGTACGCCCAGATCGTGTACGAGGCGCTCAGGACCCCGACGAACGGATTCAAGCTGTCCGGCTCCTGAACGGCCCCGAGGCGGAGGGTCGATTCCGCCTTTGGCGTCGTCCCCGGGAGCGCCCCCGCCGCGGTCTGCGTGACGCCCGCGTAGGCGGACATCACGAAGACGACCACGAGAGCCAGGCCAACCCACTTGGCTATCGAACGCGCACGCCCCGTCAACCTCAACCCCAACCTGCCCAGCGGGACTTCTCCAGGCCCTCCCCGTTGGAGTCCCGCCCTGAGAAGGGATTGGCCCGACCCCATTAATAGTTTGCCAAACCGGCGCAGGAATATTCTCAGGATTGTTTACGAGAAGCGCCTACTTCTGACCGCGACCCTCCATCGGAGCCGCGGTTCGACGGTCGTTCGAAGGATCGGCCAGGCAGATTGAGATTGGATCGAAAGGGCCTCGAAGCGTCAGCACCGTATAATATTGGGTCCCGGTTCGCATCCCGGCGTGAGCGCAGGACGAATCGAGGCCCGGGTGCGGCGATTCTACACGTACCAGGCGGCATCCTCCTTCGCGATCTGGATCCCGTTCTGGGCCCTCTGGATCCGCGGGAACCTCGGATCGGACTTCGAGTTCACCCTGGTCGACGTGACGTTCTGGCTCGGCCTCCTCGTCTTCCAGCTGCCGGTCGGGATCCTCGCGGACCGGTATGGCCGCAAGCGGACCGTCATCCTGAGCGAGGTGTTCCGTTCCGCGGGCATCTTGGGCTACGGCCTCGCGACGACCTTCGAGGGATACGTCGTCGCGAACGTCGTGTGGTCCCTCGGGGCCGCATTCTCGATCGGGACGTCCGCGTACCTGTACGAATCCCTCCTCGAGGCCGGCTACGAGGCCGAGTTCCCGCGGTACATCGGACGGAACACGATGATCCAGCTCACGTCGAACGCAGCAGGCGCGTTCGTCGGCGGCCTCTTCGTGCAGGCGGTCGGGGACATTCGCCTGACCCTGCTCGTTGGCGCGGTCCTGAATCTCGCGGCCATTGTGGTGGCCACGACGTTCACGGAGCCGAAGGTCGAACGGACGACGGAGCCCACGTACACGAAACAGCTCGTGATGGGGCTGCGGATCGTCCGCCGGCGCGAGGGGATCGCCCTCCTCATCGGGCTCGAGGTCTTCCTCGGCGTCACGCTGTACGCAATGGCGATCTTCCGCCCCCTGTACCTCGAGTTCCTCGGCCTCAGCGAGGCGGAGATCGCGATCTCGATTTCCGCCTTCCTCCTCATCGCTGCGATGGTCGCGGCCATTGCGGGAGAGATCGCCCGGGTCCTGGGGGAGTTCGGGACGATCCTGCTCCTCGTCCTCCTGGCCTCGGGCGCCTTCCTAGGCATGTACGGGGCGGGTCGGATCCCCGGGGCAGTCCTCCTCCAGATCCCCCTCTACATCGTCTGGAGCCTACAGCCCGCCTTGACCACCGCGTTCCTGAACCGCCGCCTGGAGGCAGGGCAGCGCGCGACGGTCCTGTCGATGGGCGCCTTTGCGTACACGCTGGGCCTCGTGGTCGTCGAGCCGGTCGCGGGTTGGCTCTCCACCACCACGGATCGCCTGAATCTCGGGCTCTTCCTGGGCATCCTCGCGTTCGTCCCCTGCGCGTACATCTTGTTCCGCTGGCGCACGACGGTCGCCCCTTGGCCCGCCGTGACGCCCGTGCCGTCGAGGCTCGTATCCGGCGAGGCGCGTATATCCCGGTTCCATCGACTGTGGGAGCGTCTCAGCCGGCTTCGGCCGTAATCGTCTCGATGGTCTCGGGTGGATTGACGAGGTGGCACGCCACGGCGTTTCCGGCCTGGATCTCCAGTAGTTCCGGTTCCGTCCACTCGTGGAGGACAACCACGAGCGAGTCCGGGCCCGTCCGGATGTCCGCGATCCCGCGGAGGGCGAGGCGGACGTCCTTCTCGGCGGCCACGAGGCTTCGGAGAGCTTCCGCGGCCTGTTCCGCCGAGAGCGCGGCCGAGAGACCCCACTCGATCGTTCGCGAATCCTTCGGCCGGAACTCAGAGGCCGCCGGAAGGCGTCCTTCTTTCGCGAGGGTTTCGAGTTCCTCCGCCACCTCGGTCGCGTTCCAACCGCATCGCTCGAAGGCGACGGGACAGCGGGGATGGAATCGGCATCCCGTCGGGATGTTCTCGGGGTCGGGCCTCTCCCCTTTCAGGATCATTCGCTCGACCTTCTTTCGGGGGTCGGGACTCGGAACGACGGAGATGAGGGCTTTCGTGTACGGATGCTTCGGGGAAGCGATGACCTGCTCTGCGGTACCGACCTCGACGACTTTCCCCAAGTACATGACCGCGATGCGATCCGCGATAACCCAGGCGAGGCTGAGATCGTGGGTGATGAAGAGGTATGTCAGGCCGCGTATGCGTCGGAGCTCGAGCAAGAGCTGGAGGATCTCCGTCCGGATGGAGACGTCGAGCATCGAGACGGGCTCGTCGGCCACAATGAAGTCCGGCTCGAGGACGAGCGCCGCGGCAATGGATACGCGCTGTCGCTGGCCCCCAGAGAGTTCGTGAGGGAACCGAAAGAGGAATTCCTCGGGAGGAGACAGGCCCGCATCTGTTAGGGCACGGTTCACTCGTTCCGACGTCTCCTCGGGAGAGGTCGCCATCCGGTTCACTTGGAGCGGTTCTGAGACGATTTCGTAGACGGATTGCTTCGGGTTCAACGATTCGTACGGATCTTGGAAGATGAGGTGGAGGCGGCGCCGGAGGTTGCGCATGATGATTCCACCGCGCCCTTCTGCTTGGACGCGCATCCCAATCACCACGTTCGTTACGCCCGCACCGAGAATCGGAGCGAACGTGTACGCGAGGAGCATCGCGAACGGATCCGTGCTCCACAAGTTGCCGTAGCTCTGTCCTACGTCCACGGACGGAGAACCCTGGATCTGGCCAAACAGGATGAAAGCGAGTGTCTGAGCGAACGCAAGTTCGGCGATCGCGAGGAAAGCAACGAGGGCGGCGACTCGCTTGTTCGGCCGAGCGGGCATCACCGACGTGACAGAACCGAGGAGGAATCCCACGGCGAGACCGAATCCGAGGATGCTCCAGGATCCCGCAAGCGCCACACCGGCGGAGAGGAGCCCGACGAAGAGTGCCGGGATCGCCATGGCGATGAGACTCGCGGCCCCGAAAGCAGCGATCAGACCGAGAAAATCTCGGGGCGACCATTTTCGCGACTCCTTCCAAGACAGGGAGTACTGTTGCCGGAGTTCGTCGACCTCCCCGGAGGAGCCATCGCCCTGGGCGCGAAGTCCCTCGTACCGCTCGAAGGCTGCATCCGGCATCTCGAAGAACACGTCTCCTGCGTTTGCGTCGACCAGGCGAAGGAGCGCCTTCCCGGTAGTCGTCTTCCCGCACCCGCTCTCGCCGACAAGGCAGAAGATCTCTCCGCGGCGCAGATCGAAGGAGACGCCGTCGACGGCCCGGAGCCATGCGCTGGAGCGGGCGAAGACGTCGCGGAGGAACCCTCGTCGGACCGGATACCAGACGCTCAGGTCCCGGACGCGCATCAGGGTTCCGGTGTCACGAGTGTCCGTGGCGGCACCTCCGTGACCGCAGGATAAAGAAAGCAGGCTGTGCGCCGGCCAGGTTCGATCTGGCTGAGAGCCGGCTCCTGCAGCGTACACCGATCAAATGCGAACTTGCATCGAGGATGGAACACGCAGCCTCCAGGCGGTTCGATAAGACTCGGGACGTTTCCAGGAATCGACTCGGGCATCACCCGCTTGCCGCGGATGTCCGGGAAGGCGGCAACGAGCCCCTGGGCGTACGGATGTTTCGGATTCGTGAAGACATCCACCGTTGCGCCCGATTCGACGAATTTCCCGGCGTACATGACGGCGACCTTCTCCGTTGTCTCCGCCAGGACGGACAAGTCGTGGGAGATCAGGATCATCGAGAGGTCGAGTTCCCGTTCGAGCCGTTCGAGGAGCTCGAGGATCTGCGCCTGGATCATCACGTCTAGGGCGGTCACCGGTTCGTCGGCGATCACGATCTTGGGATTGCAGGCGAGGGCCATCGCGATCATCGCCCGCTGGCGCATCCCTCCCGAGAACTCATGAGGAAAGTTGTCGATCCGCGATCTTGGTATGCCGACGAGCTCGAGAAGTTCGCCTGCCTGCTTGCGGGCGTCCTCCCAGTCCGCTCCCCCGTGAATCACGATGGGCTCCGCGATCTGTTTCCCAACCCGTTGAACGGGATTCAGGGAATTCATCGCACCTTGAAAGATGATGGATATTTCCTTCCAACGGATCCGCCGCAGGGTCGTTTCGGAGGCCTTCGTGAGGTCGCGGCCGTTATACCTGATCGACCCACTCACGATCCGCCCGTTGCTGGGCAGGAGCTTCATGAGGGCGAGCGCCGTCGTCGTCTTGCCGCACCCCGACTCGCCGGCGAGGCCGAGGGCCTCGCCATGCTCGAGATCGAAACTCGCGCCTTCGACGGCTCTCACGGTCCCTTTCTCGGTCGTGAAGTGAACGACGAGGTCCCGGACCTCGAGGAGCGCCAGCCTACCGCCTCCTGAGGCGTGGGTTCAGAATCTCGTCGAGGGCGAAACCGAACAGGTAGAATCCGAAGACGAGGAGCACGAGGCACAGCCCGGGGACCATGAGCCAGAGCCACAGGCCGTTGACGAGGGCGCCGCTCTCGAGCGCTTCCTCGATGATTCTGCCCCAGCTGACGTGGTCCGAGACAGAAAGCCCGAGGAAGGCGAGGACCGCCTCCGAGATGATCGAAATGGCCACCGTGAGAATCGTGTTCGCGAAGATCAGGGGGAACGCGTTGGGGAAGATGTGGCGCGCGACGATGTGAAAGTCGGAAGAACCGATCATCTTCGCTCTCTCGACGAACATGCGTTCCTTTACGGAGAGAACCTGACTTCGAATTACCCGCGCGGTGATGGACCAGCCCGTGAGGCCGATTACGAGGATGAGCCCCGTTAAGTCGATGGTCCCGATGCGCGCGGCCACGATGATCATGAGGACGAGCCAGGGAATCGAGAGGACGACATCGTTGAAGCGCATCATGACCTCGTCGACCCAGCCTCCGGCGAATCCAGAAATGAGTCCGACTGCGGTGCCGACGACACTCGCTACGACGGCAGCCAAAACGCCCACGAAGAGGGAGACCTGCGCACCCCAGAGCACCTGGGAGTAGATGTCGGTGTTCCTGAAGCTCGTTCCAAGCGGATGGGCGGAACTCGGCGGGCTCAGCGGACAGTTGATCCCCGGGGTACAACCGGCGAAGTCGGAGACGGGCTGGAGCGGGCCGTAAGGGGCCAGGACCGGCGCGAGGGCAGCGATGCCTATGAAGAACAGAAGGATTGCGAGGCCTGCCATTGCGGTCCAGCTATGCCGCACTCGCTCCCAGACTTCTTGGAACCGACGCCAGGCGACGGTAAGTCGCGCCCTGGTCGGAGATAGGACCCCGATCCCTGCGATGGCCTCGGTCGTCCCCGTGGTTCTCACCTACGCAATCTTGATCCTTGGATCGAGCCGGAGGAGGATGAAATCAGAGACGAGATTCGCGACCACGACGGCGACGCCGCCCACGACGATGATGAATTGGAGCAGGGGGAAGTCAAGCTCTCTAATCGCTTCGATCGTCCGATAGCCGATCCCCTTGTAGTTGAACACAAACTCTACTTGGTAGGCCCCGCCGAGGATGAAGGCCACGTCCAAGGCGATCAGGGAGACCATGGGGGGAAGTCCGTTGGGGAAGATGTGCCGGCGGAGGACCTGCGATTCCGTGAGCCCTTTCGCCCGCGCCGTCAGGACGAAATCCTCCGTCATCACGTCGATGAGCGAACTGCGCATCACGAGGGAAATTCCCGCGAGACTCCCGAGAGCCAGGGTGGTGGCCGGCAGGATCAGATGGACGATTCCGCTCTGAACGTGCGCCCAATCCCATCGCCATGGCCCGAGGGTGTCGTCGAACGCCAGCTGGTTCGGGAGGGTCGGCCACCACGAGAACGGCCGAAAGTCACGAGAGAACCCGTACGCGAGGACGATTCCGAGCCAGAAGATCGGCATCCCGTAGAGGAAGATTCCGATTCCCGTGGATGCGAGGTCGAAAGCCTTGCCTCGTCTCCATGCCGCGTAGGAACCGATGAGCATGCCGATGAGGACGGTGATTACGGTCGAGGTCCCGACGAGGATGAGCGTCCATCCTAGGTCCTCGCCAATGATCGTGAGGACAGGGCGGTTCCACTTGTAGGAGATGCCCCAGTCCCCCGTGAAGAGACGCGTGAGGTAGATGATGAACTGCTCGTGCAAGGGTTGCCCGAAGCCGAAGAGGGCGCGGTTGTATTCCGCGAGGCCCTCGTATTGCGGCAGTCGCGGTGTGAGGCTCAAGGCCGGGTCTCCCGGCATGAGCCGCACGAGGAGGAAGTTGAGGGAGATGATCCCGAAGATCGTGATTACAGCGTTGATCGTGCGCCGTATCGCGATGCGGAGCAGCTTCCCCATCCCACCTCACTCCACCTCGGGGGGAGCGACCGTCGGGGCCCTCAGGTCGGCGGAGGCGGCGCAGGGGGCTGCTGGCCCATCTCCTCCCGTTGTTGCTCCTCCCTGGACGCCCTGCGGCGCCGCACCACGACGTACGCAATCGCGCCTGCAATCGCGACGAGGATTGCAACCGGGACGCCGATGTCCAGGAGCGGGTTCCCCGCGCCTGTAGGCGGCGGGGTGGACACAGCCTCGATCTGAATCTCCTCCGCCAAGGTGATGGTGTGATTCAGGAGGCCCTGCTGGTTGTCCGTGATCACGATCGTCAGGGTGTACGTGCCTTCCTCGCTGTACGTGTGCTGTCGTTGCACGACCCTGTCCGACGCGGTATTCGTCACGGTATCCGTCTGAATCGTGCCGTCGTCGAAGTCCCATTCTACCTCGATGGTATCCCCCTCTGGGTCCCGAACGGTGAGATTGAAGCTGATCGGGACCCCAGGTTCCTCGAACGTGCCGCGACTCAGCGTGAAGGCAAGTCCGCGCGCCTGAGGTGGCAGATTCGATCCGGGGGACGGCTCCACGATCGTCGCAGTCGTCGAGGCGCACATCGTCCACTCGGAGTCCGTTACCCGTACGCTGACGGCATACTCGCCTGGATCGGCGAAGGTGTGATCCACCGTGTTCGTGTTCGTCGTCTGGACGGCGGTACCGTCCCCGAAGTCCCAAGTGTAGGCCAGCGCCCCGTCCGAAGGTGCAGGGTTCGTCGCGCTGACCGAGACCGAGACGGGGGTCCCGTTCACCCACTGGATGGGTGCGAAGTTCGAGATAACCGGCACAGGATTGTCCAGCGGCGAGAGCTGGAACCAGAGGTTCGGGAGGTCGCTGTCGTCCACGAGACCCGCGTTTATCTCCCAGTCGCCATAGCCGCTCCATCCGGGGAACTCTCCCGCCTGCAGGTTCGGGCGCCCCACGGTCGCTGCGTACAGATCGAGCCGGTAGTAGGGGAGGATGTACGATGCGTAGTCGTAGACCATCCTCTGCATCTGATTCGTGAGCTGCCGGCGCGCGGCATCGTCCAGGGTCTTGAGGGACTGATAGTAGAGGGAGTCGAACGTCGCGTTGCTGTAGAAGTTGTCGCTGCTTCCGCTACCGCCGATCTGGGACGTGAGCTGCACGGACAGGACATCGAGGGAAGGGTCCGAGGCGGGCGTGAAGATCCAATCCCAGAGCCAGATGTCGTAATCCCCTTGGTACCAATAGCCGCTCATCTGGTTGATGCTGTATAGTCCGTACCCCGGCGCGGTGTTCCCGAGACGATCCGTTGTCTCGATTCCGGTCTGGCGCAACCATCCCGTGATGTTCCGGGCTGCAATGTCCCACTGGGTGGCCGTATTGAGGGTGTAGAAGCGGAACCGGAGCCGATCCGTGCCTCCCGCCTTGTACAACGGGGTCGTCGCTGGGTTGTCGGCCCCCGAGGCGTCGTATCGCCAGCCCGCGTCGTTCAACAACTGTCTCGCGGCGGCCGGGTCGAACGGGAACTCGTTGCTCGCAGGCAGGTCGTAGTGCCATGGGTTGCTCGAGGGCACGAGGGTGTCCGCCGGGATTCCGAGCCCCAAGAGGGCGTTCTCCACCAAGGCCGTCTTGTCGATGCTCATCGCGATGGCCCGGCGAAGCGTGTCGTTCAGAAGGAGTTGGTTGTTGGAACCCGGCCGGTACTGCTGGTAGCTCGCCCGGATCTCGGGAGTCATGACATTGACCGAGATCTCGCCGACAAAGCCCGTGTCGACCGCCCATTTCGGGGACCATCCATTCGGGTTTTGCTGCGTGGGACCAAGGGCAACCTTGTACTCAGAGGGGGCGATGTGGTCGATGATGTCGAGGCGGTCGGATCCGGACAGGAAGTTCTGCACCATGACCGCGGAGCTCGTGTAGCCGATGTACCGGACCTCGTCCGGTCGCACGTAGCGGCAATAGGCCTCCTCGCCATAGTAGTTCGGACTCTTTCGGAGAACGAGGGTTGACGTGGTCGTGTTCACCGCGTCGTAGTACATTGCGCCCGAACCCACTGGGACGTCGTTACGGTAGGAGAGCGGGTTGTTGATTCCGCTCCAGATGTACGCCGGCAGGATGGGCATCCCCGAGGCGACCGTCATCATCACGTTGAGGGGCTCGTTGAGCGTGAATCGCACCGTGTACGTGTCGACTGCCGTGGCGGCTGTGACATTCTCGACGTAGTTCGCGAAGAAGTTGCCGACCGTGTTCTTCAGAATGTTGAACGTCGTGACGACATCGTTGGCCGTCACAGGATGGCTGCGATCGGACGGATTCGATGGATTCGTGAAGTATGCATTCTCGACGATCTTGAAGGTCCAGTTCGTGTTGTCCGGCTCCAGCGTCCATTCGTAGGCGAGATCCGGCACGACCTGATAGCTCCGGTCGTACGTGACGAGTGTGCTGTAGACATTGTACACGACAACGAACTCGTACAACAGCGTGAACTTGAGCGGATTGAGGGTGATGATGGAAAGCGCGTCTTCTCCCACCCCGATTCGAAGGGAGCGGAAGGTCGTCTGTGCTTTCGCCGGAACCGAAACGACCGCCAACGCAGTCAGGATGAGAGCCAGCGCGATGGCCGTTGCGACCGCTCGACTAGCCCAGATCGATTCCCGCCCACTTTCTCGGTTCCCAACCACACACTCACCCACCCGGGTCCCCTCGATCGTTTAGAATCGTTTTCGCATGGGGCCAAAAGGCGCAGATAGACAGATACCGAGGATTCGGCGATTGTATATATCCCTTTTGGAACTGAAATAGGACTGAATTAAGGGGCGTCGCACGGGACAGGCACAGACGCGTACCGAGTCTCACTCTTCACGTATATTCGGACTGGCTCTGTTCGCGGAGGAATTGGGGGAGATAGTAATGACCTCCGGCCGCCTTCCCCGAGATCCCCGACATCTTCCGGCCGCCGAACGGCTGCACGCCCACCACCGCGCCCGTCGTGGCGCCTGCGACGCGGTTCGCGTACAGGACGCCCGCTTCAACCTCGATGAAGAATCGGCGAACCTCTCCCGGCTCGCGACTGAAGATCCCCGCCGTCAAGCCGTAGTCCGTGTCGTTCGCAACCTGTAGCGCGTCGTCCAGGCCATCTACCGCGATCACAGACAGGATCGGGACGAAGAGCTCCTCCTTGTTGATTCGATGGTTCCGCGGGAGTCCGTCGACGACCGCTGGCTCGACGAAATGTCCGCTGCCTTTGAGCGCCGCCCCGCCGAAGAGGATTCGTCCCTTCGAGCGTCGAATCTCTTGGATTGCCTTCTCGTACGTCGCCACGGCGGCCGCGTTAATAACGGGGCCGAGGTATACGTCGCGCTGCGTCGGGTCCCCGATCTTGATCTTCTGGGTCTCGGCCAGGAGCTTCTCGAGGAACGCGTCCTTCACGCGCTTGTCCACGAGGACGCGCGAGCAGGCGGAGCACTTTTGCCCGCCGTAGCCGAAGGCCGCACGCATCACGCCGAGCGCCGCCTTCTCGACGTCCGCGCTTGAGGTGACAATCGCCGGATTCTTGCCACCCATCTCCGCGATGATGGGCTTCGGACGCTTCTTGCTGAAGGTCCGGAACGCGCCCATCCCGACCGCGCGGGAGCCCGTGAAGATGAATCCGTCCACACCGTCGTTCTCGACGAGCTCCTGCCCGACCGTCGACCCGGGTCCGGTCACGTAGTTGAACACGCCAGGAGGCAGGCCCGCCTCGTGGAGGAGGTCGCACAGCTTCCGGCCCATGTACGGCGTGTCGCTCGCCGGCTTGAAGGCGACCGTGTTGCCCGTGATCGCGGCACCGGTCGACATCCCGGCGGCGATCGCGAAGGGAAAGTTGAAGGGCGCGACGACGGCCCAGACCCCGTAAGGCTTGAGGACGGACCGGGTCGTCTCGCCCGGGAAGAACTGCCCCATGGAGTGGGCGTATCCTTGGTTCCGCGTCATCTCGGACGCATACCACCGGATGAGGTCCGCCGTCTCATCGACGTCCGCCATGGCCTCGTAGCGATTCTTGCCGTTCTCGTAGGACATGAGGGCCGCGTAGGCGAACTTCCTCTCGCCGACGAGGTCCGCCGCCTTCTGGAAGATCCGCACGCGGTCCTCCCACGGCATCCCGGACCAGCGGGGGAACGCCTCGCGTGCCGCTTGGATGGCCTGTTTCGCATGCACGCGGGTGCCCTTTTGGAAGAGGCCGAGGACGAGCTTCGGGTCCGCGGGACTGACGTCCTTGAACGTGGCGGCGGTCCACACGTCCTTGCCGCCAATCGTCATGGGATGTTTCTGTCCGAACTCGGACTTCATCTTGTCCGCGGCGGCCTCGTAGGCCGCATGGAACTCCTCCGTCCGGTTCGTCTCGACGGCGTTCTGCCACGTCCGCTCGTTGCGAAACTCCACGATCCCACAACCCGGTGCGGGACGCAACGCTCGAGCGGGAATAAGGTTTCGCCTTGTCGTGTACCTTCAGGCGATGTACGGGTCCGCGGAACCCTCGTACTTGTCGTACGCGGCCATCGCCCCGACGGACGCGAGGAGTTCGCGCGCCCACTCCCGTGTGTATGCGTTCGGCGGGATGTCCGTCGTCGTCCCGAGCCACTCGAAGATCTCCCGGAACACGACGCGTTGCTCGTCCTTCGTGAGGCGCTCGTCCAGCTTCCAGACGGACTGCTCGATGCGGCTCATCGCGAGGACGAACTCCTTGCACTGGGCCAGAAACTTCGCCTGCTCTTCACGCGTCATGCGCACGCCTGGCTCGGACCATGCCGCCCTCGGCCGATAAAGGTTCGTAAGGTTCATGGGACCTGCCTCCTTGGACCCGACGATGGTCGCCTTCGTCCAGGTGGCGAAGGTCTCGGAGATCCCGCCGGGACAGGCCCGTGTCGTCGTGGTCCAGGGCCGACCGGTGGCCGTGTTCAACGTCGCAGGCTCGTTCTATGCGATCTCGAACGTCTGTTTGCATCGCGGCGGACCCGTGGGCGAGGGGGACCTCGACGGGCCCGTCGTCACGTGTCCCCTCCACGGCTGGGAGTACGACGTGCGGACGGGCTCGAACACGATCAACCCTGCCGCTCGCCTGCCGACGTTCCCCGTCCGCGTCGAAGGCGACGACGTGCTCATCGGCACGTGAGGCGCGCAGGTTTATTCCCATCGCGACCGTTCGCCGAATTCCGTGATCGTCGACGCGGTCTGGGCCGTCCTCGTCGTCCTCGCCCTCCTCGCGGCGATCGCGTCGGCCGTGAGCTTGGCACAGGGAGTCCTGATGGCGGGGCACGTCCGGCGGGGCCTGCGGACGATGTTCGGGGCCTATCTTCCCCGGGTCGTCCTGATCCTGCCCGTGCGGGGACTCGACGAGGGATTCGACGAGAACCTCCGCGCAATCCTCGCCCAGTCGTATCCGGCGTTCCGCGTGATCGTCGTCGCCGACGTGGATTCCGATCCCGCGTTGGAACGGGTCCGGCTCGTCTCGTCCGAGTTCCCGCGCCTCTCCCTGTCGATTGTCCTCGCAGATGCGGACGGCATCGCGGGCAAGGTGAACGCGTTGCGGAGCGCCCTCGCGCGGCTCGAGCCCGCGGACGACGTCATCGCGTTCGCGGACACGGACATCCGGCCACCGCCTGGTTGGTTGCGTCAGCTCGTCCAGCCCCTTGCGGATCCCTCCGTCGGCGTGGCGACCGGCTTCCGCTGGTACGTCCCGCCACGGCCGACCTTCTGGTCCCTCGTGCGGACGGAATGGAACGCGGTGAGCGCGAATGTACTCTTCGACCCGCGCCGGTCGTTCGCCTGGGGCGGATCGAGCGCCATCCGTCGCGAACACCTCCCGCAGCTCCGCCTCGAGGAGCGATGGCGCGGCGTCCTGAGCGACGACCTCGTCCTGACGGACGCCGTCCGTCGTGCGGGCCTCCGCATCGAGTACGTCCCCATGGCCCTCGTCCCGACATTCGAAGGCTGCGACCGAGCGACCTGTCTTGAGTGGTGCTTTCGCCAGATGACGTTGGCGACCCTGTACCTCCCGATCGTGCGACGCTACGCCGCCATCTCGTTCGCGATCTTCAACGGCTCCGTGATCTTGGGCGTGCTGTCGATCCTCCTCGCTGTCCTCGTCCGCCCCGACTTCGTGATTCCCGCGGGAGTCTTCCTCCTGCCCCTTCCGGCGAGCGTCGTCAAGTCGTGGCTCCGCCGGCGGGCCCTCCTATCCGCTGTGCCGGACGTCGCGGGCGCGTGGACCGCGTCGGCCTGGAGGACCGCGCTCGCGAGCCTCGCCGTGCCTTGGGTCATGATGGCGGGCCTCCTGCAGACGCGGCACTCCCGGACCGTGCGCTGGCGGGGACGGATGTACGACGCGAGCGATCCGCACCACGTGCGCCTCGTCGACAACTCCCGTGCTCCGTAGTCGGACACGTGAGGGCGGCCGCCGTCTGAGCGACCCTGGTGGTCCGAGGGAGGTCGCGACGGTCCTCCCTATTCCGGCGAAGCCCTCGAGGTCGCCGCCTCCACGTCCGTCGGCCGCTCGCGAAGATGCTCCTGGAACTTTGCGAGCTCGCTCAGGATCTCGTTCCGCCGCTCGCTCTGTCGGAGGGTCCGCAGCATCGAGGCCGCCGGAGGGACGAGCGCGAACCCCACGGCCGCCGCGACGACGAGAAGGGAGAGGGGCGCCCCGAGGGCGCTCGCGACGACGAGGACGGCCGCGACGATCGCCGGCGGGAGGAAGAACGCGAGGAACACGCCCTCGATCGAGACGAGAGGGGCCCGCGCGACCTCCTGCATCCGGAGGACGTCCTCGTCCGCATAGGTGCGGGCGGTCGTCACCATCGGCTCGCCTCGGCGGGCGAAGCGCGCTCGGATCGTCGCCATGGCGTCCGTGAAGCCCTGGCTTTCCGCGCGGAAACCGCGGATCGACGCGGGCGTGAATCGCACGAGGATCCGCTTCCCCGCGCGGGTCTCGATCCCGATCCCCGTGTGGACGAGCGTCCCGGCCGAGGATGCGAAGGGCGACAGGAACGAACCCGCGACCTCGTAGCTCCGCGGATACACGTCGCGCAGCTCCCGCCACTCGAAGTATGCCTTCGTCCCGAAGAGGCGCCGCCAGAGCGGGCGGGAGACCTGGATTCCCTCCTCATGGAGATACGTCGGGCTCGGCTTGAACGCGAGCAGCGACAGGACGACGAGGGCGAAGGGCACGAAGCAGAGGCCGCCGAGGGGCCAGAAGTCCGGCCGGGCGGCGATGGGCCCGAGGACGAACGTCACGAGCCCGACGAGGAGGAGGAGGGCGACCGTCATCGGGTTTGCGGGGATCGGGTAGTACGCATAGAGCAGCGGACCGCGATCCGGCGACGGCATCGGCGCGGCCCAAGGCGACGTGGGATATGAGGCCTCTGCGCCCGCAGGTCGCGAGGACAATCCTTTTCCCCCCGCGCTCTTACCATCCGGGAATGCTCGCCTTGGGCATCGAGGGGACCGCGCACACGGCCGGCGTGGGGATCGTCGATGATCGTTGCCGCGTCCTCGCGAACGTGTACGACATGGTGAAGCCCGCGCAGGGCGGGATCCATCCGCGCGAAGCCGCGAACCACCATGCGGAGGTCGTCGTCCCGCTCCTCCGCAAGGCCGTCGAGGTGGCCGGCATCGACCTCGCAGACCTCGACGTGATCGCGTTCTCGCAGGGTCCCGGCCTGGGGCCGTGCCTCCGGACGGTCGCGACGGCCGCGCGGGCCCTCGCCCTCACGCTGGACAAGCCAATCCTCGGCGTGAATCATTGCGTCGCCCATCTGGAGATCGGCCGCGGGGTCACGGAGGCAAAGGATCCGGTCCTGCTTTACGTGAGCGGCGGGAACACCCAGGTGATCGCCTTCGCGCGCGGCCGGTACCGCGTCTTCGGCGAGACGCTGGACATCGGGGTCGGGAACCTCCTCGACAAGCTCGCGCGGGAGTGCGGACTCCCGTTCCCGGGCGGCCCGATCCTCGAGAAGCTCGCCCGGGAAGGATCGAAGCTCCTCCCGCTGCCGTACAGCGTGAAGGGCATGGACGTCGCGTTCAGCGGCATGCTGACCGCGGCCCTCGCCCTCCGGAAGCAGGGCGCGTCGATCGAGGACCTCGCGTATTCCGTGCAGGAGGTCGCCTTCGCGATGCTCACGGAGGTCACGGAGCGGGCGATGGCCCATCTCGACAACGGGGAGGTCCTCTTGGGGGGCGGCGTCGCGCGGAATCGGCGGCTGCAGGAGATGGTCGGCCGCATGGCGGCGGACCGGGCGGCGCGGATGTTCGTCCCCCCGGGTGACTTGTGCATCGACAACGGTGCGATGATCGCGTGGACGGGCCTCCTCATGCATCAGGGCGGCGTGCGGATGTCCCTCGAGGAGACCGTCGTCGACCAGAGGTATCGGACGGACGAGGTCTCGGTCCCATGGCGATGATCAAGGTCTCGATCCGTCACCTTGAGAAGAGCGACGCGCGAAGTGTCCTCGGTCTGGCGACGCGCCTCGACAAGTGGTTCAACGAACCGGGTCGGGCTCAGATGGCCCGGGATCTCGGGTCCCACGAAGGACTCGTGGCCCACGCCGACGGCCGGCTCGTAGGGTTCGTCACGTGGAACCCGATCGATGGGGAAACCGCGAACCTCTCGTGGATGGGCGTCGAGGAGGAGCTTCGCCGCTCCGGGATCGGGAGGACGTTGCTCGCCGCGATGTTCCCGCGCCTGCGGCACGCAGGGTTCCGCGTCCTCGAGGTGTCGACGGTCGCGGACTCTCTGGACTACCCGCCGTATGCCGACACACGGGCGTTCTACCGCGCGATGGGCTTCGTCGACGTCCGCGTGGACGAGGGATTCTACGGCGACGCGTCGGATCGCTACGACCGCCTCGTCCTGCGGAAGGTCCTCGGCCCAGAGGCACAGGGGCCGAATCCCTGACGACCGAAGCCGAGCCGTTCCTCCTGGCGGATTCACCTTCACGGCGTCGACGTGCGGAGCCACGACGTGCCGCGAACGGGGGACCGGGGCCTCGTTGACGACCGGACCTACGAGCGCTTCGCGATCGCCTCGACGGCCGCTCCGCGGGACACGGGCTGCCCCATCGACGCGAGCGTGGCCTCGATCGCGCGGAAGCCCGCCTCGAGGTCCTCGAAGGCGCAGACCCCCATGTGGCCGATCCGGAAGATCGTGCCCTTCAGGTGGCCTTGGCCGCCCGCGAGGATCGTGCGGTGCTCCTCCCTCAGGGCCTTCCGGAACCTCGCGTCGTCCATGCCCGTCGGGTATCGGATCGCGGTCACCGTGTCCGACGCGAACGTGGGATCGGGGAAGAGCGTGAGGCCGAGCGCCTCGACGGCCGCGCGTGCGGCCTCGGCGAGCCGCCGGGTGCGAGCGATCCTCGTGTCGAGGCCTTCCTCCTTCAGCATGCGGAGGGCCTCGCGGAACGCGAGGACGAGCGGGACCGCGGGCGTGTAGGGCGTGTCCTGTTTGGCCAGCGCGTCGATGTGCGCCTTCAGGTTCGTGTAGAAGGACGTGTCCTCATGGAGGGCTTCGTACGCCCGGTCGGACACCGCGACGGCGCTCAACCCCGCCGGGGCGGCGAGGCACTTCTGGGAACCCATCACGAGCGCGTCGATCCCCCACGCCTCCATGCGGCACTCGAGGCCTGCGACGGCCGTGATCCCGTCGACGATCAGGAGGGCATCGTGGTCCTTCACGACCTTCGCGATCGCCGCGATCGGATTCGTGAGGCCCGTGGAGGTCTCGTTCCAGCAGAGGGTGACGGCCTTGTACGGCCGCTCGCGGAGGGCCGTCTCGACCTTCGTCGGGTCGACCGGAGTGCCCCATTCGAACGGGAGGGCGGTCGGGGTTGCGAACACCTTGCATAGGTCGTGGAAGCGCTCGCTGAACTTCCCGTTCACGAGGTTCAGCACGGGGTCCTCCTTGCGGAGGAGCCCGCTCACGGCCGCTTCGAGCCCCGCGGTGCCGGACCCGGAGAGGAACGCGACCTCCCCCTTCGAGCCGAACATGTATTGCAGGAGGTCCCGGACCTCCCCCAGGACGACCTTGAACTCGGGCCCGCGGTGGTTCATCGCGGGGACCGCCATCGCTTCAAGCACGCGGGGGGCCATCTTCACGGGACCAGGGAGCAGGAAGACATCCGCGGGGCGATCCGTCATGTCGCGTACGAAAGACGGGCGGGGCATAAACGATTCGTCGATGCCCTTCGATTCGCGGGGCCCGCATCCCGGCGTCCACGCTCGTCTGCGGGCGTTCCACGCGAAGCGGAGTTCCTTCGCGTGAGAATTCTCGACGAAACATTATATACCTCGTAACAGTTGCGCCCGACAAGCGTCTGTCAAACGAGGTCTGTTTGACCTACGCGGTCGGTCGGTCTGGATGCGGGAAACGGACACGGAGAAGATCACCCTGCGCCTCCCGGCGCGGTTCCTGAAGGCGCTCGACTTCCTCGTCGAGGTCGACGACTTCCCCAGCCGCTCCGAGGCCGTGCGTGTGGCGATCCGGGACTTCGTGTACGCGCGCGTGGAGCTGGTCACGGAGAAGCTCAGGAAGATCCAGGACGCAGAGCGCGCCCTCGCGGAGGCGGACGCGCTGAAGCGGGAATTCATGCAGAAGTAAAAGGGAACGAAGGGACGGGATGCCGCCGAAGGGGTAAGCGGGGCCGTCAGGTTCGTCACGATTACCTCCCCCCCAACTGGGTGGCCGCCAAAAGCCACCCACTTTTCTTTCCGCTTGGCGGAGACGCACGACCTGTTCCGCCCTTCGGAGGCTCGCCCCGCCGCGTCTGACTCTGCACCGTTTTTTTGTCAAGCGAATCTGAATCGATACTTGATACAGATAACCGTCTCGACACGTACTACTCCGGCGGCGCGAACCGCTGCCTCATGGCAATCGTCACGAGCACGTGGTTCCGGCACGACTACGTCCCGGAGCTTCCCCGGCGGCTCAAGCGCTTCCTCTGGCTCTCGAGCGGCATGTTCAGCGCGGCGGCCCTCGCGGTCGCGTTCCTCGGATACTACTACGTCGGATCCTTCCAGGAGGCGTCGTCCAATTTCATCGCGTCGATCGCGTCCGGAGGAATCTTCTGGGCCTCCGACTCGCTGAAGTTCGGGCCCTCGTCCGCGTGACGCGTGATATTCACACGCGATAACCGTCACGCCACATACATGGTCCGGTCCCGGCCTCGGCCGGACCGATGGCAGCTGTCACGGAGCAAGTCACGCTCGAGTCCGCAGATCCGGTCGAGATCCGGATTGAGGTCCCGGCGTACGACCTGTTCGCCCGCGTCAGGAAGTTCCTCTGGCTCTCGAGCGGCATGTTCAGCGCGGCGTCCTTCGCGATTCCGTTCGTCGGCTTCATGGCCTACGGGACGAGCCAGACCGCCTCAACGAATTTTCTCGCGGCGGTCGTGAGCGCGTGCCTCTTCGGCATCGCGTCCCTCCTGCATTTCGGGCCCGAGGTCGCGTGAGGTCCGCCCCTCCGGGCGCGGACCGACGAACGTTTATTACGGAACGTCCCCATCGCCGCGGTCGTGGAGAGGGAGGTATGGGTGCGCGCAGGGATGGTCCTCTCGATCCTTGCCCTCGTCGCCCTGGTCCTGGTCACCCCGCAGCTCCTCGGCCAGCCCTCGCCCGAGCTCGCCTCCCTGCCCCTGCTGATCGTCGGGATGACGAAGAACGAAAACGCGTTCATCGTGAACATCGGAGCCGCATTTCAAGCGTACCGCTATGACCTCATTCAAGCGGACGTGAACGGCACAGGCCCCGCCACGAACCGGACGGATACGGTGAGCGAGGAGTACGGGCTCAGCATGCGGGTCCCGGGAAACACGTCCTTCGGCTTGCATGTCTACATCGTGGACCAGGAACGGAATTACTTCGAGTACAACGTGACGGTTGCGACGGAGAAGGATGCGGACAACCGCACGGTGATGATCTTCACCTTCCCCTACGAGGAGCTGATGTCCTCGCCAATTCGGGTCGTGACTCCCGGCGACTTCCGTCTGCCGATCCCGTGGAGAGGCACCTTGGAGGAGGTCGCGTGAGGCTCACTCGCTGGATGCTCCTCTGGTTGCTCGTGGTTGCCGCCCTCATCGTGGTCGAGGTCGCGATCGTGGCGGGATACATCCGGCCGACGGACCTCGTCGGCTCCTTCTTCACGTTCGTGTTCGCCCTGCTGGTCATCTCGATCCTGTCCATGATCGGAGCGGTCTTCGTGGGCATCTTCGTGAGCCACCGGATCCTGTCCGCGAAGGGCTTCACCCCGTTCGAGCAAGAGATGCTCCGGATGCGCCAGGAGGTCCGCGACCTCTCGGAGCGGGTCGAGCAGATCGGGACGAAGCTCGGCCTGACCCTGGGGAACCGGAAGAGGGAGCCCTAGGCGAGCCGCTCAGGGCAGACCGCGCGGCGGGAGCAGTGGACGCACTTCCCCGGCCGGTTGTGGTTCCGGTGGGCCTCCCCCTTCTTGATCGCCGCCCGCATGTCCGCGAGCTTCTGGAGGATCAGCTTCCTCTGGTCCTCGTTGTACTCGATCTCGTAGCTCACGTCCCCGTACCGGATGACCCCGTACGGGGGCGCCTTGCCGTACTCCTCCTCGAGGAGCACGCAGTACGCGACGACCTGGAGGATGTGCGAGAAGAGGGGCCCGCGGGGGACCCGGCCCGTCTTGATCTCCACGGGGATGTGGTGCTCCCCGTCCAGCACGACGGCATCGGGCCGGCCGGAGAGGCCGTGCTTCTTCGAGATGAACAGCTTGGGCTTTTCCGCATTCGAGTCGATGTAGACAAGGTCCCCCTTTACCGCGTACTTCTCGCGGGTCGTCTGAGCCGTGTCAAGGGCGCGCATCGATCGGTACAGGAAGAACGAGGCCCCGACGAGCCACGCGAGGGCGATCGCCTCGAAGCCCTGCGCGAGCGCGTTGTTCTGCACGCCCTGGAGGGACACGGCGGCCGTCGCGATCACGGCTGCGGCCATCGCGAACAAGAGGATCACGCGCTCCGACAGGAGCTTGTCCGCCTCCGTGGCGAGGGTCTCCGCACGGTACAGGAAGAACACGGCCGCGAGGAGCCAGATGAGCGCGATCGCGCTGAGGGTCGGCGCGGTCTCCGGCCCCGACGCGGAGAGGAACCGCAGGCCCAGGATCGCGACGATCGACGCGGCGATCGCGAAGTATAGGACGCCGACCTCCGCCTCGCGGGCCCGCGTCTCCTCGACCTCAATCCCCTTCAGGTCCGCCGTCGCCGTCTCGTGCTTCCGCTCGCCCTCGGCGAGCTCGGGTCCTTCCTCGGGCGCGAGGCCCCGGCTCAGCCACCAGCTCAGGGGGCAGTAGCCGAACTTCTCGAGGTCGGCGGCGGAAAGGAGCTCGGCGGAGGCCACGCCTCTCCAGCTTCGATCCCGGCTTTATGCCTTTTCGCCCCACTCTCATTTTCCGCAGGGAGACCCCGGCGGCGGCCGCCACGCCGGCGTAGAGCAGGAAGAGGACGACCGGGTCCTCGACGTCTCCCGTGGGGAGGCCTGCGTCACCCCAGTCCCGCCGGAACGCCTCCTCGAAGACGGCCGCGATCCCGGCGTCCTCGACCACGACCCCGATCTCCCGGTTCGAGGTCCCGGAGGTCTCCCCCCAGTTCATGCTTGACACGAACGCCGCCCGCCCGTCGACGACGATCCCCTTGTTATGGAGCCGCTCGATCCGCCGATCGGGCTCGAGGAGTCGCGCCTCGAGGTCGGCTCCGAGGTCCCGCGCCCGCTCGTTCAGGACCGCCGCGCGCTCGTCGTTCCCCTCGGCGTCCTCGGGGGTGGACCACCAGTTCCCATCGAGCAGGATCCGG
>Ga0209619_10000484_pt1 | contig 27954 bp, 21 predicted proteins | sample Rifsed16ft3_FD_184011 | JGI IMG/M metagenome (GOLD analysis project Ga0209619, IMG submission 184011) | Soil microbial communities from Rifle, Colorado, USA - sediment 16ft 3 (version 2) | ecosystem: Environmental > Terrestrial > Deep subsurface > Rock core/Sediment | place: Rifle, Colorado... | reverse complement strand
GTTTAGCCTTGATCGCATCGACCACCATCTGGGTAGTAATGGAGCCGTACAACTTACCGGTTTCGCCGGCTTTGCTGGCGAAAGTGAAGACTTTGCCCGCCAACAATTCGGCGACTCCGCCCATTTCTTTGTTGAGGACAGAACGTTGAACCGCAGCGTCCGCCTTGATTGCCTCAACTTTTTTCAGCGCAGCACCGGTAGCCAAAACAGCCAGCCCCTTGGGGAGCAGGAAATTGCGGCCGTAGCCGTCGGCGCCACGCTTGATATCGCCAGCGCGTCCCAGTTTGTAAACGTCCTTAACCAACATTACTTTCATTTTTCAAGCCCTTTCCGGCTTTCCTAGAATTCGCCTAAGGCGGCTGGAGACGAAGGGTACAACGTCTCGAGCGGCAGAATTCTACCAAAGGACGGCGGATTCGTCAAACATGGCCGGGCTATGCGGGCGGATTGCGAAAAATGCCAATGAAACGATCAACCGGCAGGGTGACCAGGATGCCAGTGTGAGGGTCGTTCAGGTCGCCGGTGATCGCCTGGGTGGCGCTTATGACCTTATCCACCATCTCGTCGGTCGGCACGATGGTAAATATTGTACGGTTCAGCGATTCGACGTAATCGTGAAAATCTTCCAGGCTGGGGATTAGCGGCAAGTCATCCCGCCAGGCTCCCCTTTCGCGGATGCGTGCCAAACCGGTGCTTGGCAGGATGGTAATTCCGCTCACCCCGGCATTTTCCCAGGCATCTAAAACGTCGTCGAGATCTCCCGGATTATTGAGGACCAGCAAAATCATATGCATGATATAGGCTCCTTATGATCTCAATCCGATGGCAGTGGTTCGACTTGCTTGTGTGTTTGGGCCTTGAAGGCCATCCGCAGCATTGGCGGTGTAATTAACGTTGTAATCAAGATCATGCCGACTACCGCGGAAAAGGCATCAGCCGTCAGGTGCCCGGCATTGAGTCCGATCGAGGCTACGATCAGGCCAACCTCTCCGCGTGAAACCATGCCAATGCCTAACTGCAGCGATTCGATCCAGCTGAATTTCCCCAACCGCGCCCCGAACCCAGAGCCGAGAATTTTGCCAGCCACCGCCAACAGCGAAATTACCAGCATCAGCCACAACGCGCTGACACTCACCTCGCGCAGGTTGATCGTCAGTCCGATATTTACGAAGAAAATCGGCACGAAAAAGGCATAACTCAAAGCACGCAACCCACCTTCCAATTGGGATTTTTCCGCGGTGCGGCCAAACATTAACCCCGCCACGAAAGTGCCAGTGATGGCCGCCATGCCGCCGAGAAGTTCAGCTGCCAGGCCGTAGGTGAGCATAATCACAATGGCAAAGGTCAAAACATTCTGGCTAAAATGCATTTTGCTGATTGCCACCGTCAGGCGCGGCAGCACCCACAATCCAAAGGCAGCTGATAGCACCAGGAAACCGATCATTCGGATGAGGACTACCACAACCTGGGCTGCCGAACCGCCGGCTGCCAGCGCCACAAAGCTGGATAGGAAAAGGATGACCAAGATATCATCAAAAACTGCCGCACCGAGCAATCCCAAACCGACACGGCTGCGCAGGACTTTCAACTCCATCAAAGTCTGGGCGGAAATACTGACGCTGGTAGCCCCCAAGGTTAATCCCAGGAAGATCGAATTTTCCAGGGACAACCCGAACAACTCGCCAGCTAGCACGCCCAGGGCAACTGGCACGAAGACTCCCAGCGCCCCGGCGTAAGCAGCCACCCGGGTGTTTTTAGCCAGTTCGGACAGGTGCAGTTCCAACCCGGCGATAAACATCAACAAGAGCACGCCCAGCTCGCCTAATTCATGGATGGTTTCGCCCAAGTGCAGATTGGTTATAAACGGCAGGTGAACGATATCCACCAGCGATGGACCCAGCAGCAAGCCCACCAGCAATTCACCCAGCACGGAGGGTTGGCCAAGGCGGGTCGCAAGGTAACCGCTGGCCTTTGCCGCCACCAATATGATGACCAAGAGGAACGCCAATTGGAGAAAATTACTCACCAGTGATCCCTTCTATCCCTAACCCCCATCAGGAAAATGAAAGAAACAAGTTTTCGGGAAATATGTACGGATTTTAACATATTTTCGTCCCTCAAATTTAAATTTCCATCGGTTATACTGGTAAGGTTGAACCGTAGTCGTCATTATTGGGTTATTTCATTAGCGGTGTTGATTCGCTTTTCTAGTTTATCCAGGCCGGCTGAGTTCGCCTGGACTTTCATCCTCAAACAACCAAGACGAGGCCTTTCCAATGAACCCTGACGCCGAAAAAAAACGCTGGGAAAACGAGGTTCTTAACCCTTTTATCTCGAAATATCCGGAACGTCAGCCGGAATTTTTTTCGCCTTCGCAAATCCCGGTCCCGCGGGTGGGGATTCCAACCCCTTCCGATTACATGGAGCAGTTAGGCTTCCCGGGTGAGTACCCCTTCACCCGCGGCGTTCAGCCCACCATGTTCCGTGGACGTTTGTGGACAATGCGCCAATATGCGGGGTATGCCAGCGCCGAGGAATCCAATCAGCGCTACCGCTACCTGCTGCAGCACGGACAAACCGGCTTATCGGTTGCCTTCGACCTGCCCACCCAAATCGGTTATGATGCCGACGACCCAATGTCGATGGGCGAGGTAGGAAAGGTCGGGGTATCGATCTCCTCGCTGCGCGACATGGAATTGCTTTTCCAGGATATTCCGCTGGACAAAGTATCCACCAGTATGACCATTAATGCGCCGGCGTCCATTTTGCTGGCGATGTATATCGCGGTTGCCCGCCGGCAGGGATTCGACCAGAAATGGCTGCGCGGCACCATCCAAAATGATGTTCTCAAAGAATATGTGGCCCGTGGAACATATATTTTCCCGCCCACACCGTCCATGCGCTTAATCACCGATGTGTTTAGCTACTGCGAGACCCACGTCCCGCGCTGGAACACCATCAGCATCTCAGGCTATCACATCCGCGAAGCAGGCTCGACTGCGGTGCAGGAAGTGGCTTTCACCCTGTCGGACGCCATTGCCTATGCCCAGGCTGCCATCGATTCCGGCCTGCAAGTGGATCATTTCGCCTCGCAACTGTCCTTCTTTTTTGCCGCCCACAACAACTTTCTGGAGGAAGTAGCCAAGTTCCGGGCTGCGCGGCGTCTTTGGGCGCAGATCATGCGCAACCGTTTTGGCGCCAAGGACCCAAAATCCTGGATGCTGCGCTTCCACACCCAGACCGGCGGCTCAACACTCACGGCTCAACAGCCGGAAAATAATGTGGTGCGCGTGGCGATCCAGGCTTTGGCAGCGGTGATGGGCGGTACTCAGTCGTTGCACACCAACAGCATGGATGAGGCGCTGTGGCTGCCAACCGAAAATTCCGTGCGGGTGGCGTTACGCACGCAGCAAGTCATTGCCTATGAATCCGGCGTGGCGGACACCATCGATCCATTCGGCGGCTCCTACGTCATTGAATACATGACCGACGAAATCTGCAATCGCGCCATGGAATACATACAACGCATCGATGCCATGGGCGGTGCGCTGAAAGCCATTGAAAACGGTTACATGCAATCTGAGATCCTGGACTCGGCATATCAGTTTCAGCGGGCAATCGAGAAGAAGGAACAGGTCGTTGTGGGCGTTAATGCCTTCCAGGTTGAGGAAAAAATGGAACTAGAAGGATTAAAACCCAACCCGGCGATCGAAGAAAATCAGAGAGCACACCTGGCAGCCCTGCGCGCCAACCGTGATTCGGAGCGCGCCAACGAGCTGCTAGGGCAACTGGATACCGCTGCCCGTGGACGTGAAAACTTGATGCCGCTTTTTATCACCTGTGTCGAGAACGATCTGACTCTGGGCGAGATCAGTGGCGTCTTGCGCAAGGTGTGGGGCGAGTACCAACCGCCTGCCTGGATTTAAAGCATTTTCCAAAAATCAATAAAGGGATGGAAATGTCACGCATTACAAAAATAAATCACATCGCGATCGCAATTCCGGACGTCGATTCTTCATTGGTCTTCTGGCAAGATGCCCTGGGTTTGAAGGTGGACCACATCGAAGATGTCCCCAGCCAAAAATCTACTGTGGTATTCCTGCCAGTCGGGGAGTCGGAAGTTGAACTGGTAAAACCAACCAGCGACGACACCGGAGTAGCCAAATTCCTGGCTGAAAAAGGCGGCGGCATGCACCACCTGTGCTTCGAGGTCGATGATATCAGCGGCATGCTGAACGACTTGAAGGCCAAAGGGGTGCGCTTGATCAATGAGACCGCGCTCGAATTACCCGGCCGCAAAATGGCGTTTGTTCATCCCAAAAGCACTGGCGGGGTGTTGGTCGAATTGTACGAAGTTACTGCAAAATCAGCTTAACTGGCCGTAGATACCATCGTCTGTTCGTCTCTGAGGGCTGATTCAACTCCGCGTTCAACATTGACGCGGGTCAGCAGGAACGCGCCGACCACGAAGAAAACGATCAAGGAAACGATGCTCAACCGGCTTTCGCCCATGATCGTGGAAACCACACCAAAAAGCAGCGGTCCGGCAACGCTGGCGAACTTTTCGAAGACGCTGAAAAACCCGTAAAACTCGGCCGATTTACTTTTGGGCATCATTTTGCCCATCAAGGAACGGCTAAGCGCCTGGCTGCCGCCCTGCACGGTCGCGACCAACGCACCAAGAACCCAGAACTGCCACTCAAATTCCAGGAAATATCCTAAGATGGATATGATGGTGTAAATTCCCAGAGCCAGGTAGATGCAGCGCTTGGCTCCGATCTTTTTCGCCAGCCGGCCAAAAAGTATGGCAAATGGCGCCGCCAGGAACTGCACCATCAGCAGAGTGCCGATCAGGGTGGTTTGGCCCAGCCCGATTTCCGCACCGTAAATGGTCGCCATGGTGATGATGGTGCCAATTCCGTTGGCATAAATCCAGAATGCCAGTAAAAACGTTGCCAGGTCGCGGAAGTTGCTAATATCTTTGAAAGTCTTGCCAAGCCGGCTGAAACTGGCCTGCAGCGGATTGAATTTTTCTTCTCCGGGGAGAATGCGGCGTTCCGGCTCGGAAACATGCCTTAGCAGCGGTAACGTGAAGATAAACCACCAGACCGCCACCGTGATGAAACACAGCCGCGTCATCAACCCGGTGATCGCACCTTGCTGCTCCGCCGGGAACAAGCTGGGCACGAACAGGATCATTACCAGGTTGATTGCCAGCAGCACTCCGCCGCCGATATACCCCATGGCATATCCGCGGGATGACACCTGGTCGATCTCGTCAGGCCGGGCAACATGCGGCAGCAGCGCATCATAGTACACCAGGCTGCCGGCAAAACCAATCTGCCCAAAAACAAAGAACAGCGATGCCAATAAATAATCGCCGGTGGAGATGAAATACAGCAGCGCGGTGGCGGTCACGCCGATGATCATAAAAATCGTAAGGAACTTCTTCTTCGCACCGCGAAAATCTGCCACGGCTCCCAGTATTGGGCTGATCAAAGCCGCCAGCAGCGCCGAGAATGCGGTGGTGTATCCCCAGTAGGCGGTTGCCATATTGGGGGCGATGTTTGCGGCTGCCACGGTACTGTAGTACACCGGCAGAACGGCTGCCATGATGGTGGTGGCAAAGGCCGAATTGCCCCAATCGTACATTGTCCAGGCGCGAATGGCTTTCTTATGCAATTGTTCTTCCATGGGACTGTTCCTTTTGGGCGGAGGAGTTCCTTGATGATGTCATTATATAGTGTGCCTTGAAAACGACCTCACGAAAGCAGACCCAAATTGTATACATTTATTGCACTGGATTAACCCCATCCAATTTTGGTAGAATCACAGATTGCGCAAATTAATGTCAGAACGGGTGTTCCAATTCGATTTCTGGCGTGATATAATTTAGAAAATATATTCGACAACGGGTACGGTGCAGGCATGACTAAAAATTGTATTCGGGTGGTTGGTGCCCGTGAACACAACCTCAAAAATATTACCGTCGAAATCCCGCGCGACCAGTTGGTGGTGATCACTGGACTGTCGGGCTCGGGGAAAAGCTCATTGGCATTCGATACTATCTTTGCCGAAGGGCAGCGTCGTTATGTGGAGTCGCTTTCTGCCTATGCCCGCCAGTTCCTCGGGCAGATGGAAAAACCGGACGTGGATTCGATCGAAGGATTATCCCCCGCGGTCTCGATTGACCAGAAAGCTACTTCACGCAACCCGCGTTCAACGGTTGGCACGGTCACCGAAGTGTATGACTATCTGCGCTTGTTGTATGCCCGTGTTGGCATTCCGCACTGCCCGATCTGCGGGCGTGAGGTGGTTCAGCAGTCCGCCCAGGAAATTGTCGAGATCCTGGAAAACAAGCCCGAAGGATCAAAGCTGTTGATCCTGGCGCCGGTGGTGCGGGGACGCAAAGGCACCTATCAGGCGGTATTCGACGAAATCCGTAAAGCTGGATTTGTGCGGGTTCGTGCGGATGGGACTGTATTTTCACTGGATGAGGAAATTACGCTCGACCGCTACAAGATTCACAATATCGAAGCAGTGGTCGACCGGCTGGTGCTAAACCATCAAGAAGATGAGTCTGATGAACGCGCCGCCCGCACCCGCTTGACTGATTCCGTCGAGACGGCCTTGAAAGTCGGCGAGGGTTACTTGATCGTCCAGGATGTGACAACCGAATCGCCGGTGGATTATTTCTTTTCCGAACACCTGGCTTGCCCGGTGCACGGCGTCAGCCTGCCGGAGATCGAGCCGCGAACTTTTTCGTTCAACACCCCTCACGGCGCCTGTCCGGATTGCCAGGGTTTAGGCAGCAAGCTCGAGATCGACCCTGACCTGCTGATCCCCGATAAGGAGCGCTCGCTCAATGACGGCGCGATTGTGGCGTTGGAATGGTCCGGCACACGCGGCGACGAAGGCCGCTACTACTGGCAGATGGTTAAAAATGTGGCTGCTAAGTTCCACATCAATATGGACGCCTCAGTCAGCAGCCTGACGCCGGATAAACTGCAAAAAATTCTGTATGGCACCGCCGGCGAAGAAGTGAAAATGCATTTTGAACGAGATGACCGCCAGGCGAATTACAGCATGGCTTTTGAAGGCGTCATTCCTAACCTGGAACGACGCTACCGCGAAACCAACTCAGAGTACATTCGCAATAAGATTACCGAGTTCATGAACAACCGTCCCTGCCCGACATGCGGCGGCAAGCGCCTACGCCCGGAGGCTCTGGCAGTGACGGTAGATGGTCATAACATTATCGAAGCCACCGATTGGCCAGTTTCCCGTTCGTTGGACTGGATGCGCCGGCTGGCAGGCGAGGACTCGCCGCTCTCCGAGCGCGAACTGGCAATTGGCAGCCGTATATTCAAAGAAATCATCGCCCGCCTCGGTTTTTTGGTCGATGTTGGGCTGGAATATCTGACCCTGCGGCGCTCTGCGGCTTCATTATCCGGCGGAGAAGCCCAGAGGATCCGGCTGGCAACCCAGATAGGCTCGCGGTTGATGGGCGTGTTGTACGTCCTGGATGAACCTTCGATCGGTCTTCACCCGCGGGATAACAACCGCCTGCTGGCTACATTGAAAGGGCTGCGCGACCTGGGTAACACCGTTTTGGTCGTGGAACATGACGAAGAGACCATTCGCGAAGCGGATTGGATCATCGACCTTGGTCCCGGTGCCGGTGAACACGGCGGGTATGTGATTGCCGAAGGCACGCCCAGCCAGATCTATAACCATCCCAAATCCATTACCGGTGCGTATTTGTCGGGGCGGCTGCAGGTGCCGGTGCCTGAGAAGCGCCGAAATGGCAACGGCAAGCATTTGCGCGTAGTCGGCGCATGCGCCAACAACTTGAAAGATTTGGATGTCGAAATTCCGCTGGGCAAGCTGGTTTGCATCACCGGTGTGTCCGGTTCCGGCAAGTCCACCCTGATGGTGGATGTGCTTTACAATGCCCTGGCGCACGACTTGAACGGTGCGCACACCATTGCCGGCGGCTACGAACGCATCGAAGGAATCGAGCTGCTGGATAAGATCATCAACATTGACCAGTCGCCGATTGGCCGCACACCGCGCTCGAATCCTGGGACTTACACTGGGATGTTCGACGAGATTCGGCGTTTATTCGCCGAACTGCCGGAGAGCAAAATCCGCGGCTACAAGGCCGGGCGTTTTTCCTTCAACGTGCACGGTGGACGCTGCGAAGCATGCCAGGGGCAGGGGCAGCTGCGGATCGAGATGCAGTTCCTGCCGGATATTTTCGTGCTGTGCGATGTCTGCCATGGCGCGCGCTTCAACCGCGAGACGCTGCAGGTTCATTTCAAGGGCAAAAGTATTGCCGATGTCCTGGACACGACCGTCAGCGAAGGGTCGGAGCTGTTCGCGGCTTTCCCGTCGATCATGAATAAGCTGCGGACTTTGAACGACGTCGGGTTGGGTTATATCCGCATCGGTCAATCTGGCACAACCCTCTCCGGCGGCGAGGCGCAGCGCGTCAAACTGGCGAAAGAACTTTCCCGCCGAGCGACCGGTAGGACTTTGTACGTGCTGGATGAGCCCTCCGTTGGGCTGCACGCCGCCGACGTGCACAAGTTGATCGAGGTGCTGCAGAGGCTGGTGGATGCTGGTAACTCGGTGCTGATCATCGAGCACAACATGGACATCATCAAGGTGGCAGACTATATCATTGACCTTGGTCCGGATGGCGGCGACCGCGGAGGCCTGTTGGTGGCAGCCGGCACTCCGGAGGAAGTCATCGCCAACCCGGATTCGTATACCGGTCAATTCCTCAACCAATACGTTCAGGAACACCATATCGTATTTGGTAAATAAGTATTCCCCGGGATCTTTGGCAAACCTGGCGGAATGTAAATATTATTCTTATGGATTCCATAAACAACGGCTGTCGTTAATTGTCGACCTGAACGAAAATAGGGGTCGACACGTGGGTCGACCCCTACTGTAGATGCTGACCTATATGTCAGCCCGTATTTTTTTAGTCCTTCCAAATTACGGGTTGGGAATTATTTCCCGTTCGTACCTCTACCAATTCCGAAATACTTAAACCCGAGCCCCTTCAGCCGTTCGCAATCCCATTGATTGCGTCCATCCAGCACCAGGTTGCCGCGCATCAACCCTTTAACGCGTTCGAAATCCAGCTGTTTGAACTCGTTCCATTCGGTTGCCAATACGAGCGCATCCGCGCCTTCTGCCACTTCGTACGGTGTGTTGACCAGCCGGGTTTGCGGGAGCACCGAGCGGGCATTTTCCATGGCTTGCGGGTCGTAAGCTTGAACCGTCGCCCCTTCGTTTTCCAGCAGGTGGATTAATTCCAGAGCCGGCGCCTCGCGAATATCATCGGTGTTGGGCTTGAAGGACAATCCCAGCATCCCGATCACTTTTTGATCCAGTCCGCCAAGTTCCTTGCGCAACCGCAGCAAAACGCGCCGCCGTTGGTTGCGGTTGATCTCCATCACTGCCTGCAATAACTGCGGGTTGGACCCGTGAATCACTGCCATGTGTGCCAGCGCTTTCACATCCTTGGGGAAGCAGGACCCGCCCCAGCCCAATCCAGCGTCCAGAAACGAACGTCCAATGCGCTTGTCCAGCCCCATACCCTCTGCCACCTGGGCCACATCCGCGCCTAACTCCTCGCAAATGGTGGCAATCTCGTTGATGAACGAAATTCGGGTGGCCAAAAAGGCGTTCGAAGCGTATTTGATCATTTCTGCGGTGCGCAGATCGGTGATCATGATCGGGCAGCGCAGGCTGAGGTACAGTTTTGCCACTCTTTCCGCGGCTTCGTGGTCCAGCGATCCCAAAATCACGCGATCCGGCGTCATGAAGTCATTGATCGCCGAGCCCTCACGCAGGAATTCCGGATTGGATACCACGGCAAAATCCAAAGGTTTACCGCCGCGGCGTCGCTTGATGATATCCGCCACCCAGTCGCCGGTGCCGACCGGAACAGTCGATTTGTTGACCACCACGATCGGGTGATCCACCAGATCCGCGATAGCTTCGGCTGCCACCCGAACGTATTGCAGGTCAGCCTCGCCTTCTTCGCCGGAGGGAGTGCCCACCGCGATGAAGGCAAAATCAGCCCCTGCCAGCGCATCTTCGATGTTCGAAGTGAAGCACAAGCGGCCTGATTTCACATTCTGGGCTACCAACTGCTCCAGACCGGGCTCGTAAATCGGCATGATGCCCTGTTTAAGGCGATCAATCCGGTTCGCGTCGATATCCATGCAGTGGACTTCACTGCCTAAATCGGCAAAACAGGTTCCCGTCACCAGACCAACGTAGCCTGTTCCGATCACGCAAAGTTTACTCATGTGGCATTTTCCTCCCGATGGGCAAATTATAGCCTATCCGTTCACAATAACACCGGGAGGATATTCCTGATTTTGCCCATTGGTGTTATTACTTTTGAAAGGCCTGGAAATCAGGAAGACTGAAAATAAGAAACGGGTATAATTTTCGTTGAGGTTGTCAGATAACTGCACAACCTGCAGGTCTGGGGTTCATCTGTCCAATAACCATTTCAATCGTCGAAAACGGAGCGGGAAATGACTGCAGAAATTATTGATGGCAAGGCAATTGCGGAAGATGTTCGCGCGAAAGTAAAAGTCGCGGTAGCGGAACGGGTCGCGGCTGGAAAATCGGTGCCTGGTCTGGCGACCGTACTGGTGGGGGACAATCCAGCCTCTCAGGTGTACGTACGCTCCAAACGCAAAGCCTGTGAAGAAGCCGGCATTCAGTCCTTTGGCGTTGAACTGCCTGCCACCGCCACCCAATCTGAAGTCGAGAGTGTGGTTCGTGAACTCAATCAAGACCCGCGGGTCAATGGCATTCTGGTGCAGCTGCCGCTGCCATCTCACCTGGACGAAGAGGCGGTACTGACTTCGATTTCCCTTCACAAGGATGTCGACGGTTTCCACCCGGTCAACATCGGGCGGTTAGCGCAGAAAGGCCGCGAACCGGCTTTTGTTCCGTGCACACCAGCGGGATGCATCTACCTGTTAGAAAAAACCCTGCCAACCTTGCGCGGGGTCAATGCAGTGGTGTTGGGACGCTCGAACATCGTCGGTATGCCGGTAGCACTGCTGCTGGTGCGCGCCGATGCGACCGTCACTGTATGCCACTCGCGCTCCAAAGACCTGCCGGGCATCGTCCGCGAAGCCGATGTGCTGGTAGCAGCCGTAGGCCGCCCCGAAATGGTGCGCGGAGACTGGGTCAAGCCGGGCGCTGTGGTGATCGATGTCGGGATCAACCGGATCGAGGATGCCACTAAGAAGAGCGGTTACCGCCTGGTGGGTGACGTAGCCTTCGACGAAGTCAAAGAGGTTGCCAGTTTCATCACTCCGGTTCCCGGGGGGGTTGGTCCCATGACCATTGCCATGCTGTTGCAGAACACCCTGCGCGGCGCGGAATTGGTAGAAAAATCGTGACATTTGGATGTTGTCTGACAATTGACTTTTCAGGCAAAATGCTTAAACTTAGTCTGTAATTGTCCTTACAACTCATTACAGCTGTCCTTCAGTAATTCATCACAGCCCCAAAAATTTTCAGACCTTACCGACATATGTCGAAAACATTGCTTGTAAAGAACGCAGCAGTTCTGGTCACCATGGATGGTGCCCGCCGGGAGATTCCAGGCGGGGGTCTATTCATCCGTGACGGCTTTATCGAGCAGGTTGGTCTGAGCGCAGAGCTCCCGTTACAGGCCGACGAAATTCTTGATCTGACGGGTCATGTGGTACTGCCGGGAATGGTCAACACCCACCATCATTTTTACCAGACGCTCACCCGCGCCGTTCCGGCGGCGCAGGATGCCAACTTGTTCAATTGGCTCAAAACCTTATATCCCATTTGGGCAAGGTTGCTCCCGCGGGATATTTATGTTTCCACCCAAACCGCGTTAGCCGAACTGGCGCTTTCCGGATGCACCACAGCTTCGGATCATCTGTATCTCTTTCCCAATGGTTCGCGCCTTGACGACGAAATAGCCGCCGCCCGCGACATGGGCATGCGCATTCATGCCTCGCGCGGCTCAATGAGTCTGGGCGAAAGCCAGGGCGGCTTGCCGCCGGACAGTGTGGTCGATTCAGAAGAAACCATCCTGAAGGATAGCCAGCGGCTGATCGAAACCTATCACGATCCGAAACCGGGCGCGATGGTGCAGATCGTGCTGGCGCCATGCTCGCCATTCAGCGTGACCGGCGATCTGATGAAAGAAAGCGCCATTATGGCGCGGCAGTACGGCGTTCAACTGCACACGCACCTGGCTGAAACCCAGGATGAACAAGCCTTCACCGTCCAGCGCTTCGGGCAACGCCCGGTTGCTTATATGGAATCAGTCGGCTGGCTGGGCGACGATGTCTGGTTTGCCCATGCCGTTCATATTGATGCGCCGGAGATCAAGGTATTTGCCCACCACGGTTGTGGTGTGGCGCACTGTCCATCTTCCAACATGCGGCTGGCTTCCGGCATTGCGCCGTTGACTGCTTACCTGCGCGCTGGTGTCAAAGTCGGGCTGGGCGTGGACGGTTCTGCCAGCAATGACAGCTCGCACATGTTGGCGGAGGCTCGCCAGGCAATGCTGCTGTCGCGTCTCGCGGCTGGTTTAGCGGGAGCTTCGCTCTCAACGGATGATTCTCCCCCCTTGTTGACCGGCAGGCAAGCCCTGGAATTGGCTACCATCGGCGGCGCTAAGGTCCTAGGGCGCAGTGATATCGGCGCGCTCGAGGCAGGTAAGTGCGCGGATTTCATCTCCTACGACCTCAACCGCCTGGAAACCGCCGGAGCCCTGCACGATCCGGTGGCGGCTCTGGTATTTTGTCAGCCGCACAACACCGATAATACCGTGGTACACGGCAAATTTATTGTTAAGCAGGGTCAGCTGGCCACACTGGATCTGCACCGGCAGATTGAGATTCATAATCAAGCTGCCGCCCGTCTGCTAACCGGAAACCCATGAGCAACTTGTATCCTCGACAAGTTGCTTTGTTTATATTGGAGGTGGAATGGATATAGAAACAATCGCAGAATCCACGAAAAAATTGGTGGATTGCGCCATGGGCCGCCTGCCTGCAGATATGATCATTCGAAAAGGCCAGTGGGTGTCCGTTCAATCCGGTGAAATTATTCCAGATACGGATATCGCAATTCTCGCTGGACGCATCGCCTTTGTCGGCCCGGATGCTTCTCATACGCTTGGCCAACAAACCAAAGTGGTTGAAGCCAACGGCCGTTTTTTGGTTCCCGGTCTGATGGACGGGCACATGCACGTTGAATCTGGCATGTTGACGGTCACAGAGTTCGTCCGGGCTGTTATTCCGCATGGCACCACCGCCATGTTTGTGGATCCGCATGAGATTGCAAATATTTTCGGTATTAAAGGAGTCCGCCTGATGGTGGACGAAGCTGCCGATCAACCCATTCATGTTTTTGTTCAGGCGCCGTCCTGCGTCCCGTCAGCTCCGGGGTTCGAGACTCCGGGAGGCAGCATTAGCACGGCAGACGTGGCGGAAATGATGGATTGGCCTGGCATTGTTGGCCTTGGCGAGATGATGAATTTTCCCGGCGTCTTCAACAGTCAGGAAAAAGTGCATACTGAAATGGCTGCCACCCGGGCTGCTGGCAAGGTGATCGGTGGACATTATGCCTCGCCGGACATGGGTCTACCGTTCCATGGCTATGTCGTAGGCGGCGCTGAAGATGACCACGAAGGGACCACTGTCAATGACGCCATCCAACGCGCCCGCCAGGGCATGAAAGTGATGATGCGCTACGGCTCGGCCTGGCATGATGTGGCTGCCCAGGTCAAAGCCATCACCGAAAAAGGTCTGGACCCACGCCGCTTTCTGCTATGCACCGACGACTCGCATTCCGCCACCCTGGTGCAGGAAGGTCACATTGACCGGGTTCTACGCCATGCCATCAGTCAAGGGCTGGACCCGCTGACTGCCATCCAAATGGCAACCATCAACACTGCCGACCATTTCGGCGTCACCCGCGATATGGGCATGATTGCTCCCGGCCGTTTCGCCGATGTGGTTTTGGTGAAAGACTTGAACCATTTTTCTGCAGATTTGGTCATTGCCCGCGGTCACATCGCGGCTGAAAACGGCAAAATGTGCATCGATCTGCCCGCGCATGACTATCCAGCCTGGGTAAAAAACTCAGTTCACCTGCCCCGCCTTAAAACCGCGGCTGATTTTGCCCTTACAGCAAAAAATATTCAAAATGGCACCTCCATCGCCAATGTTATCGGGGTGATCGAAAATCAGGCGCCCAATCACCATTTGCGCGAGCAAGTCCAAATTATAGATGGGTTGGTTCAAGTCGATATTGCACACGACATCATTAAAATTGCCCTGGTGGAGCGCCACCAGGCAAGCGGACGGGTTCAGATTGGGTTAGTTAAGGGCTTTAGTCTGGCTGCGCACTGCGCCATTGCCACCACTGTGGCACATGACAGCCATCACATGATTGTCATCGGCACCGATGATGCTTTGATGGCCCAGGCCGTCAATGAATTGGCAGCCAGCGGCGGCGGGCAGGTGGTGATCAAGGATGGGCAGGTAATCGGCAAGGTTAATCTGCCAATTGCCGGATTGATGTCCAGCCAGCCCGCCACGGTCGTGGCAGCTGAAGCCGCGACAGTTCTGCAAGGGTTTGAAACTTGCGGCTGCCATTTGAACAACCCCAATATGCAGCTTAGCCTGATGGCCCTGGTGGTCATCCCTGAGTTGCGCATTTCCGACCTGGGTGTTGTGGATGTCGTACAGTTCAAATTTATTCCAGTAATCGAGGATTAGGGAGAGAATGATGACAGAAAATATCCACCCTTACCAGCGGTTGCAAGTTGTGCTGGCGGAACTCATCGAAAAAACAGCACCCGGCGACCGCCTGCCCTCCGAACCGTTGTTGGCGCAGCAGCTGGGTGTTTCACGGGCGACCTTGCGCGAGGCTATGCGCGCGTTCGAAGGCCAGGGGTTGATTCGCCGCCGCCAGGGGATTGGCACCTTTGTGGTTGGAAGGCCTTCGGTCATTGAAAGCGGGTTGGAGGTACTCAAAAGTATCGAATCTGCGGCTGAATCGATCTCTTTGAAAATTTCCATGGGCGATCTTCGCATTCACCAAATTATGGCGGATGGTGAACAGGCGAGTGCACTGGGTGTGGATGAAGATACCGCCCTTTTCGAGGTCGAACGGGTTATCCTGGGTGACGATCGGCCGGTGGCATTTCTGATAGATATTTTGCCGGAAAAAATTCTTACGTCTTCCGATCTGAATGAAGGCTTTAACGGCTCAGTTCTTGACCTGCTCCTCGAGAGAGGTTCACCCAAACTGGTAAAGTCCTACACAGAAATCAATGCCGTCGCTGCCCCTTCCGAAATTGCCCGTGCGCTGGAAATTCAACGCGGCGATGTGCTGCTGATGTTCCAGGCGCTTTTATCGGATGATTCGGGGCGCGTTGTTAATTATTCCAAGAGTTATTTTATTCCCGGCCATTTCCGATTCCATGTCGTTCGCCGGGTTGGCTCTCTGACGCACGTCAACGTGAACGGTTAACCAGGAGGTGAATCGACAGTTTGAGGTAAATACAGGTGCCCTTATTGATGTTTGGGGTGAGGAAATACTTCCTCTTCAGAACGAGCACGCAGCTATGCAGCCAGAACAACCTGGTTTGACAAATCCAACTCACATCTGACTTTTCGGAGGGATTGATATGCGTAGTTTTGCTGGTCGTGACATCCTGTCACTCAAAGAGTTCGAACGTCAAGAATTTCAACATGTATTTGAAGTCGCCCGCAAAATGGAAGATATTGCTCGCGAGCGAAAGAATGTAGACCTGTGTGCCGATAAGACTCTGGTTACTGCTTTCTATCAGCCGAGCACACGCACCCGGCTGGCGCATGAAGCTGCCATGCATCGCCTTGGTGGTCATGTGACGGGTTTTTCGGATGCCAAGATGACCCGCGCTGGCGATTTCTACCAGGAATCGATCAAAGACACCGTCAAAATGCTGGAATTTTATGGCGATGTGATTGTCATGCGGCATTTCCAGCAAGGCGCGCCAATGGAAGCAGCGAAATGGGCTTCAATTCCGATCATCAATGGCGGCGATGGTTGGGGAGAGCACCCGACCCAGATCCTGACGGATTTATACACAGTCTTACGCGAGAAAGGCCGCATCGACGGCTTGAACTGGCTGGCGGTCGGTGACATGCGCATGCGCACCATGCATTCTCTGGCTTACGCCCTGTCGCAGTTCGACTGCCCGATCACCTTCGTTGCACCTCCGGATATGTCGCTGCTGCCTGAGTTCAAAAAAGAGCTTAAACAATACAGCCTTAATTTCCGCGAAGTTGATCATGTCGATAAGGCGATTGCCGAGGCGGATGTGATCCTGGTCGAGCCGGTCGTCCAACCGGACTACACCAAAGCGCGCGATGAGCGCAAAGGTGATGCCGAATTGACACCCGCGAACTACAAGATCACCCGCGAATTGCTGGCGACCAAAGCCAAATCCGACGCGATCTTACTGCATTCGCTCCCACGCATGGATGAAATCCCGACTGACGTGGATATCACCCGCTGGTCGCGTTACTGGCAGGAGGCTGCCAACGGTGTTGTGATGCGCATGGCGCTCATCGCACTGGTGTTGGGTAAGGTAGAGTAAATTTTGATCAAGTGAATCCAGTGAAGGATATTCCTTCACAAGTTTAAAGGAGTAAAAAAGATGCAAACATTTTTACACGGACGGGATTTAATCGGCGACCTTGATTTTTCCAAAGAGGAAGTCGAAACAGTTATGGAGGTTGCTTTTGATCTGAAGCGTAAACGCGCCTTAAACGAATTAACTCCCTATTTGCGAGATAAAGTGCTGGCTATGCTGTTCTTCTTCTCCAGCACCCGTACGCGCGGCTCGTTCGAAGCCGGCATGGCGCATCTGGGCGGTCACGCTGCTTTCATCGAAAGCACCACCACCCAGATCAAGCATGGCGATACCTCTACCGAAATTGGCGAAATCTACGGCCGTTATTTCGACGGGATCGCGATCCGCCACGTTGATTGGGGTGTTGGCAATCAGTACATTAATGAGGTTGCCAAATCCTCACGGGTTCCGGTGCTCAACATGCAATGCGACATTTATCACCCCTTCCAGTGCCTGGCTGACCTGATGACCATTATGGAAAAGAAAGGCCGCGACCTGCGCAAAAAGAAGATCGTCGTTTCCTGGGCATATGCGGCTTCGTATCTGAAACCGATTTCGGTACCGCAGTCATTGGTTCTGCAAATGCCGCGCTTCGGCATGGATGTCACCCTGTCCTACCCGAAAGAATTCCCGTTGATGGCCGAAATCGAAGCTCAGGCTGCTGAGCAAGCTCGGATGTTTGGCACTAAATTCGAGATTGTGCATGACATGGAAGAGGGTTTCAAGGATGCAGATGTGGTTTATGCCAAGTCCTGGGGTCCGCTGTTGACCACCACTGATGCTGCCGAAGGCAAACGTTTACAGGACAAATATAAAAATTGGATCACCGATGCCAAGAAGATGAAATTGGCCAAGAGTGACGCCATTTTCATGCACCCGCTACCAGCCGACCGCGAGGTTGAAGTCACCAATGAAGTCATGGACGGGCCGCAATCCGTGGTATTTGACGAAGCCGAGAACCGCATGCATGCCCAAAATGCGGTCATGGCGCTGACGATGGGTTAAAATTTTACGAAACATCATTAATAATCGAGAGAGGAAATTTAACAAATGGCAGGAAAAGGTGTTGTTGTTGTTGCAGTAGGCGGAAACTCGCTGATTAAAGATGCCAAGCATGCGACTGTTCCAGACCAATTTCAAGCTGGTGCTGAATCTATGCACCATATTGCAGACATGATTTCATTGGGATACGACGTCGTCGTAACCCATGGCAATGGCCCGCAGGTTGGATTCATCCTACGCCGCTCTGAAATTTCCCGGCACGAATTGCACGAAGTGCCGCTGGATTACTGCGGCGCGGATACGCAAGGCTCGATCGGATACATGTTTGTACAGGCGCTGCATAACGAGTTCTTAGCCCGCAAGATGGACAAGAGAGCTGTGGCGGTGGTCACCCAGACAGTGGTTGACCGGAATGACAAAGCTTTCCAAAATCCCACCAAGCCGATTGGTTCGTTTATGGATGAACCAACAGCGAAAGAAAAACAGGCCAATGATGGCTGGAATGTGGTGGAAGACGCCGGACGCGGCTGGCGGCGGGTGGTTGCCTCTCCGATCCCCAGTGAAATTGTGGAAGCTGAGGCTATTCGCAAATTGATCGATGCCGGATTTGTGGTAATCGGCGTCGGCGGCGGCGGCATCCCGGTCATTCGCCAGGAAAATGGCGAACTGGTGGGCGTGGAAGCCGTCATCGACAAAGATTTCGGCTCATCCGTGCTGGCAACCCTGATTAAGGCCGACATGTTCATCATCAGCACCGCGGTCGAGAAGGTTGCCATCAACTTCAACAAACCCGACCAGAAATGGTTGGATAAATTGACCGTCGCAGAAGCTAAAAAGTACATCGAAGAAGGTCACTTCGCCAAGGGTTCAATGCTGCCCAAGATACAGGCGATTTTACGCTTCCTCGAATCGGGCGGCAAAGCTGCCATTATCACCAATCCAGAGAACCTGAGCCGGGCACTGCGCGGTGAAACTGGAACCCTGATCGTTCCGTAACCTTAAAATATTCCGGTGAGACGGGGAAATACTCTATTTCCCCGATCCCACTGGCTGAAAACCCTTCAGAATATTGTAAAATAGACAGTGTTTCCAGGTTTGCATGCGGATCTGGATAATTCTGTTTTTAGTGGGGATGCAATCCATTCACGATACGTTGAATGAAGGAGGTGTTACCCCACAAACGTTCGACCGTCTCGTTGAAGGACCATCACAGGCAATTTGCTGTGTTGAACCAATCCCACTACCCTTTTTGTCAATTGAGTTTGGAGGAGAAATGAAACGATTGTGGTTGTTCGCAAGTCTTTTGCTTTTGGCTGCCATGCTATTGGCTGCCTGCCAACCAGCCGCCACTGCTACGCCGACTGATGTACCTGCACCGGTTGCGACGGATGTTCCCGTCCCCACCGATGCCCCGGTTGCAACCGAAGTACCCACCGTTGCCGCTCCCGAGGAATTTATCTTCGGCATGCTGTTCGTCGGACCTTACAATGACCATGGATACAGCCAGGCCCATTACGAAGGCGGCCTGTATGTTGAAGAAAACCTGCCCGGCGCCAAGATGATCTACATCGACAAAGTCAACAGCGCAGATCGCCCTGGCACCACCCCGGCTCAGCTGGCTGAGGATTTACTGTCCAAGGGCGCCAAGCTGATCATCTTCAACTCCGACGACATGAAAGACTCTGCTGTTGAATTTGCTCAGGCTCACCCCGACGTCGCTACCATTCACGCCTCCGGTGACACCTCCTGGGCAGATGGCGCTAATTATGTCGAGCTGCCTTTGTTCGGCAACTCCTTCGGCCGCATGGAATACGGCAAGATGATCGCGGGCTGCGCTGCCGCTTTGACCACTCAATCCGGTCAAATTGGTTACCTCGGACCCCTAATCAATGACGAGACCCGCCGCCTGGCTTCATCAGCTTTCCTCGGCGCCAAATACTGCTACGAGAACTACGCCGGCAAAGCCGCTGCTGACCTCCAATTCAAGGTCACCTGGATTGGCTTCTGGTTCAATATCCCCGGTTTCACCTCTGACCCGACCCAGGTTGCGGATGACTTCCTTAACAGCGGTTACGATGTGGTAATCTCCGGCATTGACACCACCGAAGGTCTTGTGCAAGCTGGCAAAGCCAAAGCCGCTGGCAAAGATGCCTGGGCTGTGCCCTATGACTACGTGGCTGCCTGCGAAGAAGGTGCCGATGTCTGCCTGGGTGTGCCATACTTCAACTGGGGTCCTGTCTATCTGAAACAGGCTCAGGCTGTCATAGATGGCACCTTCGCCTCCTACTTTGAGTGGTTAGCTCCCGATTGGACTGACATCAATAATGTAGACACCAGCCCGGTGGGTTTCCAGAAGGGTGCTGCCCTGTCTGCTGAAGCTGCCACCAGCCTGGACGCCTTCATCGCTGAATTGGCCGGCGGTCTGAATCTGTGGACTGGCCCGATCAACCTGCAGGATGGAACCGCTTACCTGGCTGACGGCGAAGTCGGCACGGACGTTCAGGTATGGTACCTGCCCCAGCTGCTCGAAGGTATGGAAGGCCAGAGCGTTTCTGCTCAGTAAACGTTTGATTGAGCGGGATTGTTAGCCAATCCCTTAAAATGACTGGAACCGGAGGGGTGGATAGAATCGCCCCTCCGGTAAGAATATCGACCCGCCTCGCCGACAGTTGCGCTACATTCCCTCTTAAAATTAATCAAAAAATGAAAACTGACGATCACAATATTGACCTTACCATTATTCCTGCAAATCAGAGAATCAAATGAATGTTGAACTGGTCCATATCCATAAAACTTTCGGCGCTGTCCACGCGAATAACGACATTTCTATAAAAATTGATTCCGGTGTTATCCAGGGGATTCTGGGTGAAAACGGTGCTGGTAAAAGCACCTTGATGAAAGTGCTGTCAGGATTCATCCATGCTGACAGCGGTGAAATATTGCTGGATGGGAAACCCGTTCGGATCACCTCGCCGTCTGATGCGATCAAGCAAGGAATCGGCATGCTCCACCAGGATCCTCTGGATTTTCCGCCCATGAAGATCGTTGATAATATGTTGATCGGCCATGATGGCGGCTTGTTCCCCAACAAGGGCGAAGTTTCTAAGGCACTCAAAGAATTGCAATCACAATTTGGCTTCAACCTTGATCCGGAAGCCTATGTAGATAGTTTGACCGTTGGAGAACGCCAACAGTTGGAAATTCTGCGCTTATTGTGGCTGGGTGCGCGGGTATTAATTTTGGACGAGCCCACCACCGGCATCAGCGCCAGCCAGAAGGCGAAATTATTCGAAACTTTGAAAAAATTGGCCAGCCAGGGTATGGTGATTATTTTCGTGTCACATAAGCTGGAAGATGTAGAAGGGCTGTGCCATAAAATCGCAGTTTTCCGCCAGGGCAGCCTGGTTGGAGAGGTTGCACCACCGTACGAGACTGATAACCTGGTCGAGCTGATGTTCGGCAAAGTCATCAGTCTGGACGAAAAAACACAATTGGAATTCTGTGAACCGGCAGTTGAGGTTGCCGGGCTATCCATTGATGACAATCGCATCCAGATCCGCGGCGCCGATCTGATCATTAATTGTGGCGAGGTAATCGGTTTGGCGGGCATGGAAGGCTCAGGACAACGACAGTTTCTGCGCACTCTGGCCGGGCTGATTCGCCCGGTTGGCGGCGAGATTGTTCTCAACGGCAAGCGTATGACTGGTAAACCGTATCACAGCTTTCAAGGTGTTGGGGTTTCTTATGTGCCCGCCTCGCGCATGGAGGAAGGCCTTATTCCCGGGTTGTCCATTACCGAGCATTTTATTCTGAGTGAGGGTCAATCCGGTTTCTTTATTGACCGCGAAAAAGCGGTGACCGTAAGCCGCGAGAGAATTACGAGCTTCAACATCAAAGGCGAGCCGGTCACCCGCGTGGAAGCGCTTTCCGGCGGCAACCAGCAGCGCGCCCTTCTGGCGATGCTGCGCACACCGCTGCGTCTGCTGCTGTTGGAGCATCCCACCCGCGGGCTGGATATCGAATCCTCCATTTGGATTTGGAGCAAGCTCAAAGACCGTTGCAAACAAAAGACCTGTATCGTGTTTATTTCCGCAGATTTGGAAGAAGTGCTGCATTATAGCGACCGTATTTTGGTTTTTTATAACGGTAAAGTCTCACAACCACTGGACGCAACATCCACCACGGTGGATCAGCTCGGACAGTTGATCGGTGGGAAAGGTTTCTAGTGCTCAACAAAACTTCCCCTGGTTTTAAATTTGGTTTTCAAATCCTCGCGGTGGTCGGTGCGCTAATCTTCACCACATTGATTATGCTGCTGGCAAAGGCTCCGCCGCTGGAAGCTTTCCGCTTGATCGTGGTCGGGTCGGTCGGCTCGGTCGGTAAAATCTCGGACGTCATCGTCGCCTGGATCCCGCTGCTGCTAGCTACCACCGGTTTGCTTTTGACTTTTGCCGCCGGTCTGTGGAATATCGGTATCGAAGGTCAGATCACCCTGGGCGCGATTTTTACCACCTGGGCGCTGCGATTGCTGCAGGACTCCAGCCTTTCACCGGGATTAATCATCATTATCGGCTTTATGGCTGGCGTGCTCGGCGGCATGTTGTGGGCTTCCCTCACCGGTTTATTGAAGATTTACGGCGGCGTGAACGAAATTTTTGGCGGTCTTGGGCTCAATTTCGTCGCGACCGCTTTGACCATCTGGCTGATTTTCGGCCCATGGAAGCGTCCTGGCGTCGGATCGATGAGCGGCACGGTTCCCTTTGACAATTCGCTGTGGCTGCCGCAAGTCGAAGGCCTGCGCATGAGCTGGTGGTCGCTTGGCATCGGGCTGATCGGCATTGCCATTGTTTACTTGATCCTGCAGGGCACCTATTTTGGATTGCGGCTGAAAGCGGTCGGTAAAAACGGCCGGGCAGCTTTTGTCATCGGTATTCCGACCGGCAAATATATGATGTCAGCCTTTTTCATCTGCGGCGCTTTTGCCGGTCTGGCTGGCGCTGTACAGGTTTTGGCAGTTTACCACCGCCTCATCCCATCTATTTCATCAGGGTACGGCTTCCTTGGCTTAATGGTCGCCATGTTGATTAATTATCAGGCGCTGTGGGCAGCCCCGGTGGCGTTCTTCTTTGCCGCTCTAAATATTGGCAGCATTCAACTGCCCATCGTACTCAAACTCGACTCGGCGCTTTCTGGCGTGCTGCAAGGATCACTGGTGTTATTCGTGTTGATGATGGACGGTGTGCGCCGCCGCTTGACCGCGAAGAAGGTGAAGTAGCCATGGACAATACCACCCTGGTCGGTTTGGCAGGCATCCTGGCTTCCGCGGCGCCGGTGGTTTTCGCCGTTATCGGCGAGACCATCACTGAAAAAGCAGGAATCACCAACCTATCGATAAACGGCCTGATTCTACTCACAGCCATGGCAGGTTTCGCCACTGCCGCCACTACCGGCAGCCTGATCCTAGGCTTCCTGGTCGGCGCAGCGATTGGCGCTTTTGTCTCCTTGATCGTGGCCTTTGGCAGCATCGCACTCAAACAATCACAGGTGGCGATCGGGTTCGTCCTGGCGTTGATGTGCCGCGACCTTTCCTACTTCCTCGGTAACCCCTTCATGGGGCTGTCTGGCCCGCGTGTCCCTCCGCTGCCCATTCCTGGCCTGGCAGAAATTCCGGTGCTGGGCGTCTTGTTCTTCCGCCAGGATATCCTGGTATATGCCAGCTTTGTCTTGATCGCGGTAGCATACATCTTCGTCTTCAAGACCCGTCCCGGTCTGATGCTGCAGGGTATCGGTGAGCAGCCGGCGACTGCCTACGTTCGCGGAGCTAACGTCAATCGCCTGCGCTACTTTTACACCATCATCGGCGGTGCTCTGGTTGGTCTGGCTGGCCCGATGTACTCTCTCAGCGTCAAAGTGGGCTGGAAGGGCACCATCACCGGGTTAGATGGCATCGGCTGGATTGCGCTGGCAATTACCATCTTCGGCGGCTGGAATCCGCTGCGTGCGGCTTTTGGTGCATACCTGTTCGTGCTGCTGCAGTGGCTGGGTCTGGTGCTGCAGCCTTCGCTGCCGAATATCCCGTCTCAGGTTTTACAGGTTGCGCCTTTCCCCTTAATGATTTTGACCCTGCTGTTGGTAAATATCGGTAACTCGGAGTGGGTTGACCGCACCCTGGCGGGACTGCCAGAGGAAGTGCGGCGTTTCATCGCGAAAGTGCTGCGGGCGATGCGTACAACGCCGCCGGCTGCGCTGGGCATCCCATTTGAAAACGAATAGGACAATCCAATGAGCGAATTCATCGGTTATCGCTGCAGCCTGTGCCAGACGGAATATGCTCCCAGCCAGGTGACGTATACCTGCCCCAAAGATGGCGGCAACCTGGATGTGGTGCTCGATTATGCCAGTATTAATCAACGTTTCCAGATCAATGACATCACCTCGCGGACCGAACCTTCTTTGTGGCGTTACCTGCCATTATTACCGGTCAAAGACCCCGGTGGAGAAGGCACACCGCTTCACACCGCTGGCTGGACGCCGAACTACCGGGTGGACCGGTTAGCCCAGGGAATTGGGGTAAACAACCTTTGGATCAAAGATGAGGGGCGCAATCCAACAGCCTCGTACAAAGACCGTGCATCCTCCGTTGTAGTAGCCCGGGCTTTGGAGATCGGCGCCGAAATCACGGTCACAGCCTCGACCGGCAACGCCGGTGCTGCTCTGGCTGGCATGGCGGCGGCAATTGGTCATAAAGCGGTGATTTTTGCTCCAAAAACAGCTCCGCAGGCAAAAATTGCCCAGTTGCTGGTGTTCGGCGCGCAAGTGATTCTGGTTGACGGAAACTACGATTCGGCTTTTGACCTGACCATTCAGGCTTCCAATGAGTTTGGCTGGTATTGCCGCAATACTGGATATAACCCCTTTACGGTAGAGGGTAAAAAGACCGGTGCATTCGAAATCTGGGAAAAACTTCTGTTGACCCTGCCCCAGAAATATTCGCCGTTGGCCATTTTTGTTTCTGTTGGTGATGGCAATATCATCTCCGGTCTGCATAAGGGCTTTAAGGATCTGCAATTACTGGGCTGGCTGGATTGCATGCCGCGCATATTTGGCATCCAATCCGACAAGTCCGCGGCGGTTGCCAATGCGTTTTTCGCAGGGAACGAAGAGATTATTCCGGTGGAAGCCACCACTATCGCTGATTCCATCTCTGTTGATTTGCCACGCGACGGTGTCCGGGCGGTGCGGGCTGCGCGCGAGACTGGCGGTCAATACATTACCGTAACGGATGAGGAAATTATTTCAGTCATTGGCGAAATTGGCAAAGCGGGTATTTTCGCGGAACCAGCCGGGGCAGCTGGCTACGCCGGCCTGAAAAAGGCTGTGCGGGAAGGTAAAATTGGCGCGGAAGACCCGGTTCTAGTGATCAACACAGGCAGCGGGTTAAAAGACATTCGCGCCGCGCTGAAATCCGTCGGTGAAGCCCCAGTCATCGAGCCGACGCTTCCGGCCCTTAAAAAGCATTTGGGAATCTAAACCACTCGATATCTCCTTCGACTTTTGAAAGAAGGCTTGCACAATGGATCCCACATTCTCGATCATCGTACCCATCTATAACGAAGAATGCTGCCTGGATGAACTTTATCGGCGCCTCAGCGAGGTGATGGACCAGACCCACGAGCCGTGGGAATTGATTCTGATCAATGACGGTTCGCGCGATAAGTCACCGGAGATGATTCGCGAGTTGGCTGCCAATGACAAACGCGTCCGGCCGGTGATGTTTGCCCGCAACTTTGGTCATCAAATCGCGGTTACCGCCGGGCTGGATTACTCGCGCGGGCAGGCTGTGATCATCATCGATGCAGATCTGCAGGACCCGCCGGAGGTCATATTAGAGATGATCGCCAAATGGCGCGAAGGCGCCCAGGTGGTTTATGCTGTGCGGGCCGAACGCGAAGGCGAATCCTGGTTTAAGAAATTCACAGCATCGCTGTTTTATCGCATCGTTTACAGCATCACGGATGTGAAAATTCCGCTGGATACCGGCGACTTCCGCCTGATGGACCGCAAGGTGGTGGACGTGATGAACAAAATGCGCGAGCATCACCGCTTTTTACGCGGCATGTCTGCCTGGGTGGGATTCAACCAGGTCGGCGTCACGTATAACCGTGCGGCGCGTTTTGGCGGAGAGACCAAATACCCCTTCAAGAAAATGTTCAAGCTGGCGCTCAACGCCGTCACCGGCTTTTCGTATTTCCCGCTGCAAATGGCAACCTATGTCGGTTTCATCACTGCCGGGTTGGCCATTTTAGCCATCCCAATTGTGGCTATTGCGCGCGCTCTGCAATCCCAGGCCTTTTTTGGACAGGCCTCCACACTGTTGGCAGTATTGTTTTTAGGGGGGGTGCAGTTGATTTCATTGGGGATTCTCGGAGAATATATCGGCCGCATTTACGATGAGGTTAAAGGCCGTCCGTTATATATTGTCAGCCAGGAACCACGAGATTTTCATTCGGACGAATCAAAAACTACAGGAGATGAATCATAATGGCAAAAATTGACCTGACGATCTATCCCGAACACCGCGATCGTGCCGTTCAACGGGTGAAGGAACGCAAGATTATCATCCCTACTTTTGCCCAGATGCGCAATCCAGACTTGATCCCTTCCAAGGTCAAAGAGGAACTGGCATCGATTGGGCTGTGGGAGGTGCATCCACGTAATTTGTTCCGCATTTCATGGCATAACGAGCCAAAAGCTCGCGGCGGGGGGTTTGGCGGCGTAAATTATTTTGAACTGCCTTCCAGCCTGACCGGCACGCCGGCTCGCATCATCGGGCTTGTCGGTAAATGGTTCCCAACCGGGGCGCATAAAGTTGGGGCAGCTTTCGGCTGCCTTGTGCCGCGCCTGGTGACCGGTCAATTCGACCCGGCGACCCAGAAGGCCGTGTGGCCTTCCACTGGCAACTACTGCCGCGGCGGTGCTTACGACTCGGCTTTGCTCGGCTGCCAGTCCATTGCGATTTTACCCGAGGGCATGAGTCGCGAACGTTTTGAGTGGTTGGAAAAAATTGCCGGCGAGGTCATTGCCACCCCCGGATCCGAATCGAACGTTAAAGAAATCTTTGACAAGTGCTGGGAATTACGGCGCTCGGGACAGGACCTGGTGATATTCAACCAGTTCGAGGAATTTGGGAATTATTTGTGGCATTACAATGTCACCGGGCATGCCATCGAAGAGGTTGCCAAACAAATCCTCGGACCGAAAGATACTGTCCGCGGCGTTGCATTGACGACCGGGTCCGCCGGCACCATAGCCTGCGGTGAATATGTCAAATCCGTCTTCCCCGGCAGCAAAACCGTTGCCAGCGAGGCGCTGCAATGCCCGACGTTGCTTCAAAATGGCTTTGGCTCGCACCGTATCGAAGGTATCGGCGACAAGCATATACCGTGGGTGCATAATGTCAAGGAATCCGACATGGTGGTCGCCATTGATGACAATGCTGTGGTCAACATCGCCCGGTTGTTCAATGAAAAGGTGGGCCGTGATTACCTGGTGAGCAAAGGCGTCCCCGAGGCAGTGGCAAGCCAATTGGACCTGCTAGGCTTTTCGGGTATTGCCAACATGCTGTCTGCCGTCAAGATGGCCAAATATTACGGCATGGGCGAGAATGACGTGATCTTTGTGGTCTTTACCGACTCGATGGAACTGTATTCCAGCCGCATCCAGGAATACCGCCAGGAGATGGGCGAATTCACAGCCTATGATGCCGCCGCGACTTTTGGCCGCGACCTGCATGGCGAGAGCACCGACAACCTGCTCGAATTGTCGGAATTTGATCGCAAACGCATTCACAACCTTAAGTATTTCACCTGGGTCGAACAGCAAGGGCGCACCTACGAGGAAATCCAGGCGCAGTGGTATGACCCGGATTATTGGACCGGCTTCCGCGGACAGGCAGACGAGATCGATGCGCTGATTAACGAATTCAATGAGCGCGTCGGCGTCGCTTAGAAAAGTTGATAATTAAAAAATGGCGCGTCAGTAAATGACGCGCCATTTTTTTTTATTTGTAGAGTTGAACCCATAGAAGGGTCTCGTTGGATGTATTCGAGATCCTAATGGCAGAAACAGCCCTCAGGATGACATGGATACATCAGGTTTCCAAAAACCTCTATTCTCTTAATAATGGCAGCACCGCTGCTGTCAACGTCGCTGGGGAATGCATACCC
>Ga0209619_10000482_pt1 | contig 27973 bp, 24 predicted proteins | sample Rifsed16ft3_FD_184011 | JGI IMG/M metagenome (GOLD analysis project Ga0209619, IMG submission 184011) | Soil microbial communities from Rifle, Colorado, USA - sediment 16ft 3 (version 2) | ecosystem: Environmental > Terrestrial > Deep subsurface > Rock core/Sediment | place: Rifle, Colorado... | reverse complement strand
CGGTGAGCATGAGGATTGGCGTGCGACGCCCTTCGCGCCGCAACTCGGCCGCGACTTGCAGGCCGTTCTTCTTGGGCAGCATGAGGTCGAGCAGGATGGCGTCGTAGTCGTTCACGTGCGCCAGGGTGGTGGCCTCGTCGCCGTCCTTGGCGACGTCCACCGCGTATCCCTCTTCCCGCAACCCTTGCTCGATGAAGCCGGCGACCTTCCGGTCGTCTTCGACCACCAGGATTTTCATTGGGCCAACCTTGCGTCAATCTTCATGGGCCGAACCCTACCGGCGCGGTTCTGATAGGGAGTGTAAGGGATCATGAAGGAAACTTTAGGTTAGCTCAAGAACCGGGCGATTTCCAGAATGAACCGGGCGCCGGCGCCGGCCTGGCTCTCGAGGCGCAGGTCGCCGCCAAGTAACCGGGCCAGCTGCCGCGAGAGGGTGAGCCCGAGACCGGTTCCGCGCTCATTCTCCGACCCCGCGCGCATGAAGGCGTCGAAAACGACCGCCTGCTGCTCGGCCGTCAGGCCTTCGCCGCGGTCGACCACGTCAATGCGGACGCGGCCTTCGGTGTCCCGGAGCTGGATGGTGACCGCCTCGCCCTGGGGGCTGTGGCGTACCGCGTTGGTGAGCAGGTTGATGATGATTTGCCGTACCCGCAGGGGATCGGTCCGGCACGCGATGCCGTCCCCCGGGGAGGTCTCGAAGCGGACGCTCCGGGCCTGCGCCGCGGGCAGCACGGTCTGGATTGCCTCGTTCACGATGCGGCGCACGTCGGTCTCTCGCACGATGGGCTGGAGGCGAGACGCGTCCAGGCGGCTCAAGTCGAGCAGGTCGTTGAGCAAGGTGAGGGTGCGCTCGGAAGACTCGTAGACCTCTAAGGCGGCGCGCGGCAGGCCTTCGGTGCCCCGGCGGATGAGCAAGTCCGCCCAGCCGTACACCGCGGTCAGCGCGTTCCGCAGCTCGTGGTTGATCATGGCGTAGAAGCGGTCCCGCGACGTCTGCATCGCCCGCACTTCTCCCAGCAATCGCTGCGCTTCCTCGTTGAGCCGCGCGTTCTCCACCGCGCCGGCCGCCTGCGCCGCCAGCATCACCGCGATCGCCTCGTCCTCGCCGGTGAACTCCGGGGCGCCGACCTTCTCGCCGAGATACAGGTTGCCGATCGGCCCCCGCCGGCCCCTGACCGGCACGCCCAGAAACGAGCGCATCGGCGGGTGGTTCGCCGGGAAGCCATAGGACTTGGGATGCTGCGTGACGTCGGGCAGGCGGAGCGGCTTGGGATCCCTGATCAAGAGCCCCAGGACCCCTTTGCCTTGGGGGAGGGGCCCAATCCGCGCTTGTTCCTCCGGGGTCAGGCCACTGGCCACGAAGGTGCTGAGGCCGGTGCCCTCGGCGTTGAGCACGCCCAGCGCGGCGTACCGGGCGCCGATGACTTCGCGCGCGGCGTCCGCCACTTCCTGCAGCACGCGCTGAAGCTCCCGCTCGGCGTTGATGCGGATGCCGGCACGGATCAGCTGCTCCAGGCGCGGTTGCAGGTGCTCGGGCCTCCTCCGTTGCTCGGCCATCGGCTCGGCGCACAGCGTCCTTTCTGGTCAAACGTAGCCGACATCCATAGTCTAAGCCAATCGTCAGGCGCTTCTCAGCGGCCGTTTGGGTCCCTTGCCGTAGCTTCGCCCGTGAAGGTGGACCGGAGGACGGATGGACACTCCCTGGAACCCCATCGTGGTGGGTCTGGACGCGACGCCGGGTTCGGCGGCCGCTGCTCGAATCGCGTGGGACATCGCCCGCATCGCCGAGACTACGTGCTATCCAGTCCATGCGATCCGCGACCAGGCCGCCGAGATCGCACCCTTCCAGTTACCGATGGACGTCGCTCCTATGAACCGGGTCCTGGCGGAGCTGGCGCAGGGTGAGCTGACCCACGCGTTGGGAGATGACGTCCCGCCGCGCCTGTTGGAGCGCCTGCAGATCCGGCCCGGCCGCCCGGCGGTGGTGCTCGCTGCGGTCGCGGCGGCCCGCGACGCCGAGCTGATCGTGCTGGGCGGCAAGCATCGGGGCGCTCTGGGCCGCTGGCTCGCGGGGAGCACGGCGCACGACTTACTGCGATTGGGGGGACACCCGGTGCTGGTCACCGGACCGGGCGCGCGGCTCCCGCGCCGGGTGCTGGCCGCGGTGGATCTGTCGGAGGTCGCCCAAGCGACCATCGGCGTGGCGCAGCGGTTTGCCGCGCTGTTCCAGGCGGAGTTGCTGGTGCTGCACGTGGTGGAGGTGGCGACGTTGGTTCCTGGGGCGGTGATCCTGCCCGGCGCGATGCTCGACGACGAGCTACTCCTGAAGCGCTCGGAGCAGTGGTTCGACACGACGGTCTGGCCACTGGTTCACTACCCGAAGGTTGACCGCCGGATCGTGCGGGGGCAGGTCACGGCGACGGTGCGGGCGCAAGCCGCCAAGTGGGGGGCCGACGTCGTGGCGCTGGGCTCGCACGGGAAGAACTGGGTGGATCGGTTGCTCCTGGGCAGTACCACGGAACGATTGATCGCGGACCTGCCGACATCACTGCTCGTGGCGACGGCCACCGGGGCCCCGGCGGGCTCTCGGCCCCAGCTCCTGGGTGCCGGAGGGCAATAGGCCTGATCGGGTAACGGTCCCCTGGCTCGAGCGATATACTGGCCGGAGCGACCGTGACCCTGCACCCGACCCTCGCCGTCCTCACGTACTCGGGGCTCGCGCTGCTCAGCGCGGGTTTCGGGGCGATTCCTGTGGCGTTCCGGCAGCGGCTGCCCCCCTCCTGGCTCGGGTGGGCCAACGCGGTGGCGGCGGGCCTGATGCTGGGGGTCGCCTACATTCTGATGGCGGCGGGTCTTCCCCGCACGCCCGCGGTCGGCGCCGCCGGGGCGGTGATGGGCATCGCGTTCCTCTATTGGACCCACGGAGTGGCCGGGACCCAGGAGCTGGAGCTGGATCGCCTGGGGGACACCGCGCCGGACTACGGTTATCAGCTATTGCTGGTCAACACAATGCACGCGGCGCCGGAAGGGATCGCCATCGGCGTCGCCATGACGCTGAGCCCGTCGCTGGGAGCCTTCATGGCACTGGCGATCGCGGTGCACAACGTACCGGAGGCGGCGGTGCTTGCCGCCGTGCTCAAGAGCCGGGGGCTCACGCTGTTCCAGGCCGCGGGCGCCGCCACGGCGACGCGGGTCAGCCAGGTGCTCTTCGCGGTCGCCACGTTCGCGGTAGTTGCCGCCGCGCCGGCCCTGGCGCCGTGGGCGTTGGGCGTGGCGGTCGGCGCGCTGCTGTATCTCGTGATGGCCGAGCTGTTGCCCCACTGCTACCGGCAGGCTGGGCACACCAGCATCGCGCTGGTGGCGATTCTGGCGATGGGCATGGTGGTGCTGCTCGCCGGGGGCGCGCCGTAAATGCCGGACACGGCCCGGGTCTTCACCTACGCCCTGCTCACCGCCTTCGCCACCGGGCTCGGCGCGTTGCCGTTCGCTTTCGTGCGGGGGATCTCGCCCGCCGTGGTGGCTTGGACCAACGCGATCGCGTCGGGGCTGATGCTGGGAGCGAGCTTTGGCCTGGTCGCCGAGGGGACGCAGTACGGCGCCTGGGAAACGGTGGCCGGCGCCACCGTGGGAGTGGGGTTCATCCTGTTTACCCAGCGCCTGCTGGCGCGCTCCGGTGTGCGGTTTGCGCACGCGCGCGGCCCGGGCGCCCAGCGCATGCTGCTGATGATCATCGTGATGACGGTGCATTCCTTCTCGGAGGGCGTGGCCGTCGGCGTCTCCTTCGGCGGCGGCATGGCGCTGGCCGTCGCGATCACCATCGCGATCGCCGTACACAACATCCCGGAGGGCCTCGCCATCAGCGCGGTGCTCCGGCCCCGCGGGGCGAGCCTGGCGGCGTGTGTGGGGTGGAGCGTGTTCTCGTCCTTGCCGCAACCCCTGATGGCCGTGCCGGCGTTCCTGTTGGTGGAGGCCGTGCGGCCCGCGCTGCCCTACGGCATCGGGTTCGCCGCGGGCGCGATGGTGTTCATGGTACTGGTGGAGCTGCTCCCCGAGGCCTTCGACCGGGCGCGCCGGGCGCCGGTGGCGCTGATCGTGTGCTTGACCCTGGTGGCGATGGTGGTGTTCCAGCAATACCTGTAAGGCGGGAAAAGAACTGCGTAAGGGGTGAAGGGGGGGGACCGCTCACCCCTTACGCCTCGTCCAGACCGCCTGTATCAGCCCCAGGAGGAGTCTCCTGGTTCGAATCGCCGAGGCGAGCCCGGAGTCGGCGATGTCTCGTGGAACCAGGCTCTGGTCAATCAGCAACTCCAGTAGCTCCACCGTCTCCACCGCGGAACCGTACGCGATTATCAAATGGTTTCGGAACCGCGCCGCCGTTCGTAGAGCGTGTCCTTCTGCAATGTTCAGCTGAACCGACAAGGCCGATCTCTGAAGTTGGGTGAAGATCTGGACGCCAGTATTCTCGGCAGCAACGCAGGACTACCACCACAACCGCGTGGGCCGGTTGCCACGCGACGAGACTCTTGTGATCGCGCACGGAGGGACGGTAAGGGGGTTGAGGCAGGGTGTATCACCGAATCTACGCGCCGAAGGGCCGAAAAACGTGAGGGGTGAGGGGGGACCCCTTACCCCTCACCCCTTACGCAGTCCCAATCCCGCCTCTCAGAACGGCCGGAATCCCGGCGACCCGTAGGTCTGCATTCGCAGGTGGTCCGCCAGCGGGTAGGCATACGCGATCAGCACCAGCACGATCGCGGCCAGGACCCAGAGTCCCAGGCGGTCGAACAGGATTCGCTTGGTGGGCTGCCCTTCCAGTGGCTCGGCGAACGCCAGCGTGGTGTCCGTCGTGGGCCGGCCTGCCAGCACGGTGCCCACCATCACCAGCAGGAAGAACGCCGCGCTGGTGAACAGGAACACGCCGCCCAACGCGGAGACGCCGGTCAAGCTGGTCCACGTCTCGGCGACCGCGCTGCCCTGATAGCCTGCGTCGTAGATGCGCCGCGGCATCCCCATGAGCCCGGTGATGTGGTTGGAGATGGAGAACAGCAGCATGCCCATGAACCACAGGTACGGCTGGACCTTGGCGAGCAACGAGAGCTCCAGCTCCCGCCGCACCAGCTTGGGGACCAACCAGTAGGCCGTGCCCATGAACGTGAGGGCCACCGCGCTGCCGACGGTAAGGTGGAAGTGGCCCTGGATCCACGCGGTGTTGTGCACCATGGAGTTCATGCCATACGAGGCGTTGATGGCCCCGCCGAACCCGCCCACGGCGAACAGCAGCATGCTGAGCAACACGGACGCCACCAGCGGATCGCCCCAGCGGAGCTTCCCCAGCCAGTCGAACAGGCCGGTGGCGCCGCGGCTCCGTCCCGCGATCTCGAGCGAGGCGGTGATGGTGAAGGCGGTCACGAAGCTGGGGAACAGAATGCCCAGCGTGTTGAACGTGTGCACCAGCTTCCAGCCAGAGGAGATCCCGGGGTCCATGAACTGATGATGGAAGCCTACGGGCGTGGACAACAGGATGAACAGCGCGAACACCATGCGCCCCAGCGGGTCGCTGAACAGCTTCCCGCCGGAGACCTTGGGGAGCACCGTGTACCACACCACGTACGCCGGCAGCAGCCAGAAGTACACCAGCGGATGGCCGAAATACCAGAAGAGCATGCGGGCCAGCAACGGGTCCACCGTTTTGGTCCACCCCAGCGACCAGGGGATCAACTGGAGCAGCATTTCCGCGGCCACGCCGACCGTCGAGATGAGCCACACGATGATGGTGGCCAGCATCCCGAAGACGGCCAGCGGCGCGGGGGCCTCCCGGTGCTCGGCGCGCCAGGCCCGGTAGGTGGCGATGATCACCGCGCTCCAGATCCACGATCCCACCACCAGCAATGTGAGCCCAATGTAGAAGGCCGGGTGCGCCTGCATGGGCGGGTAGAAGGTGTACAAGACCGTGGCCTTGCCCCAGAAGATGGCCCACAGCGCCGCCAGGGTCCCGGCCAGTGCCACCCAGAACGAGGCCCAGGCGAGGCGCGGCCAGCGGAGCGGACGGTCCAGCGCGTGCGCCGTGAACGCCACCCCCAGGCCCATGATGAAGAACGTGGTGAAGACCAGCGCCATCAGCACGCCGTGCGCGGTGACCGAGAGGTAGTACATCTGGGGCGAGCGCCAGGGCAGCTCGAGGTTGGCGCGCGAGACCGCCTGCATCAGGGCCATGGCCGAGGCGACGCCGAACGCGGCGATCGCGAAGCCGATGTTCGCGGTGGCAAGTCGTCGGGCGCTGGTCACAGCGTCTCCTCGACGATGAGCTTGCCCATCATGGCGTGGTGCCCCAGCCCGCAGTACTCGTGGCACACGATGAGGTATTCGCCGGGCTTAGCGAACGTGGTGGTGAACTGGGCCACGTAGCCGGGGATCACCATGGTGTTGGCGTTAGTGCCCACGATCTCGAAGCCGTGCACCACGTCCGGGCTGGTGAGCCGGAATGTGACGGGCTTGCCGGCGGGCACCCGGATCTCGTTAGGCTGAAACGTGAACATCATGGCGACGGCGGTGACCGTCACGCCGCCGTCGGGGTTGGTGGTCACGCCCCGCTGGGCGAAGCGCGGGTCGCTCCAGACGGCCGTGGGGTCGATGGTCTCGACATGACTGGGCGGGCGGGTGCCCTCGCCCACCAGGCCGAACACGATGGTGCCGAAGAACGCGACACAGATCGCCCCGGCGCTCCACATCCAGAAGCGCTCGTAGAGGTCGATGTGCATGAGGCTCCTACGGGGTCACGGCCCCGCGCGGGAGATAGAGGAAGAAGAAAAAGGCGAGCCAGCCCAGGGCGAACAGCACGCCGTACAGGCCGACGATCGCCAGGGTGCCTCGGGGATGACGCCCAAGGTTGGGCGGCTGGTCGGTCATCAGATCCTCGCGAGTGCTACGGCCCTCACAATATCGCTTTGCGAAATCACCCCCACCAGCCGCCCGTCGTCCTCCACGAACAAGCGATGCACCTCGAGGTACAGCATTTGCTGGGCGGCTTCCTTGACGTCCGTGTCCGGCGAGATGGTGATCGGCCGCGGGGTCATGATCTCCTGCACGGTGGTCTGCTCGAACAGGCGTTCGCGCTCCTCGGCGCCGGCCGTTTCGGCGGTGGCGTTGAGCACGTCCGTGGTGGTGAGCACGCCGAGCACCCGTCCGCGCCCGTCCACCACGGGGACGCCGGTTACATGGGTGTCCGAGAGGAGCGCGATCGCGTCGGCGATCGAGGCATCCGGCCTCACGGTCTGCAGGTTGGTCTGCATCAGCTCCGCGACCCTCATTGCACGCCCTCCGGTCAGCTGGCCGAGGTGCTCCCCGCTACCCACGGCTTCGCCTCATTAGCACGCCGTTCGGCCCGCCCTGGGCGGCGTTTGCCCGGCGGCGCCGGCACCACCAGCAGCGACGCCGGCAGTTGATCGAGCAGCCGCTCGGTGGTACTCCCCAGCAGCAGGCGGTCCACCCAGCCCTTGCCGTGCGAGCCCACCACCACCAGGTCCGCGCCCCACGCCGCGACCTCGGCGGCGATGGCCTCCGCCGCATACCCGCGTCGCACCACCGACTCCGCCACGACCTCCTTCAGGAGCGGCTCGAGACAGCGCTCGAACTGCGCCTGGGAGTCCTGGTAGAACGCCTCCTCATTCCACAAAGCCGGCATTTCGGCGAACACCGGCAAGGGCTCGACCACATGGAGCGCCCGCAGCTCGGCGCCCAACAGACGCGCCATGCGCGCCGCCGCTTCGAACGTCGGCCGCACCGCGTCGGACAGATCGGCGGCTATTAGGATACGGCGCATATCACCCACCTTCTCCCCGGTCACCAGCGTCGGGATGTCGGTGACCCGGACCACGTGGTGCGCCGTGCTGCCGCCCATCCAGCGCCCCAACGTGGAGTGGTGCTTGCCGCCGAGGACGATGAGGCCTGCGTTATGCTCCCGCGCCACCTCGGTGACCACGGTGGCGCCGCGGCCGGAGCGGACCTCCAACCGGTGCAGCGCGACCGCCGGGACCGCGCGCTCGATGGTCGCGGACACGCCCATCCAGGCGGCTTCCATCTGCTGCTCGATCAACACGTTCACATCTGGCACGAACTCGGCCGCCGACCGGAAGAGCGGCCGACTGCCGTGCACGAAGAAGCATTCGGTGTTCGCGGCCTGCGCGATCCGCCAGGCGAAGGCCGCAGCGGTCGCCGCCTGCGGGGAAGCGTCCACGCCGGCCACGATCGGCTTCCACGCCATGGGATGTTTACCTCCAAGCGGCCGTCCGGCCGCTCAGGGCTGATATTGTCCGTGGTGGGATAAAGGGCCGGTGAAGCGGAGGTGAACGCGGATTCAGCGCCACGTCGCCGACGGTTCATGCCTCGTTCAGGATCTGTTCAGGTGGCGCGACGTAAACTCATATCGGTCGCCATGCAGGTGGCGGCCTACTGCGGGCAGCGCCTCTTGGGGGAGGGGGTCGGCGTGTCCGACCGCCGCCGAAGCCGACCGGCTTCGGGCCGCGTCCAAGCCGCAGCGTTGTACGCACAAGAGGTCGGAATGACTTCCCCCCCGGCCCCCGGCACAGCCGCACCGTGCTGGGGGCCGCGTTGTTGTGGTCGGTGGACGCCACACTAGGCGTCCACCGACACCGTGGCGCGGTCCTCGGCGATGCCCACCGGCCACACCAGTCGCTCGCGGATCACCTGCGCCAGCGCCCCGGCATTCTCCTCTTCGCCGTGGACCAGCCATACCCGGTGCGGCGGCCGTTCTAGGTGCCCAAGCCAGTCCAGCAGATCCTGTTGGTCGGCGTGCGCCGAGAGGCCGTCCAACGACTCGATCCGGGCTCGCACCGGCACCTCGGCGCCGAGCACGCGCAGGGTCTTGGCGCCTTCCTGCAAGGCGCGACCACGGGTCCCGGCCGCCTGGAAGCCGACCAAGAGGACCGTGGTCCGCGCCTCGGGCAGCCGCAGCTTCAGGTGGTGCAGCACGCGCCCGCCGGTCGCCATGCCGCTGGCGGACACGATGATGAATGGCCCGGTGAGGTCGTTCAACGCGCGGGACTCGTCCCGGGTACGGGCGAGATGGTACTGGCGCGTCCGGAGCGGGTGGTGTCCGTGGTCGAGCAGCGTTTCCATGCCCAGATCGTGGTCTTCGGGATGACGCAAGTAGATCTCGGTGGCGTCGATCGCCAGCGGGCTGTCCACGTAGGTGGGCAGCGCCGGAATGCGGCCTTCCTCTTCGAGCTCCCGCAGCAACCAGACCACGGATTGGGTGCGGCCCACGGCGAACGCCGGGATCACCAGCACCCCGCCCCTTCGCGCGGTCTCGGTGACGATGTCGGCCAGCTGCTGTGCGGCGTCACCGGCGTGCCGGCGGTTGCCGTAGGTGGATTCGAGTAGCAGCACATCCGCCTGTGGAACCGGCTCGGGGCCACGGAGGATCGGCTGATGCGGGCGCCCCAGATCGCCGGAGAACACCAGTCGGGAAGGTTGCTTCCCGTCGAGCTCGAGGTCCACCGTGGCCGAGCCCAGGATATGGCCGGCGCGCCGGAAGTGCGCCGTCACGCCGTCCGCGACCGGGAAGTCCTGGCCGTAGGATCGGGGGACCAGGCGATCGAGGGCCTCCAGGGCGTCGCTGGCGGTGTAGAGCGGCAGGGCGGGCTTGTGCTTCGCGAACCCCATGAAGTTGGCGTGCTCCGCTTGCTCTTCCTGGAGGTGGGCCGCGTCGGGGAGCATGATGTTGAGCAGGTCCGCGGTTGCGGCCGTACAGTAGACCGGCCCTCGGAAGCCGGCGGCCGCCAATCGCGGCAGATAGCCCGTGTGATCCAGGTGGGCGTGGCTCAGCACCACCGCGTCCAGGGTCGCGCAGTCGGGCACGCGCTCCGACCAGTTCCGGAGTCGCAGGTCTTTAAGTCCCTGCAATAGACCGCAGTCCAGCAGCACCCGCTGCTGGCCGGTGTGCACCAGGTGCATGGATCCCGTGACGGTGCCGGCTCCACCCAGGAACTCCACGCTATGGTGCGCTTTCACGTTGCCTCCTTGAGGAGGGCAGACCGGGTAGATTCTACATGTGTCCGTTCCGCGCGACCACCCACGCTCGAGCACCGCATGAAGTGGTCCTGGAGACTCGGCTCCGTCGCCGGTATCGGGATCTTCGTCCACTGGACCTTCCTGCTGCTGATCGGCTGGATCGTCCTGCTGCACGTCCGGCGGGGCGCGGACGCCGGCGCGGCCATCGCCGGCGTGGTGCTGGTGCTGGCCGTATTCGGGTGCGTGGTGCTGCACGAGCTGGGGCACGCGCTCACCGCCAAGCGGTTCGGCATCCGCACCCGGGACATCACGCTGTTGCCGATCGGCGGCGTGGCCCGCCTGGAGCGCATGCCGGACGATCCGCGCCAGGAGCTGTGGGTCGCCTTGGCCGGGCCGGCCGTCAACGTGGTGATCGCGGCGGCGTTGTTCTTCTCGCTCCGCCTCACGGCCAGCCTCTGGTCGCTCTCCGACGCGGCCCGCGTGGGCGGCGGGTTGGTGAGCCAGCTCATGTGGGTCAACGTGGTGCTGGTCGCCTTCAACCTGCTGCCGGCGTTCCCCATGGACGGCGGCCGGGTGCTGCGGGCCTTGCTGGCGCGACGCCTGGCGTACGCCCGCGCGACCCAGATCGCCGCCACCGTCGGTCAAGGCATGGCGATCCTGTTCGGCGTGGTGGGGCTGTTCTCCAACCCCATGCTCATGTTCATCGCGTTGTTCGTGTACCTGGGCGCGCAGGAGGAGGCGCATCACGTCCAGCTGCGCTCGCTGCTCAGCGGGATCCCGGTCCGCGACGCGATGATGACCCGGTTCACGGTGCTGGGCGAAGACGACACCCTGGCCGCGGCGGTCCGGGAGCTGCTAGCGGGGTCGCAGCAGGACTTCCCCGTGGTCCGCGACGATCGGGTGGTCGGGGTGCTGCCGCGGCAGGACCTGGTTCGCTCGCTCGCGGAACAGGGGCAACAAGCCCGGGTGGGCGACGTGATGCGGAAGGACTGCGCCCCGGTGGAAGACACCGAGATGCTGGAGGGGGCGTTTCAGCGCATGCGCGCGGCCAACTGTCCTACCCTGCCGGTGGTGCACGCCGGACACCTGGTGGGCGTGGTGACCCTGGAGAACGTGGGCGAGCTGATGATGATCAACTCGGCGGTAGCGCATCCGCCGATCAGCACAAGCACTAGAGAAGCGTAAGGGGTGAGGGGTAAGGGGGACCCCTCACCCCTTACCCCTCACGCATCACGATGCCGGCGTTACCGCCCTCCGTTTTTTCAGCCACGCGTCCACGCTGAAGCTCCCGCTCCCGTGCCCCCAGAACAACAGCCAGATATAGCAATAGAGCAGCGGCAATTCTCCCCGATTGCCCCACCACCAGATCGAATTCTCTCCAAAGCCCCAGTGGCGCCAGAAGTAGGCCACCGCCATCTCGCCGGCGATGACGAACGCTACTTGCGGGGCGAACAGGCCGACCGCCATCATGATGCCGCCGAAGAACTCCAGGATGCCCGCCAGGCCGACGGGCCAGAAGTTGGCGAGGAACTCGCCGAACGGGAATAGGGGCACCGAGGCCGGGCGATCGCTGAACAGCCCGAACAGCTTCGATCCGCCATGGGTCATGAACGCTATTCCGGCGACGACGCGCAGGGCGTTGTACGAGATCGGCTGCAGACGTTGCATGAACGTGCTCGGCATAGCGTCCTCTCTGCTCGGAGGGTCTCTTAGGTTACGTCGCCCGGGCGGCGTGCGTTGAAGCTCGCTGGCTGACGTCTCGACGCGCGGCGCCACAGAAAGAACGCCGGAATCCCGCTGCCGATCAATACCACGCCCAGCGCCGCGTTCCTCGGGTTGGACCACACGGTGCTCAAAACCGCGAACATGGCGGCGAGCACGAAGAAGATCGGCACCGCGGGGTAGAGGGGCATGCGGAACCCAGCCTTGTCCCTCCTATCCCTACTATCCTGACTATCCCTACTATCCTGACTATCCCCACTATCCCTACTATCCGCCCGGTAATAGAACAGCGTCGCGCCTACCAGCCCAAAGAAGATCCAGTCCCCGAAGACCACGTAGTCCAGCAGCTGGCCGTAGGTTCGCGTCGCCACCAGCAGGATGGCCCAGCCTGCCTGGATCACCAGCGCGGCGGCGGGCGCGCGGAAGCGCGGGTGCAACTCCGCCGCTCGGCCAAAGAACACGCCATCCGCGGCCATGGTCTGGTACACTCGCGGCGCGGCCAGGATGGCGAGGTTCAAGAACCCGAAGGTGGACGCCGCGATGCCCAGCGCGATGACAGTAGCGCCCGCGGGGCCCGAGGCGGCTCGCATCACGTCGGAGGCCGGCGCGGTGCTGGCCGCGAGCCCGCTCACGCCCAGGACCTTGAGGTACGCGATGTTGGCGAGCAGGTACACCAGCACGACGCCCACCACGCCCAGGATGATCGCGCGGGGCAGGTCGCGCCGCGCGTCCTTGAGCTCCCCCGCCACGAAGTTGGTGCTCTGCCAGCCGCCATAGGCGAACAAGACCGGAATCAGGGCGGCCCCAACCGCCGCGACGGATGACCAGATCCCGGACACCGGAGGGACGGCAGAGACGACAGGGACGGCAGGAGCGGCGGAAGCAGCGAAGAGCAGACCGGAGACGATGAGCGTTGCCAGCGCGAGAAGCTTCAGGATCGTGAGAATATTCTGCGCCACGCTCCCGGGCTTGATGCCGAGGTAGTTGATGGCGGAGAGCAAGGCGATGGCACCGATGGCGAGCGGCGCCGTGGCAGCAGGGGGGAGACCGGTGAGGCTGATCGTGTAGGTCGCGAACGTGACGGACACGGCGGCGATGCCGCCGCTGTTGATCACCAGCAGCTCGGTCCATCCGTACAGGAATGCCGGCAGCGGCCCAAAGGCGTCGCGCAGGTAGACATATCCGCCGCCCGCCAGCGGTTTTCGCGCGCCCAGCTCGGCGAAACACCAGGCGCCGGCCAAAGCGACGGCGCCGCCCAGCACCCACACGCCCAGCACCAGCGCGGGCGTCGAGACGCGCTGCGCCACCACGGCGGGATTGAGGAAGATGCCGGCGCCGATGATGCCGCCCATGACCAGCATGGTGGCGTCGAACACGGAGAGCCGTTGGGCGTAGGAAACGCGGCCGGACATGGGCGGCGAGTATAGCAGGGGGGCGAGGCCGCGCAACGGGTGGGGCACCCCCGATGCGCCACCCTACCGCCCAACCGCGCAACCGCCCTAGGTTACAGGCCCATGCCCCTCCCGAAAGTCGTCGTCATCGGCGCCGGGTTTGGCGGCCTGTCCTGTGCCAGGGCGCTGGCAGGGAAGCCGGTGGACGTGCTGCTGGTGGATCGCCACAACTACCATCTGTTCACGCCGCTGTTGTACCAGGTGGCGAGCTCCTTGCTCAATCCCAGCGACATCGCGTACCCCATTCGCGCGGTGTTTCGCAGGGCCCGCAACGTGCGGGTGCGCGTCGGTGAAGTGGTCGGCGCGGACTTCGACGGGCACTGGGTAGCGGTCAGGGACCGTGACGGGGGTGCGGTGCAGCGCCTGGCGTACGAGTACCTGGTGCTGGCGCCGGGGAGCAACTCCAACTTCTTTGGGAACGTCGGCATCGCGACTGCGTCCCACGGACTCAAGGACCTGCCCGAGGCGCTCGAGCTCCGCAACCACGTGCTTCGTTGCTTCGAGGCGGCCTCTCGCGAGCCGGACGAGGTAGCCCGCCGGCCCTGGCTCACCTTCGCGATCGTGGGCGGCGGCCCTACCGGCGTGGAGTACGCCGGCGCGCTGGTGGAGCTGATCCGGCTGGTCCTGGTCAAGGACTACCCCGAGCTCAATCTGCGCAAGGTGCATATCGTGCTGGTCGAGGCACGGGATCAGATCCTGCCGGCGTTTCCCAAGGCCCTGGGGGACGATGCCGAGCTCCGGCTCCGGCAGCGTGGCATCGACGTGCGGCTCAACACGCGCGTCGAAAGCGTGGCCGGCGACGCGATCACGCTCTCAGGCGGCCAGCGGCTCCGCTCCCAGACGCTGGTGTGGGCGGCCGGGGTCAAGCCCAGCGAGCTGGTCACGCATCTCCGGCTACCGATGACCAGGAGTGGGCGGGTGGAGGTGGACCCGCACCTCCGCGTCGCCGGATACGAGCGCGTGTTCGCCATCGGGGACATCGCGTCGGTACCGTACCGGGGCGGGGAGATGCCGCAACTGTCCGCGCCGGCCATGCAGGAGGGGCGCTGCGTGGCGCGGAACATCCTCCGGGCCAGTCGCGGCGCGCCGCTGGAGACGTTCCGGTATCTCGACAAGGGGATCATGGCCACGATCGGGCGCCACGATGCCGTGGCGCTGCTGGGTGGAGTCGGGCTCAAGGGGTTGATCGGGTGGCTGACCTGGCTGTTCGTGCACCTCTACTACATCATCGGGTTTCGCAATCGCATCGTGGTGTTGATCGAGTGGGCCTGGGATTACTTTCGCTATGACCGACCGATCCGGCTGATAGAGAGAGCCAAGGAGCACGCGTGGCCAACGTCATCCGCACCATCAGCCCCGTAGACGGCGAGACCATTGCCGAATACCGCGAGTGGGCCTGGAAGAAGGTGAACCGGGTACTGCTGGCGGCGGACGGGGCGCAGCAGGAGTGGCGCCGGACCGGCTTCGAGGAGCGGGCGCGCTGCCTCAAGAAGACGGGCGAGATCCTGCGGAAGAACGCCGAGCAGTACGCGGAGCTGATGGCGACGGAAATGGGCAAGCCGTTGGCGCAGGGGAAGGCGGAGGTCGAAAAATGCGCCTGGGCCTGCGAGTACTACGCGGAGAACGGGGCGGGTTTCTTACGCCCCGAGGTGGTAGCGACAGACGCCTCTCGGAGCTTCGTGGCGTTCGAGCCCCTGGGCACCGTACTCGCGATCATGCCGTGGAACTTCCCGTTCTGGCAAGTCTTCCGGTTCGCCGCGCCGGCGTTGATGGCGGGGAACGCGGGCGTCTTGAAGCACGCCTCGAACGTCTTCGGGTGTGCCCTCGCCATCGAGGAGATCTTCCGCGGCGCCGGCTTTCCCAAGGACCTGTTTCGCGCCGTGCTGGTGGGGTCCAAGCGGGTGAAGAAGGCGATCCAGCACCCCGCGGTGAAGGCGGTGACGCTGACCGGCAGCACGCCGGCCGGGAAGGCGGTGGCCGCGCAGGCGGGCGCGCTGCTCAAGAAGACGGTGCTGGAGCTGGGCGGCAGCGATCCCTACGTGGTGCTGGAGGACGCGGACCTCGCCCTCGCCGTCGAGACCTGCGTCAACGCGCGGCTCATCAATACCGGGCAGAGCTGCATCGCGGCCAAGCGGTTCATCGTGGTCCGGCGGGTGCTCCAGGAGTTCACCGACCGCTACGTGGCTCTCATGCGACAGAAGAAGTTCGGCCGGCCGCTGGAGCCGGGGATCGATCTGGGCCCCATGGCGCGGGTGGACCTGCGCGACCAGCTGCACGATCAGGTCCAGCGGTCGGTCGCGAAAGGCGCCAGGGTGCTGGTCGGTGGAACGGTGGCCGGAGGCGTCGGGGCCTTCTATCCGGCGACCGTGCTGGCGGACGTGACGCCTGGCATGCCGGCATACGAAGAGGAGCTGTTCGGCCCGGTCGCGGCGATCATCGAGGCGGAGGACGAGCGGGATGCCGTCCGAATCGCTAATGACACCAGCTTTGGGCTGGGCGCCGCCGTGTTCACCCGCGACCTGGCGCGGGGTGAGCGGATCGCCAAAGACGAGCTCCAGGCCGGGGCCTGTTTCGTCAACGCGTTGGTCAAGTCGGATCCCCGGCTGCCGTTCGGCGGGATCAAGGAGTCCGGCTACGGGCGGGAGCTGTCGAGCTTCGGGATCCGGGAATTCGTCAACGTGAAGACGGTGTGGGTCAAGTGAGACGTGAGAAGTGAGACGGGGGAGGCAGGGGAGGGCGCTCTGGTGGCTCTGAGCCTCCGCGGGACCACGTGGCGTGACTGGTCGGTCGCTGTTGGCCTGGGCGCGGTCATTGGCACGGTGATCCTGGGTGTGGCTGGTCGAGTCGCGATGCGTGCGATCGCCGTCGCTCAGCGGGGAGTCCCCGAGGGCTTCACCATGGGCGGCACGATGACCGTGGTGCTGCTGGGGACCGCCAGCGGCGCCTTGGGCGGCATCCTGCTCGTGATCAGCCGGTGGCTCTTCCCCAGCCGCCGCTGGGCGCAGGTGTCGCTCTATTGGGCGGCTCTACTGCTCCTCGCTTTGCGGGGTCTCCACCCGCTCGACGCTCTGCGCGTCGCACTGTTCGTGCCGCTGGTCCTGCTATACGGGGCGGTACTGCAGGCGGTCTGGGACCGGGGCCGAGCGGCGCGCCACGGAGGACTGACGTGAACCTTCGCGACCTGCAGGTATTGTTGGCGTACCACTACTGGGCCCGCGACCGCCTGTTGGACGCGGTGGAAGCCCTGCCGCCCGAACAGTTCACCCGCGACCTGGCCAGCAGCTTCAAGTCGGTGCGGGACACGCTGGCGCACATCTACTTCGCCGAGTGGGCCTGGTACTCGCGATGGATGGGCAACTCCCCGACCGCCGCCTTGCCAGCCGAGATGTTCCCCGACGTCGGGACGCTGCGTCGAGCGTGGAACGAGCACGAGCACAAGGTGCGTGCCTTTGTGGACGGCCTGGGCGAGGACGGCTTGAACCGCGTCATCGAGTACCAACTGCTGAACGGCCGACCCGGCTCGTCGGTGGTCTGGCACATGGTGCAGCATGTGGTGAACCACGCCAGCTACCACCGCGGTCAGGTGACCACCATGCTCCGCCAGCTCGGCGCCGCGCCAGGCAAGAGCATGGACCTGATCGCGTTCTACCGGGAGCGGACCGGCTGACGCCTGCGCGCTCATGATCCGCCGCTGCGAGCCAGGGGACTTTGCCGCCGTCCTCGCCGTCATCAACGACGGCGCCGCGGCGTATCAGGGCAAGATCCCCGCCGACTGCTGGAACCTGCCGTACATGCCCGCCGCGGAGCTCGAAGCCGAGCTGGCGGCGGGTGTCGTGTTCTGGGCCTGCACCCAGGGCGAGGAGATCACGGCGGTGATGGGCCTGCAAGACGTCGCCGACGTGACCCTCATCCGTCACGCCTATACCCGGACCGCGCACCAGCATCGCGGTCTCGGTTCGGCGCTGCTGGAGCATCTTCGCGGCCGGACCCAGCGGCCCATTCTCATCGGCACCTGGAGAGCGGCGGCCTGGGCGGTGCGGTTCTATGAGCGGCATGGCTTCCGCCTGGTGTCCGAGGCCGAGAAGCGCGTGCTGCTCCAGCGCTACTGGACGGTGCCGGAGCGCCAGATCCAGGAATCGGTGGTCCTGGCCGATGGCCGCTGGCGCGCCAGGGCCTGAGGCCCCTCACGGTCCCGGGCGATTCGCCGCGGCTGGCGGCCGCATCCGGTATTCCCGCGGCGGCTCGGCGCCCATGAGGTGCTTCACGAAGTAGTCCCAGCGCCGCCGCACCATGTACGGCTCGTTGCCGAAGCCGTGGCGGCGGTTGGGGAACAGGATGAAATCGAAGTCCCGGTTGTGCCGAATCAGCTCGTTCACCACGAGGAGTGTGTTGTAGTACGGCACGTTGTCGTCCAGGGTGCCGTGCGCGATGAGCAGCTTCCCCGTGAGGTTCTTGGCCAGCAGCTGGTTCGCCTGGTTGTCGTAGTTGGTGGCGCTATCGGACAGGCGCTCCAACAACCCCTGCCACTTCTCCGCCCAGTCGTCCTCGTAGTTCCGGTTGTCATGATTGCCGGCTTGTGAGACGGCGACCTTGAAGAAGTCCGGGTAGCGGAGGATCGCGTCCGCCGAGGAGAACCCGCCGCCGGAGTGGCCGTAGATCCCGGCGCGGTCCACGTCGATCCAGGAATAACGAGCAGCGAGCTGCTTCATCCCGGCGATCTGATCCGGTAATCCGTTGTCGCCCATGTTGCCGTAGTACGCCGCATGGAACGACTTGGAGCGCAGCGGGGTCCCCATCCCGTCTATCTGGACCACGACGAACCCCAGCTCGGCCAAGGCCCGGGTGTCACCCCGCGCCGCCGAGAAGCTCCGCGTCCCGATGCTCCCGGTCTGCGGCCCCGGATAGTGGTGGTTGATGATGGGGTACTTCGTGGTGGAATCGAAGGCGGTGGGCCGGAACATGAGCCCGTGGAGATCGGTCCTGCCGTCCCGCGCCTTGACGGTGAACGGCGTGGGCGGTGTCCAGCCGGTGGCGAGCAAGCGAGAGATATCGGCCCGCTCCAGCGTCAGCACCGTCCGGCCGTTGAGATCCCGCAGCACGGTGACGGGAGCGACGTCCGGCCGCGAGTAGCTGTCCACGAACGACTGACCGGAGGGGGAGAGCGTCACGTCGTGGTCGGCGTCCTCCGGCGTGAGCAGCGTCAACCGGCTGCCGTCCATCCGCACGCTGTAGAGCTTCCGGAAATACGGATCGCCCGGCTCGCGTCCAGCGCCGGTGAAGTAGACGGTGCGGGCGGTTTCATCGATGCGCAGCACCTGGAGCACGTTCCAGGCGCCGCGGGTGATCTGTTGCCTGAGCCGGCCGGTGGTGAGGTCGTAGAGGTAGAGATGGCCCCAGTCGTCGCGCTGGGAGAACCAGAGGACCTCATTGGACTTTGGAAACGCGTGCCAGTTCACCCGCCCAAAGCCGGACTCGAAGAAGGTCTCCACCGTCTCTTCCAGAATGTCCCGCACCGCGCCCGTGGCCGCGTCCGCCACGCGGAGCCGCTCCTGCTTGTGGTCGCGCGAGGTGGACAGGAAGTAAAGCTCAGACCCGTCCGGGCTCCACTCGACGTCCGCCCACCGGCCGCCGCAGACCACGTGATCGCACAGGCTGGAGCGGTGCTGGTCGGGAGGCATCTGAAGCCGGACCATGCTCCCGCGGTCGACATCGATGATGACGCGGTGGATGGTGAAGATCGCGCTGTCGCCGGGGAGCGGGTACTTCCATTGCTCCAGCACCGGGTGCCCCACTCTGGTGTCCACCAGATACATCTCGCCCACGGCGCGGCCGTCGTGCTGGAACGTGGCGATCTTCTTGGAGTCTGGTGCCCAGATCAGCACCGGGGTGTCGCTCTTCACCCAACCCGCGTTGTTGGTGGCATAGCCAAAGTCCTTGCTGCCGTCCGTGGTGAGTGGTTTCTCCGCGCCGGTGGTGAGATCGCGGACCCAGAGATTGTGGTCGCGAATGAACGCGGCGCGTTTGCCGTCCGGCGAAGCAATAGCGTTCCGGCGCGCGTCGTCGTCGCGCCGAGTCTCGCCGGTGCACTGAGCGCCCTGGACGTCGCAGGTCCAGCGGCGGGAGCCAATGTCGAAGGAGATGGACCGGCCGTCGCTCGAGAAGTCGAGCTGCGTGAACGGCAGGCTGAAGGCGCCGTAGGTGGTGTCGGCCGCCCGGGAGAGTGCTGCGGCCACTCGCTCGTGGTCAAAGGCGCGCGAGCGGGCCCTTCTCGCCGGATCCACCAGGACGAACTCGGCGCCTTGCGGGATGGTGTTGTGGTACCAGAAGCGATCGCCGGGAAGCCACGAGGGCCGCACCGGGGCGCCCAACACGAGCGGCGTGGTGTGGTAGCCCATGAACTGCTCGGCCCGGGCGTAGTCTTGGGCGGTGAGGGCGCGCGGTGCCTGGGCGAGAGATGGTTGAGCGGCCAGAGTCGCCATCAGGAGCAGAGAGTTGCGCATTGCAACGTTCCGTCTTGGGGTATGCATGCGAATATGCAGGCTTGACGGTGCCGCTCAAGATGCTAAGAGTTTGGCATCCGTGACACGTTTTGGCCCTCTCGTGCGTCTAAGTAATGAGGCGCCCGAGCGGGATTCGGCTTGGCGGCCCCTTCCGCCGCCAAGAGCGACGCGTCTGTTTGCTGACCGGAGACTCTCCCATGGTGGTATCAACGGCCGCCGCGGCGCTCCTGCTCCTGGGGCTCCCGCAGCAGCAACAACAGCAGCAGCAACGACCCGAGGGCCGGCCGCCCTCAAGCGCCGCGGCGGACACCGGGGTTGCCCGCCACACCAGTGGACGGACCCCTCCGCTGGCATCCGCGGCGCGGGTGGCTCCGGGATCGGTCCACCTGGACGGCCGACTGGATGACGCTGCCTGGGCCGGGGCCGAGCCCATCACCGAGTTCACTCAAACGGTTCCGCACGAGGGCAATCCGGCAACCGAGCGCTCCGAGGTGCGGATCGTCTACGATGACGACGCCGTCTACGTGGGTGCCAGGATGTTCGACTCGGACCCGCACGGCGTTCGGAGCCAGCTGGCGCGTCGCGACGCCTCCACCGAGGCCGACCAGTTCCAGGTGGCGTTCGATTCCTATCACGACCATGTGTCCAGTTTCGTGTTCGGCGTGAACCCGAGCGGGGTCAAGACGGATCGGCTGATCGGCCAGGACGGGTACTCGTTTGACAACGGATGGGACCCGGTCTGGGCCGCGGCTACCCGCCAGGACTCGCTGGGGTGGACGGCCGAGCTCAGGATTCCCTTCTCACAGCTCCGGTTCTCCAACGCGGAGCGGCAGATCTGGGGCGTGAACCTGTTTCGCCGGATTCAGCGCAAGGCGGAGGAGGTGCGCTTCGCCTGGTCGCCGCCGTCGGACCGGGGCTATGCGTCGTTCTTCGCGCACCTGCACGGGCTGGAGCGGCTGCCGCAGCCACGCCGGCTGGAGCTGCTGCCCTACGTCACGGCCCGAGAGGCGCGGATTGATCCCGGCGTCCTGGGCAACCCGTTCAACGATGGATCGCGGGAGCTGGGGGCCGCGGGCCTCGACCTCAAGTACGGCCTCACGTCGAGTCTCACCCTGGACGCCACGTTCAATCCCGATTTTGGCCAGGTGGAGGCGGACCCCGCATTCGTCAACCTTTCGGCGTTCGAGCAGTTCTTTGAGGAGCGGCGGCCGTTCTTCATCGAGGGCGCGGACATCTTCCGGTTCGGGGGGCAGCAGTTCTTCTACTCCCGCCGCATCGGCCGGTCGCCGCAAGGGTTCGCCGACTCGCGGGGCGGGTTCGTGAACCAGCCGGAGAACGCCACCATTCTGGGTGCCGGCAAGCTCTCCGGGCGGACCGGGGGCTGGTCCATCGGGCTCCTGGAAGCAGCCACGGCCGCCGAGCACGCGGTGGTGGATTCCGCGGGCGTACGGTTCCGGGACCAGGTGGAGCCGTTCACCAACTATTTCGTGACCCGCGGCAAGCGCGATTTCCGGGGCGGCTCGGATCAGCTGGGGTTCATGGCCACCGCGGTGAACCGCCGGCTGGACGACGCTCGGCTGGATTTTCTGCGCCGCGCGGCCTATGCGGCCGGGTTCGACTTCGGCCACCGGTTCGGCAAGAACGCCTACAATCTGAGCGGCTCGCTGGGGTTCTCGCGCATCGAGGGCGACACGCTCGCCATCCAGCGGGCGCAGCGCTCCTCGGCGCGCTACTACCAGCGGCCGGACGCCGGCTACGTGGAGTACGATCCTACCCGCACGGCGCTTTCGGGATGGGCCGCGTCGCTGAGCCTCGGCAAGGAGGCCGGCGCCTACCAGTTCGGCGTCTTCGGCAACGCCACTTCGCCGGGCTTCGAAGTCAACGACGCCGGGTTCCAGACCAGCGCCGATGACGTGGAGTTCTTCGCCTTCGTGAATCGCCGCTGGACCCGGCCGGGCAAGGTGTTCCGGTTCGCGTTCCTCGGGAACAATGCGGGAATGGAGTACAACTTTGGCGGCGAGCGGACCAGCCTCCGGTACAACTTCAACGCGTACGGCCAGTTCCTGAATTATTGGAGCGCCAACGCGAGCCTCAACCTCAACGCCCGCTCGTTGTCCGACGGTCTCACCCGGGGCGGGCCGCTGGCCCAGTCGCCCAGGAGCTCCGGCGTGAGCGGTGGGTTGTCGAGCGATTCGCGCAAGCCCATCAACCTGTTCGTAGGCGGCCACTACGGGTGGAACGAGCTGGGCGGGTGGGGCTATGGGCTGTTCAGCTCGCTCAATCTCCGGCCCACGCCCTGGATCAGCGTGTCGGTTGGCCCGGAGTTCTTCTCCTCGCGCTCCATGCTCCAGTACGTGCGCTCGCAGGATGACAGCACGGCGACCGCCACGTTCGGGCGGCAATACATCTTCGCCGAGGTGCTTCAGAAGACGCTGGACTTGACCACCCGGCTCAACCTCACGTTCACGCCGGCGCTCACGCTTCAGCTCTACGCGCAACCCTTCGTGGCCACGGGGGATTACGACCGGTTCAAGGAGCTGGCCCAAGCCCGCTCGCTGGATCACGTGGTGTACGGCGAGACCGCGGGTTCCACGCTCCGGTGCTTCTCTGGGAGCGACGCGGAGGTCCCCTGCGGCGGCGCTCAGGGGCCGGCCTACTACCTGGGAGACCCGGATGGCGCGGGCTCGCGCCCCGGTGTGCAGCTGTTCAATCCGGACTTCGGCGCGCGCTCGCTCCGGGGCAACGCGGTGCTCCGGTGGGAGTATCGGCCGGGCTCCACCTTGTTCCTGGTCTGGACCCGGAGTTGCTCGGCGTCGAGCGCGGTGCCGGAGTTCGGGGGCGTGAGCGACCTGGGCCGGCTGTGCGAGGGACCGTCGAACAACGTGTTCGCGGTGAAAGCCAACTACTGGCTGAGTTTCTAGGAACGCGGGCGCGGCAGGCTTCCGCAGGGTCTCCTTCGCGCGCTGCACGGACGCGCGCTCCAGAGACCCTCCGGGAAGCCCGCCTGCCCGCGTTACCAGAAGCTACAGATAACGTTCCCGCAGCACCTTCAGGTGGTGCCGTTCGTGCCCCGCGATGATCCAGGCCAGGGCACGCACGGTCACGCCGCAGTCGTTGGCGATGCCCCGGCGGGGCCAGGCCTCCGCCGGCAGCGAGCGGAACAACGCCAGCGTGGCGTCCCGCACCACCTGGTAATCCCGCACCAGATCCTTCAAGCTGCGGCCATCGAAGTTCGCGGTCTGGGCCCAGGCTTTCTCATCGAAGCCGGGGAGCGGCGCAGGGTCGCCGCGGCCAATGGAGAGCGCGCGATAGCTGAACACTCGCTCCGAGTCCACCACGTGGCCCACCAGCCCCTTGATGCTCCACTTGTCCGGGGCATAGCGGAACGCCGCCTTCTTCTCCGAAATCACGCTCAGAAACTTGACCGTATCCTTGGCCTGCCGCTTGAGCGAGGCGAGCACGTCGCCGTCCGGCACCAGCGCGATGTAGCTGGCGTAGAAGGACTCGTATTCGTCTGGTGTGGGACGGGTCAGCGTGTGGGCGGCCATGGGGTGGTGTGGGTCTATAGTTTCAGGATGGCGAGCGTGGTGCCTAGGATGATGAACGTCGCGGCGGTCCAGAAGCCGAACATCCACAGGATCAGGCTGGTCTTGAGCTCCGCCACGCGCCGCTCCCACTTGGTGTCGGATTCTGCCAGGCGCTGCTCCAGCTTGGCATCGAAGCGGGAGAATTGGACCTCGAAAAGATCCTTGAGTTCGGAGCGATACGTGGCGTCCACCTGGTTGAACCAGTTGACCAGCTCATCGGCGATCTTGTCGCCGAATTTCTCGTAGAATTCGCGGGACAGCTTCGCGGTGACAGGCATGGTGCTCCCCCGGCTTGGCCTGTCACGATCTTATCATACCCTCGGCTGGCGTCTCGCATCAATAGCTTGCGCCTTGGGGCCTTTCTACGCGCTACTGCGCGACGTCCCGCCAGTCGCTGCTCCCCTTGCCGCTTCCGGTCCCAGGTCGCATATCCCTCCCCCGCCCATTCCCAAGGGCGCCGCCACACAAGGAGCCGTTCCATGATCCGCAATGTCCCGTCCGTCCCAGCCATCTTGGTGGGGGCGCTGTTCGCCGCCATCGCCAACACCCAGCCGCTGTGGGCCCAGCGCCGCCCGCAGCCCCAACCCGCGGCCGCCGCCCGGCCCGCGCTCGCCCCGGACGCGTACAGCCAGCTCCGCTACCGGTACGTGGGTCCGGTGGGGAACCGGTTCACCTCGGCGGTCGGCATCCCGGGCGATCCCAACATCTACTACGTGGGCGCCGCCTCCGGCGGCATCTGGAAGACCACCGACGGCGGGGTCCACTGGTCGCCCGTGTTCGACAACTATGGGGTCCAGTCCATCGGCTCGCTGGCCATCGCGCCCTCCAACCCCAACATCGTCTGGGCCGGCACCGGCGAGGCGCACATCCGGAGCCACATCTCGCTGGGAAATGGGATCTACCAGTCGCTGGACGCGGGCAAGACCTGGACCCGCATGGGGCTCGAGAATTCGGGCCGCATCGCGCGGGTGGTGATCCACCCGGCCAACCCGGACGTCGTGTTCGCCTGCTCCCAGGGGCACAGCTACGGCCCCCAGCCCGACCGCGGCGTGTTCCGCACCACCGACGGTGGCAAGACCTGGGACAAGGTGCTGTTCGTGGATGAGCACACCGGCTGCTCCGACGTGGCCATGGATCCCACCAACCCGGCCATCCTGTTCGCCGGGTTCTGGACCATCGAGATCCACGCCTGGGGCCGCTCCAGCGGTGGGCCGGGGAGCGGGCTCTACGCGTCCCGTGACGGCGGCACCACGTGGCGGCGGCTGCGCGGCAACGGGCTCCCCCGGATGGACGTGGGGAAGACGGTGGTGGGGATCGCGCGGTCCAATCCCAACCACGTCTACGCGCTGATCGAGACCGGCGACGGCGTGCCGGTGAACGGCGTGCCGCAGGAAAGCGGCGAGCTGTGGACCTCCATGGACGGGGGCGAGAACTGGACCCTCACCAGCTACGACCGCCAGCTCGCGGGCCGCACCCATTACTACAGCCGAGTGGTGGTGAGCCCGGATAACGAGAACGAGGCCTACTTCCTGTCGGCGTCGTTCAGCAAATCCATTGACGGGGGGCGATCGGTCGAGCAGCTGGGCTTTGGCCAGAACGCCGGCGGAGACAACCACGACATCTGGATCGATCCCACCAACGCCAACCGGATGATCGTGGCCAACGACCAGGGCATCGTCATCTCCACCACCCGCGGGCGGCAGTGGGATCGGATTCAGCTCCCGGTGGCCCAGATGTACCACGTCACCACGGACACCAAGGTTCCGTACAACCTGTTCGGCAATCGCCAGGACGGCCCGTCGTATGTGGGGCCGAGCAACGCCTCGCGCGGCGGTGGTGGCGGCGGGATCATCAGTCGGGGTGAGTGGCACGAGGTCGGTGGTGGCGAGAGCGGCTGGGCCACGCCCGATCCCAAGGACCCGGACGTCGTCTGGTCCAGCGCCTCGGGTCGCGGCTCGGTGGGCGGGATCGTGGTGCGCTACGACATGCGGAACCGCCAGTTCCGCCACGTGGAGATCTGGCCCGAGGTGATGAGCGGCTCGCCCGCCGAGCTGGCCAAGTATCGCTTCGTGTGGACCGCGCCGCTCACCATCTCTCCGCACGACCACAACACGGTCTATGTGGGGAGCCAGCACGTGCACGCCACCAGCGACGGCGGCAACAGCTGGCGGGTGATCAGCCCGGATCTCACGCTCAACGACAAGAGCAAGATGGGTTCCTCCGGTGGCCTCACGCCCGACAACATCGGCGTCGAGTACGCGGGGGTGGTGTTCGCCATCGCCGAGTCGCGCTTGAAGCCGGGGTTGATCTGGGCCGGGACCAACGACGGGCTGGTGCAGCTGACCCAGGACGGCGGGAAGACCTGGACCAACGTGACGCCCAACATCACGGGCCTTCCGCCCTGGGGCACGGTGTCCAACATCGAGCCCTCGCGCTACGACACGGCCACGGCCTACCTCACGGTGGACTTCCACCAGGTCAACAACCGCGACCCGTGGGTCTACCGGACCGCCGATTACGGCCGCACCTGGCGCAAGATCACCAACGGGATCACGCCCACGCCCTTGAGCTACGCGCACGTGATCCGCCAGGACCCGGTGCGCCGCGGGCTGCTATACCTGGGGCTCGAGAACGCGCTCTACGTCTCGTTCGATGACGGCGAAAGCTGGCAGCCGCTCCAGAACAACCTGCCGCCGGCGCCGGTCTACTGGATGGAGATCCAGGAGCACTTCATGGACCTGGTGATCGCCACCTACGGGCGGGGCTGGTGGATCATGGACGACATCACGCCGCTCCAGCAGGTGACACCGCAGGTGATGGCGGCGGATGCGCACTTGTTCGAGATCAAGCCGGCGTATCGCTTCCGCCCGGTGTCGCCGCACCTGGGGTCGAGCGACGACCCGGTGGCGGGTCAGGGGCCGCAGTACGGCGCCTCGATCAACTACTGGCTCAAGTCGGCCCCGGCGGGTGACGTCACCATCACGGTCGCGAACGCCGCCGGCCAGACCGTCCGCACGCTCCGCGGCACCAGGAACGCCGGCATTAACCGCGTGATGTGGGATCTCCGGGACGAGCCCACGCCGGAAGTCCGGCTGCGGGTGAGCCCCATGTATTCGCCCAACGTCCAGATCCCGCCGGAGGGCCGGCCCGCGCCCATGATCGGCCGGATGACCGTCCTCCAGCCGCCCGGCACGTACACCGTGAAGCTCGCCGTGGGCGGCCGGGAATACACGCGGCAGCTGGTGGTGCGGAAGGACCCCAGCACCGCCGGCACCGAGGCGGACATCGGCCAGCAGGTGGCGTTACTCGGCGAGATCAAGCAGAACACCGCTCAGACGGCGGAGATGTTGAATCGGATCGAGACCATCCGCTGGCAGCTGCAGAACACCGCCCGGCTGGCGAGCGACGGCGGCTCCCGGGATGCCAAAGCCGCGGTGGATTCGCTGGAGCAGAAGTTCATTGCGCTCGAGTGGAGCCTGCACCAGATCATGGTGACCGGCCGCGGGCAGGAAGACATTCGCTACCCGCACCAGCTGATGCAGAAGCTGGTTTACCTGGGCGGCGGGGTGGCGACGGCCGATTTCCCGCCCACCACGCAGGCCCGTGAGGTGCACCGGGACCTCACCGAGCGGCTGCGGGGCTATCAGGCGCGGTTCGATCAGCTGGTGAACCAGGAGCTGCCGGTTCTGAACGAGACGCTCCGGCGGCGGAACATGCCGAATGTGATCTCGGACGGGCGGTAGGTGTCGGTCGCGAAGCATTTGGGGATCCGGCTGCCGGAATACGACCGCCGGATCCGCACCTTCATTCCGCACTACGAGGAGCTGGTGAGCGTCACCGCGGGCGTGGTGGCGCTGGTGCGTACGCGCCGGCCGGCGATGGTGGACTTAGGGATCGGCACGGGGGCGCTGGCGGCTCGCTGCCGGGAATTCGCCCCCCGCGCTTCGGTTTACGGCATTGACGAGGACCCGGAGATGCTGGCCGTGGCGGCGCGGCGATTGGGCCGGAAGAGCGGCCGCCACAGGTTGGTCTCGGGAGACTTCGCTCGGGTTGCCATACCTAAGTGCGACGCCATCGTGGCGACGCTCGCCTTACACCACGTGCACTCGGTGATTGCCAAGCGCCGACTCTACCGGCGGTGTTTCGCGGCACTTCGTCCGGGCGGTGTGTTCGCCTCGGGCGACGCCTTTCTCTCCCGGGCGCCTGCGTTGCGACGGCTTGAGATGGACACCTGGCGCGCGCACCTCCGCCAATGGTACTCGGCGCGGGAGACGCGCGGGTTCTTCGCCGCCTGGGCTCGGGAGGACCGCTACCTGCCGCTGGCGCTCGAGGTGGAGCTGCTCGAGTCGGTGGGGTTCCGGGTGGACGTCCCCTGGCGGCGGGCGCCGTTCGGGGTGGTGGTGGGCGTTAAGCGGTGACGCGCCGGGTGGACGCTACCGGCGGAACCAAAGGCCGATCACCGACGCCAGCAGAATGGCCCAGGCGCCGAACAGCCAGCGGGTCTGCTCGCCAAGGCGGCGCTCGAAGTCGGCGCGGAACTCTGCCAATCGCTGTTCCATCTTGGCGTCAAGCTGCGCCCAGCGCTGCTCCAGCCTCGCGTCGAAGCGGGAGAAATGCACCTCGAAGAGGTCTTTGAACTCCGAGCGGTAGCTTGTGTCCACCTGGTTGAACCAGTTGACCAGCT
>Ga0209619_10000481_pt1 | contig 27985 bp, 22 predicted proteins | sample Rifsed16ft3_FD_184011 | JGI IMG/M metagenome (GOLD analysis project Ga0209619, IMG submission 184011) | Soil microbial communities from Rifle, Colorado, USA - sediment 16ft 3 (version 2) | ecosystem: Environmental > Terrestrial > Deep subsurface > Rock core/Sediment | place: Rifle, Colorado... | reverse complement strand
GGGCAGGCCGTAAGTTTAACCTGGGTACCTACCCAAAGGGGATTGTAAGGTCATTTACCTTTGATAGACTCGGGGAGGTAGTTATCCTGTGTAACATCCATCCAGAGATGGAGGCATATATATTTGTTTTAAGTAATCCCTTTTTTGCTGTCACGGATAAAACAGGTAAATTTACTATTTCAGGTGTGCCGTCTGGGAAGTATACATTAAAGACATGGCATGAAAGGTTAAAGCCCCAGACAAAACAGATAAGCGTAAAGGAGAATAGCACAACAGTGGTGGACTTTGAATTAATAAGGTAAAGTATCATGAAGATAACAATAGGGATGAAGCTAACAATGGGATTTATGGTCATCCTCATCATGATGGGTGCAATGGGTATAGTTGCCTATTCGTCCTTAAAGGATATTAAGGGAGATGCCGATAAAATTCTACTATATTCCCATAAGTTTGAAATGGTAAATGGACTGAAGCAGATGCTTTCTGTCTTTTTAAACCTCAATGATTCCCTCCTTACCGGACACCTACAGAGCAGGGATTATTATAACTCCTTAAATCTGGATATAGAAAAGAGGCTCCTTTATGTTGGAAAACTCCGCCTTAATGAAAATGAATTAAGTTTGATAAAAGGACTGGAGAAAAAGTTTATCCTTATAAAAGAAAAGTCAGAAAAATACTTAAAGTTACCAAACCCTGGTGAGGATACAAAGACTGACGACCTGATAGGGGAAATAAATATGGCAAAGTGGGTTATAATTAATAAAATAAGTGGGCTCTATGAAGAGGGATGGAGGTCATTGGATGAGGCAGTGATAATGGCCCACGAGACTGAGAAAAAGGGGTGGCTGACTATAAGGGTAATCTCTGCTATTGCAATTATATTGGGACTTAGCATAGGGATACTCCTAACCCGGACTATTGGAAAACCGATTAAATCCTTAACTTCTATAACCAAGATTATCGCTAAGGGGGATTTAAATCAAAGGATAGAAACCAGATCCAGAGATGAAATAGGCGAGCTGGTGAGCTCCTTTAACACAATGATTAAGGACTTAAGGGAATCAAGGGAAAGGGCAGAACAAAGGGACAGGGAACTAAAGGAGACACAGGCTAAGCTCATCCAATCAGAAAAGTTGGCATCAATGGGGCATATGGCAGCCGGGATAGGTCATGAGTTAAAGAATACTCTGGGTGTAATTAAGAACGCAGCCTATTATATAAAAAGCAGGATTGGCGATGATTCCAGGCTTAACAGACACATCTCTATCATAGAAAGGGAGTTAACCTCCTCGGACAGGATCATTAACGACCTGTTCAATTTCTCAAAGCCAATAGAGCTAAACCTGACTTTGATTGACATAAACAAGGTTATCGAGGAGGCTCTATACATTACTGAGGTTACTTCAAAGGTCAGGACAACCAAGGAGCTGGATCCCCAACTTCCAAAGACAATAGCAGATGGAGAACATATTCGTCGTGTATTCATTAACATAATCCTCAATGCCTATCAGGCAATGCCAGACGGAGGAGAGTTAAGGATCACCAGCAGAGGGGAGGATGGGTTTATTAAGGTAGGGTTTACAGATACAGGGATTGGTATTTCCGAGGAAAATCTCAGAAGGCTCTTTGAACCCTTCTTTACAACCAAAATAAAAGGGATAGGCTTAGGATTGACGGTATCCAGAAGAATGATCGAAGGGCATAGAGGAAGGATTGAAGTGAGGAGTGAAATAAGAAAGGGGACAACCTTCACTATTATTTTACCTGTAGCATACAACGAATCACTAATACACTATAAGCATGGAGTAGGGACAAATAAAAAAGGGTCGGAGATAAATATCCTATTGGTAGATGATCAGGTTGGAATGCTGGAGACATTGGGTGATATCTTAAAGGAGAGAGGATATAATATCACTATGGCAAATGATGGCAGTGAGGCGTTGGAAAGGGCAAAGGAGACACAATTCTCACTTGCCCTGATAGACATCAAACTCCCAGGGATAAATGGTGTAGAGACCTTTAAGGAGATTAAAAAGATTAATCCAGCAATAGCTGTAATAATGATGACAGCCTATTCTGTAGATGAACTAATGAGGGAGTCGATAGCCGAAGGTGCCTATGCCAGTATTTATAAGCCCTTTGACCCGGAAAAGATATTGAAAATCATCGAAGATGCAATAGAGAAAAGGCCCAAACCGGCCGGGGATTACCATGGATAGACAGATTAGTATATTAATAATAGATGATGACCCAGGAGCCTGCGAGACTTTATCTGACATACTGGAAGACGAAGGGTATAAGGTTCTGACCCTTGAAAGAGGCTTGCAGGGTATAGAACAGATAAAGTCAAGATTTTTTAATGTAGTGCTTCTGGACATAATACTTCCAGATGTAAGTGGTCTTGAGGTGCTGAGGGCTATAAAAAAGATAAATTCAGAGGTGTGTGTGATAATGATTACTGGTTATGCCAAACTGGAGAATGCAATAGAGGCATTAAATAATGGTGCTGACGCCTATATAAACAAACCCCTTAACATGGATGAGGTAAAACTGAACATCAAGAGGGGAGTGGAAAGACAGATAATATTGCAAGAGAAAAAAAGGCTGGAACAGAAGGTAAGAGAAACAAAGGAATACCTGGAAAATATCCTTAATAATTCTGCTGACATGATCATTACCACAGATATTGACACAAGGATTGTGGAGTTCAATAAGGGGGGCGAGCAGATGCTGGGTTATAAAAAGGAAGAGGTCATAGGCAGGCATGTTGAAGAATTCTATCTGGATAAGGAGGAAAGACTAAGACTGATGGAGAGGGTAAAAAGAGAAGGGAGTATCTCTGTCCATGAGACAAGATTTAAAAGAAAGGATGGAAGCATTGTGGATATCAGCCTCACGCTTTCTCTCCTTAGAAATGACTCTGGCGAGGTGATAGGCACCGTAGGCATCAGTAAAGATATTACAGATATGAAAAGTCTGGAGCATCAACTCCTCCAGTCAGAAAAGCTGGCAGGGATAGGTATTCTCGCTTCAGGCATCGCTCATGAGATTAATAACCCCCTATGCGGAATAAGGGGTATGGCTGAGATAATCCTTGAAGAGGAAAACATGGAGACGATTAAAGAGCACACTGATAATATAATCAAGTATTCAGATGTGGCAGCAGAAATTGTAAAGGAACTTACAGGATATGTACGAACAGCAGAGGCAAGTGATTTTGAATCTGTAAATGTAAATGAGAAATTAAATAATGCAATTAAGATTTCCAAACATTCAACCAGATTTGAAGATGTAGAAATAATTACAGACTATCAAACAATCCCTCTAATAAGAGCCAATTCAGACGAAATCCAGCAGGTCTTTGTAAATCTCATTAATAACGCCGTTCAGGCGATGAATAGGAAGGGTAGATTAGTCCTCTCTACAATGACCTCTGGGGATTATGTTGAGATAAAAGTCATGGATAATGGTCCCGGTATTCCAAAGGGGCATATCAATAAAATATTTGACCCCTTTTTTACTACAAAAGAAGTGGGTAAAGGGAAAGGGCTCGGACTAAACATTGTGTATAGAATTGTAACCAAATATTATGGGTCTATAGAGGCAGAGAGTGAGGAAGGAAAAGGCACAACCTTTACTCTAAGATTCCCGGCAGAGAACAAAAAATAAAATCATTATGACCGGGGGTATCAATCAGGTTTAAAATGTATTCGCTGCCATCGGAAGCTTTATACTTGAGCCGTGCAGTCTGTGCTTTTATAGTAATACCCCTCTCCCTCTCAATATCCATCTGGTCAAGCACCTGCTCCTTCATCTCCCTTGAGGAGAGGCCGCCGGTAAATTCAATAAGCCTGTCAGCAAGTGTGGGCTTACCGTGGTCTATATGCGCAATGATTGAAAAGTTTCTTATGTTCATAAAACCATAATATCATAAAACTTGCAGAGAATAGAAATTTTGCTAATTCCAACTGATTACAACTCTCCCTCAACTCATGTATATTCTGTTCAAAGATTTGCTTGACAGAAAATAGAATGTCAATTAATATGAAAACATGGAATTTCAAAATACTCCAGAAGAAGATATTGAGAGACTCTCAAAGGCAATTGTTGATGCCATAGTCAGCTCCAAAGAAGTGAAGAGCATATTATCCCGCCTGATTGAAAAGGATGTAATGGTTGACAAGGGTTTTATGATGCTGATGATAAAAATACAGGCACTCTCAGAGCTTGCCGACCTGGCAGGAAAAGATAATGGGGCAAAGAGACCATCAAGAAAGAAAAGTCCAAGGCAGTATATTGATGGAAGGGAACTCACCCCCAGCGAAATAGCATTCCTTGATTACTGCACAAAAAATTTTGACGAGAAGGAATGGCTCAAAAAGATAGGCATTACTCTGGAAGATAATAAATAAACTGCTTACCACCCATTGTTAATATCCTCAACTAAAAGTTATCAATAAGTCAATAGTTGATAATGACTAATAATTAAAAGCCATGAAGATAAGGTTTATTATCTTATCATTACTGCTCGTTATTCTTTCTTTGCCTCCGCTTAATGCTGCCGAAGATAAGTTTGCCTCTGCAAGAAAAAAGATGGTTGAGGGGGACCTTAAAGGTCGGGATATAACAGACCAAAATGTTCTTGAAATAATGGGAAGGGTTGAGAGGCATAGGTTTGTTGATAAACATCTTCAGAGTGTTGCCTACGCAGACCATCCCCTTCCAATAGATGAGGGTCAGACCATCTCTCAGCCATATATTGTCGCATTGATGACACAGATATTAAAATTAAAATCAGGTGAAAAGGTTCTTGAAATAGGCACAGGCTCAGGCTATCAGGCAGCAGTCCTATCTGAAATCACAGATAGCGTCTATTCAATAGAAATCAGAAAAAATCTTGCCGAGAAGGCTGATGCACGGTTTAAAGAATTGGGATATGCGAATGTAAAGGTGAAGGCGGCTGACGGCTATTTTGGATGGGAGGAATACGCACCATTTGACGCCGTAATTGTAACCTGTGCGGCAAATCATATACCGCCGCCGCTTACAAAACAGCTTAAAGAAGGGGGCAGACTCATTATCCCGCTTGGAAGCACCACATACTACCAGACTCTAACACTTATAACAAAAATCAAAGGGGAGCTTGATGTCCAGCATATCAGCGGTGTTACCTTTGTCCCAATGGTCGGAGAGGCTGAGAAGAGGAGAGAAAGATAGTCTCTGTGTTAAAAATCATATGTTTTTACAGTGTAACCTCTTCCATCTGATTCTATCTCTATCAACCCATCCCTATCTGTGCGGTATATTTTAGCCCCTGCATCTCTGTATCTTGCTAAAACTTTTTTATTGGGATGTCTGAAGGGGTTATTATATCCAACTGAGAAGACAGCAACTTCTGGATTTACTGCCTTTATAAATTCTTCTGTGCTTGAAGAACTACTGCCGTGATGGGGGGCTTTTAAAATTATAGACTTTAAATCAGCCCCTTGCCCTATCATAAATTCCTCCACCTCCTTTTCTATATCACCTGTAAAGAGAACAGAAAAATTACCATAGGTTATTTTCATGACTATTGAAAAATTATTATCATGCCCCCTTTCTTTGAGATTTGAGATTTGAGATTTGAGATTTGAGATTTCCCTTGTGGGATGAAGTATCTCCACCTTAACCTTATCATCAATCTCTATTTTATCTCCAGAATGTAAAGCCATATATGGAATATTTTTCTCTCTGGCAATCTCACGCAATTTTACATGGATTAAATCAATTGATTCTTGTCCATTGTCAAAATAATTTCTGACAGGCATCTCATTTAATATAAATAAAAGCCCGCCAACATGGTCGCTATCAGGATGAGAGCCAATCACATAATCTATTTTTGTAACACCAATATCCCAGAGATAGGGGGCTACTATACTGCCGCCTGCATCAAAATCATCCATTAATCTTCCACCGTCTATCAACATATTCTTCCCGTTTGGGAATTGGATTAATGAACATTCAGCCTGTCCGACATCAATGAAGGTAACCTTAAGAGAATTGCTGATTGAAAATTGAAGATTGAAGATTCCATAAGTTAAGATTAAAAATAGAGAAATAGATACTATGCCTACTTTTATCCATTTATTTCTCTTAAAATTTAATATCCCCAACAGGAGAGGGTAAATTATGAATACAGTTAATAAAGAGGGGGTCTGAACCCTCATTGAGTAATAAGGAATATTTGTGAAGAATTTTGCAATCTTAACCAAAATAAATGTTAGAAAGAGAGGTATATTTATTAGAGGAGAGGCAATCTGTTCACTTATATTTGACAATAGTGAAAAAATGAGTGTAAGGGGGACTATAAGTGATGCCAAAGGGATTGCCAGAATATTCACAATAGGACCAATAATTGATATGAGATTAAAGTGGTATGCGATTATTGGCAGTGTCCCAAGTGTTGCCAATATAGATGAAAATGTATAATTATACAGCCATTGGTGTCTTAGGAAAAACATTTTAACTGGATTTTCTATGAGGGGGTTATCATCCTTTTTAATCTGAAACATTGTAAATCCATAAGCTATGAATAGAACTGCTATGAATGATAACTGGAAGCCTATATTAAAGAGGGAAGGTGGATGCCATATCAGAATAATAAGTGCGGCAAGGGATAGGGTATTGTATATGTCTCTCTCTCTATACAGGACAATAGACAATAGATATACAATTGCCATTATTGCTGCCCTTACTGTTGAAGGACTTGCACCTACTAATATTGAATAATATAAAACAGGAAATATGGTGAAAAATGCTGCAAATCTCTGAACTGCACCAATTAAAAAGAGTCTGTGGTAGAAGCGTAAAAACAGGAATGAGAAAAATTTTTTGAAGATTAAAAAGGCGGCAAAGGCTACAAACCCCACATGCAAGCCTGACACTGCCAGGAGGTGGGCGATACCTGTAGAGCTGAATATATTCCTCATCTCTTTTGAGATTGCACTCCTCTCACCAAAGACCATTGTTTTTAATATTGACGATTCTTCGGGAGGGGCGTTTTTCTCTATGAAAAGTGACAGCCTTTCTTTTGATTTATATATATATGAAAGTATGCCCCCTTTGTATTTATTCAATATTTCTATCTGACTGCCTTTACTTAGGCTTCCAATCACATAAATACCATAGTCCTCCATATATCTCTTGTAATCAAATCCACCGGGGTTTTTGAAATTTCGCGGCATATATAGCCTTACATCTTTTATCCTGACCCTGTCTTTATAGTTGGCAGTAGTAGTATCTCTGTATAATGTTATCTTTACTTTTCCATTAGTATCTCTGCCAGACAGTTTTTCCACATCTAAATATAGCCTTGTCTTATTCTCCAGAACCTCAGGCGGTTTATAAATGATGCCTTCAATGGACACCTTTTCATTATTAATAAGGTTAGAAATGTGATTATCAGGCAGAGTAATAGACTGATAGTTTATAGCTATAGCACCACATAGAATAAAAGCAGGCAGTAAGTAGTATGCAGTAGGCAGTCTGCTGCATATTTTACTGTTTACTATACGGAAGGCGAGGCTGATTATCAGTATAAAGGTTATAAATACAGTCAGGTGAATGAGATGGAGTGGGAGGTATCTTCCGTATATGATGCCTGCGATATAAAGCAGAAGGATTGAGATGATTGGTTTTTTCATCCGCCAAGATAATTTAGTGCCTTGTCCAATTGTGCATGACTACCCAGCAAGATTAAAAGGTCTCCTGTCTCTATCTTTAAATCAGGGTCGGGATTTACCTTAACCTCATCTTTTCTGACAATTGAAATAATAACTGCCCCTGTATTATGCCGTAAATCAAGCTCTTTTAAACTCTTCTTATTTGCCGTAGAATCCTTAACAACAAGATAGCTTTCTATTGTGCTCATTAAAAGATATTTATAGAGGTCTTTTAATTTCTCTTGTGATAAGGATAGTCCTCGGAGCATGCCATACCCATCCATCCTAATCATGTTTACATATTGATTAATGATATTTCCCGGGATACGATACTCCTTTAATACCCGTGAAAATATCTCTACAGAAGTTTCAAAGTCCATTGGTATAACCTGATTTGCCCCAAGGCTGTTTAATTCTTCTACCTCTGATGCATACAGTGTTCGGGCAATAATATGGATATGAGGATTCATCTGGCGGGCTATATGGATACTCCTGCGGACTGAAAGGAGGTCGGATATAGCAAAGACGATAATCTTTGCCCTTTCAATTCCTGCCTTATGGAGAATCTCTTTGCTTGTTATATCGCCATACATAATTGGAATTCCTGCCGACTTACCCCCTTCTATCCTCTCTGCATTCATTTCAATAACAATAAAATGAATTCGTGTCTCCTTTAAAACCTGAGCAAGATTTTTTCCGTTTAATCCATAGCCGGCAATGATGACATGGTCATTTAATTTTTCTCCTCCACCCTCCTCCCATTTTTTCTCAGGGGTTGAGAAAAATGACTGTAGTTTAAGAGATAGCCCATAGGATATCTGGATTAAAAATGGTGTTGCCATCATTGTAAGGATTGCAGTGATAAGAAATGTCTGAAAATCATCATTCCCGATTAATTGCAGCGTCAGCCCCTCTCCTGCCAGCAAAAAAGAAAACTCTCCAATCTGGGCAAGCCTCAATGCTGATATAAATGCTATGCGGGGGGATTTCTGGAATATTACGACAGAGAGGAATGTCGGAATTGCCTTTAATACAATAAGGGAAGCAGTTAAGAATAGTAAGTATATTGGATTATCTATTAGATGATATATTTTAAAAAGCATCCCGATAGAGATAAAGAATATGCTGCTGAAAAAGTCCCGGAATGGAAGTATATCAACAACAACCTGACTGCTGTATTCCGACTCAGAAATAATCAACCCTGCAATGAATGCACCCATCGCAAGGGATAAGCCAAAATATTGCGTAAGCCATGCAGTGCCGAGGCAGAGGAGTATAATGAATAGTATCAGGGATTCCCTATTCTTCAGCCTGACTACATGATGCAGCAGTTTTGGCACCAAAATGCGTGATGCAAAGAATATAAGCACAACTGCTACTACTGCCTTAAGGATAGTTAGACTTATAACCTGCGGTGAAACTCCCTCTCCGCTTCCAAGAATAGGAATCAGCAATATCATCGGGACAATGCAGAGGTCCTGAAACAGGAGGATGCCTACAGAAAATTTTCCATGAGGAGAATCTATTTCCCCTCTGTCTGTATACATTTTAAGGACAATTGCAGTGCTGCTCAGAGAGGTAAGAAAACCAAAAAAGAGTGACTGCTGGATGGTGTAGCCTGAAATATAAAAAATAATAAATGCGCCGATAATTGTCAGGACAACCTGAATCCCGCCGCTCCCAACAATGGTCTTAATATTTCTTGCCATTCGGGTCAGTGAGAATTCAAGCCCTACAGTGAATAATAAAAGTGCAACTCCAATCTCTGCCAGTATTTTCACCATGCTGAGTTCGTAAATCAGCCTGATGCCGTAGGGGCCAATAACCATCCCTGTAAGCAGATAACCGATAATGGCAGGCAGTTTTAATTTATGGAATATGAAAGTAATCGGAAGGGTAAAGGCAAGGATAATGATTATATCTCTCAATAATGGAAATTCATTCATGAAAGAATTCTACCACAGAGCACACAGAGGCACACAGAAGAAAACAAAACCTGATTAATCCGCAGATTACGCAGATTTTCACAGATTTTTTTTAAAAATATTTTATTTTAATCTGCGGTAATCTGCGAAATCTGCGGATATATAATTTTATATTTTTTCTCTGTTTCTTCGTGTCTCTGTGGTTTAATGCGGTTTTTAAATTGTAAAAAACAGAAAAAATTTGATATAGTAACAAACTATGGCTGAAAAATTAAAAAGAACACATACATGCGGTGAATTGAGGGGCAATAATGCTAACACCACTGTAATCCTTACAGGCTGGGTTCATAAACGAAGGGACCACGGAGGCTTAATCTTTATAGATTTAAGGGACAGGGATGGAATTACGCAGATAGTTGTAAATCCCCTCTCACCCCCCTTTAATAAAGGGGGGCAGGGGGGGATTATTGCACATAAAAAGGCACATGAAATAAGGAGTGAATATGTCCTGGCGGTTAAGGGGAAGGTTGTTGCAAGGCCTGAAGGGACGATTAATCCGAAACTGCTGACAGGAGAGATTGAAATTACTGTAGAAGATTTAGATATTCTAAATGAGTCCAAGCCCCTGCCGTTTTCTGTAGAAGATGGCGAGGAGGTATCAGAAATGGTGAGGCTCAAATACAGATACCTTGATTTAAGAAGGCCATCTTTAAAAAATAATATCATATTAAGGCATAAGGTTGCTAAAACAGTCAGGGATTTCCTTGACAGGAAGGGATTCCTTGAGATAGAGACCCCTTTTCTTACAAAAAGCACACCTGAGGGGGCAAGAGATTATCTTGTCCCAAGCAGATTAAATCCGGGTAAGTTTTACGCACTCCCACAATCCCCGCAGTTATTCAAGCAGATACTTATGGTGGCAGGGTATGAAAGATATTTTCAGATTGTAAAATGTTTCAGGGATGAGGATTTAAGGGCAGACAGACAGCCTGAATTTACCCAGATAGATATGGAGATGTCCTTTATAGACAGGGAGGACATATTCCCTCTGATTGAAGAAATGATGTCCGAGATATTTAAAAAATCTATAGGCATTGAAATAAATAGACCCTTTCCTATATTAAGCTATCATGAGGTTATGAACAGGTTTGGTTCTGATAAGCCAGATACGAGATTTGAACTTGAGCTAAAAGATATAACTTCTTCTGCATCCGAATCAAGTTTTAAAGTCTTTACAGAGACAATAAAAAATGGCGGAACGGTCAGGGGGATTAATGCTAAAGGTTGTGCTGATTTTTCAAGAAAGGATTTGGATGATTTGACTGCAGAGGCAGGTATCTTTGGTGCAAAGGGGCTTGCATGGCTGAAGGTTACAACAGAGGTGGTTCAGTCTCCAATCGCAAAGTTTTTTAAGAAAGAGATTCTTGATGAAATTGTAAAGATAATGGAAGGAAAGCCCGGAGACTTACTCCTATTTATTGCGGATAAACCAAAGATTGTGTTTGATTCATTAGCCCATCTTCGTTTAAAACTTGCTGAAAGGTTGAAATTAATAGATGAAAACAAGTTTAATTTTCTCTGGGTAACAGATTTTCCATTGTTGGATTGGGATGAAGATGAAAAGAGATGGGTTGCAATGCACCATCCATTTACTTCACCTGTGGATGAGGACATATCATTATTTAAAACCGCTCCAAAGAAGATGAGGGCAAAGGCGTATGATTTAGTCCTTAATGGCTCGGAGATTGGCGGTGGAAGCATAAGAATCTACAAGCAGGAGATTCAGAAACAGATGTTTGATACCCTTGGCCTATCGGATGAAGAGGCAAAGGCAAAATTTGGATTTCTGCTTGAGGCACTTGAATATGGAACACCGCCACATGGCGGGATTGCATTTGGCTTGGACAGGTTGATGGCAACTCTTACAAAGTCAAAATCCATAAGGGATGTAATAGCATTCCCAAAGACACAGAAGGCAGTATGCCTTATGACTGACGCACCATCAGATGTGGAAAAGAGACAATTAAAGGAGTTAAGTATTAAGGTTGGCGATTCCTAAATATTTAGCTTTTTTTAGCTTTTTTCTCTTGACATATCTATCTGTCTTGATATAATTTGAGGCAATTTAAGAATCCCCCCTGCCTGTGCGTGACCGCACGCAGACAGGAAAGCCCACTTGAAATCTGGAAGGGACGAAAACTTGAACACGAATGACACAAATGGGCGAATTACACGAGTAAATTTGGTGTTTATTGCTTTTTCATTCGTGCCATTTGTATATTCGTGAAATTCGTGTTCTACTAAATTTTTAAAAGTAAAAAAACCTTGACAAGGTAAATGGGGTATGGTATTTATTCACATATTTTAATTTATGGAACCTGTTCTTTAGTAAACAGTAAATTTTTTAAAAAGAAAGGAGGTGGTGGTAGTAGATTCTTAAGATTTTGCATCATAAGTTTATGGAGTTTATATTTTTTAGAGGGTTAAATTTGAGGAGGTAAAAGAATGAAGAAGATATTAGGGTTATTTGTTATAGGAGCATTTATTGCAGTAAGTTATGCAGCGCCTTCCTTTGCAGGACCATCCAGGGCTATTATTCAGGAGATGGGTTCAACAGTTGGAGCAGAGGAAGTAAATATTGATTTAGATTGGTTATCACAGGGTCTTAATGTCATAGCAGCAGGTGATACAACAGTCGGACAGCCAGCCAACAATGGCACGATAGGTGGTATTGGTCTTTCCAGTGTAAATATCGGTATTGCAGAGGGTTATGAGCTTCGTCTTGGAAGGCTCCCGGGTATCAGGAGTTATATAGGTTATCCGGCGGGTAATGCCAGTAACCTTGGTGTAACCTTAAAGGCAGGCGGTTTTGTTCCCGGACTTGGTCTATGGCTTGGTTATGGCTCAAAATCACTTAAAGATGCAAATTCCGGTAACACAGCAGGTGATACGGATGCTACCTCTATGACTCTTGGTGCGGCATACACATGGGCAGGTCCTCTTATTATTAATGGTGCGTTAGGGTATAGCACAGATACGGCTAAGGCTGCCGGGGTATCGGCAAAGGACACATCCAGCCTTGAGATTGGCCTTGCTGCCCTCTATCCACTCAGAAACTCGCTGCTTTTGGGCGTAGAGATACTTTCTGTTACTACAACTGTTGCTGATACAGCGGATATAGCAGTTCTTGTCCCTGCACTTGGCGCTAGACTTACTCCCAATGAACATTGGACAATTGATGCTACTATAGCATATCTGGGTGGGAGTGTGAAGGCTGATACAAAGCCTACCGATGCTTTAAAGGATGATGCAGGTGCAACAGTGATTGGAGTTCCAAACCTCAGAGTAAACTATAAATTCTAAGTCTTAGAAAAATTTAATATACAGGGAGGGCAATCCTCCCTGTATGTTTTACAAGGAAAAGACGATTTATTTTTCTCATTTTTCCCATCTTTTAATTCCTTTACCATAAGAATTTTGTCCACCTCATCATTCATTCTTACCAGATATATAAACAGATTAAGACTTATACGCTTTTCAGAAAGCCAGAAAGTCATCGCACTTGATTTATTGTTTGGCAAGGTTTATTATGACATGAAGGAGATGATTAAATTCCATAAAGAAAAGATAGCCCAGAAAATCTGCGGTAATGACATAAAATTGGGGAAATGGGAGAAGATAATGAAGGACAGGGCGAGAATTCTCGTAATAGATGATGAAGAAAGTATCAGGTTCACATTTGAAAACTTTCTTTCTAAAGAGGGATATGAGGTGGTTACTGCCCGAAATTATGACGAAGCTATATCTATAATCTCGGAAAAAGACTTTGACTGCATATTTATAGATATTGTGCTGGAGGGTATGACAGGAATTAATATTATACAGGAAGTCAAAAAGAGAAATCTCACCTGTCCTCTAATCATAATTACAGGGAATCCTAATGTTAATAATGCCACCGATGCCATCAGACTGGGGGTATTTGATTATCTCATAAAGCCTGTAAAGAAGGATACATTGCTGCATACTACAAAAATGGCATTACAGCATAAGGCATTGTTTGATGAAAAAGAAATATATCGTTTAAATTTTGAGACAATTTTCCGCAGCGTTAAAGATGCAATTATCACAGTGGGTGAGAAATTGGTTATTGCCAGCATTAACGAATCAGCTAAAAGTATATGTGGTTTATCTGATGATGCTATTGGGAAAATATATAGTTCTGTTACAGATAATTGCAGCGGGAAGTGTGTTGGTGTTATTGAGGAAACTGTCAGGAAGAAAAAACCTGTAGAAATATATACCGCTGAGTGTCAGCATAAAAATCGCCCTTTACAGGTTGTAAATATATCTGCATGTCCTCTTATAGACAAAAGGGGAATGTTTTCAGGGGTAGTTCTGCTGATAAGAGATAAAACGCGGGTGGTTGCCATGGAGCAGGAGCTGAGGGAAAGACATCAGTTTCATAATATTGTCGGTAAAAACTGGAGGATGCAGAGGATTTACTCGCTTATTGAATCGCTTGTTGATACTCAAACTACAGTCTTGCTTACAGGAGAAAGCGGGACGGGTAAAGAGGTAATTGCCGAGGCGCTTCATTATTTGGGAAAACGGAGCAGTAAACTTATGGTAAAGGTAAACTGTTCATCTCTTTCTGAAGAGGTACTTGAAAGTGAGCTCTTCGGGCATGTAAAAGGTGCCTTTACCGGTGCCATTAGAGACAGGGTTGGGAGATTTCAGATGGCGGATGGCGGGACAATTTTATTGGATGAGATTGGAGATATATCACCCAAAATACAACTCAAGCTATTAAGAGTGCTTCAGGGTAGTGAAATTGAGCGCGTAGGAGATTCAAATCCTGTTAAAGTAGATGTTAGAATTATTGCCGCTACCAATAAAAATTTGCAAAAAAAGATTCAGGATGGTGAGTTTCGTGAAGACCTTTACTACCGCCTGAAGGTAGTAGAAATAAACCTCCCGCCTTTGAGGGATAGAAAAGATGATATTCCTTTGCTCGTCAATCACTTTTTGAATAAGTTGAACAGAAAACTTAAAAGGGATATTGTAGCTATTACTTCAGATGTGAAAAAGATATTTATGAACTATTCATGGCCCGGTAATATCAGGGAATTAGAACATACACTGGAGCATGCATTTATATTGAGCGCCGGGAAGGTTATCATGGCTGAGCATCTACCGCTGCATTTTAAGGACTTTGTAGAAGCCACTCCCTCTTCTTTGATAGTTACACAAGACAACAAATCTCAGACTATCCTTCAGGCACTGGAAAAAACTGCATGGAATAAGACGAAGGCTGCACATCTGCTTGGTATAAACAGAAAGACATTATACCGTGAGATTAAAAAATACAAAATTAAAAATGATGAATAAAAATAATAAACTGTGGCATGACACAATTTTGTGGTGTCACACTTTTGTGTATGTCCCACTTCTTGCTTCCTTAAATACTATATCTGCTATCCCTTTTGGATTATATCCATTTGTTTTTACTGCTCAAGAATAATAATTAATTTTTTTATAATAATGGCATGCTTTTTGTATTCATAATAATTGTCATTAATTATTTCAATTAGGAAGGGAGGTGAATGAACAAATGAGAAAGGTTATAATTGTCAGCATTTCGTTACTTTTAGGAACTGTTGGTCTGATAAGTATCGGGGGAGCAGATGTAACAGGGATATGCTCGTATTATTGCGATACAGTCCCATCCCATCTACAAGCTAAAACCCCATCTGAAGGAGTCAAGCAGTATCTGGAAGCCATATCTTCCGGGAATAAAGCTTCTGCACCTGCTGAATTTGAGGCAAAATCTGTTTCAGATGAGATTAAGGCGTATAATAAGGCGGTGGCAGCAGGAGAAAAGCATGATACCCCTGAGGCATTAAAGGCAAAGAAAATTAGCCAGCACGAGTGTAATAACGATAATAGTTGTGAAATGATGAGTAAAGGAATAAAGGATTGCCTGCTGAAAAGCTAATAAAATCAAGGTAGCGGGGTAAGAAAATACCCCGCTACTTGTTCTAAACTATTTTTTACAGAAACTGCCACAAAATATCGCTGCCTTTCATAAAAAGAACGACCAATAGTTGTTACTGCCCTCTCTTTCTTTCCTTTAAAATAAGCAATAAAAATCCTTGACAAAACAAAATGAGATATGATAAAAAAAAGTAAATTTTGCTCTATCGTTAACCCAAACCCAAAAAATGCGTGAATGTCTTTTTAAAAAAGAAGGGAGGTGGTAAGAGGGGTTGAAGGAGGCAACTCTTTGGAATAAAAAGGTTTAAAATTTAAGGAGGTAAAAGGTGAAGAAAATATTAGGATTATTTATAGTAACAACATTTATAGGGCTTTCGATGTTAGCCTTTACCCCAACACCGTCTTATGCATTGCCGAACTTTGCAAAGAAGCATGAGGCATCATGCACACTCTGCCATACAGTATGGCCCGCACTGAACAGGTTTGGAGAGCAGTATTTGATGAACGGCTTCCAGATGCCTGATACAGAAGATGGCGGAGATGTTGGGAAGATTAAGCCTGATGAGCATGTAGCACTTGATTCAGGCGGTGCAAACCCACCTTTAGCTGTAAGGTTGAATATTGAGGCATATCTTACACGAGATACAAAAACAGAAGGGGCTTCAGATGATAGCCAGTCCGCGCTAATTGAGCCAAAAACTGCGTCGCCAGTAATTTTTGCAGGCGGCACAATTGGTAAGAATTTTAGCTACTTTATTGATGATATAGCAGCAGGTGGTGGTGCGGAGCAGATGTGGGTAGGCCTTCATAATATTGGTGGCCCAGGGGTAGTGAATGTAAGATACGGGGTCATTAACAATGCTGATTTTGATGCATACTCAAATCACAGACATGATTTAGGTGGATTTTTAACAAGCTCGATTACTAGTGGAACTACTACCTATACACTAAATCCGGCGGCTGATACCAACATAGATCCTGTTGGATTGCAGTTTTACGGAAGACCTGGTGGTGGACCTCTTACATATCAGGTTAATGCTGATATCCATGGCAGAAGCATGACTAACAGTCTTAACTATGGGCTTATGTTAAGGGGTGATTTTGAACCTGTTGCTGTATCATATCATTATGGAGCAAATAATGCTGCTAAGAGTGCATGGGATTCTACTGGAAAGGATATGACAAGCACAAGCCAGGTATTAGCTGTAAGGGCTATATTACCGGGCATTGAGGTTAGTGCTGCTTATGCCTTAAATAGTCAGAAGGATAATGCTAATAATGATGCACAGGTAGATACTAATGGCATGATACTTGAGGGTATCTATTTCACTGAGCTTTTTGATGTTCAGCTCAGATACTCTTCAATGTCTTTAAGTGAGGCAAAATCTTCACTCGGTTCAGCATCAAATAAATCAGACTATGATAGGTCGCAAATTAGTTTGAAGGCTGATTATCATGCGACTACAAACAGCAAGATATACTTTAAGTATGTAACCGATTCTTATAAGGGAGATTCCCTTAAGTCCACAGGCGTATATGCTTCAACCGGTTATAATGATGGATACTCAGCTATCGGTGTAGATTTGGCATTCTAATAATGGTAGCCGCAACCTTCAGGTTGCGTAGTTTCGCAGGCTAAAGCCTGCGGCTACTAAGGTTTACAAAAAGGGGAGGGTTTGAAACCCCCCCCTTTTTTATTTTGTATGTATTTATATTAATGTATAATGATGACAGGAGGTGATAGTATGAAGATGTTAAGTATTAGTTTGTCGGATGAAATAGAACGGGAATTGGAGAATATATCCAATAAGGATAATTTTGTTGTTGATGCGGTGAAAGAAAAATTAAAAAGAGAGAAAAATAAAATTTTAGATAAGCTTCTTATAGAAGGGTATAAAGCGACAAATGAGGAAGATAAGAAACTCAATAAAGAGTGGGAAGAAATTACCTTGGAGAAATGGTAAAACATGGATTTTCCTAAAAGAGGTGAAATCTGGCTTGTTTTATTAGAACCAATAGTTGGCAGTGAGATAGGAAAAACAAGACCGGCCGTAGTAATTTCCAATAACAAAAATAATCAATTTTCCGATACGATTACAGTCATTCCCCTAACTTCAAAAACAGCAAAAGTATATCCTTTTGAAGCACTTCTTCCAAAAGAAGATACTGGCCTTATTAAGGATTCAAAAGCAAAATCTAATCAAATCAGAACCGTAGACAAAAGAAGGTTAGTCAATTTTTTAGGCAGCGCTTCGGAAGAAAGGCTGCAGGAGATAGAGCAGGCTCTTTTGATTCATCTCGGCATTTCTTTAGCCAGAAATAAATAGAATAAAGTTAAGCTGCAAGCAGTGCAGATGGAGGGTTTAAACCCCTCCCCTTTTTTATTTTGATTTTAGATTGACAGATGAATAATTAAAAGGTATCTTTGTTATATATCAATGGAAACTCTCTATCTCGTATACGGTATGGGAATTATTGCTATTGGTGGGATTATTTGGGCGTTAATGGATAAAAAACATTTTAAACATCCCTAAGACTCACTTGGTATTTTGACAATAACTTACTGTATGCTATAGTATTTAACATGACTGCAAAAGCTATTAGAGTTTATGAAATTTTCAAAGAACTCGGTTTAGAAGAGAAGAAAGCCGAGGAGGTTGTTGAGCTATTAACCGAAACCGCCAGAGAAGGTCTGGCTACGAAGGAAGATATTTATCGTTTGGAGTTAAAAATAGAAAAAGAAACTGCTAACTTAAAAATTGATATGATCAAGTGGATGGTTGGACTTCTCTTAGGGCAAACAGCATTAACTCTTACCGTTATAAGACTCTTTTTTATAAAATGAAAATAATCCGTTATTCCCTTCCTTTTTTACTATTCCTGTTTATTCTCAGTTGTGCATCAGGTGATACAGAAAGAAGGGGGGAAGGTCTGTCTAAAGCAGGGCATCCTTCAAAAAGAGTCCTAAAAAAGAGAAAAATTGAAAAGATAAAAAAGGAAACGGTGGAGTATGATATTTACAGAGGTGATGAAGATATAGTTATATATGGGACTTCAGAGAAGAAGGCGAAGGAGGAAAAGGTATTTACACTTTTTGGTACCGTTAAAGCTTCCACAGGAAGCGGGGCAGAGACAGGTTATTCCGTTTATTCTGCCGATATTAATGGCGATAAGATTAAAGATATAATAATAGGCTCGCCTAATACAAAGGCAGGAGATAAGGATAAGAATAAGGGGGGCAAGGTCTATTGCCTGTATGGGAAAAATAAAATGGATGACGCCCTCTCTGTTAATGATTCTGAACTGATTTTGTATAATCCCCCGTCACCCCCCTTTACTAAAGGGGGGAGGGGGGGATTTTCAGGTGAAAAAGACTGGTTAGGACATGCACTTACAGCAGGTGATATTAACGGAGATGGAATTTCTGACCTCCTTATCGGCGCCCCATTTACGGGTGAAAAGAGCGGAGCTGTATTTGTTATCTTTGGCAGAGATGGAATTTCCGGAGAAAAGGATATAACGGAGATTGCTGATATTTCTATCTACGGAGCAAATAAAGGAGATATGGCGGGATATTCAATTTCCATAGGCGATATAAATAAAGATGGATTTGCCGATATTATTATAGGTGCTCCTAACTCAGATAAAGGGAGAGGTGAAGTATATGTTATATCCGGTGGTAAGAATCTTGAAGGTGAGATTAATCTCAGGGACAGTTATGATTTAAGAATAGCCGGTAAAGAGGGTAGTGATAGAGGGTTCTTTGTATTCAATGAAAAGTCTGAGCAGAGGGGTGACAGTTTTGGATACGCTGTTGCATCAGCAGATATTAATAGCGATAGTATTTCTGATGTTATAATTGGTGCACCCGGTGCTGATGGCAATAACAATAAGAATGATTCAGGCGAGGTATATGTAGTTTATGGAAAGGTTGGATTAAAGGGAGACCTTGATTTATATAAGGATGCCGATGTGTCAATCAGCGGTGCCTTTGCAGGGGATAGTGCCGGTTATTCAATAGCCTGCGGCGATATAAATAAGGATGGTGTTTCTGATGTTGTTATAGGTTCACCGAATGCAGGTTTTAAGGGAGGAGAGAATAGACCCGGAGCTGTCCACATTGTTTATGGAAAATCTGAATTGGGATCAAAAATTGATTTGGGTAGAGAGGCAGTTGCAGTTATAAATGGTAAACTTGGACAGGAAGAAAAGAGCGGTATTTTATCTTCGAGCAGCAGGATACCGCACTATTATTTTGGATATTCCCTATCAGTAGGTGATTTCAATGGCGATGGAAAGGTTGATGTTGCAATAGGTGCACCAGGTGCTTATGCTTTAAATTCTTTAAGCAGAAGATCTGCAGGAGAAATGTATATAGTCTATGGTGGAGATATTAAAGGGGAATATGAGATAGAAGATTTTGCAGATAATGTCCTATACGGAGCTGATGAAAAGGATATAGCTGGAACTTCTCTGTTTATGGATGACTTAAATGGAGATGGAATCTCCGACCTGATAATCGGTGCACCAGGGGCAAAGGGTGAGATGAAAGATGTTGTGAATACAGGAGAGGTGTATATTTTCTACGGAGGGAAAGAACAAAAACCCAATTAGCCACGGATTAACACGGATGGACACAGAAAAACATTTAAAACAAGATATTTGGACAAAACAAAACCTTTTTGAGCCGTTTTTTTATTTGCGTTTATCAGCGTAAATCTGCGGCTATTTTCCCTCTTTTACACAACGGCAACCCACATCATGAAATTTACCCGAAGGGTCAGAATAAAATCTGAATGTAACCTTGGAAAATTCCTTTATAATCCTTTTATATTCATTCGGCTGGAGGTGTGCTAATCCGGAGTAGCCATTTCCCCTGAAGACTTTAAATCTTTCACCAAAAAATTCGCTATCATAATTACTGCCGGAATATGGCTTATACCAATCCAGTGTCCATTCCCAGACATTCCCTGTCATATTTAGCACACCATAAGGGCTCTTTCCATTCCCATAGCTTTTAACATCCTTTGTATCTGTTTCAAATGATTGACTCGTAGATACATTTGCTTTATTGAAATCAAATTCGTTCCCCCACGGGTAGAGTCTGCCATCTGTCCCTCTGGCAGCCTTCTCCCATTCTTCCTCGGTTGGCAGTCTTTTCCCCTTCCATTTGCAGTATTCCAAAGCGTCATACCAGCTTATATTCGTTACCGGATGATTTCTTATTTTTTCTTGCGGGGCATTTTTCTCCCAATGTTCTGGAGCCTTATATCCTGTTGCCGTCACAAACTTTTCATAATCAGTATTAGATACCTCGTATTTATCTATATAATACTCTTCAAGATGGACTTCTCTATGAGGGACGGCATCGGCAATCCATGGTTTGGTAAAACCAAAATCAAAGGACTTATCATTCTTTATATCCTCCATGCTGCCCCTGATAAATTTTCCTGCCGGGATATAGACCATATTTTCTGGAGGACGGGAACAGGCAATAAAAAAAAGCAATGAGCAATGAGCAATGAGCAATGAGTAGTGAATTAATTTGTGTAATTCGCCCATTCGTGTCATTCGTGTTCAAACCTTTGTTCTATCGGTCGGTTGATTTTACGCATCTGAATCCAAAACTGTTGTTCCTTATAGAAGGGTCAAAGAATGCCCTGTTAGAGGTAAAGGCACTAAGACCACATTCATAAGCGAGGCAATCATACCAGGAACCCCCTTTCAATATCTTATTTTTTTCCCCCGCATACTTCTGAAAGTCTCTACCCTTTGCCCTGCTGTTTGGATATAAATAATACCAATCTTCTACCCATTCATATACATTGCCTGCCATATCGTAAGCTCCGTAGGGGCTTTTTCCAGCCTCAAAACTCCCTATAGGTGTAGTATCTCCGATCTTTGATATTGGCATATTAGCCTTCTTTGGGTCAAGGGCGTCCCCCCATGGAAAACTTCTACCATCTTCCCCTCTGGCAGCCTTTTCCCACTCTGCCTCTGTTGGCAGTCTCTTCCCTGCCCATTTACAATAATCAAAGGCATCAACCCAGTTAACAAAAACTACCGGGTGCTTCCCCTTTCCCTCCGGATATGTGCCGGTAATCCAGTTAATGGGCTTTCTATGTCCTGTCTCTTTTACAAATTTTTCATATCTCTCATTTGTTACCTCATATTTATCAATATAAAATGCCTTCTTCATATAGGCTACATGGGCAGGACTTTCATCGGGCATCCTCTCACTACCCATAATAAACTCACCTTCCGGCACATAAACCATCTCTACATCATCCTTTAATTTAGAGACATTTGGTTCCTTTCCTTTTCTCCTGTCAACACCCTCTCTCTTTTTTATCTCTGAAACCACATTAATCCCTTGCAAAGGTGGGGTATGGCAATCTGAACATTCAGGATTTTTGAGAGGGTCGAATCTCTCTCTGTAGACTCCATCGTGACAACCGCGGCAATCGTTGATAGAGATATCTTCATTAGTCTTATGATTTGATGGAGTCATGATACCGTATGCAGCGGTATCACCTTTATTAATAAAAATTGTTAACGAGATTAAAAGAATCAAACAATATTTAACTTTCATGCAGTATCAAATTTTACAATTTGCTGATTCTAAATGCAAGGCAAGACTTTTAACTCTCCTTTTTTTATTTTGAAAAAGTAATAATTTAGTGTATTATTTAACTATGTCAAAAGAGGCTATTAAATATTCAGAGAATGCAAAGGTTCAGCATGACAGATACTGAGGTAAGAGTGAAGAAAAGTTTGAGATTATCTATATTGCTTTTTTTGGCAGTTGTAACATCTATTACATTAACATCCAAATCTGCAGATGCACAGCCTGGCTTTGCGAGAAAGCATGAGATAGCCTGTATGCTCTGCCATTCCTCATGGCCAAGGTTAAATGAATTTGGATTTAATTATATGATTAATGGCTATCAACTGCCAGATACCGAAGGCGGGGGAGAGGCAGGCAAGATAAAGGTTGCGGATGACCTCCCGTTGGATAGCCCTGCTGCATTCCCTCCGTTTAGTCTGAGATTAGAGGGGACTACATACTTAAGCAGGACAACCCATACCCCTTCATCAAGCTCAGGGACAGGTGAAAATGAACAGGCAGGGGGGTTGTTTTCATCTGGTGAGATGGCAGGAAATATAATCGGTGGGGGGACACTTACAAAAAATGTTTCTTACTGGTTTGAGCTTCCTCAAGGGTCATCTCAGGATAAAATCACAGGGCGCATAACCGAATCAATGTTCTTAGGCTTTCATAATATATGGGGACCTGGTAATTTTAATGTCAGATTCGGTTCGCTTATGAGCTCTGACATTGATGCTGTCCACAGCACGAGGCGGGTTATAAGCGGTAAGTCTCTTGCCCCGATGCCTATGAACTGGAGCAGTGGAAACAGCACAGGCAGGGCAGGCAGTAATGACCTTGGAATTAGTCTTTATGGACGCCCCTCCTTTGGCTATTTTACTTATGAACTTGCTATAAATCAGGGGAATGGTGGAAGTGCCAACAATGATAATGATGCAAACACTGCCTATACAGGGCTCTTGAGGGGGGATTTCGGGGCAGTTGCTGCCTCTGTCAGATATTTTGCCAATCCTCAGGGGTTTGGAGGGACAGCAGGCAATAGAACTTATAAGAGCGAGGTTGGAGAATGGGTGGCTGGCATCAGATACGCATCACAAAGGTTTGATTTAGATTTTCTTTATGATACGACAATCCAGAGTGATGTCTCATCGACAGGAATCGGGACAAGGAGGGAATCAACAGGCTTTATGATTGAGGGGCTTTTACGGCTAAACGAATCTTTTCAATTCGGTGCAATTTATGAGACACTCAGCGAAAGAGATGGCGGTGCAGATTCAAATAAAAATGCTGACTTTGCAATTGAGGGTGCATGGTATATCACTCAGAATGCAAGAATGACATTCAAATCTCTGTGGGACTTGCAGGATGATAAATATAAAGACAAATACACTGTCGGTGGTGAACAGAAGAGTATTGACGGTAGTAAGATTACAGTCGGGTTTGATATAGCATTATAATAGCGTTTAGACAGGATTAACAGGATAATCAGGATTAATAAAAACTCTTTTATATTCTTTTGGTAATCCTGTATATCCTGTCTAATTTTAAAATTATTTAGGAGAGAAAAAATGCTTCAGTTCATGAGAGATTATGCAAAATCGTGGGTAATAAAGGTTGTGCTGTGGACAGTGGTTGCATCATTTGTCGGCTCTTTATTTTTAGTATGGGGTATGGGGGATGAGACATCGGCAGGTGTTGTTGCCACAGTTGACGGCAAAAAAATAATATACAGTGAATATCAGGAATTTTATAAGAGGATATTGGATTTTTATAAGAAACAGCAGGGGGACTTGAATGAAGAACTGTTTGCCCCTATTGTAAAAAAGGCTGCAATTGATTCCCTTATAACAAGAAAGCTGCAGTTATCCATTGCTAAACAGGAGGGTTTGGTTTTAACAGATGAAGAGGTTATTGATGAGATTCAGGGGATGGATATATTTAAGAAGGATGGCAGATTTGATAAAGATTTATACATAAGAATACTGCAGGCAAACAGGATGAACCCCGGCGGTTTTGAAGATTCGGTGAGGGAAGACCTCCTCATAAAAAAGGTGGAAAATCTGATCAAGGACGGTGTGAAGATCTCAAAAAAAGAGGTGAAGGATGCCTATGTCCGTGCAAATGAAAAGGTGGATGTTGACTATCTTATATTGAGCCCTTCCAATTTTATAAACAGGGTAACATTTACTCCGGATAAAATAGAAGAGTTTTATAATAATAACAAATCCCTTTTCCAGAGAGTGGAGGAGATGGTTGTTGAATATATCGCAGCAGACTTAAAGGGTTTTGAGGCTAATATTAAAATAGAGGACAACAGGGTAAATGAATATTATAACGGGCATATAAATGAATATAAAATTCCGAAGAGAGTAAAGGCAGGACATATACTCATTGCTGTTTCACCTGACGCAGATGAGAAGGTAGAAGTTGAGGGGCGGGCAAAGGCAGTAAAGGTCTTACAGGAATTGAAGGGTGGCGGGGATTTTGCAGAACTGGCAAAGAGATATTCTGATGACCCAAATAAGGGTAAAGGTGGTGACCTTGGCTTTTTTTCAAAGGGGCAGATGGTAAAACAATTTGAGGACGCTGCATTTGCTTTAAAAGAAGGGGAACTGAGCGAGCCTGTCAGAACACCATTCGGCTACCACATAATAAAGGTTGAGAAGATTGAAGATGAAAGGACAAAAGCCCTCTCAGAGGTAAGAGAGGATATTGTAAAGATTCTAAAAGAGGGTGATGCAAAAAATATTGCAAAGACTGAACTTGAGGGCATAAAAAAGGGTGCTGATTTAAAGAGTGCGGATTTTAATGCTGTTGTAAAAGGGAAACAACATTTTACTGCCTCTGGAGGCAGTTTTAAGAAAGATGATAGAGAACACCTTGTTTTGAGTAAGAGTGCGTTTGCATTAAAGAAGGGGGAGGTAAGTGAGATTTTAGAGGATGGCGGGAAGTTTTACATATTGAGGAATAAAGAGAAAAAGGATGCTTTCATTCCTAAATTTGAAGAGATAAAGGGAGAGGTGGAGAAGGCATACAGAGATGAAGAGGCTAAAAAAATCGTTGATCTTGAGGCAGGCAGGATTCTTGAAGATTTTAAAAAAGGGAAGGAGTTTAATAAGGTTGCTGATGAGTTAAAGGCTATGAAGGGGACTACGGGGTATGTTACGAGGAATACGATGGCATCAAGCATCGGGAGAGATGAAAATCTCGTGCAGACAGTATTTAATACCAAAAAGGGTGATTACAATAAGGTCAAGGTGAATGATAATTATTTTTTGGTATATATTAAAGATAGAGCTGGAATTGATGAAAAGAAATTTCAGGAAGAGGAAAAGAATTTCACAAATAAAATATTAATGGAAAAACAGAATTATGCCTATCAGCAGTGGCTTGAAAATACAAAAAAGACGGCTGAAAATACAGGGAGGATAAAAATTACAAAAGGGTTCATTTAAGCAGATTAAAATCAATCTGCCTTTTCTCTATACTGACATTTTCCACTTTTACCTTTACCCTGTCTCCCATCCTGAATCTTTTCTTTGTCCGTCTTCCTATAAGGGAATGGTCTCTCTCATTTAAGGCATAATAATCATCAGCCATACTTGATACATGGATAAGCCCCTCAACAAAGATTTCCTTTAGTTCTACAAACAAACCGAAAGATGTTACGCCTGATATAATCCCTTCATATTCATCACCTATTTTCTCCAGCATGAACTGGACCCTCTTTAATTCAACAATATCATTTTCTGCCGCATCCGCAGTTCTTTCTTTCTCTGAAGAGTGTTGGGCAATCTTAGGGAGCCTTTCCTCCCATATGTCTAATCTCTTTTTTGGAATATGTTTCTTTTTTATTATTTCTTTTAAGAGTCTGTGGACGATTAAGTCAGGATATCTCCTTATTGGAGATGTAAAGTGGGTATAGTTCTCAAAGGCAAGACCAAAGTGACCGATATTTTCAGGTGAATACCTTGCCTGTTTCATGTGCCTTAAGGTTATTGTAGATATAAGCAGCTCTTCAGGTTTCCCCCTGATGCTATTTAGCAGTTCCTGAAATCTCTTTGGATGAAACTTACTCTCTATGCCTTTTTTAAAAACAGGGATTTTCAGGTGATAGCCAAAATTTGATACGAATTCACTTAGCTCTATTATTTTTGACTGGTCGGGTTCATCATGCACCCTGTATAGGGCAGGTATTTCCTGCTTCATAAAGTGCATGGCTACAGTCTCATTTGCCACGAGCATGAATTCCTCAATAATTTTATGGGCAATATTCCTTTCTGCCTTTATTATATTTTCTGGTTTGCCCATCAGGTCAAGGATTATATAAGGCTCAGGGAGATCAAAATCAATACTACCCCTTCTCATCCTTTTTTCTCTCAAAACCTCACACAGTTCCCTCATTAAATAAAAATCCTTAAGCAAGTAGGAATATCTTTCTTTAAGTTCCATACTTGAAACTTTGAGCTTTGAACTTTGAACTTCATTTAGTATCTCTGCCACATCTGTATAAGTCATCCTCTCTTTACTATTTATAACAGTTTCATCAAAACGATAATCTATTAGTTCACCGTATTTATCAAACTCCATTAATGCACTAAGAGTCAGCCTGTCTACCTTTGGTTTCAGACTGCATATCTCATTGGAGAGTTGAAATGGGAGCATAGGAATTACCCTGTCAGGGAAATATACACTCGTTCCCCTCTTAAATGCCTCATTATCAAGGGTATTCCCCTCTTTCACATAATGACTTACATCGGCAATATGGACACCTAACATATAATTGCCATTATTAAGCCTCTCAACATATACAGCATCATCAAAATCCTTTGCCTTTTCTCCGTCTATGGTAACTATATTTTTATCTCTTAAATCCAGTCTTCCTGTGATTTCATCATCTGTAACCTCTTTTTGAACGGCATCTGCCTCTTTTAAAACATCTATTGGAAATTTTGAGGGTATATCATATTTTCTCAGGACAATATCTATCTCTACATCGGGGTTATCGGGATAACCGATAATTTCTATTATCCTGCCTTCAGGATTTCTGTTTTTCATTGGATAGGCTGTAATCTCTGTTATGACTGCATGCCCCTTCTTAGCCTTTCCGCTGTATTTAAACGGTATATAAATATCATGGCTTATCCTCCTGTCATCAGGTATTACAAAGCCAAAGTGGCCGCTCGGCTCATATATGCCGACTATTGTTTTATGCCCTCTCTCCAATATTCTTATGATTCTTCCCTCTTTCTTCCCGCCTTTTTGGGCTGATTCAGCCCTGCAGATAACTTTATCACCGTGCATTACCTCTCTCATATTTCTGGGATTTATAAACAGGTCTTCTCCGCCGTCTTCAGGGATAACAAATCCATAACCGTCAGGATGCCCCTGCACAACACCTGTAACAAGATTCATTTTTTCGGGGAGTCCAAATCTATCTCCCTTTATCTTTATAATCTCTCCATCACTTGTCAGCCCCCTGATTAATCTCCTGAAAGAACTTCTTTCTTCCAAAGGGATATTAAAACTCTTTATCAGTTCCTTCATTGTAAATGGACGATAAACAGACTCCCTCATGAATTTTAATATTTCCTGATTTGTAATTTTCATAGTATTAAAATCTGGAACACGAATTTCACGAATATACAAATGGCACGAATAGTAAAAAGTAAATAGAAGTCAAAATATAATTATTTGTGTAATTCGTCAATTTGTGTCATTCGTGTTCAGGTCTTGTTTCTTTTGGTTTAATAATC
>Ga0209619_10000472_pt1 | contig 28196 bp, 41 predicted proteins | sample Rifsed16ft3_FD_184011 | JGI IMG/M metagenome (GOLD analysis project Ga0209619, IMG submission 184011) | Soil microbial communities from Rifle, Colorado, USA - sediment 16ft 3 (version 2) | ecosystem: Environmental > Terrestrial > Deep subsurface > Rock core/Sediment | place: Rifle, Colorado... | reverse complement strand
TCCATTTTTCAAGATTGGAGGAAGGAATAATAAATCCAATATGGGTGATAGCTTGACCTTTATATGTCCTAACCATATCTACTAATCCCACCAGTTTTCCACTTTTTGTCCACACACCGCCATCGGAGTCCCCAAAGAAAATATCAGCAGAGATTCTCCAGCAATTTATTCCCATAATGCTCTGATCAATTTGTTGAATCATTCCAGCAGTTACTGTTGGATTTTCACCTGTTGGGCAACCAACTGCATAGCATTCATCTATTACACTTATTTCATTTAAATCTGCAAATTCAGCAACCGGATAAACTTTTTCGGATTGAAGCTTAAGAGTAGCTAAATCTTGTTCCTTATTATACCAAAGTGTATATGCTATAAGTGTTTCCGAGATTACTATATTTCTACCATCGTATCGATAAGTAAATACAGTTACAGGGAGTATTTTTATAATAGTCATCCCATCTTTTTTTTCCGCAACCACGGTATCATCTACTACATGATAATCTGTCCAGATATACGTTTCTACTTTTGAAGTAGCACTTTTGCTTTTTGAATATATAATTACACCGCTCCCGGTGCCGCTATTTGTACTTATTTTAACAGTACACGGAATCATTTTTTCCCGTATAGCTTTTTTAGTGTCCTCATCTGAATAGCATAATGAAGATACCGATATAAATACAGCGGCGGGAAGTAAAATAAAGCGATTCATGGCTAGTTCCTCAATACGGTAAAAGCGAAAACTCCCACCCTTAATAATAGAACAAAACAAATTATGATCAACGGCTATTGGCAGTTATAGAGAATTGATTTTAGTCGCAATATAGAAAAGAGTTATAGACTTTTGGATCCCCTTTCCCAAGCCTACTAAAAACACTTTTCATACAAAGCTTTGTAATCCCACTCCCTGCAAGTAGATGCTACTCAACAGTGTGAGTAAAAAATTCGGAATTTTTCCCTTGCCAAAATATAAGGACAGGTTAAGATTGGCTTTGGAGTATTGGATTCTCTTTCTGCAAAAAAATGCATCGATGGCAAAAACTAAAGAAAAAAGAAAGAAATTACTACATCGAAGTGAGTTTATTAGCGATACAATGGAACTCGTGATCGATATGATCGATAGACTTGGTGATCTTACAGATGATAGTATAAGTCTTGGTAAAAGACTTGATCCACTTGGCGGAAAGAAAGAATCAGATACTGAAAAATTACATATGGATTTTGACAGTGATATCAACGCAGCACTCGATGAGGCGGAAGAAATTTTGAATAGACTTGGAGCACTTCCATAATGAATATTAATAAGTTTGAAGCTTCTGTAGATTCTCTTAAAGGTTCTATTAACGGATTCAGAGCATCTCTTGTCAATTTTAAAAAATCCGCGGAAGATGTATTTTTACACATGAGTTCTGTAAGAGACTCTGTTATAAGTATTAAAACGGAAACAGCTTCACATCAGTTTTATGAAATAGAAGATTTGATGAATTTAACCGGAGAAATGTTTTACGACGCGGAATCAAATATCCGCGATATAGAAATAGTTAAAGATATTCTTTTAGAAGATTCCGATTTAATTCTAGACATTTTAGATGAGGTGGAAAGCCTAGGCGAAATATTTGCCGGAGAATAAATCGTGGCCGTAAAGGATTTATTAATAAAAGCTGTTAAGAAACTTCAATCAATTCAAGATCCGGAATCCACTTCAAAAATTCTCAAAGGTGTTTTGGATGTAGTAAAGATATTAAATAGAGCATTATTAAAAGCTGGCGGAAAAGAAGCAGAGCTAGGACAAAATATTATGGGAGCAGTAACAGATCTTAAGGGTTATACGATAAGTGCTGTGTATGAATTATCAGCAGACGGCTCTCAATGGAATACACGCATTACATACGACCCCGACAGATTAAAAAATACTGCTGAAAATATTGGAAGTATTATTCAAAAAGTAGATGACATCGGCTACGTTGGTCCATAAATAAGAGGAGTAATACTGTGGGAGATATTACAAGAGATGAAGTTGAACAAATAATAAAAGATAATATAAATAGGATCGAAGATATTTTAGACGAAAAACAAAATTTGTATTTTAATGTTTTAAAAGACACCACTGTTGATGAATTGAAATCTTTTAATTCGGAGGAATTGTGGAATGCCATAATTCATTTGTTTGGTGTAAAAGATAGTCTTAAAAAATTAATTTAATATTTGGAATAAGCATGAAATTTGATTCATCAGCACTGGGCGCGGAGTATTCTTTAGCATTAGCTGGTATAGGTTCAATAAGCGAATTAAAAGATGTCGGGGAAGAAGAATTATTACACGCGATAGAAAAGTTAACTGGAGCAGTTAATAGAAATGTAGAACTTTGGGATTTACTAAATGAAATAGGTAATTTACTAGATACAAAAAAAGAATTCAATAATTATCTAGAAGTTAATAGACAAGAAGCTGATTCAGTAGAAGGTGATTTAACTGGACAAATAGACGATGGTGAGAGGCAAAAACTAAATAAAGCACTTTCACGAATGCGAGATGATAATTTAAGAACACAAAAGGAAGTAGATGTTATCGATTCTAAACTTGATGGAATGTATAATCAGATTAAAGAAAGATTTGACGAATATAAAATACCGCTGGGAAATACAATAGATGAATCTTTTATAGAAGATATAAAATTAAAATTAGATGAATTTGATTCAAATATTGAAAATCTTTTAAACGATGTAAGTGATATTCTTAATCCTTAATCCTTAAAGTATAATTATGTCTGAAGATTTTGATGGTTTGAGTCCAGATCCAGAAAATTCTAAAAATCCTCTGAATAAAATGTCTTTAGAGGAAAGAAGAGTTCTTGTATATAAATACTATCTTCAGAACATACCGCAGGGAAAAATTGCAGAAATACTTAACGTTCATAGAAATACAATCGTACAAGATTTACGACATCTTAGAAAAGGTGGCGCGGAAGAAATAGTCGGGTTAAGGAAAAAAACCGACGAAGAGGTTGGAGATCATTTAAGTGTATTAAAACACGTAGAGGGTGAAGCACTTATACAATACGAATTAGCTGGAGACGATAAACCGCTAAAAAAAGGGTATCTTGAATTAGTGTTAAAATCCAGAATGGAAAGAATAGCCCTGGAGTTTAAATCCGGAATTATTCCTATCGTGGACAAGAGAATTAGTACCGGGCAAACACCTGTTGATAAGGAATCAGACCTAGTAGACAATATGGTTGATATGAATAGAGATGATATCCTTAAGATTCTGGACGAAGTAGAGACGAAGAACAAAAGGTCAAAGACGGGATAAATAGTTATGACTTCTGTAGAACAAACTGATTTTCTTTACCAGTTATATCTAATGTACAGTACGGCAGTAAATGATATTAAAAAGTATTATGGAAAAGCTGGCGGGGAAAAATTACAAGAACTAGATGTGAAATATCAAGGTACAGTTACGGATTTTCTAAAAGATACAGAGATTATTTTAAAAGATTTAGAGCATATAAAAGATGTTGCATTGAAAATCTATCAAGATTCTTGTAAAGAAGTTTCAAAGAAATAATGACAAATATTGGACAAATAGATGTAGCGTCAAAGTTATTATCTCTTCCAGAACATAAGAGACGCGCCGCGATTATTTTATCATATATAAAAACAGGTGTTAAAAATGACGAGGATTTAAAAAAACTTATTAAGTATGGATTAGGATTAAATCCGCTCGATAATCATATCTGTAAAGATCATAACTCACCATTTGAAGCTATCAGCGATCTTTTTTTTGAAAAAAATGATAGGCTTTTTCTCTGGGCGAATCGTAGCGGCGGAAAATCCTGTATTTTCGGACTATCGATGTTTCTAGACTCTGTTTTTAAAAAAACTTGTCAGACTAGATTATTCGGCGGGGTAAAGGAACAAGCAGATGGCTGCCGTGACGAGATGCTTAAGATTATCAACGATGCAAAAATGTTTGACTATTTTTGTAAGACAAGTTCTAAAGGCAAAGTTAAATTTAATAACGACTCCAATGTATTTATTAACTCAGCTTCTCCTCGGCAGGCCAGAGGACCACACCCGCAAAAATTAAAACTAGACGAAATTGAGGAAATGTCCTTTGACGTTTTTAATGCCTCCCTGTCTCAGCCAAGATCTTCTGATACTATCCGTTCATCAATTGTTATGGCCTCGACATATCATAAAAGTTCGGGGATGGTAAAATATGTTTTAGATAATATGGCAATCCCTGGCGGATATAAATTATGTCGCTGGTGCATTCTCGATTCCCTGGAACCGTGTACAGAAGAACATAAATCCACTTGTGATTTTATGGAGAAAGAATTTAATACACCAAATTATGAAATAATGAAAAATGCAAAAGGTTTTTATAAATGGGCCGACTGGGCTCACATGTTAAAAACTCTTCCAAAGGATACAATTGAAGTAGAATGGCTATGCAGAAGACCTGGAACAAGTAACAGAATATTTACTAATTATGACGATACAATAATTGCTAATGAAGATTTAGGCTTCCCAGAAGCAACTACTTGGCTGGGAGTAGATTTTGGATTTGTTGATCCTTATGTAATTTTACCGATTCAGAAGCATGGCGAGGAATTTTGGGTGATTGATGAGGTTTATTTAGTTGACAAATACGACGATGATGTTATAAGAGAAGTAATGAAAAAGCCTTGGTGCAAACAAGGCATGACGGCATATCTTGATAGTAGCGATCCGAGAGCGATGAAAAAATGGGTAGATAATGGATTTTTATGCTTTCCCGCGACTTCTGGATTAGATGATAGTATTGAGCATGTAAATGGATTAATGAAACCCGCGATGGGAAAACCCAGGATAAGAATTTCATCGCGGTGCAAAAATTTGCGTAACGATCTGGTAAGACATAAAAGATTAGCTAGTGGATTGCCAGATAATAAATATGCAAATGGACCAGATGCGTTAAGATATGGAATAACGATGGGGGGAATAGAAGGAACAGAATTCTACTATAAAGTGCTGGAAAAGAAACACGGATTCAAACCACAAACAATGGGAAGTTCTCTTATAAGAATAGCTAATAATCGCTTCAATACTAGAAGATATAACCCTATGAATATTCATAGAATTCCTGGCGGAAATCCCACTTCGGATTACTAGAAAAAGGAGAAACAAGTATGACTCTGGATGAGCTAATGGCAAAGATTCTTGAGATTTTACCAGACGCTGTGTTTGACGATGATGGCCCCGGAGGAGAGATCAGAATTTCTAGCGGAGTAACTGAAAAAAGCGGTATTTTAGTTCCGCTTAGCGATATAGGGTTGTAATTACACAAATAAATTCTGCTTTGGGCTATTAGAATGGACTTCAAAGACTTCATGGACGGCAAACCGCCGCTCAGAAAATTATTTGGGCGGGCAAAAACAGAATCTACTCGTGTAAACGAGGATGGGCAAGAGTATCTATACGGTACAATTGGTCAAACATGGATGTCGCGGCTTACACGAGGAAGAGAAGGAATAGCCGCTAATCCGGAAAAAACAGCGTATGAAACATTTAGTGATATGGCGGACGATGCCGGGATAGCATTTCCGTTAAATATTATCAAATGGCTAACAATCAGAACACCTTGGGATTTGATTTGCACCGATAATGAAATAAAAGTATTTATTCTTAAAAATCTTAATAACATATGGAGACCTTTAATTCGTGCATGTACCCATGCTTTTAAATACGGCTGGGTGGGAATGGAGAAAAGATTTAGATATAATGAAAGAGACGGGAAGTGGTATTACAATAGATTCCTCGATCTTCGTCCGCATGGAAATCAGTTAAGAATTGTTGTTGCAAAAGATGGTAGTTTTAATGGACTTATTCAGTATAGCGTTGATGGAAAAGATGTATTCATTCCAAAAGAAAAATCATTCGTATATACATATGATAAGGAATTTGGAAATCTATACGGGAGATCAATGTTAAGAGCGGCTTTTAGATACTGGTATAGTGATAGATATTTCTACGATTATCAAGCTATTTACGCAGAGTCAAGAGCAATTTCACCGCTAATTATGCGGGCACCACTTGGGAAAACAAAGCGCGGTGTAGACGGGGCTGGAAATGATATTTTAGTAGATAATCTAGATTTAGCACAGGAAATTGGGGAATCTATTAGAAACGCAACCGTTGTAACTCTTCCAAGTGCCCCGACAGGAACTCAGGGAGTGGAACAATGGAAAGCGGATCCATTAACAACAGAGGGGGAAAAATTCCCATTTAATGAATCTCACGCGCATTTTGATAAAATGAAAGCGCGGGGAATGGGAGTTCCTGATGAACTATCCCAGGGAGGAAGTGGATCATTAGCAAAGGCTAAAGAACAAGGCTCGTTCTTTCTTCTTCAAGTAGAGGGTATTCTAGAAGATATTGCAGATCATGCCTTGCAATACATTATTCTTCCCCTGGTACAATTAAACTTTGCAGAAGACCGTATAGAAAATACAGACATATTCTTTAAGTTCAAATCTCTCAGAGATGACGATAAGCAATTTGCGCTCAGTGTTATGGAGAAGGCGCGAGAGAAGTTTGCGCCCGCAATTGATATTAAGCCAATTCTTGAAACAGCAAATATTCCTGTTAGCGAGGAATATCTTATTACTAGTGCGAGGGCTCTTGAAAAGTTAAAGAAAGCTGGAAGAACAGGAGAAGAAACAACTGAAGAAAAACCCGCATTTGGCGGATTAGGGGGAATTGGTGGCGGATTAAAACCAGCTACACCGGTTACTCCCAAAGCGGAGGAAAAGCCGGACGAAAGCTTTGGCGGAAGATTAAAAGAAATATCAGCCCCGTTAACAGTTGGGGGAGAAGAAACTGAAGCACCGTCGGAAACAGCAACAGCAACAGTTGCTGTACCAGAAGTTGCTCCATTAGAAATAAGAATTCCCAGTAATGGAAGAATAAAATTAGGAAACAACGGGCATTCTAAAAATTCAATTACGTATGCTTCAAGTCTAAATAGCATACAAAGATCAGCATCTAGTGATTTAGATTTATTTTGGAAAAGTGAATCAGCAGTTGTTAAAAGTTATTTAGTAGCATTAGGAGCTAATATAGACGCAGCTAAAAGAATAAGAAATGAGTCACTATTTAGTTCTGATAAATATATAGAATTCTTCAAAAGCTATGCCTTTGAAGCGTTTGAAGCCGGTATCAGAGATACAGCACAGCAGAATAGGGTTGACAATAATTCAATAATTGGTAAAATTTCTTCAGTGGAATATAGTCTACTGGATAAAAAGTCGGAAAACCATTGTTCAAGTTTTGTAAATAACATTGAAAAAGAAGTTAAAGAAACAGCAATAGATAGCGGGAAAGTAGCATTAGAATCCGCGGATTATTGTATAATTCTGGAATCAAAACTCGAAGAAACATTTAAACGGAATAAAGTAAATATGCAAACCCTGTTAAAGAGTTGTTATGAACAGGGTAAAAATTTAGTAAACAAACTGTATTAATATGCCGTATATTGGAATTAAAGATAAAAAACTTCCAGAATATGTAAAGAAACTATCGGATAAAGATATTGATCGCTGGTATAATATATGGAATGCAGTTTTTGAAAAAACAAAGGGAACAAAAAAAGAGAAAGAATCCAAAGCATTCAGTATAGCTAATGGATTGGTTGTAAAGCCACATAATGAAAAGAAAAAAATGGAATCAAATTTTTTAAGATTTGAAGATGAAGATCCAGATAATCCTATAGTAAGTGTAGGAAAAGTGGAGAAAGTACCCTTTGTAAAAATAGGAAGTGATGAATTATTATCTCTTGAAAAAGATACGCTAGAATTTTTAAGAAACACATTAACAGATTCTAGTGTAATGTTAGAAACACTTCTCGAAGGAATGACACAGGAGCGGGATGTATTAAATGTCGTCAGTAGTCATCTATCTTCAGATAGCACTGTATTGAAAGACGAAGACAAAGAGCAAGTTTCTGTAGTAAAGAATTTTGTCGATGATCTTGTTGGGCTAGAGGGTAAATCAGGTAGATTGGGAGAACTGCTTCTGGTTATTGGCGAAGCGCAAAAAGAATTAAGCGGGAGTGGGGCGGTTGACGAAAAGATTTTAGAGGTAATGGATAACATTGATAGAAATACTAATTATATTTCCGGGGCATCCGATTTATTAGAAGGTGCTCTTGTGGGATTAGAAAAAGTTGGAGAGAGTGAAGAATCTGGCGCTAAGTATAGTATTAAAGATAATATTGATACCGCCGCTGAAATAATTTTCGATGCTAAAGGTGAACTAGGATATTCATACGGTTCAATTAAAAAAATACTTGGGCAAATAAGTGAAGCAGAAAATAGTGCTGTTGGATAAGGGATAAAATATGGATAATGTTTTAGTAGCACAGGATAAATACATTACTGGACCGTTCGGAACTTTTTGTAAAGTTCTAAACGGTTCGGACAGTAATGTTCTCTCTCTAGAGAATCAAAACGGAAAAGCAAGATTCAAGAAAGAAATTCTTAATATTGGATCTTTTGTAAATCCCCTGAATCCTTCCGAAACATTAAGTTTTGACGAGGCAAGATTCCAAACCTGGATCGACAACTTCAAAAATGTATTAAAAGATGTATTTGTACCTATTAGACATACAGACAACCCGCTAAGAAATTCTGGATGGGTAAAAGACCTTTGGGTTGAAGATGGCGGGCTATGGGCCGATATTGAAATAACAGAACCGGATGTTGCGAATTTAATTCGCAATGGAACAATTCGCGGAGATTCTGTTCTTGTTCAACCATATGTAGATCCTAAAACTGGAAAAGTTTTTGAATGTTTGTGGCACGTAGCGTTAACAAATACTCCGCATGTTAGGGATCTAGCACCATTTGCAGAACTAGAGGGTGTTGCAAATTTCAAAGATAAAATGGTAATTTTTGAGTCTAACAAAAAAGGTTCCGATGTAAAAATATTATCAGAAATCGGAAAATGGGAAGAGGATAAAGATAAGATTTTTGTAACAGTTAGAGCAGAAAATATATTTAGAAAAGATGCCTCTTTTAGAGGGACAAATTTTGGCGGAAAACTTCCATTAGGTGTAGAGTTTATTAGAGGACAATTAGCTGAAGGCGGGGAATGGGCTACTAGAAATGTTACTTTTGAAAAATCAAAAAATTGGGCAAAGGAAAATTCTAAAAAGTGGCTAGTAGATCATGAAGTCAAATATGGATTTGAAGCTGGAAGTCTATTAGTTACAAAAGAAGTAAAACCAGTAACAACAGGAGAAGAAGTCGTGTCTATTGAAACAATTAAAGCTAAGCTGGAAGAAATGAAAAAGAGTAGACTCTCAGCAACTTCAAGCGCAGCAGTAACTACGGAATCGGCTAAAAAAATTGAAGAAATTCGTGCAATGCTTGCACGGCGCAGAGCAAAGCGCAAGAAAGTTGTTCCTAAACAAGAACCCAAAAGCGTACTTCCAGATGGTGGAAACTCCGCGGATGCGGAAAAAGAGATAGCTAAGAAAATAGCTGGTGGAATTACAGAACAGCATGAAAAAATGCCTATTGAGAATACGGGAATGGCCGCATGTGAAGCAGTTAAGGAATATGTTGATTCTGGAACAGTTATTGAAAAAGATGGTAATACACTGTTTAAAATCGCGGCTTTTGAAAAATTAGATCCCGATTGTTCCGCAATCATGCGGAAGTTGGGGCTGGAGGAAGTTTTACTTCCAACAACCATTAGCAAGTTTGGAAAAGTAATTCTTGACAGTATTGCTGAAGATGTAGATAATAGATACTCATCCAAGGAGCTTGGAAACAGATTAGCGTTTGTGGTGGCGAAACTTACCGGTCGGAATTTTGATTCTGGAGAGAAGGAAATGGATAAAGCACAGCTAGAAGCCAAGAGAGAAGAAATCAAAAAGAAAGTTGAAGCAGTTCGCGCACGGCTAGAGCAGCGGCGCAAGGATCGCGCTGCGACACCTGCTGTAAAAACAGAAGATAGAACTGCAAAATTTGAAGAAGCTAAGAGAAAGCTTGCCGAAATCCGCGCCAGACTTGCAGCTAGAAAAACTGCTGCATCACCAGAAGTAAAACTTGAGGATTCGAAAATGAAAACTGAACTCGAAGGACTTCGCAGATCAAATGAAATCTTACAGAAGAGAATGGTGTCCCTCGAAGCACAAAATGAAGCGGTTGAAAAAGAGAAAATGACATCAGAGATTGAACAGCTTGTTCGTGATGGAAAGATTCCGCCCGCTGTTGTAGATAATGTTAAGAAGGTGGTTTTTGGCGCTCGCGCCAGTGTTGTTAAGTTCGAGGATGGTAAGTCAGAATCCACTGTTGCGGCAGAAGTTCTCGGTATTCTGAAGGCGCTGCCTTCTACTAGATTTGAAGAAAATCTTGGGAGAGTTGTTTCTAATCCAGATACTGGTGGAAAAAAGTTCTTAACTAGAGAAGACCACCTCCGTCTCTCGGCAAGAGATGCAAACGATAAGAGTCTGTATCAGCGCGAGAGAGAGGAAGGTAAAATTATAGAAGATCACTCAACAGGCAAAGCCTACTGGGTGGTATAATTCGGGCGGAATATAAACAAATTTAAGAGAGGAAAAAAATGAAGGACTCAGCTAACTGGAAACAGGAAGACCTTGGTAAATTCGGACAAGTCCGCTTCGGAGCCGTAGACAAATCCGCAGCGGTAACGTCTACTACTATCGATAACACAATCCCCGAACTTTGGACACAGAAGGTTGAGGATTATGTTAAAGCACATCGGTTCATGGAGAGATTCCTTGTACCAGAGGATGGACTTGTTAGTAAGCAGGGAGATGTTGTATATATTTGGAAGCGGTCGAAACTCACCGCTTCTGGAAACCTTACAGCAACTTCAGTGCTTGAAGGAAACGAAGAAACATTTAGTCAGTCTCGCGTAGCATTTACTCCAACAAAGGTTGGAAATGCTTGCAGAGTAACAGCAGAAGCTGCTTCAAAGAGTATTCTTGATCTTAAGAACGAGGCCACCTATCTCCTCGGAGATTGGATGGCTGAGAAGAAAGATTTAGACGCTCACGCGGCTCTACGGAATGGTGTTCTAGTAGCAAATACCCGTTATGGTGGAAGTAAGACTACAGCGCAGTCTCTTACATCTTCGGATAAACTAGTGCCGAGTGACATTTCAAAAATTAGATATGAGATGGCAACGGCAGGAGTTCCCACATTCAAGCCCGGGGATACACCTGGAATGAATGAGGGTTACTACACCGGAGTTTTCCACCCGTATACAATCTACGATCTAACACAACATGCTGATTACAAGACAGCGGCTTCTTATGCCGCACTTGTAAATGCAAATAAAGTTGTCGGACCGATGTTCCAGGGTTTCGATGCGTTCTGGGATGGGGTTCTACTTTACAAGTCTGGTAACGTTAGATACGCAACAACTGGTGGTTACTCGATTAAAGTTGCAGCCAACTTCGTGATTGGTCCCCGTTCTATCGCGGAAGCACGCGGGCTGTATAACCTAGGGCCTGGATATATTTGGAAAGAGAAGCTTTTCGATTATGACCAGGATCTTGGAATCGCGTTAATCACATATTATGAGGTTAAAGTCCTCAACTCTGATCAGGTTTATTCGATTTATTGTGCTGCCACGGATCTTTCCGCCGCTGGTGCGTAATAGTTGATTGATAAAAAACAAGCATATAAGTTATGAAAAAGGGAGCCGCTTGACGCGGCTCCCTTTTTTGTTTTATACCAAGTTGTGTCTGCTAAAAATAATTGTGTAGTTTTTGGGGCAGGATTGTAACTTTTAATTCTACAGAGGAGAGAGGAAAATGAGACCAGAAGCAGTACAATGCATTGAGGATATTTTGACAAAGATTGCACAAATAAAAAATAAATTGGATTCTGTAAAGGATGATCTTGGACAAGTAGTTAATATGATGGCAGAGGTTCCGAAAGCTGCTAGAAATTACGCTAATTCAATGCTTGAGCAATATAATAGAGATTTAGATAATGCCCGCGAGAAATTAGCAACAATGGAGGTCCGGGAGCTACAGTTAGTTAATAAGGAAAAGAGATTAAAGGCTGCTGAGTCTGGTGTTCTTGCCAAAGAGTCCCAAGTAATTGTTAACGAGTCAAAGGCTGTTGCGGAAGTAAGGTCTGATCCGGATTCCTCTAAAGAAATGGAAAGACGGAAAACTGTTAAAGAGGTAGAAGAGGTTTCTACCCTAACAGTTCCGGATTAACATTTCTTTAGGGTATTAAAATGAGCAGAGCTACTATTTGGATGCGGTATACTGGATCTAATAAAGATCAGATGGTTGATGATTCATTATCAGCTACGCCTAGAAAAATATTTGTTGGGGACAGTAGACCGTTTCAAGTTCTAGAATCGATGAAACAATGGTTTGTAGATACTAAAGAATTTGCCCAATGTGCTGTGGATGAAAAATGGTTAAGAGAAAGTAACAAAAAACCCCCGCGGAAAAATATAAATGAATATGTTAATTACCCGTCGGATATAAAAAGAAAGATACTTTTTATAACCTACAATGAAGGCGGGTACAGCGGGGCCAGATTGTGGAACATGCAAGTTGTTAATGCTTTATCGGAAGCAAAGTGCCACGTACACGTTTGCACAAATGCATTACCAATATGTGCCCAAGATATTCCCAGTAGCGTATATGTTACATTTGAATATAAGCCGGATATCAATACAGATTATGAAGGATTTGATTGTGTATTCGTAGCCCCGCCGCAAGCATTAAGCATAGGGCTAGAATATTCTCGTAAGTACGGGATTCCATTCTATGCATTGATGTATGAATCCGACAACTGGCATTTAGAGCATATGCCAGAGTATGAAAATTTGATGTCCAAAACAACTAAAGATGTTTATTTAGAAGCTGATGGAATTATTATATGTAGTGAACTTGGAAAAAAGAAATGCTTAGAGTGGGATGATAAATTTGAAGATAGCAGAATTCATGTAGTTAATCCGTCGATAAATCTAGATATAATTAATTCAATTTGGACCGAGGAAAAGAGTGACGAAATTGTATTCTGCGGTAGAGCTATTGAACAAAAAGGATATAAACAATTATTAGAAGCTGCATTAAAAGATGATTTAAAATATGATATTACATTTATCGGACACGATACGACTCGAATAAAAAATATATTTAAGAGTAATGAAAATCATAAGATAAATATATGTGAAGATTTAAATGATGCGGAAAAATTTCAGATATTTAAGAGATGCAGATTAGGTATCGTATTATCGAGACATGAGGGGCATGGAATAGTTCCCGCGGAATTCCTGGCTTGTGGCAAGCCATTTGTAGCATTAGAAAATGATCAGTTAAGAAATGAATATGGTGATGATTTAATATATGCAAAGAGATTTGATAAAATTGATGTATTAGGTGCTATTCATAAAGCATGGGATTATAAAGTACCAAAAGAGGTAATTGAGAAAATAAAAATTAAGTATTCACAATCTACAATAAACAGTGTTGTAAACGGTTTAGTCTCGCGTATGGGCTCTGTTAAGATCAGGAACATCAAGCAGTTAGTAAAAGACTTCCCGCCAAAAAATATAGATGAGAATAAGAAAAACCTTGTGTTCGGCATAATGAGTAGCGATAATGAGAAGGTTCAAACAGTAATAGATGCTTTTTCAAATGAGTACAGAGCATCGGATAAAGATGATGTAAAACTGCTAGTCTACAGTAGCAATACCAATTTCATATATAAGAATAGTAAAATACAAGTAACTAATAGTAGTGATGTAAAAAGTTTAATTTCAGCAGTTGATATTTTATTATGGACATCAAATGATAAAGTATGGGATCCATTAATCATTTGTTCCATACTTTCACAAACAGTTCCTATAGTTCCAGAGGGTTATTTTTCAAGATTTCATTTTCCAGTCTATGCTGTGAATGATAATAAAATAAGAATAGTTCCATTAATGAAAGCTTTCCGCGGAATACGAGAAAATTGGACAGCATACAGTAATTCTATAAAAGAGATACGAAAAGTTCTATTGTCAGAAATAGTATAAAGGATACTAAACCATGAATAATGACCTACCTATTCGTTTGGATGGTAACTACTTAGTATTCAATCCATTATTTATGGTTGATGTAATTATGTTACTAGAAGGATTTGAATACTTAGACCAGGACGAAGAATCGTTTGTCCTAGAGTACATTAATGAGCAAGTGGGTAAAGTCTCCAGCGTAAGCGGAGATGAGCTAACACTTCAAGTAGAGTCTGGGCCGATAGGCGATCAAATTATTTCTCTATTAGAAAGAGCGGTACAAGGACCGCTGGATGAATTAGAGAAACTCATTAATGAGAATAGGAAGTCTATGCGAGAAGCTGAGGAAGCCAAGGCGGCTTAACTGTAAGAAAAGTAAAGAGGTAGATAAATGCTCCAATCAAAATTGCGATTTGAAAATGAGCCTGAAGAAAAATTTAAATTAACTATTTCCAACTCTTTAAGAAATAGTATTAGATTTGATTCCGCGGAAATCTCTGTGGGTAATGTGGGGATTTTTTTAGCAGTAACTATTAATGGATTAAGTAAACTAGAAGAACCTATTTACAACGAACTCAAAAAAATAGTCGAAGAAAATATTGGAGAAATTACAGATTTTGCAGGGGATCAAATAACAATAGGTGTTGAAAACAAACCTCTTGGCGGAAGCATAGCATCCGCTGCTTTAGAAGCTATACAAATAGTTTTACAAGAATTTTCAGCAGAAATAAAAACTGTACAAACAACAGTGGTTTAGGTAAAATTTTATGGCTATAGATAAATCAAAAATAGATGAAGAATTTTATCCACTAGTAGATGATCTAGATTTCTTTGCAAGTCTACTTCAAGCATTAGTAAATGCTTATATAAATGAATGGAATCCAAAACTCGAACAAGATAAAATTCTTGCGCAAGAAACACATGATAGAACCGTGGATCATAATGTCGGAGCATTAAGCGATCAACTATCTAAAGGAATGGAACTAGTAGAGGATTCTATAACCTACATAGAAGATGCTATAACTGAATTAGAATTATTATCCGATGTTGATGAAGTATTAAAAAAATCCGCGGATGAATTATATCGTTCAGTTGGTCCTCATTAGTATATAAAAGTAATACGGAATATGCGAATTCTTTGTACTGGGAATGCTGGGATGATGGGGTCTTGGCTTTGCGACAAATTAATAGAAAAAGGACACTCTGTAATAGGCGTTGATAATTTATCCGGCGGGCTAAAAGAAAACATTAATGACAAAGTAGAACAGTGGTATGATGACCTGCGGGATGAAAAAGCAGTAAACAAGATTTTAGATTATTACTATAATAATGGAAGAATTGATGCTCTTTTTCATCTCGCAGCAGATGCAACTGAAGGAAGATCACAGTTCACCCCTAAATTCTGTGTAGAGAATAATACAGTAGCTTTTGTTAATTTAGCTAAAGCTGCGATTAAAACTAAGGTGCCATATTGGATAGTAGCAAGTAGTATGGCATGTTACGGGGATCAGAAATCACCATTTGACGAGTCACTCCCAAGAAATCCGGTAGACGTTTACGCTTGGTGTAAATCTTCGATAGAGGGAATGACCGAAATATTTTCCGACGTATATGATTTTAGATACACGATTATTCGTCCTCATAATTTAGTGGGAAAACGTCAATTTTTATATGATTCTGCAAGAAATGTATTAGCAATATGGGTAAATTGTTTATTGCGGGATAAAAATTATTTTGTTTATGGCGACGGTTCACATGTTCGAAGCTGGAGTTATCTTGGCGATGTAATTGATGCAATGGTAAATTGTTTAGATAGAGATGTTCATGGTCAAATAATTAATCTAGGGGCAAAGACACCAAATACATTAAATGAATTATCAGTAATGGTGAGAGAAGAATTTGAAAAGGTAACTGGTAAAAAGACACCAGATCCAGTATATTTACAGGATAGACCCAGAGAAGTGGCTGTGGCATATTCAACTGTTCAGAAGTCCATAGATTTACTTGGGTACAAGGAAACAAAAACATTAAGAGAAGCTGTTAGAGAATTTATAGAGTGGGCTTATAAGAAATATCCTTATGGTGTTAAACCAGTTTATTCTGTACCGTTAGAATTAGTAAATGAGAAAACTCCGCGGACTTGGGTAGACCAATTAATTTAAGTGGGGGTTGCTATGAACGAAAATATTGATGTGGATAAAGTAGTAGATTTTGCAGAAAAAGCTTATGACATTGCTAGTATAATGAATCAGTATAATGTTGAGATTCTAAATCTCGGTGTTGACTTCGGGGGAATAATAAAGAGTCTTCAGAAGGAGCATCCAGAAGTAGCTTTTGACAATAGCGTGACTACCGATGCTTATAACAAAATACAAAGAGTTCTAGATTCCTTTAAAGAAAATATTGATGGATTACTCCGAGACCTCGACATTGACGCCACTAGAAATTAGTGAATTGTTTAGTGTGGATCGGTCAATTAGAATTAATAAATGAGAAAACTCCCAAAACTTGGGCCGACCAATTAATTTAGAGGACTTCATGTATAATTTACTTATCGAACGGGTCAATGATCTTAGAAAAGAACTTATTTCTGAAATTACTGATTTTAATAACGGGAGCAATAAAGATATTATGACTGCCGCAGATTTTGGAGGTATCACAGACGAGTATGAAAAAATTGTCAACTATATAGATATGGTTGAACAATCCTTGGTGGAGATTGATAAAATAGAATCTGGATATTAATAAGGAAAATAACTTATGACACAAAATGAATCTAAATATTCAGGTGAAGCAGAACTAGAATTATTATATAGATTTTTTAATGAACATATACGTGCGTTTAATGATGTTGTGTTTTGGACGGAAATAACAGGAGATTCCCATATATTCATAGACGTATTTTTTGGTAAAAGAGAATTGCCGTCTATTGAGCAGAGGATTACTTTACTATATAATTATTTAGACGAACAATCCCCAACTGGGGGTATGTCACAAATAGAACAATATGAAAGATGGCTGGATCAGCAATCTTAGCGTGGTGATAAAATTATTTTAAAAATGGCTTGAGACCAAACAAGATTAATATAAATGTTAGATAAATCAAAAATACATGAAAGCTTTCTGGACTTAGCTACTGATCTAGATAAACTTCAAATAGAGTCTAACAAAATAATAGAATCATATACTTCAGAAATAAATAATTTAATACTTGAAATTGTTAAAAAAGCTGATATATTTCAAACAGGGGATTTTGACATAGACAATCTAACCAAAGAAATCGATCAACTTTTCAGTAATGCCGTGGAATTTATTAATGAAGTTAACGGCAAGATAGATGACACATTTGAAGAACTAGAGTTTATGTCAGAAAAGAGAAGTGTGGCTAGTAGAGGAATGGATTATTATAAAGTATCGGAGTAACTAAAATGGTTGGAGAAAACGTGCTTAAAGAAGTAAAAAGTGGGTTAACAAATCTTGTAGCAGAAGTTCAAAGATTAGAGGGTGACGCCGGCAAGTTAATTGATTTAATTCAGGATAAATATAGAGAACTGCAAAAAGAAGGAAATCGAGAACCAGATGATTTTATAATGATTAGTTTATCAGAATTGGATAAAGAACTAACTAATCCAAATTCAGAAGCGGGGGGAGAGGCTATAGTTACGCATTTAAGAAATATGGCGGAATGGATTGACAGTCTTATAGCGTATACTGATGAGGAATAACTAAAATGGCTAAATTTACACAGGATATGTTCTGGGACCATGCGTTAGAAGTATCCCAGGAAGTTGCTAATGATCTAGATAGTATTATGAGAAAACTAGAAGATCTCCGCAGAGATATAGAAGAATCTGAATCAGAGGGTGTTCCGCAAGGAATGAAGGATGATTTAAATAGAATTATTCAAAAAACTCAAGAAGTATACGATGCGGAACTAGCCGGATTTACTCAAAAGATAGAAAATCACCAGAATGAATTATAACTAAGGAGAATATTTGTGGGAGAGAGGGAGTTTATTAGAGATTATGATCCTCTTGAAGTAGGTAAAATATGCCGGCAAGAGTAATAACAGATGAACAAGTTAAAATAGGGATCTCTAGATACCAAAATGGAGAATCTATTAGTGAAATAAGTAGGTCATTTGGATTGAGGCCGGTTAGCCTCTGGTATCAATTTAGAAAATTAAATATTCCGATTAGAAACAGTTTTGATTCGAGAAGAAAAATAATTTGTAATGACTTTGCTTTTGATAAAGTTACTGAAGAATCAGCATACTGGGCGGGGTTTCTAACCGCTGACGGAAGTATTCACAGACAGAGCGGTTACTCGGGGAGATTAACGTTAAAGCTTTCTGAAAAAGATATAGGACATCTTGAGAAATTTAAGAAATTTTTAAACGTCGTCCATGAAATTAAAAAATGTGACGATAAAGTTCGTAAGAAAGTATATAAGCAAGCTTATATAGCTATAAGTTCTCCATATCTTACGGAAGCGTTGGAATCTTACGGAATTAATGAATATAAAAGTTTCAGTGGGGCTTCAGAAAAAATAATTGGAAATAAACATTTTTGGAGAGGTGTGATAGATGGTGATGGCTGGGTAACGAATGTTGAAAGTTATGGTGCTTGTCGCATAGGACTTTGCGGAAATGTTCTTTTGATGAGTCAGTTTAAAGAATTCTGTGAGAGTTGCGGTATAAGCACAATGCGTATTCGAGATCATTACCCTAAAAAACTTTTTAGTATTTTACTAAACGGGTTTAGTTCTATTATATTAGCTAGATTATTATATAAAAATTCTAATATATATCTGGATAGGAAATATCAGAAAGCCTTGGGTATAGTTAGTAAAGAAGTATTTTTACCGGAAGAAAAAAGATTAAAACTGGAAGAGATTTTGAGAGGGGAATAATAGATGTCCAGTAGAGAATTTATTACAGATTATAATACAGAAGAATGTGCCATAGGTATAATAACTTTTAACGGCAATGCTAGAATATACAGGCTTTTAAAATCTCTTGTAAAGAATACACCTAATTTTGATTCGATGACAAAGGTTGTTGTAGACGATGGTTCAGCGGAAAGAGAATTAAAAATCCTTAGAGAAATCTGTAAAGAATTTAATGTTCCGTTAAGAGAGCATCGTAGAAATTTAGGGATTCCCGCGGGGTGGAATCATTGTTATGAATATGCGAAGGAAAATAAATGTAAATACGGAGTATTGCTAAATGATGATTTAGAGATGACTCCAGACTGGCTAAAGTATTTAATGTTCTTTATTAAGAATAATCAAAAAGTCGGCGGTGTTAGTCTCCAACAAAACGTGGGCGGGCAAGGAATAAGAATACCAGATGGCGCGGATATAAATAAGCCGTTTAGAAGAATTGCTGTTGAGGGTTATTGTTTTTTAACAGAATTAAAGAACTGGGAAATGGTCGGGAAATTTGACGAAGGATATTATAGTTTTTTCGAGGAATGCGATCTATTTTGCAAATTAGCAAAATTAGGTTATTACAGTTATGGAATACCACCATCTGTAATTCATGAATGGGGTGAAACATTTAGACAGAACGAAGATTTGTTATTTCCGAAAATCAGAATGAAGTTATCGAAAGAACTATTTGAACAAAATCACGGCGGTTCCATAGATCAAGTAGAGTATAAAGTTTTTGAAGCATCTGATTCCCTTAGCGAAAATAGATTTGAGAATTTATATTGGTTAAATCCAACAACTAACAAAGCCGATAGTATATCTTGGGGTGAATTAAAGAAATTAACTGTTAGGATGAAATAGAATGGCAATAATTGCTAAAGAAAAAATAGGTGAAATAAATAGTAATCTTGTAGAAATAGCCAGTGCCCTAGAATCAATTAGATCTTTTTTACCAGATATAGATGCGTCGGTTGCAAAGATTGACGAGAGTTTTAATAATCTAAAAAGTATATCGCCAGATTTAGCGGATCCAATCTTTCAGAAAGGATTGGACATGCTAAAAGGATTTTCTACAGCAAGCTTAGAACCAATTACAGTTATGGCCGAATACCTGGATAATCTTACCAATTCTATAGAAGAAGCGCAATAGAAATATGGGGTATATCTCCCTAGGCACCCCAGTTTATGGCGGGCACAGGCTATTAGAAAATCTATTAAAAAATCTTAAAAATCAGTATTGTTCAAATTTTGAAGTGATTGTTATAGATGATGGTTCAAGTTCTTTAGAATCAGCATATATCCGCGGGCATTGTGTAGATTATGGCGCAAAATATATAAAACATGAAACTAATCGCGGAGTAGCGGCGAGTTATAATACAATTGTAGAAAATAGTAAAGAAGGGTATATTTGTTTCTTAGACAACGATTTAGTAGTACCTAATAATTTTATAGATTGTTTATTATATTTCCTGCGGAATAATAAAACCGGAGTTGTAGGATTTAAGAGTGTTAAAGTAACAGAGGATGAGTTATACAGTTTAGGTGATTCAGAAATAGTAGTAGATTACGGCGAAGAAAAAGCTCCGGAAATAGCCACAGAACTAGCCGGATATTGCTATGCTTTTGAACGTAGATTGTGGAAAGATTTGAATGGATTCAATAATAACTTCAAGTATTATATATCGGATTCAGAGTTCTGCATCCGATTGCTGAAGGCTGGGTATCCCAGCTATCGAATGAAATATCCTGTAGTATATCATGTCGAACACGCAACTCTTGATGGGTACAAGGAGTTACGCGCATCGGAAAAATTAAATGATGATTTATTAGTTTTCAGAAACATGTATAATGGAAAAAACCCCCGAGATGTAGAAGTAGACTTGTTAAAAAATTATGAATTACCTACAGTAAAATGGATTACTCCAACAGGACTTAAAGAGTCAACTTGTAGTTCTTGTATTAATTTATAAGATAAAATAACGTGGCAGTATCTTTTAAAATTCCACCAGGAACAACTGATAAAAATATAGAATCAGTCTTAGATAAACTCCAGAATGCTATTCAGAAATTTGGAACAGACGTAGATGCGCAATCAGTTGAAGTAGAGAATAAGAAAGAAGTATTAAATGGATTAGCTACAACACTATACGATTTTGATATTCAACTTCAAGACTTTGTAAACAATTTCTCAGCAAATACTAAAAGTCAAACCGATGATGCGGATGCTGCGAATATCCGAACCAAAGTAGCGGAGTTTCAGAATAAACTAATTAATGGACAATTTTCTATAGAAGAAGCTAATACTTTAATAACAGATCTTGCAGAATTTTTTGGTCAAGCTGTAACTATATATGAAAATGAGTTTCCATCCGCTGAAGAAGCTAAAAAAACAATAGAGGAAGCAAAGGAAGCAGAGGAAAAAGGGGCCGAAGAAGAAAAACCCATTGAAGAAAAACCTGCCGAAGAAAAAACAGAAGAGGAAAAAAAAGAAACAACATCCTCGGCTAGAGACTTATTAAATAGTTTTTTAACCAGCATAGAAGAAATAAAAAAGAATTTGCTCGCGGTAAATAAGTATATTTCTAGATATATGGCGACGGATCCCGGAAAGGATCCTTGGAATTTAAGTGCCAGTCAACAAAAAACAATAGAAATACCTCTTATAGAAAGTTTTAAAACTCTGGGAGAAAGTCTACAAGATTCTTCTGCGAGCATTGAAAAATTAGCAGCCGCAGTTCCGGAGAATGAAATAATAGACGCTATAAGTGTAAATATCTTAACACTGATCAGCGATATTGAAATAATTCTAGCAATGCCGTCAGCCACCCCAGTTGAAATTTTAGAAGAGCCGGAAATAGAAGGTGAAGATTTAGAAAAACTTTTTGGAGAAGTATCCGAGATAATAGAGAAATTCGATTCAACACTTGTTACTGTAAGCGGATTACTATCGCAAGCAGAAGAATGGTTGGAAACATATACCGATTCAATTCCGGAAGAAGGAAAAATTTGGATCGTAGATGCTGAGCTGGAAAATAAAATTCTGCAATCCGCGGGAGAAATTTCTACTGATCTCGATATCCTTGCGGAAACATCAAAGTATCTTTATAATTTTACAGACAACAGCGAGGAATTAAAAGCCCTTAGCGAATCTGCAAAAATTGCACAGTTAATAAAAGATGCTATAGCCAAGGGAGTTGCATCAGAAGCTGGCAAGAAAGAACTTGTAAGTTCTCTCGAAACAATTTATGAAAATCTAAAAACTCCTATGGAAAGTATTCCAAGAATTGAATTATATAAAGAGATAGGGGCCAATGTAAAAAAAGGTCCGGAAAAAGAAAGCGGAATAACATATGATCAGAGACTTGAATTTATTGTAGGACTTAGTGATGTTGTAAAGGATACAGAAACTGCTGTCGCAACGGTTAGGGAGAATACTGAACAGCTTACAATACATTTAGGCGACGCAAAATCCGATTCCACATCTCCAGTTCCCGTTAGAGTAAGAAAACCAGAAGAAACAAAAAATACTGCCGCGGATATTTTAGAAAAAGCAGAAAAACTTCCTTTAATAAGAAAAGCAATTACTGCTGGGGTAGAGAATTTCGCAAAGATGCGAAAAGATATGCAAAAAGTAGTTACAGATATATCTAAAAAACCGATAGATTTTAAAAAACTCGGGGATGAGTTAGTTGATATAACAACAGATTATAGTGGATTAATAAGTGATGGTATAACACAGTATGGAAATATTATTGAAGGAAATTATCAATACAAAGATATCGCCGGAATAATGGATCGATTTAGAGAAGCATTAGCTGATATAATATCAGACTTCCCAGAATTTGTAAGTGGTAAACTTATGGGTAAAGAACTTAAAGGATTAGGTAAAGATTTACTTAAAGGATTTGGCGGCATATTAGGTAATTTATTTGGTAAGTCCAAAGTACCAACGAACTTAGGGCAAGCGACCGCTTCCGGCTACTATTGATAAATCCTTTGGCAGTAAGGACTTACGACGAGTCTTGTAGGGTGGGGTGGAGAGGGAAAATGATACAAGTTACTAGAATTCCTGGAGTTATTTGAAATATATTGAATAAAGAATAAATATAGTTATATGAATAATACAGAGTATAAAAGAATAAGAGTTAGAAGATCATCGAATACAGCACTAAAAGGAATGATCTTTTTTGCATTACTTTTTGCAATATTAGTATTATGGAAAATAGCAAGTTTAGAGAGTAGAATATTAGGTATTGAAAATAGTCGCGGGGTAGAGTACAATACTGAAAGTCTAGAAAAACCTATAGAAATTTATAGGATTAAATAATATGGCTATAGATTATGAGAATCTACACAGTCAGTTAAAGAACTTCAAAACAATATATGAAGGATTAGGATCTATTATTGATGAATTTCGGGATTTTGCAGATCCGCTAGAAAATACTCCTGAAAAATTAAAAGAAGACGAAATGACAGAAAAAGATGTAATAGCGGGATTAGTATTTGATTGGGATGTTCTTCGAAAGAATTTAGACGATTTAAATACAACATTTGAAAAGATAACTAATAGTTTAGAGCTAGGAGAATAATTATTATGAATAATAATGGTGTATCAGATGCTGTGTCTATATTAGACAGTATAAAAGAAATATACATTCCAAAATTACTTGACGCAATTGTGACGTTGAGAGAACAAATAGTTAGAGAAAATATATTACAAGCAAAAGATGCGAGAACCGTTAGTAGAATAAATCAGGATCTTCTTACAGAGTTGGGAGTAAGTCTAGATGACTTATATGAAGTCTATATGAACAATGCTGAGTAGGAGAGGGAAGTTGGGATTATCGAAAGTGCTAGAACAATCAATGGAATCTGAAATAATAACACAGTTCATTGGTGGAGAAAAATCCTATAAGATAGCTAAAACTTATGATGTTGATGTTTCAGTAATTGATAGAATACTTTTTAAGTGTGGATTAAAAAATCGATTACCTGAAAACTGGACCTCTAAGGTTGTTGGGGAGGTTGAAAGCTCCGAGATAGATACTATATACCAAGATACAATTAACGGATTACAAATGAGAGAGTTGCTATCTAAATATAACAAAAATTATAAAACGATTCTAGCTATATTAAAAAAGAAAAACTTAACATACTCGAAGAGAAATGAAAAGTTTTCTAATTTGTCTTTAAACAGAGATAAAGAACTTAGTCTAATTAAAGACTATGAAAATAATTGTACATTGGCAGAATTGGCTAATAAGTATAGTATAGGACGTAGAAAAATTATAGATATACTTAAACATAATAATATTATGATTCGTGCTGGCTGTCCGATTATAAAGAAAGTTGATGAAACTGTTTTTGATGACCCACTTACTGAGGACGCAAAATATTGGATCGGATTCTTGATGGGTGACGGAAACGTCTCTAGCACTAACTCTAAAAGAAATGCAAGAATAAGTTTATTTTTACAATCGGGAGACATAGATCATATTAAAAAATTTATAAAATTTTTGAAATCTGATTTAACTATACTAGACCATACTAAAAAAATTGGTACAAAATGTTATTATTCTTCTGGTGTTGTATTTACTAGTAAAAAAATAGCGTCACAATTAGAAAAATTTGGAGTTGTGCCAAAAAAAAGTTTAACTGCTGAAGTTATACATTTAGAAAAGGATAAGGATTTTTGGCGCGGCATAGTAGATGCTGATGGATCTGTATTTTACAGAAATAAGAAATATCCGGAGATTTCGCTATGTGGTAGTAAATCAATAATTGAGCAATTCTATAAGTTTACAAAAAATATTGCTGATTTTAAATCAAGTCCTGTAAAAAATAATTCAATATTTGCATTAAAAATACATGGAAAACATGCTATTAAAGTTATTAAAAAATTATATGAAAATTGTTCCACAGCCCTAGACAGAAAGTATAAAACCGCAAAAACCATAATAGAGAAATATGAAAAACTAAATTTTATGGATTTGGTAGTATCTAGTCAGGAAAATTAAATGTCTTACACCAGCATAGGCATCGCTAGCTATAAGGGTGCAAAAAGAGTAAACTGGTGCATAGAGAGTATTAAAAAGTTTTCTACTAACGATGGGGAAAACTACAAGATAGTTGTTTACGATGACGGAACTCCCGATTCGGGGCAGTCTTTTAAACAAGTCTGTGATAAACACAATGTTCCGCTTATAAGAAGCGAGGAAAATCGTGGCATCAGTTATGGCTGGAATAAAGTGTCACACTACTATGACGATGCTGAAATCTTAGTAGTATTAAATGATGACATCATAGTACAGCCTGATTGGTTAAAATGTATGAATTTTTTCCTTCGTAATAATCCAGAATATGCAGCCTCCGGCTGGCCCCTCAGTTGGTGTAATTATGAAGAGATGGAGAAATTAGTTAACAATGAGAAAATTACCCCGAGAGATCCAATCACAAAACAACTTCGGCCCGAATGGGAGGGGAGAAATGACGGTAAGAACAGGTGCGGCAGGGTCATGTGCATGATTGGAAGTTGCTTTGCCTACCTCAGAGAAAACTTTCTTAAAGTGGGAAATTTCGATGAGGGATTTAAAAGTTTTCACGAAGAATCGGACTGGGGCACGAGAGCCGCGCAAATGGGAATGCCAAGCTCTGGACTGAGTTATCCCTCAGTGTGGCACGTCTGGTCGGCCACATTTTCATCATGTCCGGAATTAAATGCTGGACAAAGAATTGTTGAAAGTAGAAAAAGATATGCTGAAAAGTGGAATGTGCCAAACGAATATTTGGATCCAACACGGTCAGTTTTCGATTTCACGAACCCTTTGTATATGGGTAAGATTCCAAGAAAATTTGTAAAGTGGCTAGATTCAAATAAAATGATTCATCAAGAATATGATGAAGGTATTGCGGAGTAAATAAAATGCGTTATACAAGTGCTGACGTAAAGAGCGGCGCAGAAGCCATAAAGGTATCTTTAGGTAAAGTGGTTGAAGCTAAACAAAAGCTACAGGATTATCAAAATACTATACTTGAATTTTACAATGATTTAGAATACGTAGAAGGAATGGTGGATGAAGACAACAGGGATGAGTATAATCAATTGTTCGAAAGAGTGTCTGAAATTGTAAGTATGGAAGAGTCTGTCTATTTTGATAACGGATCAGAACAAGAAGCTAAAGACCTTATAGAGATACTTAATACTATAGCTGAATCCGGTGGTGTTAAAGATGAGGAAGAAGAGGAGTAAATAAAATGGTTAAAGAAGATAAGGAAGAACTACAACAATTTGCAAATTATCTAAAAAAAACGAGCAAGCATATTGAACAGTTTACCGAAGTTCTAGTCCAGCTAGGTAATAATGAAGAAAGATATATAGAACTTGCTGGTAAACTAAATGATAGTGTGCTTAGTGATTCAGTTAAATATTTCTATAGTGCTTTAGAAATGATGTATATGCCGCCGTCGGATCTTATAAATGATTTAGCAGATAGTATAACATTTTCACTTGTACAAGAATATACCGGGGAATAAGCAGAGTATATAGTTGATGAAAGAAGGACTGCAAATATTTGCACAGACATATGAAATAGTAGGATATATTATAGACGATAATATAAAAGATTCTTCTAAAGTATATTCTTCCGCGGCTTTAAAAATAAACCGAAAAAATAACCGGGGAAAAGCAGCTATTGGAATATCATATAATCTTAAGAGAAGTAATGAATGTGCTGCATTATTATGGAATACAAAGTATCCTGATGATAATGAATTTCAGATAATTAATTTTTACCCCGGGGAATTAAACGAAATATTAAAAATACTGGGAGAAAAGATGTGAAAGAAGTATCAGATAAGCTAAGAGATTTTGCAACATTTGTAGAGAATAAAAAAACTACTCTACCAAACTACAGAGATCCTCTTGCAGAATTTGTATCATTTTTAGATAAATTAGTGGATAAAATGAATGATGTTGAAAATTTAGCAGATAAGGTTGACTTCGCGGAAGAAGGCGCTACAATAGCCATAATGGATAGAATCAGCACAATGGTAATGGGGATAGAAGACTCCTACCACAACATAAAACCACTGGAAGAAAATCTTAACGAACTGTATCATTCATTACTAAATGCAGCTATTGATATTGAGCAAAAAGATTTAACTGTGGAAGAAGTAGAATAAAGGAAGTAATTTATGTTTGAGTATTACACAGTACCGTTTGCTGCAAATATACTTGGGGTTCCGGAAGAAGAACTAATGAAACTTCTGGAAGAGGGGGATGTGCGCGGATTTCGGTTAAGAATAGATGATCAAGATGAAATGATGGTCCTGAAAGTAGAAGACATAGAGTATCTAAAAAATAATAAGCAGTAGCTAAATAAAGGAATACTAATTTGGGCACACTAAGATTCGATTCAAAGGTTCCTGGTAGAAGCTACAAAGCATTAAAACTTGTCGGCGGAACAATGGTAGCTGCCGGCGTGCACCAGTCCGAAGTAGTTGATGTAAGAGATTATGCTATACTTAGGGGTATTGTTAAAAGTGATCAAAATGGAGCAACTAACGGATTTATTCTTCAAGAAGGTGTAATAGATAGCACTGATACTTTTAAAGCATTAAAGTCCACAACAGCAACAGTAACAGCTAATACCGCATCAAGTGTAGAAGTAGCTTTGCTTGGAGAATATTTAAGAGTAGATTTTACTAATGGTGGAACAGCAGCAAGTGATGTAAATATGTGGCTATTATTAATTCCTAGAGATTTAGCTGGCGTATAGATATGATTAAATTTGATTATTACACGAGCGACGGGAGGGCGTAGGGTGGCCCGATACTACCTCGTGCAGTACGCCCGCCGCGCCGACGTGTGCTGGGTTTCCCCGCCCGAATGCGATAGCGCATGGGATGAGGGGTGCTTCTTCCAGGACCGCTTCGATGCGGACTCCGGCGTCGGCTTCGTGACGTGCATGTCGGATGCTGGGCTTCCCGATCCCGCGAAGGAGGTCACGCTGGAGGAAGGTCTCGCGTGGCTCGCGGGCATCAAGCGAGCGCCGAAGAGTGGGCCGACGCCCGAGAATCGTAGCGCGCCCGTGGTACTTCTGACGCTGGAGGAAGAGCAGGCGGCGATCAGGCGAGTAGCGACTGGTTGGACGCACAAGCACATGCTCGACTTCGCCCGACGTGGGAGGGCGCTCTAGTGCCTGTTGTGAACCTCACAGGATC
>Ga0209619_10000470_pt1 | contig 28240 bp, 25 predicted proteins | sample Rifsed16ft3_FD_184011 | JGI IMG/M metagenome (GOLD analysis project Ga0209619, IMG submission 184011) | Soil microbial communities from Rifle, Colorado, USA - sediment 16ft 3 (version 2) | ecosystem: Environmental > Terrestrial > Deep subsurface > Rock core/Sediment | place: Rifle, Colorado... | reverse complement strand
CGGCCGGATCCGTGTCGCCGACGTCGAGCACGGCGCTCGCGGGACCTTCCCCGGTCTCGGCCGGGCTGGCGCCCGCGAACTCCGGGAACGATTCGGGCAGGGCGTCCCAGATGCGTCCCCAGTCGGTCTCCGACTGGCCCGGCGGGGACGGCTCGGGGCTCGTGTCGGCGTCGGTCGGGACGGCCGTCGGGCCGTCGGACGGCGTGGCGCTGGGTGGGGCGTCCGTCGCGGACGGGGTCGGGGTCGTGACGTTCTGCCCGCAGCCGGCGAGCAGGACGAGACAGGCGAGCGCAATGGGAAAACGCATCGCCTGAGTTTAGCCGAACCCGCAAGGGGCGTCACCCCGGTATAATTGCTTTGTCGAGTGCTCTGGAGTCGCCATGGGTTTTCTCGCGGGAAAGCGTATTCTCATCACCGGCTTGCTCAGCAGCCGCTCGATCGCCTATGGCGTCGCCAGGGCCTGTCATCGCGAAGGCGCCGAGCTCGCGTTTACCTATCAGAACGAGCGCTTCAAGGAACGCGTCACCGCGATGGCCCGCGATTTCGGCAGCCGCCTGGTGTTTGCCTGCGACGTCGCGAGCGACGAGGAGATTGCGAATCTGTTCGCCGAACTCGGCAAAAGCTGGGACGGCCTGGACGGTCTGGTCCACTCCATCGCCTATGCCCCGCGTGAAGCGATAGACGGGGACTTCCTCGAAGGCATCTCGCGCGAGGCGTTCCGCATCGCGCACGACGTGTCGAGCTACAGCTTCGCCGCGCTGGCCAAGGCGGCGCTGCCGATGATGCAGGGCCGGCGCGCCGCGCTGTTGACGCTTACCTATCTGGGCGCGGTGCGCACCATGCCGAACTACAACGTAATGGGTCTGGCCAAGGCGAGCCTGGAAGCCGCGGTGCGCTACATGGCGGCGAGCCTGGGCCCGAAAGGGATACGCGTCAATGCAGTTTCCGCGGGGCCGATCAAGACGCTGGCGGCCGCCGGCATCGCCAGCTTCGGCAAACTCCTCGCCTACCTGCGAGACCGCAATCTGTACGACGAGACGACGGTCGTTTTCACATCTGACCATGGAGAAGAGTTCTGGGAGCACGGTGAGCGCGGGCACGGTAGAGCGCTCTACGAGGAGTCGATCCGGATCCCGCTCGTCATCCGGTCCGCGTCCATGCCGAAGGGGGAGCGGATCGATCGCGCCGTGCAGTCCGTGGATCTCGTGCCGACCCTCTTGGCCGTGGCGGGTCTTCCCATCCCACCGCACCTGGATGGTCGGCCCCTTTTGAACGCGGCTTCCTCGGAGGTGACTCCCGTTTTCGCGTGGCTCTCTCTCGATAACAAGAATCTCGCCGCCATCCGAGACTATCCCTGGAAGCTCATTTGGGACCGCGACACGGAAGAGAAGCTGCTCTTCAACCTGGCCGAAGACCCAGCGGAGCAAACCTCGGTGACCAGCCGGCACCAGGACGTGGCCGACGAGTTGACGCTCCGCCTCTCCCAACACGCGGCGGAGAACCTTGCCCGCCGAGAGTTTCTCACGGAGACCGAAAGCCCGGAAACGGTGTCCGAAGAGGCGATGCCGGAAAACGTCCGCGAGACTCTCAAGGCCCTCGGCTACGTTCAGTGATTGCGAAGGATTTCTTCCCTCGCCTCACCCTCAAAGTAGTGACTAGAATGCCGCAATGAGCCAACACACCAATCGCCTTCTCGACGAGACCAGCCCTTACCTTCTCCAGCACGCTCATAACCCCGTCGGCTGGTTTCCTTGGGGACCCGAGGCCTTGGAGAAGGCCAAGGCGGAAGACAAGCCCATTCTCCTCTCTATCGGTTACTCCGCTTGCCACTGGTGTCACGTCATGGAAAGAGAATCCTTCGAGAGCGAGGAGATCGCCGCGTTGATGAACCAGCACTTCGTCCCCATCAAAGTGGACCGCGAGGAGCGGCCCGACGTCGACGACATCTACATGAGTGCCGTTCAGATCCTAACCGGATCGGGCGGCTGGCCGCTCACCGTCTTCCTCACCCCGGACCTCAGGCCCTTTTACGGCGGAACTTACTTTCCCCCCGAGGATCGTTGGGGCCGTCCCGGATTCAAGACCGTTCTCACCGAGGTCGCCCGCCTTTACCGAGAGCACCGCGGTCAGGTGGAGACGACCGCCGAAGAGCTCACCGAACATCTGCAGAAGATGGCGCACATCAGCGCCACTCCGGAGCTCCTTTCCACCGATCTCTTGCGCGCCGCGGTTCGCGAGCTGGCCGGGCGCTTCGATCCTCGAGACGGAGGGTTCACGCCCGCTCCCAAGTTTCCACCCTCCGGATCGATCTCCTTGCTGCTTCGCTTCCATCACACCCACGGCGATGACGAGTCTCTGCAAATGGCCAAGCTCACGCTGGACAAGATGGCGGCGGGAGGGATGTATGACCACCTGGGAGGCGGCTTTCACCGCTACTCCACCGACACGCGCTGGCTCGTTCCTCATTTCGAGAAAATGCTCTACGACAACGCTCTCCTGGCGCGCGCCTACCTGGAAGCCTACCAGATGACAGGCGCCTCCCCTTACGCTCGGGTGGCACGGGAAACACTCCAGTACGTCCTGCGGGAAATGCAAGGACCGGAAGGAGGCTATTACTCCAGCCAGGACGCGGACAGTGAAGGAGTGGAAGGCAAGTTTTTCGGCTGGACCCGGCGCGAGGTCTCCCAGCTCCTGGGAGACCGTGCCGAAGCCTTCTGCAAGTTCTATGACGTCACCGAGTCCGGTAACTGGGAAGGAAGCAACATCTTGAACCGTCTCCAATCCCACTCACCGGATCTCGACGCCGACTCGGACCTGCTCGCTGAGGGCCGCCGCATCCTCTTCGAATCACGAGAGAAACGGGTGAAGCCCGGCCGCGATGACAAGGTCCTCACGAGCTGGAACGGTTTGATGATCATCGCCATGGCTCGCGGATATCGGATCCTGGGGGAGGAGGAGTTTCTTTCTTCGGCGCAACGCGCCGCACGTTTCGCGAAAGACACCTTGTTCCGGGAGGGTCGCCTGCTGGCCACCTACCGTGCCGGGCGGGCGAAGCTTCCCGCTTACCTCGACGACTACGCCTTCCTGATGGGCGGACTCATCGAGCTCTATGAGTCCGACTTCGACATCGGCTGGCTCGACGAAGCCAGCCGGCTCGCCAAAGACATGGAGCGGCTCTTCTGGGACACCGACCGCGGAGGATTCTTCTTCACCGGGAGCGATCATGAGTCACTCATCCTGCGCTCGAAGTCCGGGTTCGACGGCGCCATCCCCGCCGGGAATGCAGTTGCCGCTTATTACCTTCTCAAGCTAGCGACCTACACCGGCGTTTCCGACTACCAGAACCTCGGGCAGAAGACTCTTCACGCCTTTCATTCTCAGATGAGACGCTCCCCCTCCGGCTTCGCTCAAATGCTGTGCGCGGTCGACTACTACCTGGCTGCGAAACGCGAGGTCGCGGTGGTGGGCTCGGAGAGCGCCCCCGCCACTCGAGAAGCGCTCCGTCGCATCTGGCGGCTCTTCACGCCTCATGAAGCCGTCGCGCTCCTCGATCCTGCCTGGCCGCATCGAGAAGAGGTGGAGCAGAAGGTTCCCTTGCTTCAGGGAAAGACGCTCGCCGACGGTCGGCCTCGTTTCTATGTCTGCGAAAACTACACCTGCCGGGCACCAACCGAGAGCCTCGACGTCGCGATCGAGGCGCTCCGGCCGCGGCGTTGAGCCGTCTCCGCCGGAACGTGTTACCATAGGGCCATGAAGGCTCTCGTCGGTATCCTGGCGGTCGTTATGCTGGGCGCTCCGACTCCGCCGAGTCAAAAGGACCCCGAGCTCAAGCTCACCGGGTCCCGCTTCGTCTTCCTACCCTGGGCGGATCCCAGGGGGCCGCGGCCCTCGGTCACGGTTCGTATTACTGCCGAGCTGGTGGGCGAGCTGGAGGATCCGGAAGAGTATTACTGCCTGGACGAAGAGTGGGAGTGGGATGATGAGTCGAACCCGTCACTTCACGAAGTGGACTGCGATCCCTATGAGCCGGGGATGGAGCTGACCCGACGCTTTAGCGGCTCCCGCGCATACCGCTATCCCGGCACCTATAACATCACCCTGCGGCTGAAGAACGGGAGAAAAACGATTGTCTACGGCCAGACCCAAGTCAGCATCAGCGAGCGATAGCCCTCCCGCCGCCCGCCCAGCAGCAGAATCCGTTGAACGTCTCTTGAGCTGAACACGGGACGGCACCGGCCGAGGAACTGTCCTTGCGGGAAGTCCAACCCGATGCGATCCGTGAATACGGTGCCATCCGTTTCCGCTCCGACTATCACTATTCCCTCTTCGAATACTACCGCAGCGCGAAGATCCTGACGCAACTGGAACGCGCCGGCATTCGCGCCTCTGGCCCGGTGCTCGACGCCGGATGCGGCGGGGGAGGAATCGCGGTCTCCTTCGCGGAGGAGTCGAGGTTCGCCGTCGGTCTGGATCTCGTCAACCGCTTCAGCGACGCGGGCGTGCGCCTTGCCAAGGAACGGGGGATCGAAAACGTTTCCTTCGTTCAAGGCGACGGGATCTCGCTCCCGTTCGAAGACGGCACCTTCGACGTGGTGCTCTCTCACTCGGTGATCGAGCACGTGGACTCCCCGGAAGACTACCTGTGTGAATGCTTCCGCGTTCTGCGTCAGGGAGGTGTCCTCTTTCTCTCTACTCCTCCTTACTACTCATCGGCCGGCTCCCATCTGGCCCGTCTCAAGCTCCCCATACCCTATCAGCTCCTTCTGCCTCGGAGCTGGGCTTTCCGGTTGAACTTCTACCTCGCCCGCCGACATCCTTCCTGGCTGGAACAACAGGGAGAGTCCAACTCCTGCCGGATGATCGCGGCTCGCGGCGGGATCAAGAAGGACGACCTGGTGCAGCGGGTCACGGTCGCGGCTGTTCATGGTTGGCTGGAAGGCTCGGGGTTTCAACTCCTGCGGGAGAAGAGGCACGTGAGTGGCTTCTTCGCTCGGCACGTGCCGGGTTTCCTCCGGCACTTCTTGGAGAAGAACCGCTTCACCCAGAGTGTCGTCTACAGCAACCTCGAGTATCTTCTCTTGAAGCCCTCGCCTTCCGAGCAACAAGTGTCGCCCCCCAACGCGGAGAAGGATCACTGGGTACGCGTCTAGCGGATAACATCGTCACCGGCGGCGAGCGGCGCACCGCCCAACGTGCCCGTCCCTTCCTCAAATGGGCAGGCGGTAAGGGACAATTGGTTGCCGAGATCGCCAGGCGCTTGCCTCCTCCCGACACGCTGGTGCGCTACGTGGAGCCCTTCGTGGGAGGAGGAGCGTTTTTTTTCTGGATGCGCGAGAACCACCCCGATCTCCGGTGCCGTATCGCCGATCGAAACGTCCCGCTGGTTGACACCTACCTGGCGGTCCGCGACGCGGTGGAGGAGCTCATCACAGCGTTACGGCCCCACGCGGAGAAGCACTCTTCCAACCACTACTACGCGGTGCGACGGCTGCAGCCGACCGACCCTGTGGAGCGCGCCGCCCGTTTCATCTATTTGAACCGCACCTGCTACAACGGGCTGTGGCGCGTGAATCGGGGTGGCAATTTCAACGTCCCCCTGGGACGATACCAGAACCCGAGAATCATCGACGAAGAGAACCTGCGCCGAGCCTCGCGGGCCCTTCAGGGAGTCGAAGTCCTCTGCTTGGATTTCGAAGAGGCGGTTCGCGATCTCGGTTCCGGCGATTTGGTTTATTTCGATCCTCCCTACCAGCCTCTTTCCCAAACCAGCTGTTTCACCGCCTACACGTCCAGCGGATTTGACGGGGAGGACCAAGAGCGACTGGCGCGGGTATTCCAGCGGTTGAGAAACCAGGGGGCTTTCGTGATCTTATCCAACAGTGATGCGGAGCCGGTGCGCCGCTTGTATCAAGACCTACTTCCGCAGCCGGTTCTGACCCGGGTTCGGGTACCCCGCGCCATCAACTCGAAAGGAAGAGGCCGCGGGGCCATCAACGAGCTCTTGATCTGCAGCGCTCGGTAGCGGGAGGTCAAGAGGATGCGTTTCGTCTGGATGGCACTGGGGTTGGCTCTCGGAACGGCGGCGCAGCAGGAGCCGGAGTACGTTTCCCCGCTGGGGAAGACCTACTACGGCCGGGTGGCCAGACAGGAGATCCTCGACGAGATCGAAGCGAAGCTCGCCCATCCCAATGACCTGGGGCTTCTCCTCGAAGCGGGGCACGACTACGCCACCCTGAGGCACTATCGGCGCGCCATCGAGATCTACTCGCGCGGCATCGAAAAGAGGCACGATTGGGCGCCACTCTACCGGTATCGCGGCCACCGCTACCTCTCCCTCCGCGACTTCCCGAGCGCTCAGAGAGATCTCGAGGAAGCGGCTCGCCTCGACCCGAAGAGTTTCGAGATCCGCTTCCACCTGGGTCTGGCGCATTACCTGGCCGGGGACTTCGCCGGAGCGAGGAACGTCTTTAGCCAGTGCCTCGACATCACCGCGTCGGACGACGATCGGGTGGCCGCTTCTTACTGGCTCTACTTGACCCTGCGCCGGCTGGAACGTGAGGAAGACGCCGGAAAGCTATTGGACTCTATCGGCACCGGTATGAGGGTCGAGAACAACGTTCCTTATCTCAACCTTCTGCTCCTCTATAAAGGCGTGAAGCGCGAGGAAGAGCTCCTGGATCCCGACGCGGCAACGGAGGTGGAGCTAGCCACCTACGGCTACGGCGTGGCTTGTTGGTATCTCTTCCAGGGTGAGGAGGACCGGGCTCGCCAGCTCTTTTGGAAAATCGTCGCCGGACCTCACTGGCCGGCGTTCGGATTCATTGCCGCCGAGTCCGAGCTCCTTCGCGCCGGCGAGTGAGCAGTCGGCCTCAGATCTTCTTTTCTTTCCACTTGCCCCGGCGAAAGATGGCGAGCCTAATTCAGGGTGAGCTCAGGCTAGACGGTGGTAACTCAACCGCTTTCTTTTCGGGCCCGGCGAGCCGTCTCCAGCCGCGCCTGGGCACGCTCCGCCGCCCGGCGAGCCCGGTCCACTTCATAGGCCACGCCAAACTCCGCCAGGCGTTGTTGCGATCTCTTGCGGGCGGACTCGGCTCTTTGCAGATCGATGTCCTCGGCGCGCTCCGCGGTGTTGACCAACAGCGTGACCTTATAGGGCAGGACCTCGGCGAAGCCCCAGGTGACCGCTACGAAACGCTCCTCGGCACCGAGCCGGTAGCGCACCGTTCCGCTCTTGAGCTCGCACAGAAAAGGCGTGTGTCCGGGGAGGACCCCGAAGTAGCCCTCAGCCCCGGGCGCCTCGACCTCATCGACCGCCTCGCGGACGCAGACTCCCTCGGGAGTGACTATTTCCAGTGCGATTTTGTTGGGCATTACTTAGTGCTCGCGGGGCCCCACCCCCGCTCGCTCCTCGCGGCCGCTTCATGACCGCTTACGCCGCCGAGGCCATTTCCTTCGCCCGCTGCAGGACCTCCTCGATGCCTCCGGCCATGTAGAAGGCCTGCTCGGGGATGTCGTCCATCTCACCCTTCACGATGCGCTGGAATCCTTCCACCGAGTCCTTGAGGGCAACGTACTTCCCTTCCCGGCCGGTGAACTGCTCGGCGACGAAGAACGGCTGAGAGAAGAAGCGCTGTATCTTGCGGGCCCGAGCCACCGTGACCTTGTCTTCCTCACTGAGCTCGTCGATCCCGAGAATGGCGATGATGTCCTGAAGGTCCTTGTAACGCTGCAGGATCTCTTTAACCGATCGCGCCACCCGGTAGTGCTCCTCTCCGATGATCCGCGGATCCAGAATCCGGGAGGTGGAAGCCAGGGGATCGACCGCCGGGTAAATGCCGAGCTCCGCGATCTGACGGGAGAGGTTGGTGGTGGCGTCCAAGTGAGAGAACGTGGTGGCCACCCCGGGATCGGTGTAGTCGTCGGCTGGAACGTAAATGGCCTGAATGGAAGTCACCGAGCCCTTGGTGGTTGAAGTGATCCTCTCCTCCAGCTCTCCCATCTCGGAAGCGAGCGTGGGCTGGTAGCCGACCGCCGAGGGCATGCGTCCAAGGAGGGCCGATACCTCCATCCCGGCCAGTGTGTACCGGTAGATGTTGTCGATGAAAAACAGGACATCTTGTCCCTCTAGGTCGCGGAAGTACTCGGCCACGGTGAGGCCGGTGAGGCCGACCCGCAGTCGAACCCCGGGAGGCTCGTTCATCTGGCCGTAGATGAGCGCCGTCTTCTCGATGACCCCCGACTCTTTCATCTCCAGCCACAGATCGTTTCCCTCACGGGTTCTCTCGCCCACGCCGGCGAACACCGAGTAGCCTCCGTGCTTGGTCGCGATGTTATGGATGAGCTCCATGATGATGACGGTCTTGCCCACCCCGGCTCCTCCGAAGAGGCCGACTTTGCCTCCCCGAAGATAGGGCTCGAGCAAATCAATAACCTTAATCCCCGTCTCGAACATCTCGAGCTCAGTGCTCTGGTCGACATAGGCTGGCGCTGGACGGTGGATGGGATACCGCTCTTTGGTCTCGATGGGCCCGAGCTTGTCTACCGGTTCGCCGAGGACGTTCATCACGCGGCCCAGGCACTCCTTTCCCACCGGCACGGCGATGGGCTGGCCGGTATCTAGCACCTTCATCCCCCGCACCACGCCATCGGTGGGCTTCATGGCTAACGTGCGGACGCGGTTCTCCCCCAGGTGCTGCTCCACCTCCACGACGATGTCCACCGGCACCGAGGCGAGCTTTTCCTCGTCTACGATGCGGAGGGCATTGTAGATGGCGGGCAATTGACCGCTCTGAAACTCGACGTCCACGACGTTCCCGATAACTTGCACCACGCGACCGACGTTCGCGTGCTTCCAGATGGTCATCCTCTTCAGCTCCTGTCTAGACTCATCTCAGGGTTTCCGCGCCGCTCACCACCTCGAGGATCTCCTTGGTGATGGCTGCCTGGCGGACGCGATTCATGGTCAGCGTCAAGTGATCGATCAACTCCGTCGCGTTCTTGGTGGCGCTGTCCATGGCGGTCATCCTCGCCGCGTGCTCTGCCGCCGCCGACTCCAGCAAGGCGCGCCAGACCTGATACTCCACGTGCTTGGGCAGCAGCTCTTGAAGGATCTGCTTGGCGCTGGGCTCATAGATATAGTCGAATTCCTCCTCTGGCCGCTCGAAGCGCAGTTTTTCAAGAGGAAGGAGACGCTCCACCACCACGTTCTGCTGTAGCACGTTCTTGAACTCGTTGTAGATGAGGTAGACGGCATCCAATGATCCTTCCATGTAGCGCCCCATGATCGGCTTGGCCACTTCCGTAGCATGCTGGTAATCAAGGTCTCGAAAGATATCCACGTGCTCGTATCTTATCGTATAGCGGCGGCGCCGGAAGTACTCCCGCGCCTTCCGGCCCACCACCTGGAGCCCCAGCTCCTCGGCGCGCGCTATTTCCAGAAAAGAGCTCGCCTGCTTGAGGATGCTGGCGTTGAAAGCCCCGCAGAGTCCCTTATCGGCCGTCACCACCACCACCTCCACCCGCCGGGGCTCGCGAACCGTCAACAGCGGATGCGCACCCGGATCGGCGCGGGTGGCCAAGCTGTTCAACACCTCCAGCATCTTCACCGCATACGGCCGACCCGAAAGTATCCGGTCCTGGGCGCGCCGGAGCTTGGCCGCCGCCACCATCTTCATGGCCTTGGTGATCTGCTGCGTATTCCGAATGCTCCGCACGCGGCGGCGAAGGTCTAACAGGCTGGGCATCGCTTGTCTCTACTCACTGGGCTCACGGTGTCTCTTTGAGGCGGGTACTGGTCTCTAGGCGGCTGTGTCTCGTCTCGCCTTGAAGTCTTCCTTGAAGCTGGTAATAGCCTGGGAGAGCTCTTCGGTCAGCTCATCGTCGAGATTCTTTTTTTCGCGAATGGCCGCCAGCGTTCCTGGGTGTCGACTATCCAGAAACTTGTAGAGCTCCACCTCGAACTCCCCACAGGCGGACACTTCCAAATCGTCGAGGAAGCCCTTGTTGGCGGCAAAAATGATGGCAATCTGTTTTTCGACCGCCACAGGCTGGTACTGATCCTGTTTCAGAATCTCCACCAGGCGTTCACCCTTTGCCAGCTGCGCCTGAGTGGCCTTGTCCAGATCGGAGCCGAATTGGGCGAAGGCGGCCATTTCCCGGTACTGGGCCAGATCGAGCCGCATGGTCCCCGCCACCTGTCGCATGGCGCGGATCTGAGCGGAGCCTCCCACCCGGCTGACCGAGTTGCCCACGTTGATCGCGGGACGAACCCCGGAGTGAAAGAGGTCGGCCTCCAGGTAGATTTGCCCATCGGTGATAGAGATGACGTTGGTGGGCACGTAGGCCGAGATGTCTCCCGCCTGGGTCTCGATGAACGGGAAGGCGGTCAGCGAACCTCCGCCGAGCTCGTCGTTCAGTTTCACCGCCCGCTCCAGCAGTCGCGAGTGAAGATAGAAGACGTCCCCCGGATAGGCCTCGCGCCCGGGAGGTCGTCGGAGCAGAAGCGATATCTCTCGATAGGCGGCGGCATGCTTCGACAGATCGTCGTAGACGCATAGGGCGTGTCCGCCCTTGTACAAGAAGTACTCCCCCATGGCGCAGCCGGAGTAAGGCGCGATGTACTGAAGCGGCGACGGGTCGGACGCCGCCGCCATGACCACGATGGTGTGCTCCATGGCGCCGTTTTCCTCGAGGGTTTTCACCACCTGAGCGACGGTGGATTGTTTTTGACCCACCGCCACATAGATGCAAATGACGCCTTTGCCTTTCTGGTTGATGATGCTGTCCACGGCAATCGCCGTTTTGCCGGTCTGTCGGTCGCCGATGATCAACTCTCGCTGACCTCGACCGATGGGGATCATCGCGTCGATAGCCTTGATGCCCGTTTGCAGAGGCTCCTTCACCGGCTGCCGCTCCACGACACCGGCCGCCACGCGCTCGATGGGGTTGGACTCTTTGGTGAGGACAGGCCCCTTCCCGTCCACCGGCCGGCCGAGCGCGTCTACCACGCGTCCGATCAAGGCATCCCCGACCGGTACGTCGAGGATGCGCCCCGTCCGTTTGGCGGTGTCGCCTTCCTTGATGTGGGTGGTCTCCCCGAACAGCACCAGGCTCACCGACTCTTCTTCCAGGTTCAGCGCCAGCCCGAAGACCTCGTGAGGAAGCTCCACTAGCTCCCCATACATGACCCCCTCGAGTCCGTAGACGCGGGCAATCCCGTCTCCCGCGGAGACGACCGTTCCGACCTCGGAGACGTCGACGCCCGCCTCGTAGCCTCCGATCTGCTCCCTCAGAATCTTCGTGATCTCGTCAGCCTTGATCTCCATGAACTCCCTGACCTCGCAAAGGACGGGACGTTCTCGACCCCGTCGCGTTACCTTTCCAGAACGTAATGGGACCCGACGACCCAGGTTTACTTAGCTCGCCGAGAGAAGACGCTCCTTGAAGCGTGTCAACTGCGCGGTGACGCTGGCGTCATAGATCCGGTTGCCGATCCGAACGATGAGACCCGCTACCAGAGTCGAGTCGGTTCGGAACTCGGCCCGCACGGTCTTGCCGGTGAGCTCCTCGAGCTTCCCCATCAGGGCCTTTTCCTCCGCCTTGGTGAGAGCGTGGGCGGTGACGACTTTCGCCGTCTCGACCTTTAGATGCTCGTCCAGCTGCCGTCGGTAGGCCTCTCGCACCAAACCGAGAAGTGGCATGCGCTTCTTGGCCGCCATCACTCGGAGAAGATTCGCGGTGGTCTGGCTCACTTTCGACCCTGAGAAGAGCTTATCTACGATCGCCACTCTGCGCGACGACACGACCGCCGGACTGGCGAGGATTTGGCCGAGAGCGGGATGAGACTCGAAGAGCTTCACGACTTCGCCGAGCTCGCTGTCGATTCGTTCCGGATCTTCTTTCTTCTCGATAACGACCTGCAACAAGGCCTTCGCATACCGTTTGGCGATCACGCGCGCTTCCGCGGAAGCCCTCACCTCGCCTCTCCGAGTTTGTCCATGCTCTTCTCGAATAGCGCCCGGCGATCGGCGTCGCTGATTTGCTCGCGGATCTTCTTTCTCGCCATCTCAATGGATAGCTCCGCGGCACGAGCGGTTAGCTTGCGTCGCGCCAACTCGAGCTCGGCTTCGATCTCCTTCTTCGCGTTCTCGGCGAGGCGTGCCGCCTCGCTCTCCGCTGCCTGCAGGATCCGGCGGCGCTCGTCCTCCGCCTGGGCGAGCCCCTTGACTCGAGCCTCGGCAATCTCTCGATCCAGGCCGGCCAGACGAGCTTCCGCTTCCTTCCGTTCGGCTTCCGCCCGCTCTCGTTTGCCGGCCGCCTCGGTGAGATCGCGGCGGATTTGCTCCGTCTTCGCGTCCAGGTAATTAGAGAGCGGCTTTCGCAACAGATAAACCAGGGCGCCGACCAGGATGGCGAAGTTGACGACGCGGTAGAGGAGATCCCACCCGCTCCCGTGAGCTTCCGCTTCCTCGGCGGCTTCGGTGGTCAGGCTACCCCCGACCAGAAGGATGCCGACCACTAAGACCAACCCGATGGCGCGCGCCAGCCTCAAGCCACTTTCCTCCCCAAAATACGGGAGGCGATCTCCCCGCCGAGCCGATGGGCGTCCGCCTCGAGGGTCTGGAGCGCCTGATCGGCCTGCTTCCGCAGTTCCTGGCGTGACTGCTCGACGCGTTCGACGGATCTGCTACGCTCGGCTCCGAAGTGGCGCTCGGCTTCCGCCTGTCCTTCCGCCCGCGCCCTGTCGAGGGCCTGGTAGCTTTCCGCCCGGGCGCGGTTCATGGCTTCGCGGTGCGTGGCGAGAATCTCCTCGACACGCCGCGTGGTCTCGGCGCGGATCTTCTCCGCGGCGTCGATACGGTTCTGTCGCCCCTCCATGGCGCCGGCCAGCGGTTCGAAAAAGAGGCGGCCGAGCACCAGAACGAGGGTGAAGACGAGTGCAACAATGACGAGGGCCGAAAAATCGACGCTGATCAATATCGTTTCCTGCTCGACGCGTTGTGAAAATTCTCGCACAAAGTTTCTACGATAACACGCTGAGCGGACTCCGTCAACGCAACAAGCCCTTTGTAAGAGGAGAGTTAACAGGCGGAAGGGGGTCGGGCGACGAGGAGCTTCAAACCAGGACGATCCGCGCCGTTCGCTCCTCGAGCACGCGGCCGATTCGCGCCGCTGCTGCCTTCCGGACGCTCAGTTCTCGGCGGAAGCGAGACTCGTTTTCCTCCGCAACTGCGATGAGAAGTCCCCCCGAAGTCTGCGGGTCGAGAAGGAGGTCCACCAGATCCCGGTCCAGCGGGCGCTCCATCGTCAAGAGCTCGCCCACGTAACGGCGATTCGTTTCCAGACCGCCGGTCAGGTAACCCTTGGCTTGGAGTCGTAGGGCCTCCGGTAACAAAGGCACTGCTTCGATCGAAAGCTCCAGGGCTGCGGAGCTGGCGCGGGCCATCTCTCCGGCGTGCCCCAGTAAACCGAACCCGGTGATGTCGGTGGCCGCGGAAACTCCCACTTCCTTCATCGCCTCCGAAGCGGATCGATTCAGGGTGACGAGATTCCGGTGCAGGGCGGAGCGTGCTTCGTCGCTGAGCTTCCCCTTCTTGAGGGCGGTGGCCAGCACACCCGTGCCGATGGGTTTGGTGAGATAGAGAAGGTCGCCGGGTCGGGCACCGCCATTGGTAACCAAAGCGCCTCGATTCACCCGGCCGGTCACCGCGTAGCCGAGCTTGATCTCGGGATCTTGGACGCTGTGCCCTCCCAGCAGCACCGCCCCCGCTTCGTGAAGCTTGTCGTGCCCACCGCGCAGCATGTCCGCCAAGACCTGGAAAGCCACGCCCTTCTTGGGAAAACCCACAATGGAGAGGGCGGTCATGGGAGCGGCGCCCATGGCGTACAGATCGGACAGCGAATTGGCTGCGGCGGCCGCTCCGTAGACGTAAGGGTCGTCTACGATGGGCGTGAAGAAGTCGACCGACTGAACGAGCGCATCGTCTCCATCCGGTCCATCGAGAAGGTACACTCCGGCGTCGCTGGCCCCTCGATAATCCGCCAGCACGCGAGGGTTCTCATTTTCCGGCAAATCTCCCAGAACCTGGAAGAGGTCCACAGGACTCAGTTTGGACGCTCACCCGGCGCAGGAGACGAGCTCGGTGAGTCTTTTGTCTCGCTTCATCCGGTTCAAGATTGGCATTTCAGCCCTTATCTTATTCCGAAAATTTTGGGCTTTTCTTCCTGTATGGAGGTCGGCCGCGGCGATTCGAGCGCCTCGGCCGATGGCTGCTGGGTCATGGTCTGCATGGAGCAGAGCCCCTCGAACTGCGCGCCCTCCTCCACCACCAGCGTCTTGGTGTGGAGCTCGGCCTCCACGCGGGCGGTGCGGTGCAGCTCGACCCGCTCCCGGGCTCGTACCTTGCCTTGCACGCGGCCACTGATGAAGACCTGGTCCACGTCGATTTCCGCGTTCACGTCGGCGGTCTCTCCGATGACTAGGCTCTTGCCGGTGCGGACGGAGCCCTGGAATTTCCCGTCGATGCGGAGCGTTTCCTTGAAGTTCAGTTCTCCCGTCAGGTCGGTGTCGCGATCGAGAAAGCCGGAGAGATCCCCCGCCACTTCACCCTTCAGTTTCAATGTTGCCCCCTTTCCGGCGCACGCTGGTCGGATAGAAGATTCATCGGATGCGCGACAACTTCGCGCGGGCCCCGCGGAGCAGGATCTCGTAGAGGCGTCCCAGCTCTTCTTCGGAATGGTACGAGAGCTCGATCGTTCCCGAGCGTCCTTGGCGAAGGATCCGCACCCGTGTGCCGAGGACTTGCCGGAGCCGATCCTCTGCGGCACGCGTATTGGGATCGGAACGGACGGTCTTGGTCTTCTTCTTCTTCCCGGTGCCATGGCCTTCGGCGAGAAGGGACTTGACCCGCTGTTCGACCTCCCGCACGGAAAGCCCTTTCTCGATGACGTCCCGGGCCACCGTCAGCTGCGCTTCTGCCCCCTCGAGCGCCAGAAGGGGTCGGGCATGACCGGGCGAGATCTGCTGCTGGGCGATGGCCTGTCGGATGGCGGCGGGAAGCCGGAGGAGGCGCAGCAGGTTCGCCACCGTGGAACGGTCCTTGGAAACCTTTTCCGCGATCTGCTCCTGGGACAATCCCAGCTCGCTCATCAGCCGCTGGTAGGCTCCTGCTTCCTCGATGGGGTTGAGCTCCTCGCGCTGGATGTTCTCGATCAGGGCTAACTCCAAGAGCTCGGTCTCCGGGACTTGTCGCACGACCACCGGAACCGTAGTGAATCCTGCCAGCCGCGCCGCTCTCCATCGACGCTCGCCGGCGATGAGCTGGTAGCGAGTCCCCACCCGCCGCACTAGAAGCGGCTGTAGGAAGCCTTGCTTGGAGAGAGAATCTGCCAGCTCCTGAAGCGTCTTCTCCTCGACCTGCTGTCGAGGCTGGTAGGGATTGGGGTCGATGCGCTCGATCTCGACTTCGGCCCCATTCTCTCCGCCGCCGCCCCCCGGGCTCTCCGGAAGAAGAGCGGACAAGCCCTTACCGAGCGCTTTGCGTTTCATGCCCCAGAATCTCCTTGGTCAGGGACAGGTAGGCCTCTGCCCCCTTGGAGCGGATGTCGTAGAGGAGAATCGGCTGCCCGTGAGACGGGGCCTCCGCCAGCCGCACGTTCCGCGGAACGACGCTTTCGAAGACCACCTCGCGAAAATGCCCCCGCACATCATCGGTCACCTGCGCGGAGAGGTTGGTCCGCTCGTCGTACATGGTGAGCAGAATCCCTTCGATCGAGAGCCCGGGGTTGAAGCTCCCGCGCACGCGCTGGATGGTCGACATGAGCTCCATGACCCCTTCCAGCGCGAAGAACTCGCATTGGAGGGGGATGAGCACCGAGTCGGCCGCCACCAGGGCGTTCACCGTCAAGAGTCCCAAGGAAGGGGGACAGTCGATGAGGAGGTAGTCGTAGCTCGCGACCACCGGGGCGAGAACATCCTTCAGCCGGAACTCGCGCCGCGGCTCGCCCACCAGCTCGATCTCCGCCCCGGTCAGGTTTCGCTCGGAAGGGATGGCTTTCAACCTCTCGAGCATCGTGCCGACGATGATCTCCGCGACCGGCGTCTGCCGAATGAGGGCATCGTAGATGGTGCCGTTCCGGGACTCCGACCGGAGCCCCAGGCCGCTCGTCAGGTTCGCCTGAGGATCCAGGTCGACCACCAGGGTGCTCGCCTCCGCCGCGGCCAGGGACGATCCCAGGTTGATGGCGGTGGTCGTTTTTCCCACCCCGCCTTTTTGGTTCGCTATGGCGACGACTTTCCCCATGATGCAGAGGGCGACAGCATAGCATGAGGCTCGACGCGGCGGGGAAACTACCAGCACCCATGGCGCCCAGGAGATGATTGTTTCACGTGAAACTTGCGGCGCTCGTCTCTGACGGCTTCTCGAGCACGACCAGCCAGGCCTTGAGCCCGGGAGCGAGCGCCACCCGGGCCGCCCGCCGCAGAGAGCCCTCCCGGTCGAAAAGCTCCTCGCTCCGCTTTAGCCCGGTGAAGAGAAGCAGCCTGCCCTCCGGCTCCAGCCAGTGGGCCATTTTTTGGAGCAACCGTTCGTTCAGCGCCAGCCCGCGGCTGGTGATCACCACAAAGGGCTCTTGAAGAGCGAAGTCTTCCCATCGGGACCGGATGACCCGCGACCCCGAAAGGCCCAGCCCGGCCAGCGCCTCCTCCAAGAAAACGGCCCGTCGGCGGTTCGGCTCAAGAAGCGTCCACCGATTCCCGGGGCGGACGATGGCCAGGGGGAGTGCCGGGCTTCCGCCTCCCGTGCCGATGTCGAGGACGGCTCCTTCCCTCCCGGGAAACCAGCGGGAGGCGTCGAGGGGCTCCGCCAGGTATCGTTGGAATCTCTCGTCGGCATCGCGAAAGCCCGACACGCCCAGGGCCCGATCCCAACCGGCGATCATCTGGTCCAGCCGCACCAGCTGGCCGATCTGACGGGTGGTCAGGGAGACCCCCTGACGCGCGGAGAAGGCGCGCAGGCGATTCTCTAGGCTGTCGTCCATGAAGATGGGGCGCGGTCGCCGGGAGGAAGCCGGCCGCTCAGCGCGGCTGCGGGAGAATGGTGATGCGCTTCAGGAAACCGTCGCCGTCGCTCGCCGTGGTGACCCCCTCCTGTTCCCCCACCGCCAGGTGCACGATGCGCCGCTCGTGGGGGTTCATGAGGCCGAGGACCTCCTCGCTGCCGGTGAGCCTCACGCGTTCCGAGACCTTTTGGGCGATCTGACGGAGCTCTTCCTCCTTCCCTTTGCGGAAGCCCTCGCAGTCCACCACCACGCGCCGCCCCTCCAGCCGAGAGCCGAAGATACGATTCAGCAGGTACTGGAAAGTGTCCAAGAGCTCCGCCCGGTCCTGGAGCACCTCGTCCCGGTCGGGCCCCCGCATCTCGACGACGACGTTCTCCTCGGTCGACGCGACCTCCACAGACAGATCGAGCCCCATGCCCTTCACCACCGCCACCTGGAAGGATCGGACCTCTTCTTCGATACTCATGCATCCGTCTCCATCTACCGCCTGCTAGGCCTCGACGTTCTTGGGCTGGCCGCTCCCCTTCTTCGTCTTCTTGCCTCCCGTCGACTCGCTATTCCGCAGCCGGTTGGTCACCGATTGCTGCACCAGGGACACCAGGTTGTTGACGAACCAGTACAGGACCAGTCCAGAAGGCGCCCAGGCCAGAATGAACACGAACACCACCGGCATGAACATCATGACCTTGGCCTGAACGGGATCGGCGCTGGTCTGGGGGCTCATCTTCTGGATGGCAATCTGACTGACACCCATCAGGATGGGCAGAACGAAAAAGGGGTCGAAACTAGAGAGATCTTGGATCCACAGCATGAAGGGCGCATGCCGGAGCTCAATCGATACCATGAGCAGGCGATAGAAGGCGAAGAAGAACGGGATCATGAGCAGCATGGGGAGACAGCCGGAGAGGGGCGAGACGTGGTGCTCGCGATAGAGGGCGTAGACCTCTTTGTTCATTTCCTGGCGCCGCGGGTCGGTCGGCTTGAGCTTCTTGTACCGCTCCTGGATGCGCTTTATCGTGGGGGCGAGCTCTTGCATCTTCCGCATGGAAACATAGCTGTGGTGTTTCAGCGGTATCAGGACCACGTTGATGGCGATGGTCAGCAAGACGATCGACCATCCGTAGTTGCCGGCGTAACCATGGATCCACAAGAGCGCAGAACGCAGAGGTAGGGCCAGGTAGCGCATCCACCGTCCATAGTCGATGACGTTCTCTATCCCGGGACCGAGCTCGGCAAGGCGGTCTTGCTCCTTGGGGCCGATATAAAGCGTGAAGAGGAGCGGCGCGTTCGGCGCCTCGAGCGCCGCGGTGATGAAATCCCGGCGGCGTACATCCTCTTCTCCCACTTCCAGGGACTCCTTGCTGAGGCTCGCCGCGTACTTCCCCGACTCGGTCGGGACCATGAGTCCGGCAAAGTAATGCGCGGAGATCCCTACCAGCTGCACACCGACTGCCGCACCCTCGGCCTCTTCGATGTCATCGGCCGAGAAGAACTCCAACTCGCCACCCGCCGCGATGACGCCCCGGTCGGGCTGCACGTAGGTGCCCTCCCGGAACGCCTCTCCCACGCCCGGCCCATAAAGGATCTTCTTGCCGAGCTCATTGCCGGCCCGCTGGACCGAGACCTCCACCTGGACTCGATAAGAGTCCCCAGAGAAACCCAGCTTCTTCCGAACCGAGAGCCCCTGCCCGTTGGCCCAGTCGAAGATCATCTCTCCCGACTCGCTGGCGGTCAGATCGAGCTGAGACGCGGAGGCCTCGAAGAGCGCGTTCTCCACCGCCGCGGTCCAAGCCGGGTCTTCTAGCTCCAATTCCAGGGGGACGGTGCCGAGCCTCTCGCTGGCCTCGATGGGGACCATCTCGAAGGGACGGCCCGACTCATCCGTGTACTCCTTGAGAACGAAGCTCTTGAGCTTCGCTCCCCGGTTCTCGAAGACCGCGTGATAGAGCGGCGTGTCGACCTCAATCGTTCTTTCCACCGTGTCTTGGCGCAGCTCCTCCGTCAGCGCGGTCGGCGTGGCGGACGGTGGGCCTTCCGGAATCCCTACACCTGCCTGCGGCAAAGGAGCCGGCAAAGCCGGAGGGGGAGGTTGGACATCCTCCACTCCGGCGGCGGGCGGTTCCAGCGGTTGGCGTGGCGTGGGTGAGAAGAACCGCAAATAGAGCGTGAAGACCAGGAACGACAGCGCGAACGCCATCAGGATGCGTTTTTCCATTGAGATCCCTAAGGAACCGGGTCGATGCCTCCCGCGGTGAACGGGTGACAGCGCCCGAGTCGGGCAAGCATCATCCACAGACCCCGGAGGGCGCCGTACCGTGACACGGCCTCCACGGCATAGGCGGAGCAGGATGGTACGAAACGGCAGCTGCCGCGAAACAGCCAGGAAAACGAAACGCGGTACACCCAGATGACTGTCAGGAGCAACCGGGAGAGGAGAAGCCGATCAAACGTCTTCAGGATGGCGCCCGCCCTCCTCGAGAGCTCGGCCCACCCCGCGGACATAGGCTTGGTCAATCTCCCCGAAGCTTGCTTCGATGATAGCGGTTCTCGCAATGAGGACGACATCCGCGGCTACTGCCTGGCGCGGTCTGTTTCTTCGAAAAACCTCCCGCAGCCGCCGCTTCGCCCGGTTTCGACGGGTGGCACCCCCCACGCGTCGGCTCGCGACCACCCCAAGCCGGAGTGGGCCGCTTTGGTAGAACAAGAAATAGCCCACGAAGAAACGACCGGGGACACGCCGTCCTTTCGCGTAGACTTTGTCAAAATCCGCCTTCCGCCTCAATCGCTCCGGGCGGCAGGGCTGCTGGCTAGAGTGGTCTGAAAACCCGTGGATCTTCACCCAGTCAACCGATGTCTACCCTTACGCCGACGGCGAGCGAGGACCGCCCGGCCTCCCGGGGTGCGCATACGGATCCGAAAACCATGGGTCTTCTTTCGCCGCCGCCGGTTCGGTTGGAATGTCCTCTTCATCGTCTTGTCTTCCCTTTCGTCGCCCCACCGATCCCGGATCCGCCTTACGCCACCCGCATCCACCGGGACGAAAATCGCCCACGAGCCAAAACAGCCATGCTACCTTTGCTAACTCCGACTGTCAACACGCGACTCAGAATTTTCCTGCGGCGCGCGCAACAGATTTTTCTTGTCGGACTCGATCCCTTGTGCTAAAGTTTGCCGCTCGTCCGGTAAAAAAATCGCCAATCGCTTCCGTAGCGAGGTCAGCGGATGTACTTCTTTTCAACACCTGTGGAAAAAACTGTGCAAAACGCCGCCTCCCTCACCTCCGCGCTCATCCGCCAAGCCCTTTCGGCGATCCAAATAAGCCTGTTGTTTACAGTGAGATAGTCGGAATGGATCTTTGGGAAAAAACTCTCGCCAGAATTGAGTCGAAGGTAAACCGCCACAGTTTCAATACTTGGTTCCGCCCCACGCGGCAACTTAGAGAAAGCGACAACACCTTAGCGATTCAGGTCCCCAACGCACACTTCCGTGACTGGTTGACCAAACATTACACGGGAGTCATTCATGAATCGCTCGACGAGCTCGACTGTCAGGAGGTGCAGATCGTCTTCGAAGCGGCTCCGGCGGCAGCGGACCCATCCTCGCAAGCTCCTTTAGAGTCGGTTTCCACGGAGCTGGACAGCAGCCGAGAGTCGCCGCCCCTGAGTGCCAAGTACACCTTCGATACTTTCGTGGTCGGGACCAGCAATCAGTTCGCGCACGCCGCAGCGCGTGCGGTTGCCGAATCCCCGTCGCGAGCCTACAACCCCTTGTTCATCTACGGCGGGGTGGGTCTGGGGAAGACCCACCTCTTGCACGCCATCGGTCACCAAATCCTCCGCCAAGTTACCAGCGTGCGGCTGGTCTACATCTCCGCCGAGAAGTTCATGAACGATCTCATCAATGCCATCCGCTACGACCGCATCCTCGACTTCCGACGACGGCTGCGCTCCATCGACGTTCTACTGATCGACGATATCCAGTTCATCGCCGGCAAGGAGCGCACCCAGGAGGAGTTTTTCCATACGTTCAACGCGCTCTATGACGCCCAGAAACAAATTGCCATCACCAGTGACTCTCCACCTCGCGCCATTCCCACACTGGAGGAGAGGCTCCACTCGCGCTTCGAGTGGGGCCTGACTGCCGATATCCAGGCTCCTGACCTCGAGACCAAGATTGCCATCCTCCGGAAGAAGGCAGACGCCGAGCACGTCAACATCCCGGATAACGTGGCCATCTTCATAGCCTCCAAGATCAAGTCCAACGTCCGGGAGCTAGAAGGCTCGCTCATCCGCCTCATTGCCTACTCTTCACTCACCGGCCGACCGATCGACCTAGAGCTGACTCAGGACGTTTTGCGGGATCTCCTACCCAACGAAGATCGCGTCATCAGCCTGGACATGATCCAGAAGTTCGTCGCCGATCACTACAGCCTCAAGATCTCCGACCTTAAGGCCCGAAACAACTCGAAGTCGGTCGCCCTCCCTCGACAGATTGCCATGTACATCACCAGACAGCTCACTCACGCCAGCCTACCCGACATCGGTAAAGGCTTCGGTGGAAAACATCACTCCACGGTCATTCATTCCATCCGGAAGGTGAAAACCATGCGAGGCGCCGACCGGGACTTCGACAAGCTCATTCAGGGCTTTATCGAGTCCTTCCACTAAGACCGGCCCTCGCCTGCCAGACCCTTTTGTCCTCTTTGCCGGCTCTCTCAACCCCCTCCTCCCGTCCTCCAAAGATCAACAGAGTTACTCAGAGCCCCTGTGGATAAACCCCTGAGAAGCTCTACACCCCTTTTTCCACAAAGGATGACCCTACCCATCCACCCCTCCATCGATCGAGCCTTTTGCACGCAAGTGCCTCATTTAAAAGAAATTATAGAAGATCTGCTTTTTTCAACAACCCATTATTGATATACTTACTTGTTTAACATCTACCTATTAATAAAGGAAGAAACCATGGAGTTCACGGCGAGGAAGGACGAGCTGCTGAGGGAGCTATCCTTGATTCAAGGCATTGTGGAACGCAAGAACACTATCCCGGTTCTGGCGAACGTCCTCATAGATGCCCAGGACTCGGAAGTGGAGCTGGCGGCCACCGACCTGGACGTGGGGCTGCGGTCTCGATTCCCGGCTAAGGTGAAGAAGGCTGGCTCTCTGACGTTGTCGGCGAAGAAGCTCTTTGAGATCGTGCGGGCCGTCACCGAGCCTGAGATCGAGCTGAAGGAGCTGGAGAATTTCTGGGCCTCGATAACCAGTGGAAAATCCTATTTCAAGATGGTTGGCCTCGCCAAAGCGGACTTTCCTACCCTGGCCGAGCCGCCCAAGGAGCCGGCCTCGGTGATTCCCGGCGGCGTGCTGCGAGAGATGATCCGCAAGACGAGCTTCGCCATCACCGCGGACGATAGCCGCTACTTCCTCAACGGTGCCAGGCTGGAAATAGGTCCGCAGGGGTTTCGCATGGTAGCCACCGATGGCCACCGCCTGGCCTACATCGAAGTCAAGGTGAAGAGAGACTCCGACAACGGGTCCTTGTCGGTCACCGTTCCCAAGAAGACTCTCCTCGAGCTGCTGAAAGTGTTGGGGGAGTCTGAGGGAGACGTTTTGTTCTCTCAGAGCGAGAACCATCTCTTCTTTCGCGTCCAGGAGCGCCTCTTGGTGTCGAAGCGGGTAGAAGACCAGTTCCCCGCCTATGACAAGGTTATTCCCAAGGACAATGACAAAGTGGTGGTTTGCCGCCGGGACGCGTTGGGAGGAGCCCTGCGGAGGGTGTCTCTTCTTGCTAATGAACGCTCTCGGGCGGTGCGATTTGCCATCAAACCGGAGCTGATGGAGATATCCTCACAGAATCCCGAGCTCGGTGAAGCGAAGGAGGAGCTGGGGGTGGACTACGCCGGTGAGGGGCTGCAGGTCGGTTTCAACGGCCAATACATCCTTGATTTCCTCGGCGTTGAAGAATCCGAGAGTGTCCGGTTGGAGTTGAAGGACGACTCCTCTCAATGTCTGCTGCGACCGTCCGACGCGGGAAAGGAAATAGACTACCGCTACGTCGTCATGCCGATGAGAACCTGAGGATCCCGTCGAAACGATTCGAGAAGCGTCCGAGAAACCTCTATGAAGCCCAGCGATCTGAAAGGGGTCGAGGTGCCGAGCCAGGACTATACGGGGAAAGATATCAGTGTCCTGGAGGGCTTGGAGGGCGTCCGTATGCGCCCCGCCATGTACATCGGCTCGACCGGCCCGGAGGGTCTGCGGCATCTCGTCTACGAAGTCGTCGACAACAGCATCGACGAGGCGATCGCCGGGTTCTGTACGGAGATCAACGTCACCATCCATGTCGACAATAGCGTTACGGTTGTCGATAACGGCCGGGGCATCCCGGTCGACGTAGAGCAGAAGACCGGAAAGCCGGCGGCAGAAGTGGTGATGACCAGGCTTCACGCCGGAGGCAAGTTCGGCGGTGGAAGCTACAAGTTCTCGGCCGGACTTCACGGAGTCGGGGTCTCGGTGGTGAACGGACTCTCGGAAAGGCTCGAGCTGGAGATACGCCGGGATGGGGGCGTTTACCGGCAGTCCTATCAGAAGGGACTGCCTACCGGTCCCGTGGAGAAGGTGGGAGTCACCGACAAGACCGGGACCACCATAATCTTCCGGGCAGATGCGGAAATCTTCGAGACCCTCGACTTCAGCTTCGACGCGCTCTCCCAACGGCTCCGCGAGCTGGCCTTTCTCAACCGCGGCATTCTCATATCCATCCAAGACGAGCGGCAGGGGAAAAAGAACGAGTTCCAATTCGACGGTGGGATTGTCTCTTTCGTCGAGTATCTGAACAAGAACCGCACCGCCCTGCACAGTCCGCCTCTTCTTTTCGTCGGCGCCGCCCAAGACATGGAATGCGAGATTGCCATGCAGTGGAATGAGGCCTACCAGGAGGCGGTCTTCTCCTTCGCGAATACCGTTAACACGCACGAAGGCGGCACGCACCTCTCCGGCTTCAAGGCCGCTCTCACCCGAACCATCAACAGCTATGCCTCGTCGAACAATCTGAGCAAGGACCTGCACGGCGGGATCGAAGGGGAAGACATTCGCGAAGGTCTGACGGCGGTCGTCAGCGTCAAGATCCCCAACCCTCAGTTCGAGGGCCAGACCAAGACCAAACTCGGCAACACCGAAGTCAAAGGATTCGTCGAGACACTGGTCAATCAGGAGTTCTCCCGCTTTCTGGAAGAGAATCCTCCCGTTGCCAGGAAGATCGTCTCCAAGGTCGTGGGGGCCGCCCGGGCGCGGGAGGCCGCCCGCAAGGCGCGCGACCTCACCCGGCGGAAGGGAGCCCTAGACGACACCTGCTTACCCGGAAAGCTCGCCGATTGCCAGGAACGCGATCCGGCGCTTTCCGAGCTTTATCTGGTGGAGGGGGAGTCGGCCGGAGGATCAGCCAAGCAGGGCCGCGACCGGCGGTTTCAGGCCATTCTCCCACTGAAAGGGAAGATCCTCAACGTCGAGAAGGCGCGGCTCGACAAGATGCTGGAGAACGAAGAGATCAAGGTGATGGTGGCGGCGCTGGGTACGGGCATCGAGGAGGAGTTTACACTCTCCAAGCTCCGCTACCACCGCATCATCATCATGACCGACGCGGACGTGGACGGGTCCCACATCCGCACCCTCCTACTGACCTTCTTCTACCGCAAGATGCCACAGGTCATCGCCGCCGGCCACCTGTACATTGCGCAGCCGCCGCTGTTCAAGGTGAAGAAGGGACGGAGCGAGGTCTATTTCAAGGATGAGCGAGAGTTGGACAAGCACCTGTTCTCGCGGGCCGCAGAGAATCGCAGGGTGGTGATCCCCGAGCTCGGAAAGGAGTACGCGGGAGAGGATCTGGCGCGGCGCCTGGAACAAATGATTGCTTACGGCCGGCACCTGGACCGACTCGACCGGCGAGGCTACCCCACCGAGCTGCTGGTCGAGTTCCTGCGCGTGGGTGCGGACGAGGCGATCCTGGCCGACAAGCAATGGCTGGAGGAGGCATTGGAGCCCTTGCGCCAGCAGGGGCTCGACGCCACCGTGGAGCGGGACGAGGAGCAGAACCTCTACAAGATCGTGCCGCGCGGTGCGAGCGCAGAGACGGGTCGCTTCATGCCCACCATAGGCCGGGAGTTCCTCACCGCCGCCGAGTATCGCACCCTGCTCAGCCTCTACCAAGAAATCGAGCCTTTCGAGAGCTCGCCCCTTATCGTCACCACCGATGGCCGGGGCGCCGAGTCGGAAAAAGGCGAGGAGCGCAAACCCGAACAGCGGACTCTCCAGTCTCGCGACGAGCTCATCCAGTTTCTGCTGGGCGCGGGGAAGAAGGGACTTCACATCCAGCGATACAAGGGTTTGGGTGAGATGAACCCGGAGCAGCTTTGGGAAACGACCATGAACCCGGAGGTCCGGGTCTTGCTCCAGGTCAAAGTCGACGACGAAGTCCTTGCCAATGACATTTTTACCGTCTTGATGGGCGATGCCGTGGAACCGCGGCGCCAATTCATCGAGGAGAACGCGCTGGAAGTGCAGAACCTCGACATCTGATGCCTTAACCACTTCCCAGGGGGCGGCTGGGTGGAAAGAGAACCGGCGCTTTCTTCGAGCGTCGGCTCTCGGCGGACGCGGCGTCTTGGAGCGGTCCCCGGGAGGCACACCCCGAAGCGCGTCTCACCGGTCCTTGCCCCACCAACGAGCGATTAGAGAGCAAACGAGGAGAACCAGATGGTCATAGCGGCGGAACAGCTGCCGGTCAATATCGAAGACGAGATGAAGAAGTCCTACATGGACTACGCCATGTCCGTCATCATTGGCCGCGCGCTTCCAGACGTGCGGGACGGTTTGAAGCCGGCCCACCGCCGCGTGCTCTACGCGATGTTTCGCGAGGGTCTCCTACCCAATCGACCGTATTCCAAGTGCGCGGGCATCGTGGGTGAGGTCTTGAAGAAGTACCACCCGCATGGTGACGCCGCCGTCTACGACACCTTGGTGCGTATGGCGCAAGCGTTCAACCTTCGCTACCCCCTCATTGACGGGCAAGGGAACTTCGGCTCGGTGGACGGAGATCCTCCTGCCGCCTACCGCTATACCGAGGCCAGGCTGACCCCTCTGGCCGAGAGCATGATGCAGGATTTGGACAAGGACACCGTTGACTTCGTGCCTAACTTCGACGGTAACGTCGAAGAGCCCACCGTGCTACCCACCGTCGTCCCCAACCTTCTGGTGAACGGAGCAAGTGGCATCGCGGTGGGTATGGCCACCAACATTCCCCCGCATAACTTGGGAGAAGTGGTCGACGGAGCGACGTTCGTCCTGGACAATCCCGAACTCTCCCCTGCCCAGCTGACCAAGGGGCTCTTGGAGCGCATACCGGGGCCGGACTTTCCCACCGCCGGTTTCGTTCACGGCAGGGAAGGCATCGAGCAGGCTTACCGCACCGGGCGGGGCACCATTCAGATTCGGGCTCGCGCCGAGATCGAGGACATCGGCAAGGACCGTCAAGCGATCGTGATCACCGAGATCCCCTATCAGGTCAACAAGGCGCGCCTTCTGGAAAAGATCGCCGAGTTGGCGCGGGACCGAAAGATCGAAGGCATTTCAGATCCACGGGATGAATCGGACCGTCAGGGAATGCGTATCGTGGTGGAGCTCAAGCGCGGGGAAGTCCCGCAGGTGGTGCTGAACAACCTCTTCAAGCACACCGCGCTTCAGACGAGCTTCGGTATCATCGTCCTCGCCATCTCGGAAAACCGGCCCCGCGTACTCCCTCTGCTGGATGTGGTCAACCAGTTCCTCGAGTTCCGGCGGGAGGTCGTCGGTCGCCGCACCACCTTCGAGCTGCAAAAGGCGGAGGCCCGGGCCCACGTGCTGGAGGGTTTCGTCAAGGCCCTGGATCATCTGGACGAAATCATCGAGCTCATCCGCGCCGCCAGCACGCCTGCCGCCGCTCGGGATCAGCTGATGGCCAGGTTCGAGTTCTCGGAAATCCAGGCTCAAGCCATCCTCGACCTGCAACTGCAACGCTTGACGGGCATGGAGCGCGAGAAGATCGTCAAGGAGCACGAAGAGATACAGGAACTGGTGTCGGAGCTGAAAGCGATTCTGGGGAGTGAGCAGAAGATCAAAGAGATCGTTCGCGCCGAGATGCAAGAGGTCAAAGAGAAATTTGGAGATCCGCGCCGCACCGAGATCATAGCCAAGACCCGCGAGATCCGCGTGGAAGACATGATCGCGGAAGAAGACATGGTCATCACCGTGTCCCATCTGGGGTACATCAAACGCAGTCCAGTTTCCGTCTATCGCAAGCAGAAGCGCGGCGGTAAGGGGCGCATCGGCATGCGAACCCGGGAAGAGGACTTCGTGGACCGGCTCTTTATCACCTCCAGTCACGATTACATCTTGATCTTCACGGATCGCGGGAGGGTCTACTGGTGCAAGGTGCTTGAGATTCCCGAGGTGGGATCGGCGGGCAAGGGCAAAGCGATTGTCAACCTCGTTTCCATGAGCCCCAACGAGAAGTTGGCGGCGGTCTGCCCGGTCAAGGAGTTTCCCGAGGACCGGCATGTCTTGATGGCTACCCGAAGCGGCAGAGTGAAGAAGACACCGCTCTCCGCCTTCGCCAATCCGATGTCGCGGGGGATCATCGCCATCGGAATCGGTGAGGGGGACGCTCTGATTGCGGCCGCGGTGACGGGAGCGGAGGACGAGGCGGTGATCGCGACCCGCAAAGGCCTGGCCATTCGCTTTGCCGCGTCCGACGTTCGCCCCATGGGGCGAACCGCCGGAGGCGTGAAGGGGATTAGGCTTCGGGAGGGTGACCAGGTGGTGGGCATGGCGGTCGCGGAGGAGGAAGGAACTCTGCTCACCGTTACCGAAAAGGGGTACGGAAAACGGACCGCCCTCGACCAGTACCGACTGCAGAGCCGTGGAGGAAAGGGGATTATCAACATCAAGACGACTCCCAGGAACGGCCCGGTGGTCGGTGTGCGTTTCGTGGGCGAGGAAGACGAGGTCATGGTCGTCACCGGCAACGGGATGATCCTTCGCCTGAGAGTGAAAGGAATCTTGGTCCACGGTCGGGCCACCCAAGGAGTGCGGCTCATTGACGTCGATGAAGGAGATCACGTGGTGGCGGTGGCGAAACTCGCGGAAAAACAGGC
>Ga0209619_10000469_pt1 | contig 28272 bp, 31 predicted proteins | sample Rifsed16ft3_FD_184011 | JGI IMG/M metagenome (GOLD analysis project Ga0209619, IMG submission 184011) | Soil microbial communities from Rifle, Colorado, USA - sediment 16ft 3 (version 2) | ecosystem: Environmental > Terrestrial > Deep subsurface > Rock core/Sediment | place: Rifle, Colorado... | reverse complement strand
TTGGAAAACAGACGATTGATCGGACTCTCCTTCGATGGGACCGGATATGGAACCGATGGCGCGGTCTGGGGTGGGGAAATCCTGCTCGCCTCTTACGCGGACTTCGAGCGGATCGCACACCTTGAATATTTGCCACTCCCCGGGGGTGATTCTGCCATCCGTCATCCCTGGCGGATCGCGGTTGGATATGCTCATGCTCTTGACCTTGAAATTAACGATCTGCCATTCTTGCGGAACATCGATGAACCGAATATCAGGATCGTCAGACAACAAGTGGACAGGAAATTAAACGCGCCTCCTACCTCTTCGATGGGACGTCTCTTCGACGCGGTCGCCAGCCTGATCGGAGTCCGAAACGATGTTACGTATGAAGCGCAAGCGGCGATTGAAATGGAAGTGCTGTCGAGACCATTTATTTCGTCTGCAATTGCATACCCATATCTCTTTGAAGAAACCAGCGAGGGTATCTTGATTCGCCTAAGAGATGTATTGAAAGCCATCATCAATGATGTTCATAGGGACGTGTCGCACGGCTTGATCGGAGCTTGTTTCCATAAGACCATCACACAAATATCAATGGATATTTGCAACCTTGCGCGCAAGAAGACTGACTTGAACGAAGTCGCATTGTCCGGTGGCGTATGGCAAAACCAAATCCTGCTGGATTTGGTCCGCGACGGACTGGAAAAAGAAGGCTTTGAGGTCTACTTCCATAAGCAAACACCGGCCAATGACGGCGGGCTGGCATTGGGTCAGGCTATGGTTGCAAACTACACATCCTCTCCCGGTGGGAGCGCACAGGGTGCTTCGCAAAGGGTTAGGGTGAGGGCAAAAGGATAGTTACATATGTGTCTCGGCATTCCCGGAAAAATAACAGACATCTATCAAAAAGATTCTCTTCGCATGGCAAGAATTGACTTCGGCGGAATCATAAAGGAAGCCTGCCTTGAATATACGCCCGAGGCCAAAGTGGGAGATTATGCGCTGATCCATGTCGGCTTTGCGATCAGTTTAATGGATGAAGAAGAAGCACAGGAAACCTTGAAGTTGATCAGAGAAGTTGCAGAATATGAAATATCTTGATGAATACCGCAACCCTGCAAAAGTTGGATAACTCCTGCGCGAAATTGAATCCATCGTAACCCAGCATATCCATGATTTTAGTGAGGAATTCTCGCCGCCAGTTGCAGAAGCAGTTCCACCGGCGATAAAGATCACATTGGATTTGTTGAAACAATCAGTTAATGTCTAGTGGTGGGAAGGATCAATAAGCAGCAACACACTTAATTTTATTCTTTTCATGATGGAAGCCTTGGCATCACTGCTTCATCCATATCAAGAACTATTTTGATAAATTGGAGTTGATACCGAATATTCACTATGAGTTCGTGACAAACGTCATATTGAAGTGCGTTTGTCATTTTGCTACACTCATTGAAACGAAATAGGTTGTAATTGTCCAAGATTGAGATTTACTTATGATCTTTGCGGTTGTTTAATAACTTGGTTGCCCGCTCGCTGAGGAGAAGGAGGTTTTCATGCTGGAAACCAGTATACAAGAAACCGCTGTTCGGCAGGGGATTTCACGACGGGATTTTCTGAAGTTCTGTTCGATGATGGCTGGGGTGTTGGCGTTGCCGCGTTCTTATGCAACAAGGATTGAGAACGCACTGGCAACGCCGCAACGTTTACCAGTTATTTGGTTGGAAATGCAGGATTGTGCGGGGTGTACTGAAGCCCTTCTGCGCGCCACTCAACCTACGGTGTCACAACTTGTGTTGGATGTTCTCTCGGTGGATTACCACGAGACCATTATGGCTGCTTCAGGGAATCTGGCCGAGGAAGCCAAACAAGCAACGATCAAGGCAGGTGGTTATCTGCTTGTGATCGAAGGGTCAATTCCAGTGGGTGAGGGAGAGTTCTATTGTACGATCGGTGGCAAGTCCGCATTGCAACAACTTCAGGAAGCCGCTGCGAATGCAGTGGCTGTTGTTGCAGTAGGGAACTGCGCTGCATTCGGTGGCTGGCCATACGCAAGTCCAAATCCCACGAGTGCCAGTTTTGTAACCGAAATAATCAAGGATAAGCCTGTCATGAATCTTCCGGGTTGCCCGTATAATCCGGTAAACCTGACCGCGGCTGTTGTTCACTTCCTGACCTTTGGCGAACTTCCTGCGATGGATGATCTGCATCGTCCGTTGTTTGCTTATGGATCGCGCATTCACGATGATTGCCCGCGTCGTGGTCACTTTGATGCAGCTGAGTTTGTGGTGGCTTGGGGTGATGAGGGGCACCAAAAGGGATGGTGTCTCTATAAGATGGGATGCAAAGGACCAGTCACTTTCCACAACTGCCCGGCAGTCGAATACAACGATGGCACCAGTTGGCCTATCAAAGCCGGCCATGGGTGTATCGCTTGTTCGGAGCCGAACTTCTGGGAGTTGGGTGTATATAATCTGGCTAATCTCCAGCAATATGCTCCACCCGATACCTATGCACCGGTTCAACTTCCCACCCAGAAAATTGATCCCGCAACCGCAGGCGTTATCGGCGCTCTGGCAGGACTTGCTGTAGGCGCTGCGGGTGTTGCGGCATACCAGGCCCTTTCCAAGCCAGACAAAGAGGAAACTCCGCCTGAGAAGAAAGCCAAGCAGTAGGAGGGCGTGATGACCATCAGCCGCAGAGATTTTCTCAAAGTCGCGGGGCTGGCTGTGGGATGTGCGCTCGCCGTTCCTGAAACCGTGCAGGCGAGTTTGCCTTCAACCGATCCGAATGAGCAGATTGCTATGCTCTATGATGCAACGATCTGTGTCGGGTGCAACGCCTGTACCAACGCGTGTCGCCAATGGAATGGCACAACACCTGAACCTGATGCGCGTCTGGTTTACGATGCCCCCACGGAACTTTCCGCCGATACATTTACTCTCATTCAACTTTACCAGGGTGAGGATGGAGTATTTTCATTTGTAAAGCGACAATGCATGCATTGTGTCGATCCTGCTTGTGTGAGTGGATGCCCGGTGCAGGCACTTCAGAAAACAACTGATGGACCAGTGGTGTATGACCCGGAGCGTTGCATTGGGTGCAGATATTGTCAATATGTTTGCCCGTTCCATGTGCCGCGTTTCGAATGGGATGTGGCGCGCTTCCCGGTTGTTGCCAAATGTCACTTCTGCTACGAGAGCCGTATCATACCAGGAATCGGCGGTCCTGCTTGCGCAGATCGCTGTCCAACAAGTGCTTTGATTTGGGGTAAGCGCGGAGACTTGATCGCTGAGGCAAGAAAACGCATCAGCGAGAATCCCACTCGTTATGTGGATCATATTTACGGTGAGGATGATGCGGGTGGTACATCCGTTCTGTATCTCTCTGCAGTCCCATTTGAAAATCTTGGCTTGGAAGATTTGGGCACGCGTTCCATTCCAGAAATCAGCGAAGAGACGGCTGAGCTTGTTCTGCCCGGAATTCTGATCGGCGCACCGATTTTACTCGGCATGATACGCCTTACTGCCAAGCGCGGTGGATGGGAGGATACATGGCCGCTCTAACAAGATCACGCGAACGGATTCCTGCTTCGTTCTGGCCATTGCTTGCTCTCACTTTACTTGGCGTTGGGCTTGCGATCTATCGTTTGGTTGTCGGGCTCGGACCTTCAACGAACATGAACGACCATTATCCGTGGGGATTATGGATCACGATCGACTTGTTCCTGATCCCTGTTGCAGGCGCGGCCTTCACCATCTCGCTTATCTCTTACTTTCTCGGACGCGAGGATTATCACTCCGTGATACGACCTGCAGTGCTGGCTGGCTTCATCGGCTATGGTATCGTGGGCATTTTGCTCTTCCTGGACATTGGCCGCTGGAACCAGTTCTATAACATCCTTGTACCCGGCTATATCAATCTGCATTCCTTCCTGGAAGAGATCAGCCTGTGCATCACACTCTATACAGGCATTCTCGTTCTGGAAATCGCGCCAGTATTTCTGGAGAAATGGGGATACAAGACCCCCATCCGCTGGATCGAGCGCGGCATCTTTATCATCGCGGGCGCGGGGATCGTGCTCTCCATGCTGCATCAATCTTCGCTTGGTTCGCTATTCCTGTTGATGCCGCACAAACTCCATCCACTTTGGTGGACGCCTGCTTTGCCGCTGTTGTTTTACTTGCAGGCAGTGTACACAGGCCTGGGCACGACAGCCATTGCAGTGCGATTGATCTGGGGCGCGTTGAAGCTGCCGATCAACCGCGACCTCTTCCGTCGCATCGGCCAGGCGATGAGCATCAACCTGATGCTCTACGCCGCGATCAAAGTCGGCGATTGGATGGGTTCGGAGGAAGTGCCGCTCCTGCTTCGGCCCGATGCCTTTGGCTTGATCGCCTGGCTTCAGTTCCTGATCGGCATCGTGCTCCCATTGGGCATTTTGCTTTCGAAGCTTGTCGGTCACACATCCGGCCCGTTCTGGGCGGGCGTGTTTGCTTTGATTGGCACTTTTATAGACCGTCTCGTTGTCTCATGGGTTGGTCTCGCCGAACCTTCGCCTGTGACGTACTTCCCCTCATGGATCGAGATCATGATTATGGTCGGCATGATCGCAGGCGGATTCCTGCTCTATGGAGCGGTCGTTCGGTACTTCAGACTGTTCCCTGAACCCGAACATGCTCACAGCTGACAATTTTTCCCGTTAGATCCTGACTCCAAACCGAAGGAGGCTGAACCATGGCAAGAATCGCAATTGACCCCATCACCCGCATCGAAGGTCACCTGCGCATTGAAGTGCAAGTGGACGGAGGCGCGGTCGCGGATGCATGGGCTTCCAGCACCATGTTCCGCGGGATCGAGATCATCCTGCAAGGGCGCGATCCACGCGAAGCCTGGGTGATGACGCAACGAATTTGCGGTGTCTGAACGACAGTACATGCACTCAGCTCCGTGCGAGCTGTCGAAAATGCCCTCGGAATTCAAGTTCCGAACAATGCGCGAATTCTGCGCAATATCATTGAAGGTATTCAATACGTTCAGGATCACGCTATTCACTTTTATCATTTGCACGCACTTGATTGGGTGGATGTGGTCAGCGCGCTCGATGCCGACCCGGCTAAGACCTCTGCATTAGCACAGTCCATTTCTGATTGGCCGAAGTCCAGCGAGGATTACTTCAAGATCGTAAAGGATAAACTGGCTGGTTTCGTTAATAGCGGACAGTTAGGCCCATTTGCGAATGCCTATTGGGGGCACCCAGCATACAAACTTCCGCCTGAAGCGAATCTAATGGCTGTGGCGCATTATCTCGAAGCGCTCGATTGGCAACGCGATGTAATCCGCGCACATGCACTACTTGGCGCGAAAAACCCGCATTTGCAAACCTATCTTGTTGGCGGTATGGCTACTCCCATTGACCCGAGCAGTCAATGGGCGATTAACGCCGACACGATTGCCCAGATCCAAGGCATGTTCGCCCGGGCGAAGGAATTTGTGGATAAGGTCTACCTGCCCGATGTGCTTGCTGTTGCTCCATTCTACCTTGACTGGGCTGCCATTGGTGGAGGCGCAGGGAACTTCCTGTCCTATGGTGATTTCCCCGAAGCGGACGGCACACAATGGCTGCCGCAGGGATATATCCTCGGTAAGGACTTGAGCAAGGTGTATCCTCTTGACCAGCAGAAGGATATTACCGAATACGTGACACACTCGTGGTTTGAATATGCAGATGAAACCAAAGGGTTGAATCCATGGGATGGAGTGACGAAGCCGAACTTCACGGGTCCACAGCCGCCGTTCAAATTCCTCGAGACCGATCAGAAATACACGTGGATGAAAGCCCCGCGTGTTCGGGATCATGCGATGGAAGTCGGTCCACTCGCCCGCATGCTTGTTGCTTATGCCAGTGGTCATAAAGTTGTTCAGGATACTGTGAACCTTGTGCTTAAGAAGCTAGGCGCTGGCCCTGAGGCTTTATTCTCCACACTGGGTCGCACCGCGGCGCGTTGTATCGAGACGGTTGTCGTTGCGGACAAACTTGCCGAGTGGACGAACGAACTCATCGCCAGCATCAAGGGCGGTGATACGAAGATCCATGCTGGGAGTGAAATGTGGAATCCTGATAACTGGCCTGCTGAAGCAAAAGGCTGGGGCTTCACGGAAGCGCCGCGCGGCGCCCTAGGTCATTGGGTTCACATCAAAGACAAGAAGATCGCCAACTACCAGGCCGTTGTGCCGAGCACGTGGAACTGTTCGCCGCGCGATGCCAAAGGCGAACCCGGTCCGTATGAGTCCGCGTTGATTGGCACACCGATCGCCGACGAGAAGATGCCGCTCGAAGTGTTGCGCACGATCCATTCGTTTGATCCGTGCATGGCATGCGGCGTCCATCTGGTGGATGTCAATGGCAACGAGATCAACCAGATTAGCCTCGATGCGGTTGACCATTTCACCAATCCGCTTGTGCGGGCGCGCTAGTGTTCGAACGTCCCGCCTTCAAAACGCTCGTGTTGGGTGTTGGTAATAAACTGATGTCCGACGAGGGTGTGGGGGTGCATGTCATCGAGCGTCTGGCGGAGAAATTTAAACTGCCTGAGGAGGTCCAGGTCCTGGACGGGGGCACGCTGGGACTGGACCTCTTGTATTATCTTGAGGGTATCGAAAACCTTCTTTTAGTGGATGCAGCTGACACTGGGAAAGAGGCGGGTACAATGATCCGGCTTCAGGATGAGCAAGTGCCCGCGTTCATGTCCATCAAAATATCTCCACATCAGATTGGCGTGCCAGACATGCTTGCGGCGGCAAAGATGAAAGACCTGTATCCAAAGCGACTCGTGCTCTGGGGCATTCAACCGGATCTCATCACGCTCGGGCTGGACCTTTCGCCTGTTCTGGCTTCGAAAGTGGAAATTCTCGCTGACAAGCTGGCGGACGAGTTGCGCTCCTGGGGGCATGAAATTCTTCCTGTTGCTTGAGATCAAGTTTTCCAAATCAGAGGAAAGTTATCCGTAAACAGGATGACTTTCCTCACTTATTTATGGCTGAAAAAGTCGTTTAATTAAGTTGGAAGCAATGCACGAATTAGCTGTCACTCAAAGCATTCTGGATATATCCCTGCGCCACGCGAAGGAAGCCAGCGCGAAACGGATTACGGATATTAACCTGGTGATCGGGCAATTCTCATCCATTGTGGATGACTCGGTGCAGTTCTATTGGGATATTGTTGCCAATGGAACGATCGCACAGGGAGCTTTGCTCCACTTTAACCGGATCCCTGGTGAGATGACCTGCGGCAATTGCGGTCATACGTTTCATCCAACAGACAAGGCATTTGAATGTCCTTCCTGCACCAGTGGTTTCGTACGCATTAGCAAAGGGGATGAGTTTCGAGTAGACAGTATTGATGTTGAATAGTTTCTTGGAGATTTCATGACCGCACGAATTCCTGTTATTGAAAACATCCTCTCCGCCAATGATCGTATGGCGGCGCGCAATCGTGAGACCCTCGATCAAGCAGACGTGTATTCGATCAACATCATGGCCTCCCCCGGCGCAGGCAAGACCAGCTTGATCCTTAAGACACTTGAATCCTTGAATGGACGTTTACGCCTGGGCGTGATCGAAGGCGACCTGGCAACCTCCATTGACGCGGAGAAAGCCGCGGCGGCGGGATTGCCCGCAGTGCAGATCAACACAGGCGGCGGATGTCATCTCGACGCGGCCATGCTGGCGGATGCTCTGCCTGCGCTTCCGTTGAATGAACTTGACCTGGTGATTGTTGAGAACGTCGGGAACCTCGTTTGCCCTGCGAATTTTCAAATCGGCACACATTTGAACGTGTTGATCGCGTCCATCCCGGAGGGGGATGACAAACCCTATAAATATCCCGGCATGTATCGCGGTGTGCAGGTGTTGGTCATCAACAAGATTGATCTCCTGCCGTATGTTCCTTTCAACATGAATTATTTCAAGCGTGGCGTTGAAATCCTGAATCCGGGCGTGGTGACCTTCGCGGTCTCATGCAAAACCGGGGAGGGCATGAATGAGTGGACTGATTGGCTGGTGGAACGAGTGAAAGGCAATAAAGAATAAGTGATGCGAATGATGAAGCACATTCATGTGACCGGTGTTGTGCAGGGAGTGGGTTTCCGTCCCTTTGTCTATGGGCTGGCGACCCGGCTCGATCTGCATGGCTGGGTGTGCAACACGTCTGCGGGTGTGGATATTGTCATTCAGGGCGATGATGATCGCGTACGCACGTTCGTGGAGTCGCTGTCAACGGAGGCGCCACCTCTCGCACGCATCGAGCAGGTATCGGCTTGGGATGAACCGGGCGAGGAGTATCCGGATTTCGAGATAAAAGAATCCGAAAAAGTAGATGGCGCGTTCCAACCCGTCTCTCCCGATGTTGCCTTGTGCGCAGATTGTGAACGCGAGCTGTTCGACCCGAACGACCGCCGCTATTTATATCCGTTCATCAACTGCACGAATTGCGGACCGCGCTTCACCATCATCATGGATCTGCCTTATGACCGACCTGCGACAACGATGGCAGATTTCCCGATGTGTGATCAGTGTCGCAAGGAATACGAAGATCCGACGGATCGGCGCTTCCATGCCCAGCCGGTGGCGTGTCCCGATTGTGGACCGTTTGTCCAATTTTGGGAATCTGCAGAGCATCCTTCCTCGATCACGAGAATTGATTTGCGGTTATCAGCCATTTTGGGAGCGCGCAAACTTCTGCGGGAGGGCAGGGTTGCCGCCATAAAAGGACTGGGCGGGTTTCACCTTGCATGTGACGCGACGAATGAAAAAGCCGTGGCAGAGTTGCGGCGACGAAAGGGGAGGGCAGGCAAGCCGTTTGCCGTGATGTTCGCGGACCTGAATACGGTGAATCAATTCTGTATCCTAGGCAAAGATGAAATGACTTTATTGAACGGTTACGAAAAGCCGATCGTTTTATTGAACCGCAGAACAGGGACGAAGATCGCTCCATCGGTCGCGCCACAGATGGACACATTGGGCGTGATGCTTCCATACACACCTTTGCATCATTTGCTGGTGAACCAATCGGACCCGATCCTCAGGCGCGAACCGGCGCCCCCGGTGCTGGTGATGACCAGCGGCAATTTCAGCGAGGAGCCGATCGCCACGGAGAACCAGGATGCGCTCGAACGGCTTGGCCCTCTGGCAGATGCCTTTCTGCTGCACAACCGCGACATCCACATCCGTTGCGATGATTCGGTGGTACGGGTCGATCACAAGCAAAATGGCAGGAATAACGAGGGGCAGCAGCCGGAGATCATCCACCTGCGGCGTTCGCGCGCCTATGCTCCGTATCCGGTTTCACTGCCCTTCGACTCCGTTCCATCCCTGGCGGTGGGCGGCGAACTCAAGAATACATTTTGCCTTACGCGAGATCGATATGCCTTTCTCAGCCATCACATCGGCGACATGGAAAATGCCGAGGTCTACGAGTCCTTTGAACAGGGCGTGGAGCATCTCAATCGTTTGTTTCGCGTGAAGCCGGAGTTGATCGCGCATGACATGCACCCCGGTTATTTCACGACCCAATATGCGGAGAGAATCACCGATATCCCGCGCGTTCCCGTCCAGCACCATCACGCACATATCGCAGCTTGCATGACGGATAATGGTTTGACGGATCGCAAGGTGATCGGCTTGTCTTTCGATGGGACGGGATACGGGACGGATGGCAAAATCTGGGGTGGCGAAGTGTTACTCGCCTCCTACGCCGACTTTGAGCGGTTCGCCCACCTTGAATATCTGCCCCTCCCCGGCGGCGACTCTGCCATCCGTCACCCCTGGCGGATTGCGGTTGGTTATGCTCATGCCCTTGGTATTGAAATTGATGATCTTCCGTTCCTGCAGAATATCGATAAACAGGCGATCAAGATCGTCAGACAACAAGTGGAAAAGAGGCTCAACGCGCCGCTCACATCTTCGATGGGGCGTCTCTTCGACGCGGTGGCGAGTCTGATTGGCATTCGCTCGGATGTCACATATGAAGCGCAAGCGGCGATCGAGCTGGAGGCACTCTCGAAGCCTTTCCTTTTAACCGCAAATGTGCATTCCTACTCCATCGAAGAAACTCAAAATGGAATCAATATTCGCCTGGGAGATTTGTTGAATGCTGTTGTTCAGGATGTGCGGAAAAACCGGCCAGCCGGGATGATCGGAGCGCGCTTCCACAAAACAATCGTTGAAATGTCAATTGATATCTGCGAGCGGGCCCGCAGGAGAAGTAACTTGAACGAAGTTGCTCTCTCCGGTGGTGTGTGGCAGAACCTGATCTTGCTGAATCTTGTCCGCGATGGACTTGAAAATGAAGGCTTCGAAGTGTATTTCCATAAACAAGTCCCGACCAATGACGGCGGGCTGGCGTTGGGACAGGCAGCAATCGCCAATTACCAAATCAAGAATGGAGGTCTCCATGTGCCTTAGCATTCCCGGAAAGATCACTGAGATCAATCAGCACGGATCACTTGTGATGGGCAAGGTAGATTTCGGGGGCGTGATCAAGGAGGTATGTCTTGACTATGTCCCTGAAGCGCAGGTAGGGCAATATGTTCTGATCCATGTTGGATTTGCCATTAGCCTGTTGGATGAAGAGGAAGCCATGGTCCGCCTCAATACGATTCGCGAGTTGGCAGAATTTGAAGATGAATTCAATGCGAACAGCAGTTGATGATCTATTTTAAAGGCTGTCATGAAATACGTTGATGAGTATCGCGATCCATTGAAAGTAAGGGCTTTACTGGCCGAGATCGGCAGAGTCGTCACTCGCCCATGGGTGTTGATGGAAATCTGTGGTGGGCAGACGCATGCCTTTCTGCATCACGGCCTCGATGAAATGTTGCCTGGTGGGATCGAGCTGGTTCATGGGCCTGGTTGCCCGGTGTGTGTCACACCGCTGGAACAGATAGACAAGGCGCTGGTGATTGCCGCGCGACCTGATGTGATCTTTGCCTCCTATGGCGACATGTTGCGCGTGCCTGGTTCCACTGTGGATTTGTTTAACGTTCGGGCAAAGGGTGGTGATGTGCGCGTGATCTATTCGCCGCTGGAGGCGATCAAGATCGCTGAAGCAAACCCAGAGAAGCAAGTGGTCTTCTTTGCGATCGGTTTTGAAACGACTGCGCCACCCAATGCAATGGCGGTATTGCAGGCTAAAAAACGCGGCATGAAAAACTTTTCAGTTTTGGTTTCACATGTATGTGTGCCGCCCGCGATGGAAGCTATACTTTCTTCAAAGACCAACCGTGTACAGGCTTTTCTCGCTGCGGGACACGTGTGCGCGGTGATGGGATATCATGAATATGCACCTATTGCTGGGAAATATAAAGTGCCGGTTGTTGTTACAGGATTTGAGCCGGTGGATCTGTTGCGAGGTGTGCTCGCGGCAGTCAAACAGTTGGAGTCGGGCAAAGCAGAAGTGGAGAATGCTTACGAGCGTGCTGTGATCTTTGAAGGCAACCAGCCCGCGCAAAAAGTGATGAGCATGGTCTTGCAACCTGTGGATCGCAAATGGCGCGGCATTGGCATGATCCCACAAAGCGGGCTGGGGTTACGGGAGGAATTTGAGGAGTTTGACGCCGAAAAAAGATTTGCTGTAGACGAGATCGTTACACAGGAATCACCGCTCTGTATCGCGGGTGAGATCCTGCAGGGGATGAAGAAGCCGCCGCAATGTGTGGCATACGGAAAACAATGCACTCCGCAGAGTCCACTGGGCGCGCCGATGGTCTCAGCGGAAGGCGCCTGTGCGGCGTATTATAAATATCATCGGGATGTGGTTCATGGATGATTTGAATTTTGAGGGATACACGTGCCCTCTGCCGATCCGCCCAACGGATACAGTTGTGCTGGGCCACGGCTCGGGCGGGACCCTGAGCCATGATCTGCTCAAAAGGCTGTTCCTTCCCGATCTGGGAAAAGCCGCGCCGCGTGCATTGGATGACTCTGCCGTGATCGTGATGGATGGACAACGATATGCGATTACAACTGACTCGCATGTTGTGTCACCATTGTTTTTCCCTGGCGGGGATATTGGAAGATTGGCGATTTGTGGAACTGTAAATGATCTGGCGATGGTTGGAGCGATTCCAATTGCCCTAACTTGCGGATTTGTTTTGGAAGAAGGTTTGTCGTTCGATGTGTTGCAACGTGTGGTCGCTTCAATGAAAGATGCGGCGAAAGAAGCAGGAGTTTATATTGCGGCAGGCGACACGAAGGTTGTGCAAAAGGGGAGCGCAGATAAGTTATTTATCAATACATCGGGGATTGGGAAAATTACAGATGGTGTAAATATCTCTGGCGCGAATGCAAAAGAAGGCGATGTAGTTATTATTTCGGGAACGATCGGAGATCATGGTATTGCTGTTTTGTCTGCGCGTGAAAATTTGGGATTTGAAACGGCTCTTGAAAGCGATGTCGCCCCGTTGAATCATCTCGTACAGGCGATGATGAACGCGGGTGAAATCCATGTTTTGCGCGACCCCACGCGTGGCGGACTTGCCACCACCTTGGTTGAAATTGCAAAACAATCGAATGTGACCATTGAATTGCAGGAAACAAAAATTCCAGTTAAGCCCCAGGTGCATGCCGCGTGTGAAATGCTGGGATTCGATCCGGTTTATGTTGCAAATGAAGGGAAGTTGGTGGCGTTTGTAAAAGAAAGTGATGCTGAAAAAATTTTGGATGTGATGAAGAAAACAAAATATGGGGAAGATTCCACAGTCATAGGGAAAGTGACCGGAAGTGGACGGTCACAGGTCAGATTGCGGACAGCAATAGGGGGAACGCGCCTGGTGGATATGTTGCCTGGTGAGATGCTGCCTAGAATTTGTTAGAACTATTTTAAACTCAGCTTCAGCCCCAAATGTGTCGCTTTGAATCCCAGCTTTTCGTAGAAGCGATGCGCGGCTGCGCGAGACTGGTGGGTGGTCAATTGAACGGCATGGGCGCCGCGCTCCCTGGCGCGTTCAATCGTCCATTTCATCATCTTGTTTCCAATTCCTTGATTTCGATAGCTCTTGTCTACGCGCACAGATTCGATCTGTGCACGCAAGCTGCCCTGAAAACTGATGGAGGGAAGAAACATGAGATGCAGTGTGCCAATCGGCTCCCCATTTAATTCGGCAACGATCAGTTCATGGTTTGGGTCAATATCAATCTGCTGGAACGCCGCGTAATAGGTTTGCGGCAGAGGGTCTTCATATCGTTCACGCTGGCTGCCAAGCTCATCATCCGCAAGCATGCGAACCATGGCAGGCAGGTCGGCGCGCGTGGCAAGACGAAAAGTGATTTCTTTTTTGCTCATTCACTTGCTTTTTGTTTTGTGAGATCGATATATTGGGGATGTCTGCGTATGTAAGCTGCTACATAGGGGCACATTGGAACGACTCTCAGCGAATTCTCTTCCGCATATTTCAAAGCAATTTCCACCAATTTGCCCGCAACTCCCTGCCCTCTATGTTCGGGGTAAACACCGACATGAGTCATCACGATCGTATCTTCATCCAGCAGGTAATCCAGTTTTGAGAGCTGGCTATCGATCCAGGTCTCAAAACGATATTTCTCCGCGTTGTGGATCACTTCGAGTTTTTCAAGATTTATTTCCACGAGCAAACTCCTTATCAGCTTTTCTTCCCACGTGCGAACACCGCAACATACTCCATGATTATTTTCAACGCTGCGAAAACAGTGGCTTCAGATGGGTCAATCGGAGGCGAGACCTCGACAACATCCAAACCGACCAGTGGAAGCCCGCGCAAGGATTTGATGAGTGTGATCACTTCCCGTGAAGTCAGGCCACCCGAGTCCGGGATCCCAGTGCCAGGGGCAAACGCAGGATCGAGACAGTCAATATCCAGTGAAATATGGACAGCGTCGCAATCACTTAACTTACTATGCACGCGTGATGCAACGCTCTTCATGCCGCGTTCTGCGACCTCTGCGGCAGTGTAAACGTTGAGCCCGCCGTTTTCGATCAAGTCAATCTCCTGATCCTCCCATGAACGCACACCCACAAGGCAAACTTCCTGGGGCTCGATCCCAAATTCAAGCGCACGGCGCAAGACACAGGCATGAGAGAGTTTGGAACCGGAAAAGATATCACATAGATCAGGATGTGCATCCACCCACAACACGCCGAGACGTTGCCCCTTATAGCGTTCGCACTGTGCCTGAAAAACGGGAATGCTGATCGAGTGGTCTCCACCAAGTACGATCGGCACATTGGGGAGAGCCGCTACTTTTTCGCGGACCAGCTCAAAATCCTGCTCCTGATTCGTGATGGGGATGTCGCCCAGGTCATAGATGCGGATATTTCCAAGCCTTGTGCGGTCTTCGCTGAAGGGGGTCAGGTGCCTGGACCAGAAACGGATTCGCTCAGGGCCAAGCGCCGCACCTTTGCGCGCGCACGCGGCTCCATCGTAAGGCACTCCAATCACCGTGAAATCAGCTTCGGCGGGAGAAAGATTAGGATGATGCAGATCAGCCCAAAGTCCATGAGTTGAAGCGGGATCCATACACGCTCCTTTCTGCAATATTGTATCTCATGGTAACTGCTTAAACAAAAACGAACAGTGATCATCGTCACTGTTCGTTCGCCTAAGACAACCAGACTATTTTGAATTGATGAAAGTGATCAACGCTTCGATCTCGGCATCGCTCAGATTCAGGTCTGGCATTTGCGTGTCAGACTTGACCGATGATGGGTCCTTCAACCTCAAGCGCAAAGCTTCGGGGCTGGCTGAGACGTTCGAGAGGTTGGTTCCCATATCGAGTGTGATCGATCCGGTCATGTTTCGTGGAATTTTTGTATTTGTGTGACACGTAACACAGCCTTTTGCGATAAATAGTTGACGACCGGATTCAACCTGGGAAAGAGACAAATTAACTGGCACTTCGGAGGATGGCCTGCTCTGCGCTTCAAGACCGGAGGCTGTGCCTGCTCCCGCCATAAACAAAGCGAATCCTGCCAAGAGACAGAATGCCGTTAAAGCCACAGCCAGACGACTCCTGCGACGAAAAGCCACCACCAGGCCGATCAGGCCAAGCCCCAAAGCCAACATGCGGAGGATCAACAAAGGTGAGATGATTGCAGCCACCGGTTCAGTTTTCACAGGCTGGCTTGCAGATGCAGCAGTTGGCGCAGCAACAGTTAACACTGGCATGGGCTGATCCATTGTGAATGCCTGAATGGACCATTCCCACTCCCCTTCCCTGGGGAATGTGATTGTCGCCGCATAATGACCAGGCTTGCCTTCGGTTACGGCATTGAATATTAATTTTTCACCGTATGGTGATTTTGCAGTAATGGTCGGCTCCAGTTCAGTCATTGGCGTTCTACCATGCTGCAAAACGGTAAAGCCAATCCTGAGCGGCTTACCAGCTACAACATCTGTTGGCAACTCGTCTAATGTAACGACTGCCCATCCCCCTGCAAAAACAGGAATGGCTGACGCTAGAGCGGACAATAAAGTCAGTCCCACTGCAATGCGGAATCGGGAAAACATGTCAACCTCCATTAAGCAGGAATTCGAACGCTTTATCTGATTACACTGCCCCTCTTTGCTTGTGTTTTTTAAAATAGCGGCTAATGAGTGGAATGCCTGCAAGCCAAAAAGTGACCACCAGGATGGCCGCTAATCCTGCCATGACAGTGATGGGTATGACAGATTGAGGCTGCGCAATTGATGCGCTGGATTCGATCTGATCCATTTTGGACAGTGCGCTTTCAAATGCCGTTTTGATTTCGGGTCTGGCCATATACCATTCCCCGTCATATTCAGACGAGCCATTCACTATGCCGTCATAATACACAAAGCCGGTATCGGGGTAGTAATGCAGATGGTCAAAGGCGACCTCGCGGCTATTATTTGTGTAATAACGTGTGATCTCGTAGCCCGGGCCGGGATCGTCTGGCGCTTCCGTCTTGTCCCGGAAGAAGTCGGCAAAGGCAAAGAAATCAGTAGTCAGCGCAGGCTCGGTCACGCGCACTGAATCTTTCAGGTTTGGACCGATAATGATGATGAACGAGAAGCCTCCTTTGGCAAATACTGTGACAGAGGTAATCAGGGTCAGCAGCAAGGCTAATCCAAACACGATTCGGATGCGGAAAAACATTCGTGCCTCCTTTGGTGAATGTAAGTTCAGTATCCATACACCGCTTGCGGAGGTTCGGTTCCGTGGATTAACGGATTGGTTCAAGCGATTCTGCAATTTTGATCGCTTCTTCCAAACCCAGATCTGTCTCGAGGCGATAGGTAATGTCGCCATCTGCCCAGATCAACACATGACCATCGATCAGCCGCATGAATTGGAGATCACCGTTGTAAAGTCGTATTGGATAAGGGCCAATTGCCCAGATTGCGCGTTGACGGCTGACAGTTGTCTCTTGAATGAACGTCGGTTCAATTTTCTTAATAGCCCAACTTCCGGCGGGCAGGAAATGCAAGCTCATCAATACCTCATCAGGCTGTTGAGGGTCTACCCAAACGAGAACCGTCATGTCACCATCCGCATCTTGAACGAAGATGCGGTCTGGCTGACCGAGGTCAGGTGGATATGAAGGCAGAAGGATTGGATAATCAACGGTCTGCTGGGCTTCTTCAAGAGTCATTTCGCCAGCCAGATTTTCAAGCATGGGGATTAAAGACGGCAAGGTTGGAACAGGCGTGGCAGTGACTGGCATCATCGTAGAAGGAATTTCTTCAATCGGCACAGGCGGGGTTGGTTCAGTACCAAAGATGCGCACTACGCCAATCTGAATGAACTCGATGATGGCCGCGCGCGCGGGAGGGATGAGCATCAGGCTTGAGAACAGGATCAAGATGATGGTGAGCGACCAGGTCAGTCTCCTGGAAAGGAAGCGTGAACGCGTCGCAGGCCGCAGGCGCGCCATCACCGATCCAGCAATATCAGGTGTGCGCGGATAATCCAATCCTGTCGCGATGGAAACTAATCGCTTTTCAAAGAGTTCTTGTTCCAACGCGTTCATGCATCACGTCCTTCATGTCCTTCGCGCCTTTCGGCGAGAACAGGAAATTCCTGTTGAATAATTCCACGCAGTCGTTCGAGCGCGCGGCTCAATCGGGACTTAACTGTCCCCTCAGCGACCTGCAAGACCTCAGCCGTTTCAGTGACTGAAAGATCGAGAAAGTAGCGCAAATACACAATCTGTTGATCGGGCATATTTAGAGTTTGCACGGCCTTCCAAAGCTCACTGGCTTCCAGATGTTGCGCGCTTTTCTCTTCAATGTTCGCAGGCGCCGGTTCATTACGAAAGCCACGCGTCAATGCCGCTAGGTATCGTCCCGCCGACCGGTATCTATTACGCGCCAGGTTTGTCACAATGCTAAGCAGCCAGGGACGCAGAGGGCGCGTTGGGTCAAAGCTCTGGATGTGATTCCAGGCGCGCAGGAAGGCCTCCTGGGCAGCGTCCGCCGCGTCATCAGGATCACCCAGGATTAAGTAGGCGAGCCGAAAAACCGCCTCCTGGTGCGCCAGGACCAACGGTTCCCAGGCCGCCGCGTCGCCGTTTGCGGCGTGACGGATTAGAGTGGATTCATCCAATCGAGCCTCTCCGGAGAGGTCATTTATATGGAATACACCGTTGAACGGGATAGGGTTCCGTGCATAAAACACACAGTCGGGAATAACCCAACTGTAGTTATTGTAATCTCAAGATTCCACTGGGTAATAACATAAGCCCGCCGTGCCAGGACCAGTATGCACCGCGAGGGCCGGTGATAATTCGGCAATAAAGGATTCCACAACATCCACCCTGGCTTCGACGAGAGCTTTTATCTTTTCAACCTCATATTGCGCACCCGCGTGCACGTAAGCAATTTTTGCTTTGCCTTTCCCCACTGCTTCCTTTTCTCATCCCATTGTACTCATATTTGAGTACAATTGTGTCATCGTTCACAAGTTCTGCAGGAATTTGCCCCCCATCAAAGTCATTGACCTGCCTTTTGTTTCCTCTTACAATGCTCATATGAAAATCAAGTTTGCTGGCTTTTTTCGACCAGATCACGACCCTCCGCAAAATGCTTTTCAGTGTTTGGCGTATTAGAGTTGTTTATTCTTGATCATATTCGGAGGAAAAACCCATGCCTACAGCGTTTGTTTCCAAACGTGCCCCAGTTTATGCAGACGTTCCCGATGAAAAATGGAACGACTGGCGCTGGCAGTTGAGCCATCGCTTGAACACCGTTGAAGAAATCGAAAAAATCATCCCGCTGACCGAGTCCGAACGAAAAGCCCTTAACACCAGCGGCTTGTTTCGGGTGGATATAACACCGTACTTCATCTCATTGATCGATCCAAATGATCCCGACGACCCAATTCGGAAGCAGATCATTCCACTCTCGGAAGAGATGCAATCCTTTACCGCGATGATGGAAGACTCTCTTGCGGAAGACCGCCACTCCCCCGTGCCTGGGCTGGTCCACCGGTATCCTGACAGAGTCCTCATGCTCGTGACAACCCAATGTGCGTCGTATTGCCGTTATTGCACGCGCTCGCGCATTGTCGGCGACCCCGGGCAGACCTTCTCGCGCCAGGAATTCGAGATGCAGATCGAATATCTCAAACGCACACCCCAGGTGCGTGATGTACTGCTTTCGGGGGGTGACCCGCTGGTGCTCGCCCCGAAAATTCTGGAAGAAATCCTCAGCCGCCTGCGCGAGATTCCTCATATTGAGATTGTCCGGATTGGTTCACGGGTGCCTGTATTTATGCCTATGCGCGTTACCCAGGAACTATGCGACATGCTCGCCAAGTATCATCCTTTGTGGCTGAACATCCACGTTAACCACTCGAATGAGATTACGTTGGAACTTGAACAAGCCTGTGACCGTCTTACTAGAGTAGGCATCCCGCTTGGGAACCAGTCTGTACTTCTGGCGGGTGTGAACGATAACATCCACATTCAGCGAAAGCTGGTACAGGATTTGGTCCGCATCCGCGTACGTCCTTACTATCTCTATCAATGCGATCTGGTGGAGGGCGCAGGTCACTTCCGCACACCGGTAGCAAAGGGCATTGAGATCATGGAGGGCCTGCGCGGACACACCTCCGGCTATGCCGTCCCGCAATATATTGTGGACGCGCCGGGTGGTGGAGGCAAGATCCCTGTGATGCCTAACTATCTGTTGAGTATGTCTGACCATAAGGTGATCCTGCGCAACTACGAAGGCTATGTCACATCATACGAAGAGCCAACCGACTATCTCCCCAGCGACGCGGCCAAATTCAAAGGCGAAAAACGTTCCGAGCCAGGTCAGGCAGGTGTATCCGGTCTGCTGGATGGCGAGCAGATGTTCATCAAGCCGGAAGGCTTTGATGAAGTCCATGACCGTCACGGCATTCAACACCGTCTGAAAGACGAAAAGAAGTGGCAGCCGCTCGGAATCGGCGCGGGCACTTCCAAACCCGTTGAGGAATAAGCAAACGAAGGAGACAATAATGATTCAACCAACAAAACGAAACCTGCTCTCTATGATGGCAGTGATATTCCTGCTAGCGGCCTGCAGCCCCGCGCAACCCACTCAAGAAGCCGTGGACATCGCAGATCAGGTCGCGACAGCCGTTGCCCTGACTGTTGCCGCGCAGAACACACAAACGGCTGCAGCCATCCCTCCTGCGACGAATACCCCGCTTCCGACTCAGACTGAAGCTGTTCCTCCATCTCCAACCGCCATCCTCCCGACAGCGACTCCGCTTGTCCTACCTACGGTTACCCGTGGAGCAGGTGGAGGCAGTGGAGGCGCCACTACCAAACCAGACTATGCCTGTGACATCATCCGTCGCAGACCAATTGATAATACGATTTTCCGTCCAGATGACACCTTCGATATTAAGTGGACAATTGTCAACACCGGAACCAAGACAATGCGAGCGGGACTCGATCTCAAATTCAACAGTGGAGATCCATTGACCGATGTAACAGCCCGAGTTGAACTCCCCGAGTTGAAACCCGGTGACCAATATGCTGTCGATTTCGACGGAGTAGCACCCAAGCAGGAGGGCTTCCACGTAATGACTTTTATAGTGGAAGGCGGCTTGTGCTATCCCTATGTAGTGATCCTAGTTGAAAAATAGAGAAGAATTGCCCGCTCTGGTTTCGTTTCGGATGCTCAGGAGGAGAAATGTCAACACGTAAAACAAAAATCCTTTCGTGGTTGATCGCCCTTGGCCTGGTCCTGGCATGTGTTCCAACATTTACAGCGCCATCAGTCTCCACACCCGTACCGGGCGCGGTCAACACATTCATCGCGCAGACCTCAAACGCTGCATCGACGCGAACAGCCGCGGCCCTGCCTACATCCACACCAACTGCAACGATTACCCCGACCCCGCGCAACACCGAGACCCCATCCCCAACTGAAACCGCCATAGTAATTTTCCTCCTTCCAAGCCTAACGCCGATTCCGACATTCACAAGGGTGACCCTTCCAGGTGGAGGCGGCGGGGGTGGCAGTGGAGGAGGTGGAAGCAGTTCCGACAGTTACGCCTGTCGCGTGGACAGTCAAGACCCACCGAACGGAACCTCCTTCAATCCCCGGGCTGATTTCGATGCTGTTTGGCGTGTCAGGAACATCGGTCGAAAGACATGGGAGCGCAACAGTGTGGATTACATTTTCTTAAGTGGCGATCAATTCCACAAGGTATCAGGCTATGACTTTGACGCAAATGTGGCATCCGGTCAAACAACGAGTGTCACCGTGGATATGGAAGCGCCAAAAAACCCAGGCACATATACTACCCGCTGGACGTTGCGTGCTGGCTCAAACAACTTCTGCACACTGGAACTTAGGATAGTTGTGAAGTAACGCTCGGAACGTTTTCCAAAAGGACACAGCGGCGGCCCAAAAGGGCCGCCGCTGTGTTTTCATAAGGGGTTATGAGTTGGGTGTGATTACATCCGTAGATTCTGGTTTTTTGCGAAACGTAAAAAAGCCGACCACAACAGGGACAAGAAGCATCAGAACCGTCAGGCATAATAATACATAACCTATCGTTGGCGAAAAGGTTTGCGGTGTGGTAACTCCATTGCTTGTTACATCAATCGGGGAACCGCTCGCAATGAGAAACCCCCATATGCAGGTGAATATGCTTGCGCATCCACAGGCAAGCGCTGTTATGACGGTGGCAACAATGCCAAGAGTTCTGTTTTGCATGTTTTTGCTCCTATACAAATATCGTTGTGAGACAATAATATCATTAACTGTTCAACTTCGTGCCGGGCGAAATTCTTCGGAATGCTGCTCCCGGAAAACTTTGTTTTCAATATCACGAAGTCGGTGGCATTGGCTCATTGATGCCTGGTTCACTCGGCTTTGCGTATCTTATGGACAGAACACCCACAATAACAGGAACCAGGATCAGGAGGCCGCCAAAGCAGATGAACATCCCTGCCCCCAGTAAAGCCTCTTGAGGAGTACCGGTATTCTGCGCCATCACTTCAGGTACTTGAGATCCGAAAGCGGCCATAACTCCCAACGCGGCCAACGCCAGCCCAGGACAGCCGCATAGCAAGGCTGTTACGACAGTAATAACAATCGCTGTAGTTCTATTCATTATTGCCTCCTGATTGTTTGAGCAAAAGTGAAGATACGCGAGTAGGATTTCAGCAGTATACAACTGAATCCGCGAAAAAAGACCGCCTCCGGCTAACTGCGCAGTTTGGCGCCAACTTCATGCTCCAGTCTCTTCACGATCTTATTACGGATCGCGGCGGCTTCGGCATCGGTCATCGTTTTATCGGATTGATAGGTAAGACTATATGCCAGTGACTTCTTTCTCGCGCCGATTTGTTCTCCGCGATATACGTCGAATAAACGGACATTTGTGACGGTCTTTCCACCTGTCTGCCTGATCAATGCTTCGACGCGTGCCGCGGGGACCGACTCGTCAACGATCACGGCGATATCTTCGTATACAGGCGGGTACTCAGGGACAGGCATAACACCGTAGGCAGGATTCAACGCCCGCAGCTTTTCAAGATCAAACTCTGCAACGATCACCGGTGAATTACCGACTTCATATTTTTCCCTGACGAAGGGATGCAGTTCACCGAATATGCCGACGGCTTGTCCATTCACTTTCACTTGCGCGGCTTTGCCCGGGTGCAGATAATCAACAGAATCAATTGGAGCATAGGAAACGTCCGTATGGCGGAGGCCGCTCAAAAGGAGTTCGATGCGTCCCTTCATGTCATAGAAGTCGAATATTGGGGAGTCTTTGACATCCCATGCAGTTGGCAGCCGTGATCCAGTCATCGCCAAAGCCAGTCTGCTCGGCTCGTTCGGCAAATCATTTTTGTTGGGTTCAAAGACAGGACCAAGCTCAAACATCGCAACTGATTCGGCACGCGCATTCTGCTCAGCGGCCTCAAGCACAGATGCAAGCAGACTTCGGCGCAAGACGCGTCGCTCAGGCGTAATAGGATTTGCAATGACGACATATTCTTCGTGTGCAACAAGACGGCTTTCACGTTCGGGCGAAGTCAAGCGATAACTTACAATTTCCTGCAGGCCAAGATTGACCAGAATATCACGCACACGCTCTTCCCATTCGTAAACAGGATTGCCGATCTGTGGCGGAAGGGAATCAGCCATTCGCGTCTCAGGGATGTTATCGTAGCCATAACTACGCGCAACCTCCTCAAGCACATCTGCAAGGCCGATAATGCCTGCACCAATATCGAGGCGGTGCGCAGGAGCCTTCACTTTGACCGAGTTCTTCTCGACCGTGCATTTGAATTCAAGCCGGGTGAGCAATTCGGCAATTTGTTTCGCGGTGAGATCGATGCCAAGCAAGCGTTTGACATCTGTCGGTGTAACGGTGACAGCCGGGTCCTTGGGCTTGAGCGGATACGCATCCACGAGCCCGGGCGCAATCTTCCCACCGGACCACTCCGCCATAAGTTGTAACCCGCGTCTTACACCTTGTTCTGCGAGAGCAGGATGCACACCACGCGAGAATCTGAATGACGCTTCAGACGGAAGGTTATGTTGTTTCGCCGTGCGGCGAATATTGATGAAGTTCCATGCCGCGCCTTCGAGCAATATGTTGGTCGTACTCCTGCCGCGTGTACTGGCTTTTCCAGGTTGCATTTCACCAGACTTCATCTCATGACCTGTGGCATCCAACATCTCTTTGGATGCATCGTACACTTCGCTTTCCGCACCACCCATCACACCCGCAATGGACAATGGACCGTTCTCGTCACACACAAGCACGTTCGTGGAAGTGAGTCTTCGCTGGACGCCGTCAAGTGTGGTGAGTTTCTCCCCATCTTTCGCGGCGCGTGTGATGATCCTGACATTTCTCTTACCGGCGCGCTCTTTGAGCACATCATAATCAAACGCGTGCAATGGCTCACCGAGATCGAGCATGGCATAGTTGGTCGCGTCCACAATATTATTGATGGGGCGAATCCCTGCAAGGCGCAGGCGGCGCTGGACTTCGTACGGGCTGGGTTTGATCTCAACATCACGGATCAATCCAAGCACAAAGCGCGGATTAAGTTCAGGGTCAGTGATCTCGATGGAAACCAGGTCTTCTACCGATTCGCCATCAGTTTTATATTTAATATTCGGCTTATTCAGTTCGCGGCCCGTCAGCGCGGCGAGTTCACGCGCAACGCCGATCACATTCGCATTACGACCCATATTGGGCAGGATGCCGATATCAAGGACTGCGTCGCCCATGTAATCTGCAAGCGGCATACCGACAGGAGCCTCGTCATCCAGAAGAATGATGCCTTCATGTTCTTCAGAGATGCCGAGTTCTTTCTCAGAAGCAACCATTGAGTAAGACTCAACACCGCGGATCTTTGCGCGTTTGAGAGTTGTGAGCACAAGCCCATCTGCGTGACCATCGTAAATCGTCGAGCCTTCCTTTGCGTAGGCTACTTTGAGCGGCCTCGGTAGTTTGCCGGTGCCCCTTAAATGGAAAATGTTTGGCGCGCCGGTTAAAACCGTCTGTTGTTCTTTCCCATCGTAAAGGTCAAGCAAAGTCAATCGGTCCGCGTTGGGATGCGGCATGACCTCACGAATTTCAGCAACGACGATCTTCTCGCGGTCCCATGAAATGCCGCTGGTCTTGAATTCGTGACGCTCACTGGAATGCATACCAGACGCGGCCATATCAGGCATTGGCAGGCCAACGTATTTGATCTCATCCACTTCGAGGCCGGCAAGCGTCAACTTGCGGGCAATCTCCTCGATGGACAGGCCATCCAGGTCAATGTAATCTTTTAGCCAAGAAATTGGTATTTTCATATTAACTCCTTCGAAGTGCGATACTCGTTACTCGATATTCGAGTCTGATGACAGGGAAGCATTCTCTTCGTTTGCGTGGTCTGGCGGAATTTCACGCACAGAATAATTTGCACCGGGTTCATTGGCACCCAGTTTGCTCTTCTTCAAAAATCCGATGTATCCATTGATCAGGCGATTTAGATTTTCACCGTCAACTGCAAAACTTTTATATAGTGTTTCTGGAACATAACCAACTTTTTGAGCATAGACAATATGGCTTAACGTTTCCTCAAGCGAGCCGCGAGCAATATAACAAAATCTTACATTGTCTTGAAAGTAAAAGCGCCCGTGGCCTTCAGCAATATTTGCGTGAACACTTTGTGATGAACGTCGAAGTTGCTGATTGAGTGACCACTTCTCCTCAGGTGGAAGCAATGAGAGTATTTCTTTATTGACACGTACTGCAAAATCTCTCGCCTTGCACCACACATCAAGTTTCTCTAATCCGCGAATACTCATGTTAGTTCCTTTACCATGTCCGAATATCAAATATCGAATCTCGAATATTGTTCTCTTCTAGAACTGCTCCAGGAATCTGAGGTCATTGCCCCAGAAAGATCGAATATCGTCAATCTTATAACGCAACATCAACTGGCGTTCAGGTCCCATGCCCCAGGCAAAGCCTGAATAACGCGCGGGATCATAACCGCCGTTCTGCAATACAACAGGATGCACCATACCGCATCCAAGGATCTCAAGCCAACCTGAATTTTTGCAGACCTGACAACCCTTTCCACCACAGACAAAACATTCCACATCCATCTCAGCAGATGGTTCCGTGAATGGAAAGTATGAAGCGCGGAAACGGGTGCGGACATTTTGCCCGAACATGCGGCGGGCAAAATCAATCAGCGTCCCTTTCAAGTCTGCGAATGTAATGTTCTCGCCGACCACGAGTCCTTCCACTTGATTGAACTGGATCTCCGAACGTGCCGTGATCTGTTCGTACCGGAAGCACATGCCAGGCAACGCAATGCGGATCGGCGGTGGGTTATCAGGATTCAGCGCGGCACGCGAAGCGTCGCGCATGGCACGAATTTGACCGGGTGATGTTTGTGTGCGGAGCAGGAGAGGGTTGTCACCGCGCTCGCCTGCTTCGACAAAGAATGTATCCTGCATGTCGCGTGCGGGGTGGTGGGGTGGGAAGTTGAGCAATTGGAAATTCATTTCATCCGTTTCAACTTCACGCGAGGTGTAAACCTGAAAGCCCATTTCGGCGAGGATATCCAGCACGCGGCGCAACTGCTGGGTGGATGGGTGCAAGCGCCCAAGATGGACTCCACGCCCGGGCAGCGTCACATCCAAGGATTCTTCTTCAAGGGATTTCGCCAGCGCGGCGGCCTTGATTGCTTTCTCCTTTTCTAATAGAACACCCTCCAGGACGGTTTTTGTAAAATTCGCGGCATGACCCACCGCAGGACGTTCTTGCATTGATAGCGCGCCCAATTTACCAAAGATTTGCATGAGTGGCGAATTGCGTCCGAGATGTGCCACACGCCATGCAACCAACTCGGTTTCATTCTGCACAGATTGCAGGGCCTTAAGCCCATCCTTTTCGATTTCTTTCAATTTTTCGAGCATTCGTGCCTCCAAATTCTTCGTCATGGCGAGGGCGCTGGCCCGAAGCAATCCTCTGTACTTTGAGAGAGATTGCTTCGTCGGGACGCTTCGCGCGCCGTCCTCGCAATAACGGGTACAAACAAAAACCTCCCGTCCACAAAATGGGACGGGAGGCGCTTGCGCAGTCCCGCGGTACCACCCAAATTGACCGTTCTTCGACTCGGAACGATCCACTTTGTGCCGACTAACATCGGCCTCTCTTATAACGTAGAGAAAACGGCTCAGACTACAAAACGTGGCACATGGAACATGACACCTGACACGCTCTTCACCTGCACAGCTCGAGAGGGAACTTCAACCGGGTTCGGACGAGTACAACTTTCAGCATCTTCGACGTTGCACATCTCTGGCGGCCTCTGCCGGTCTACTTTCCTCCGTCACTGCCTTTGATTTGATTGCTGTAATTATCCCTGAAACGATTTGCCTGTCAAGGCCGAATATGTTCACCCGATAAATCATGGTTGCGCGGTTACGCCCCTCCAGACTGCATCCAGTGCCTGCAGCGCGGTGAGGTTGCGAATGGTCCATGCAGATTGCATTGCGGTGGGATCGTCAAAATCATTGATCCCGTAAGTAAGGTGCTCAAGGTCAGCTTGGAGCCCATGATTGGGAAGAGGTTGGATTGCTGACCAAAAATTCCACAGCGGAACATCATACTCCTGAGCAAGGCAGGCTACCGTTCGATTGATGCCATGATCGCCTTCCAAATTGTCTCCCTTGGTTGAAAGGATTGGCACAACCTTTTTCGATAAAAGGATATCCAAAATCTGCCTCATTCCCACATCGAACTCGTCGCGCCGCCACGCCTGATTGGTTCCCAGGGCAAGGATGGCAAACGCTGGTCGATGCAGACGCAATTCACAACTTAAGGGTGACTCGCCGGATCCGCAAAGGATCGAATCACTGGCAGAGGCGTCCAGAATCAGATTGGTATTGAAACCTCGTCTGGCGGCCATTCCAATCCGTTCGAATGCGCCATCAAAATGCTCAATGACTGGAAGGAGGTTTTGATAAGGGGCAAGATCATAATAGTCTTCACCAAGATCAAAGGCTGTGAAAAACCAGGCAGCCGCTATCTCTCCATCGCCGATCTTTGAAAATGCACCTGGATCATTACCGCTCGCCTGACCACGTTCATATAACTCACGTACGGTCTTGCTAACAACAGGAATTACAGGCAATGACTGCCAATCATCACAGGATATCGGATGGGGAGTAATAGGAACTTCTGTATTCACTTGAATCGTTACAGGCTGGCTTGGGTTCGTTGGTGATGGAGAAGGCTCCACTATAATCTGCGGCGTTTGAGCGCCGCAAGCAGTAATCGCAAGCGTTAAGAAAGTTGAAAATAGAAGACGGTACGGCCGCACAGAAATTACATGTCCTGCCCCGATTTTAACGGCTTACCCCGCGATCGCTCGCGGGGCAGCCAAAGACCAACTCAGAGGGAGGAGAGAGTTTGGAAGAGTAACTTTTGGTTACTCAATTACACAGGGTCAAGATCAGGGTTCGTGCCGCACAAAGCGCAGGCCGGTTGTTCCATCAGGTTACATTCAACGGCGCTGGAGCAACGGTGGGCAATGATACGGGGAGGCTGGTCTGGTAAATGGTCGGCTGGGAAAACCACTTCGTTCTCAATGGAAATTTCATGGCCGACATGTTCGCAGTATTTGATTTTTTCAACGTGCCAAATCTTTTCTGCCATAACAGCCTCCTGCCGCTTGTCCCGTAACTACTAAAACTGCTGGGATAAATTTCGGGTAAAAATCAGATTTCTGATCCAGTAATTATGCGGCACTTCGTACTCTGATGTCTGATAGCGCTAGTTTAGAAGAAAAACGCCCGTACTGCAAGTGACAGGCGTCACAAACTGACATGACAAACCGCTTATTTAGGATGTGATAAGTCCTTATTTTTTTGTTAGGACGTAAACACCACCCGCATCGCTTGCAAAAAAGATTTCACCAGATTCATCCTGACCGAAAGATGTGATCCTCAAATTCGTTTCAAACAGAATTTGAGACAACCACTGACCCTCTGAGAGGATCAACCCCCAAACATAGCCGCTGCAATAATCCCCGTAGAAATAGATTCCATTCCATTCGGTCATAGATCCGCGATAGACAACCCCGCCCGTGACGGAACAGCCGCCAGAGGAGTGGCTGTATTCCGCGACGGGGAGTAACAAGCCAGGTTGAGCTTGGCCATCATAGCCATGATTGCCTTCCATAATGCTCCAGCCGAAGTTTGCTCCGCCGGGTGAACCAGCAGGCAGGTAATCAATCTCCTCCCAGTCGCCTTGACCGACATC
>Ga0209619_10000468_pt1 | contig 28283 bp, 30 predicted proteins | sample Rifsed16ft3_FD_184011 | JGI IMG/M metagenome (GOLD analysis project Ga0209619, IMG submission 184011) | Soil microbial communities from Rifle, Colorado, USA - sediment 16ft 3 (version 2) | ecosystem: Environmental > Terrestrial > Deep subsurface > Rock core/Sediment | place: Rifle, Colorado... | reverse complement strand
CGGCGCCTCCGAGCAAGAAGACTTTCGCGGTTGCCCCCCCTTGCCGCTCTCCCCTGCGGTGGACCTGGTCAATGCGGGCTCATGGCATAAGCGTTCTACCGCGCGGAAACCGCCGTAACCGGGCTGGGTTCCGCCACGCCAAGGCTTTCCAAGAAGAGCCAAACCCGTACCACGATTGGAACTACCATCCGCGCGACGATCGACACGGTACGACTGGTGGAGACGGTTGGACTACCGACGGTCAGCAGATATTAGCGTACCCGTTGCCCCCAGCAATTCTTAAACCCGCCGCCCCCATGGCGGCCCCTTGATGGCGGCCCCTAGGATCGTCCTGCTTGCCGGGGACGGCACCGGCCCTGAGGTGATGCGGGAGGCCGTTAAGGTCCTCAAGGCCGTGGAATCGGGGTTCGGTCTCTCGTTCGACTTCGTTCCGTATCCGTGCGGTGGGAAGCACTACCTCGAGACGGGCGAGGAATGGCCCGACGGGGCGTTCGAGTCGTGCAAGGCCGCGGACGCGATCCTCCTCGGTGCCGTCGGGATTCCCGAGGCCCGCCTTCCGAACGGAGACCTTGCGGGAGCGGGTGTGATCTTCGGGCTGCGGTTCGGCCTTGACCTCTACGCGAACGTGCGCCCGACGAAGCTGTACCCGAACGTGCGGCACAAGGTCCACGACGCGTTCAAGTCCGTGTGGGAATCCGACAAGGTCGACCTCGTGATTGTGCGGGAGAACACGGAAGGACTCTACACACCCGCTCGGGGCGTTCTCTCCCGTGGCGGCACGGACGAGCTCGCGATTGATAGCCGCGTGATCACGCGGAAGGGTGCGGAGCGGGTGATCCGGTTCGCGTTTGAGCTCTCGAAGCAGCGCGATGGCGCGCCGGGAGATGGCAAGAAGCGCGTCACCTGCGTGGACAAGTCGAACGTGACCGCGGGCGACCGGCTCTGGCGGAAGGTGTACGACGAGGTCGCTGCGCAGTACCCCGGCGTCGAGCGGGACTACGCGTACATCGACGCGTTCCTCCAGTGGCTCGTCCGCTCCCCGGAGGCGTACGACGTCGCCGTCGCTCCGAACGAGTGGGGGGACATCGCGACGGACCTTGCGGCGGTCCTCCAGGGAGGGATGGGGATGGCGGCGGGCGCGAACATCGGCGACGAGCACGGAATGTTCGAGCCGGTCCACGGTTCCGCCCCGAAGCACGCGGGGAGGGACACGGTGAATCCAATCGCGATGATCCTCGCCACGCAGATGATGCTCGATTGGCTGGGTCGGCGAAAGAGAGATCGAGCCCTCCAGGCTGCAGCGACGGGTGTTGAGGCGGCCGTCGTCAACGTGCTGAAGGCAGGAAAGGCCCTGACGTACGACCTCGGCGGATCCGCGAAGTGCAGCGAGACCGGAACCGCGATCGCGAGGGCGGTCGGACGTCTCTCTCGAAAGCGCGCTTGAGCGCGGCCATCACAGTGGGAACTTGTCGCTGATTTCGGGCCGCCGCCGCTCCCCGCTCCTCATGAACTCCTCCATCTGCTCCTTGAGGTGCGGGGGCATCTCCGCATACACGTCCGTGAACACGGTCTCCAAGGATGGCGGTGGGACCTTCTCCGCTTGGCGCACGACACTCGTGATGAGGTCGTCGAACTCCTTCTCAAGGGCGGCCTGGTCCTCCGCGTCCCAGAGCGTGCGGCGCTCGAGGTACAGCCGGAAGCGTGAGATCGGGTCCTTCTGCTTCCACTCCTCGACCTGCGAGGCGGGTCGGTATCGCGTCGGGTCGTCGGACGAGGAGTGCGGCCCCATGCGGTACGTGACGGCCTCGATGAGGGTCGGTCCCCCGCCAACGCGGGCCTTCTCGACCGCGCGTCGGGTCGCATCGATGATCGCGAGGACGTCGTTGCCGTCGACGCGGATGCCCTCCATGCCGTACGCCTGCGCCTTGATTGCAATTGTCTTCGAGGCGGTCTGCATCTCCCGCGGCAGGGAGATCGCCCACTGGTTGTTCTGACAGAAGAGGACACACGGGACTTTGAACACGGCTGCAAAGTTCGCGGCGGCGTGGAAGTCGCCCCCGCTCGTCGCGCCGTCGCCGAAGAACGTGAGGGTCACGATCTTGTCCCCGCGGATCTGCGCCGCCCACGCGGCGCCGACCGCGATCGGAATCTGCGTGCCGACGGGGCTCGACGCCGTGACGTAGTTGATGTCGCGGTTCCCATAGTGGTTCGGCATCTGCCGGCCCTTGAGAATGTCGTCCGCGTTCCCGTAGAACTGGTTGACGAGCTTGAGGAGCGGGAATCCCCGCCACAGGGCGGCGCCCGGCTCGCGGTACGCGGGGAACACCCAATCCTCCGGGTTCAGGCAGTACGCCCCCCCGACCTGACACGCCTCTTGGCCCGTCGACGGGACATAGAATCCGATCCGGCCCTGGCGCTGGAGGGACAGCATCCGGTTGTCGAGGGTCCGAACGAGGAACATCGTCCGGTAGATCTTGAGAAGGTCGTCCTTCGGGAGGTGCGGGTCGAGCTTCTCGTTGAACGTTCCGGCGGGCTCCACGATCTGATAGAGATCTTCCACGACCACGGGCTCACTCCGCCGCACGGATCAGATTTCGACGCTCCTGGATAACCTTTTCGAGGAAGTACTCGCCCGCGCGATACGAGGACCGGACGAGGGGGCCGCTCGCGACGTACGCAAACCCGAGGGACTCGCCGATTTCGCGGTACCGGTCGAACTCCTCCGGCCGCACATACACGTCGACGGGGAGGTGCCAGTTCGAGGGCCGCAAGTACTGGCCGAGGGTCACGATATCGACGCCGATCCCGCGGAGGTCCCGCATCGTCGCGACGACCTCGTCCTCCTCCTCGCCGAGGCCGAGCATGATCGAGGACTTCGTAAACAGACCAGGCCGCATCCCCTTCGCGCCCTCGAGGACCTTCAAGCTCTGACGGTAGTTCGCGCGTGGGTCTCGGACTTTCGACTGAAGGCGCTCGACGGTCTCCACGTTGTGGTCGAGGACGTCGACTCCGGCGTCCACAACGGTCCGCACCGCGTCGAGGTCTCCCTGGAAGTCGGGGATGAGGGCCTCAACGATCATCTCGGGCCGCCGGACCTTGATCTCGCGGACCGTCCGCGCGAAGTGCGAGGCCCCGCCATCGGGGAGGTCGTCGCGGTCGACGGACGTGAGAACGACGTACGACAAGGCGAGCTCGGAAAGGGCGATCGCGACCTTCCGCGGCTCATCGAGGTCGAGGACCGCATGCGGGTTCCCGGAGTTCACCGCACAAAATCGGCAGCCGCGCGTGCAGGTGTCGCCCATCAGCATGATCGTTGCGGTGCCGCCGCCCCAGCACTCCCAGACGTTCGGGCAGTGCGCTTCCTCGCAGACCGTATGGAGGTCGAGGGACCGGAGGAGACCCTTGAGCTGCGTGTAGTTCTCCCCCGACGGCGGACGGACCCGGAGCCAGTCGGGCTTCTTCTCCGCCAGCATGGCGCGGACGAATGCGGGAGCCCTTATCTAGCTTGACACTCTGGCGCGTGGAACCGCAGCGTCATCCGTAGCGGAATTCGACCCCGGTCCCGCCTCGCGGATAGTTCCATCGGATTGCGCCTTTTCCGATGTGCTTGCACACGATCCCGCACGCGCCGAGCTCGATGCATCCATCCGTGTTGTACACGAGCTCGCCCTCGGCGATCCGGTACACCTGCGCGGGGCAAATGTAGAGGCAAGGCTTCGTGTCGCACGTCCGGCAGATGTCCGTCGCGACGACGATGAACGGTTCCGCGTCCGGCTCGAACTTGTCGAGCGCGAGGCGGTCGTCGACGGAGAGCCGCTCCTCCGCGGGAGGCTTCGGTGCGTCGGGCATGCGGAACGGCGAACCCACCCTTCAGAGTGTATTTAAACCGTCGTACCCGCGCGACGAGCTTCTCATGGAGGAGAACTCCGATCGAAAGAACCGAGGTCCGCCCGTTGCTTGGCCGTGAGTCCGCCAAAGCCTTATACGGAATCGGCTCCTGCGACCGCCGCGGGACTCCATGGCGGAGCGGTTCGACGCGATTGTCGTCGGCGCGGGCCCTGCGGGCAGCGCGGCCGCGCTCGCGCTCGCGCGGGAAAAGGTTTCGACACTCCTCGTCGAGCGAGGGCGTGCAGCGGGCGTCAAGAACATGTTCGGCGGTCGGATCTACGCCTGGCCGCTCTTCGATCTGATCCCGGGATGGGAGAAGGATTGTCCCGTCGAGCGGTTCGTCACGCGCGAGCACATGGTGTTCCTCTCCGGCGAGGCGTCCCTCGCGCTCGAATTCGAGTCGCCGCACCTGGCCTCCGGCAAGGCAGCGAGTTTCACGGCCCTCCGGCCCAAGTTCGACGAATGGCTCGCGAAAAAGGCGGAGGCCGCCGGCGCCACTCTCATCACGGGAATCCGGGTCGACGAGCTGCTCCGAGACGGCGGGCGCGTCCACGGGATCGTGGCAGGCCCCGACCGCGTCGAGGCCGATCTCGTGATCCTCGCGGAGGGTGCGATGGCGCCGCTCGCGCAGCAGGCGGGCCTTGCGCCGGACCTCACACCCGCCGCGGTATCCGTCGGCGTGAAGGAGACGATTGAGGTCCCCGCGCCCGTTCTCCAGGAACGCCTCGGTCTCGGGGACAGGGATGGCGCGGCCTTCGTGTACGCGGGCGACGTGAGCGGCGGGGCCCGCGGCGGTGGGTTCCTCTACACGAATAAGGCGTCCGTGTCCCTCGGCCTCGTCGTCTCGTCGGAGGACGTGTCCCGCAAGAAGCTCGCGGTGCCGGAGATCATGGAGCGGTTCCGGATGCACCCGAGCGTCCAGCGTCTGATCAAGGGCGGGAAGGTCCTCGAGTACTCCGCGCACCTCGTGCCCGAGCTCGGCCTCGGAATGCGGGCCCGGTATGTCGCGAACGGCGTCCTCGTCGTCGGCGATGCGGCAGGATTCCTGATTAACAACGGATACACATTCCGCGGGGTCGACCTCGCAATCGCATCAGGCATGGCGGCGGCCCGCGCCGCGGTCGGCGCCCGGACGCACGGCGACTATTCGGCCCGCGGACTCTCCCTGTACGAGCGGCACCTCCGGGAACTCAACGTGCTGACGGACATGGAGACGTTCCGCGCAGCACCGGGATACCTGAAGAACGAGCGCCTCTTCACGCTGTATCCGAGGCTCCTCCTCGAGATCGCGGAGAAGGTCTACACGGTCGACGGCAGTGGAAAGCCGAAGCTCTCCGAGATCGTCTTCGAGGAGGCGAAGGGCAAGGCTCCTTTGTTGAAGCTCCTCCGGGACGTCATCGATGGCGCCCGCTCGATGTAATCGCGAGACTCACCGCGAAAAGTAGATACCCGAGGGGAGGTTCGCAGCAAAAGATGCCCAGCGGCACCCTGCGGATTATCGTCTGCATCAAACAGGTGCCGAAGGCGCAGGAGCTCCAGGTCGACCCGAAGACCCAGACGCTGAAACGGGTTGGCGTCCCAAGCGAGATCAACCCGCCGGACGCGAACGCGCTCGAGCTCGCGCTCCAGATTAAAGACCGACAGCCCGCGGAGATCGTCGTTGTCTCGATGGGCCCGACCTCCTTTGACGAATCCCTCGAGCGGGCCGTCGCGATGGGCGCGGACCGCGCGTTCCTCCTGACGGACCGGATCCTCGGCGGATCTGATACGGTCCCGACGGCGTACGCTCTGAGCGAGACGATTCGGAAGATCGGGGGTTACGACCTTATCCTCTGCGGCGAGGAGACGACGGACGCGTCGACAGGCCACGTCGGGCCCGGAATCGCGGGCCACCTCGACTTCCCCCAGATCACGTACATCTCCGAGATCAAGATCGTCGACGGGAAGGTCCGCGCGCGCCGGACCGCGGAGGACGGGACGGAGTGGTGGGAGACGGCGATGCCGTGCCTCCTCACCGTGAACTTCGGGTGCACAAAGCCGCGGGATCCGACTCTCCTCGGGAAGATCCGCGTCAAGCGAGGGGGCGTGATCGTCCACTGGTCCTGCGCGGACGTCGGGATTGACCCGAACAAGGTCGGTCTGAAGAACTCGCCGACGATTGTCGCGAAGGTCGACACGGTCCATCTCCCGGCGCGGGCTCGGAAGGTCTTCCAAGGGGAACCCCGCGAGGCGGTCGCACAGCTCCTCGACGCGCTCATCGAGGACGGAGTCGTCGCTCTATGACGGACGCGGCCCACGTCGTCGAGGACAAGTCCCACTTCCAAGGCGTGTGGGTCTTCCTCGAGCAGCGGAAGGGCAGTCTCCGGGACGTCTCCGTGCAACTCATCGGGGAGGGCCGCCGGATCGCGGACAAGCGCCGGACGACGCTCACGGGTGTCCTCCAAGGCCACCATGTCGAGGCCATTGCCCGCGGTGCGATGGGCTACGGTCTTGATCGTGTGATTATTGTCGACAATCCAGTCCTCGAGATTTACCGCTCACGGCCGTACACGAACGTGATGGCGCACTTAATCCGGAAGCACAAACCCGAGATCGTCCTGTTCGGTGCATCGAAGAACGGGCGCGACCTCGGCGGCCGACTCCACGCGGTCCTCGAGACGGGCCTCGCGGCGGACTGTGTGAAGTTCGACCTTGACAACGAGGCGAACCTCGACATGATCCGCCCGAGCTTCGGCGGAAAGTCCCTCGCCCACATCCTGTGCAAACGGCACCGCCCGCAGATGGCGTCCGCCCGGCGGAACGTGTTCCTCCCGCCGCCGCACGACGCGACGCGCACCGGTGAGATCGTGCACGAGACCGTCGAGCTCAGTGCGAAGGACGTCGACGTCGAACTCCTTGAGTTCACGGAGTTCGTCCGGGAGGGCGGGCTCCGTCCAGAGGAGGCCGAGATCGTCGTGAGCGGCGGGTACGGCCTCGCGGACGCGAAGAACTTCGTGATGCTCCAGGAGCTCGCGGACCTCCTTCGCGCGGCGGTCACGGCGTCCCGGAAAGCGGTCGACAGCGGATGGATGCCGAAGGAGTTCCAGGTCGGGCAAACAGGGATGACGGTTCGCCCGAAGGCTTACTTCGCGATCGGGATCAGTGGCGCGGTCCAGCACTTGGCGGGGATGCAGGAGTCCGAGAAGATCATTGCGATCAACATGGACCCGAAGGCTGCGATCTTCGAGATTGCAGACTACGGGATTGTCGGAGACCTGTTCAAGGTCGTCCCGGAACTCATTCGACAGCTGCGGGAGCGGAAAGAGATGAAGCCGCAGGCCGCAGCGGTCCCCGCCGTCGCGCCATCGTGAGGAGTTCCCTCTAGTCCGTCGCAGCGGCACGCACCGGTTCGAGCTGTTCGCGTTTCACTCGGTCGAAGGCGACGTGGAACACGCCCTCGAAGTCCCGCACGACCTGTTCGCGGAACGCCTCGAAGTCGACACCCTTCCCGAGCTGCTCCTCCATCGAGGTCATCGTTCCGCTCGGGAGGCCGCACGGCCGCAGGAGCTCGAAGTACGAGAGGTCCGTGCTCACGTTGTGCGCGAACCCGTGGTACGTGACATTGTTATGGATCGCGAGACCGATTGACCCGAGCTTTCGAGGTCCAACCCACACGCCGCGTTGCGCCTCGTTGCGCCCCGCCGCGACGTCGAACGCGCGGGAGCCGCGGATGAGGACCTCTTCAAGGTCCGTGACGAGCTTCCGCACGTCAAGGCGGTCCTGGAGCTTGAGGATCGGGTAGCCGACGAGCTGACCCGGGCCATGGTACGTCGCCTCGCCGCCGCGCTCGACCTCGTACACCGGAATGTCCGGGGCGAAGACGTCCTCCCGGCGCCCGCGCCGACCGAGCGTGATTACGTGCGGGTGCTCGAGCAACAGCACGGTGTCGGGGATCAGGTCCCCCGCGCGGAGCTCGACGAGGCTCCGTTGGAGGGTCCACGCCTCCCCGTAGGGAACGATGCCTAGATCGACGAGCCACGCGGTCATGTCCTTCGGTTCAGGATGTGGATCGCCCGCCCGAGGGCGGCCTCCGCGCTCTCCATAATCCCCTCGGGAAGCGTCGGGTGCGGGTGAATCGTGAGCGCGATGTCCTCGAGCGTCGCGCCCATCTCAATCGCAAGGGCCAGCTCGCTGATGAGGTTTGACGCATCGGGCCCGACAATCTGTCCGCCGACAAGGCGCTTCGACGCGGTGTCCGCGACGAGCTTCACGAAGCCGTCGGATTCACCCGTCGTGAGGGCTCTTCCGATCGCGACGAACGGGACCTTCCCCGTGATCGGGTCCATCCCATGGTCCCGCGCCTCGGTCTCCGTCCAGCCCACGAGGGCGATTTCCGGGTCCGTGAAGATCGCGTTCGCGAGTGCACGGTAATCCGCCTCCGATGGATGGCCCGCGATGACCTCCGCGGCGACGATTCCTTCCCTCGTCGCTTTGTGCGCGAGGTACGGCGGGCCCGCAACGTCTCCTGCGGCAAAGATCCGCGGGTTCGTCGTCCGCATCTGCCTGTCGACCCCGACGTGGCCCTTCGCGTCGACCTCCACGCTGATCCGCTCCACGCCGAGGCCCTCCGTGTTCGCCCGCCGACCCACCGCGACGAGAATGATGTCGCACGGGACTTGGATCGGCCCCTCCGGTGTTTCCGCGTCCACCACGAGGCCCTCTGCGGCGGCCTTCCACTGCTTCGCCTGAGATTTCACGTGGACCGCGATACCGATTTTATTAAGGTTCCTCGCGACGACCCGCACGACCTCCGGGTCGATTCCCGGTAGCACCTGGTCCATGATTTCGATAACCGCCACCGTGCTCCCAAGCTTCGCGTAGAACGTGCCGATCTCCAGTCCGGAGACTCCGCCGCCGATTACGAGGAGCCGCTTCGGAACCTCCTGGAGCTCCAACGCCTCCTTCGTGCTGATGATCCGCTCCCGATCGAAACGGAACGCGGGGAGGTCCGTGGGTCGGCCCCCCGTCGCAATGATCGCGTTCCCGAATGTGATGTGTTCGTCGCCGTCCCCTGTGCGAACGAGGGCTTCGCGGTTCGATGCGAACTCAGCATCGCCAATGAGAACCTCGACTCCGTTTCCCTTGCATAGCTGGGCGACGCCGGACGTGAGGCGCTCGACGACCCTCCCCTTCCACGCCTGGAGCTTCGGGACGTTCACCCGAATGTCCGGGATTTCGACGCCGAACTCCTCCGCCCGTCGGGCCATGTGGACGAAGTTCGCGGTGTGGATGAGAGCCTTCGAAGGGATGCACCCGTAGTTCAGGCACTCACCGCCAAGGCGGTCTCGCTCTACGAGAAGGACCTTCTTCCCGAGTTGCGCGGCCCGAATCGCGGCGGGATATCCAGCGGGCCCACCCCCAATCACGAGCACATCGACGGTCCGGGCCACACCCTTCGGAATGCGGTCCTCCACAAAATCATTGCTCATCCCCCTCGCCGGGCTCCGACGACGAGGGGAGCGCGCTCGATATGCCTCAGGCGCCCGGCGGGGGCGGCGGAGGAACGGACGGAGCCATCACGCGTCGCCCGCGCCGACGCACCAGGAGGACTGAGACAACGACGACGGCGACGATGAGGAGAAGCCCGAAGAAGGGGGGCTTTAGGAAGAAGTCTACGAGCGGGTTCGCGGCCGCGACGCCGATTCCGTAGGTGGACTTCGTGTCCGCGATTTCCTGGTCCGCAATTCCCGGCTGTACGTTCCCAAGCTCGAAGAACGAGACGCCCGGCTGAATCTCGCAGTTGTAGCCGACGATGAAGCCGTCATCCGGACTGTACACCCAGCTGCACTGCGGGAACATGGACCCGGTGGCGGGGACCGAGGAGATCAGGTATACGGTGTGGAAGTTCCCGTCCGCGAGCGTCATCCTCGCCTCGCGCGCGTGGAGGGCGAGCGCAACGGGGACCGGGATGTCGTCGATCACACCGCCGTCAAGGTACGTGTCCGCAACGACCGCGACGGTGATGTGCTGCAACGTGATTGGGAAGCCGGTGAGGCCAGTCACGGAGAGCCCGCTCGCGGCCAGGTACGAATTGAGGGTGTCGAAGTACGCTGCCTCCTCATCTGGGTCGAGGCCCGTGACATCGATCGTCCCTGCGATCCGCCCCCCGACGGTCGCGTCCGAGGAGGCGGTCCACGTTTCGTTGTCGAAAATTGGGAAGTCGAAGTAGTCGAGGGCCGGCACGTAGATCACACGGATCTCCGCGTCAACGTCCACGGACACCGTGATTTCCGAATCCTCGTAGGTCACGATGACCTCACACGCAGTCGTGCTGAGCTCGATGTTCGGCACGTTCCTTAGGGAGGAGGTGACTCGAAGGTCGACCGTGTAATTCGTACGAGACTCCCTCAGCGCGAAATCGGAAACGTCCCACTTCGACAGGCCGGACGAGGTCGAAATGTACGTGACCTGGACGTCCGCGGAGGACGTTCCCGTGGTGAAGGGGATGAACGACGGCACGCAGCCAAGGAATGGATCGACGGTGCCCGGGTACACGCCCGCCTGGGGGAACAGGTCCGAGGTCACGCTTGTGACGAAGCGAGCGCTGAGCCCCTCCACGCTCTCTTCGCGGATCGTGTAGTACGACGTGGCTTTCTCGACGACCTCCATCGTGACCCAGATGTTCGCAGAGCCCGTGAAGTTCAGCTCGTTGATCGTGATGTTGTCGTTCGCGGCGTCCAGGGCGAGGATTTGCTCCAGAAAGGGAGCCGCGATTGCTCCTATATCGATGTCCGCGCCGAACCCGACGGCGTCCCCGACGGCGTGGGCCGGCACGGGGGCTTGGGCGGCGGCCGGAGGGGGCGAGAGCACCATGCCCGTGACGATCGCGAGGATAACGGCGACGGCGAGGAGAGGGCGGGACATCGTCGTTCCTGCCGCGAGACAAGGGGCCTGCGACTTAAGGGTATCGCACTGATTTCGGAAAGGGTTCGAGGGCGCGCTCACTGGAGGCCGACGAATTGCAACGCGGGGTGCTCGAGGTAGTTCGCGAGGGTCTGCACGAACGCGGCGCCGACGTGGCCGTCGATCACGCGGTGGTCGAAACTGCACGAGAGGTACATCATCTCGCGGATTACGATCTGATCGTTCCGGACGACCGGGCGCTTCTCGATCTTGTGGATCCCGATGATTGCGACCTCGGGCCAATTGATGATCGGTGTCGCGACGATGCCACCCGCTTTCCCGAGGGACGTGATCGTGAACGTACTTCCCTGGATGTCGTGGAGCGTGAGCTTTTTCTCCCGCGCCGCGGTCCCGAGGCGGTCGATCTCCTTCGCCAGGATCCAGATGTCCTTCTTGTCCGCGTCGTGAACGACCGTGACTGTGAGGCCTTCATCCGTTGCTGTCGCAATTCCGATGTTGTAGTACCGCTTGATGACGATTTCCTGCTTCTCGTCGTCGACGATTGAGTTCAGCGTCGGGTGCTCCTTCAGCGCGGCGATGAGCGCCTTCACGACGAACGGCAGGTACGTGAGCTTCACGCCCTTCTGCTCGCCGACCTCCTTCAAGCGGTCCCTGAGGTGGACGAGCTGCGTCATGTCAACCTCCTCAACGTACGTGTAGTGGGCCGCGGTCGATCTTGACTTCGCCATCCTTTCGGAGATTCGCCTCCGAAGGCCATGGACTGGGACGCGCTCTTCGAGTCCGGACGGCCCGGCGGTCCGCAGCGGAGGGAGTTCCTCGGCCGCCATCGCCGGCTTCACCGCCGGCGCTCGCTTCGGCGCGCCGCGGACGTCCTCCTCTGTGACGCGACCTCCAGGACCTGTGCCGCGGATCGCGTCGATGTTCACGCTGAGTTCGCGGGCGAGTTTCCGGACGGCGGGGGCTGCGAGGGCGGGACCTCCCGGTGCAGCTGCCGTGGTCGGAGCCGCGGGTCGCTGCGCTTCTGCGCGCGCGAACGGCGCGGACTGCATGCCCCCTTTCGGTTCCGGCACCGTCGCTGAAGGCGCGGCTTCACCCTCCTCGCCGAGGACGATGATCGTCGTCCCGACCAGAACCGTCTGCCCTTCGTTTGCCATGATCTTGAGAACCTTTCCCGTCACGGGGGAGGGGATCTGAACCGTGACCTTGTCCGTCATCACCTCGACCATGAGGTCGTTTTCCTTGATCGGGTCGCCTTCTTTGACGAGCCACTTCACGATTTCGCCCTCGTGGACACCCTCTCCGATGTCGGGGAGCTTGAATTCCTTCGTCATGGGCTCACGCGTTGGACTGCCGCACAGAAGGCCCGCGGCAGCAATAACGTTTCGTCGCTCCCTTAGAACGCCATCGCCTTTTCGATGCCCGCGAGGACGCGGTCCGGGTTCGGCATGTACACGTCCTCGAGCGTGTACGGGAACGGTGTGTCGAAGCCCGTCACGCGCACGATGGGCCCGCGCAGGTACTCGATCGCCTTCTCCGCGATGATTGCCGCGATCTCCCCGCCAAAGCCGCCGGTCCGCGGCGCCTCATGGACGATCACCGCGCGCCCCGTCTTCTTCACGGAGTTCAGGATCGCGGGCGCATCGAGTGGCACGAGCGTGCGAAGGTCGATCACCTCGGCCTCAACGTTCTTCTCCTTCGCCGCCCGCTCCGCCGCCTCGAGGGACACGTTCACCATGTATCCCCACGCGAAGATCGAGATGTCCTTCCCCGGCCTACGCACCTTTGCTTCCCCGAGCGGAATCGTGTACTCGCCCTCCGGGACTTCCTCGCGGAACGCGCGGTACAGTTTCTTCGGCTCGAGGAACAGGATGGGGTCCGGGTCTCGGATTGAGCTGATCAGGAGCCCCTTCGTGTCGTGCGGCGTGGAAGGCACGACGACCTTGAGGCCGGGCGTATGGCAGAAGTACGCCTCGCTCGACTGGCTGTGGTAGTGGCCCCCTTTGATCCCGCCTCCATATGGCGTGCGAATCGTCATCGGAACCTCGTACTGCCCGCCGGACCGATACCGCATCTTCGCGGCCTCGCTCACGATCTGGTCGAACCCGGAGTAAATGAAATCCATGAACTGGATCTCAGGGACGGGGCGGAGCCCGTACAGGGCCATCCCGATCGCGGTGCCAATGATCCCGCCCTCGCTGAGGGGCGTGTCGAACACACGGTCCGGGAACTCGTCGATCAGACCCTCCGTGCACCGGAACACGCCGCCGTTCCGGCCGATGTCCTCTCCCAGAAGGATGACTCTATCGTCGCGGCGCATCTCCTCGCGCAGCGCGTTGTTCACCGCTTGGACGATGTTCATCGCGGGCATCAGGTTCCGCTCCGCATCCAATCCGCGTACGGGTCCTCTGAATCGGGCTTCGCGTTCACGATCCGGTCGAACCTCGGGTCCTCCAGCAGCGGCGCAAACTCGGGCTGGGATTTAGCCTCTTCCCGCAGCTCCGGCCGCTCCGCGGACGCCCTCGCGAGGTTCTCGAGGGCCGTGCCCGTGTCCCCGCGTCGCGCGGCGAAGCACGCAAGGTGGTACCACGCCATCGCTCGCGACGGATCGAGCTCGACGACGCGGCGGTAGGCCTCCTCCGCCTCCTCGAGGCGTCCCCCGTTCTGGAGGTCGAGCGCGAACGTCATCCACGCCTGCGCGCTGTCCGGGTGCGCGTCGATCGCGCGACGGTCGTACTCCGCGGCCTGTTCGTATTCGCCTTGGAGCGAGCAGCATCCGGACGCGAGGGAGAGCGCGTCGAGGTTCTCGGGGTCCCGCGCGAGGATCTGGTTCGCGATCGCGAGCGCGGCGCCGTAGTCGCCGTCGCGGAAGTACGCGCGCGCCTTCTCGAACGTGCGGTCCGAAGGGGCGGGTTTCCGTGGCGGGGCGGCTTTCGCAGCGTTCGTTTTCGGCACGTCATCGCCTCCGGAAGGAACGCAGGTCCTCCAGCTGCTCTTCTAGGTGCGGCGGCATGTCGAAGTACACGTCCGTGAAGAGCGTCTCAATTGGCGGTGGCGGGTGGGTCTCCCCCTCGCGCACGGCGTCCGTGATCGCGTCGCCCATCTCCTTCTCGAGGTTCGCCTCCGCCTCGTCGTTCCAGATGCCCCGACGCTCGAGGTATCGGCGGTACAGGGGAAGCGGGTCGCGCTGTCGCCAGCGCTCGACCTCCCTCTCGTCTCGGTACCGGGAGGGATCGTCCGAGGAGGAGTGCGGGCCGAGGCGGTACGATAGGCATTCGATCAGGGTCGGACCCCCGCCATCGCGGGCCCGGTCCACCGCTGTCCGTGCGGCCCCATATACAGCCAGGGCGTCCATCCCGTCGACGCGGACCCCAGGGAACCCGTAGGCGACCGCCTTCTGCGCGATCGTCTCCGCCAAGGTCTGCTTCGCGACGGGAACGGAGATCGCCCACTGGTTGTTGTTGCACACGAACACGGTCGGCGTCTTGAACACGCCCGCGAAGTTCATCCCGACGTGGAAGTCTGCCGTCGATGTGCCGCCGTCGCCGAAGTACGTGAGCGTAACGATGTTGTCGCCGCGGATCCTCGACGCCCACGCGGTCCCAACCGCCAAGGGGATCTGCGTGCCGACGCAGCTCGAGATCGACATGAACTTCCCCTTGCGATATACGTAGTGGCAGGGCATCTGCCGGCCCCGGACCGCGTCCGCCGCGTTCCCCATGAATTGGTTCACGAGCTCGACGAGCGGCATGCCACGGGCGAGCGCGGCGCCGGGCTCCCGGTACTGCGGGAAGATCCAGTCGTTCTCCGAGAGGGCGAGCGCAGGCGCGACGATCGTCGCCTCCTGGCCCACAGATGGTCCGTAGAATCCGATCCGACCCTGGCGTTGGAGCGCGAGCATGCGCGTGTCCAGGATCCGCTCCATCATCATGAGGCGGTACAGCCTCACGGCCTCCGAATCGGAGAGCTTCGGGTCCGTCTCGGGGTCCGCGGAGCCGTCGTCCCGGATCACTCGGAGCAAATCGCCCACGCGTCACTTGCCCCCTGGGAGCATCCGCACCCGCGATCGCGAGCGCGGCAAGTCGAAAGAATCGTGAGTATCGCTTTAAGGATTGCGTCCTCTGGGAGGGTGAGACGAAAAACGGGGAGGCGCCGCCGCGCTGGCGCGCGCGGCGATCGTAAACGAAAGGATCGTTTACGCCTTCCTCAGGAAGGGCAGACCCGTGCGCTTGTTCACGCCGACCTTGCGGTTTTTCGGCATCTCGTCCATCGGCTTTCCGCTCTTCGGCTTTCTCTTGCTGAAGAAGTAGATCGTCACTTTCGGTCCACGCTTCAGCTTCACATCACGCGAATACAGCGTCCATCCCTGGTACTGGTAGGGCATTTTCCACCCGCTCCCCGTATTGTTTCCATGATTTAACCCTTAGCGCTCCCGTTCCTCCTCGAGATGAGGCGCACTTTGCGTCCTCGGCAAGCTCTATGTGCGTATCTCTGAATGCCCCAGCGTGTCAAATCAACGGGCCGGATACGCGGCGATCCTCCTCGGTGCGTTTCTCTTCGGAATGTGGGCGACCGCTGGGAAGTTCGTGCTCCGAGATGTCCCGCCGCTCACTGTGGCGTGGTTCGTGCAGGCCGTCTCTGCGGTTACGTTCGCGCCGTTCCTATGGAGGCTCCGCCTTTCGTCACGGGAGTGGAGGCTCACTCTCATCTCCGCAACGTTCGGCGGGCTTCTCGCGCCGTCCCTTTACTTCACCGGACTGAACCTCACGACGCCGGTGAATGCCACGCTCATTTCGAACACGGAGGGCCTCTTCACGGTCGTCCTCGCGTTCGTCGTCCTCCGGGAGCGGCTCAGACGGGGCGGGTACGTCGCAAGCGCCGCGATCCTTGGCGGTGCCCTTCTTGTAACGCTGAACCTCGAGCAGGTCGACGCCGACTTCGGGTCGGCGATCCTGGGGAACATCCTCCTGGTCTTGGCGGCGATGTGCTGGGGTGTGGACAATACTGTGAGTCGTATCGTGACGATGCGGCACGACATCCCATCGTTCGTGTGCGTGAAGCTCTCCTTCGGCGCGCTTTTTCTGAGCGCCCTTCTCCTCGGGAGCGGCGGGAGTCCGATTATCGCATCGCAGCACCTCCCGCTTCTGCTGGTCCTCGCCCTCACCGGCGCTGCGGCGTTCACGTACCTCTTCTACTTCGCGATGCGCCGCATTGGTGCGCTCCGGGTCGGGGCGATCCTCGCGACGTCCGCCGCGTTCGGTGTCGCAATCGCGGTCGCTTTTGGCTTCCCGCTCACGCCGATCCAGGCTCTCGGGGGTGCGATCATGGCGATCGGCGTCGTCGTGATGTATCGCGAGCCGGTCGCGCGTTCCGAAGGGTTAAGTGCCGACCGCTGAATCGTCAAGCGTCATGGCCACGACATCAGGGACTCCGTTCGCCTCCATCGATGCTCTCGTGCGGCAGCTCGCGGCGAGGTCGAAGCGCCTCGAGAAGCGGCGGCTGATCGCGGAATTCCTCCATAGCCTGAACCGCGATGAGGTGAGCTCCGCCGTCCTCCTGATCGTCGGCCGGATCTTCCCCGAGGCGGACTCCAAAGCCCTGAAAGTCGGATGGGCGACCCTCCAGAAAGCGCTCGGTGCGACGCGCCAAGCGAGGCTCGATGCACGCCCTCTCACGATTCTTGACGTCCGTCGCGCCTTCGAAGAAATCGCCGCCGCGAGCGGGCCGGATTCCGTGCGCGTACGGCAGCGGCTCTTGCAGAGCCTTCTCGGTCAGGCGACGCGCGAGGAACAGGAGATCCTCCTGAAGAACATCTTCGGCGAGATGCGGATTGGCGTGAACGAAGGCGTGATGCTCGAAGCGATCGCGGACGCCGCGAAGGTCGATGTGGAGACTGTGCGGACCGCGCACATGTTCCTCGGAGACTTGGGCAAGGTTGCCGAGGTCGCGCTCTTCAACGGTGCGGAGGGACTCGCGTCCTTCGAGCTCCGTCTCCTGTCTCCCGTGAAGCCGATGATGGCGGAGATAGCGGAGGACCTCGACGATGTCCTCGAGGAGCATGGCGGCACCACTGCGGCCGAGTACAAGTTCGACGGCGCCCGCATCCAAATCCACCGCGACGGAGACCGAGTGAAGGTGTTCAGCCGCCGCCTCTCCGACGTGACGAAGAGCCTCCCGGAGGTCGTCGAGATCGCGCGGTCCCTCCGGGCATCATCGTGCGTCCTCGAAGGCGAAGTCGTCGCGATCGACGAACGGGGTCGCCCGCGCCCCTTCCAGGAGCTCATGCGCCGCTTCCGTCGCGTCCACGACATCGACGCGCTTCGGCGGGAGATCCCTCTTCGGCTGCACCTCTTCGATCTCCTTCACGTCGATGGCCGCACGCTCATCAACGCGCCTTACCGGGAACGATGGGCCGCCCTCGAGCGGCTCGTGCCTGCCGAGGTCCTCGCGGAGCGGATCGTAACGTCGAGCCGTGCGGAGATTGAGGCTTTCCTGAAGGAAGCGATCGAAGCCGGCCACGAGGGGCTCATGGCAAAGCAACTCGACTCGACGTACACGGTCGGGAAGCGGGGGAAGAAGTGGTTCAAGATCAAGCGGGCGGACACGCTCGACTGCGCGATTATCGCGGCGGAGTGGGGCCATGGCCGCCGGGAGGGTTGGCTCTCGAACTACTGGCTCGCGGTACGAGACGAGGCGGCGGGCGCATTCCAGATGATCGGGAAGACGTTCAAGGGACTCACGGACAAGGAGTTCGATCGGATGACGCAGCGACTCCTCGAGCTGAAGGAGCGGGAGGAGCCATGGGTCGTCCACGTCCGGCCCGAGGTCGTCGTTGAGGTCGCGTACAACGAGGTCCAGCGGAGCCCGCACTATCCCTCCGGGTTCGCCCTTCGCTTCGCGCGGGTCACGAGAATCCGCGACGACAAGGGACCGAACGACGTCAACACATACGAGCGGCTGAAACAGCTCTACGCGAAGCAGTTCGAGCGGAAGGGAGCGGCGTTCGAAGCTATCTAGGCTTTCGATGACGCGAGTCCGGAGTAGCTCGAGTACGCCGTCAGGAAGATGCCCGCCAGCGCCAGGAATCCTCCGAGCGCGACGAGCGTCGTGGGCGTTTCCGCGAGAAGGAGCCATGCGAGGAGTGACGATCCGATCGGTTCGCCCACGAGGCTGAGGGACACGACGGGTGCGGTTACGAAGCGGAGGGACCAGTTATACAGGGTATGGCCGCCAATCTGCGGGATTGCCGCCATCGCGAGGAACAGGACGAGCTCTCGACGGAGATCGCCGGTCGGGAGGAGGGCTCCCGCGGCGGCCGCGAGGACGAACAGCGTGATCGCGGCGGTCGAGTAGACGACGAGCGCGTAGACGGGAAGCGAGACGCGCTGCCGGAGTCGTCGACCCGCGAGGAAGTAAATTCCCGCCATGATGCCCCCGAGGAACGCGAACACGTCGCCGACGACTGTCGTGCTCGAGATGGCCGCGTCCGCGACGGCAATCGCGGTCACGCCCGTGAATCCGAGGCCGATTCCGACGGCGGTCGGTGCGCTCACCCGTTCCCCCATCGCGAAATGCGAGACAATGGCGACGAACACAGGATGGGACGTGACGAGGACGACGGAGCTTGCGACGGTGACGCCCTCCGTCTTCAGTGATGTGATCCAGAACGCGAAGTGGGCCGCGAGTGCGACGCCAATCCCCGCCATGAGGGCGAGATCCCGCTTCCGGACTTGCTGCAACGGCGTCGAGCGGTCCCCCGCCGCGAACGGGATCAGGATGAGGGACGCGAACGTGAGCCGGTAGAGCGCGATCGTGATTGCATCCGACGTCGACCACCGGATGAAAATCGAGGAGAACGAGACGGCGACGATCGCCACCGCGATGGCCGCGTACGGCCCCCGTGCCATCTAGGTGGCGATGCGGCGTCCCGCTTATGTAGGTTCGCGGGTCGCGGCGCTCCGTCCGTGGGTCCTGTGGCTACCTTCAAATAACGTGTCACGTTCCTGAGCCAGGGAGGGGCCCGAGATGGATGTGAATCAGGTCCGGAAGGTCGCGGTCATCGGCGCGGGGGCGATGGGCGCGGGGATCGCGCAGGTGTGCTCCCAGGCGGGCTACCAGGTCGCGATGCGGGACATCGAGCAACGGTTCGTCGATGGCGGGTTCCGCCGGATCCGAGAGCCGCTGATGAAGCGCGTCGACAAGGGGAAGATGACAGAGGAGGACGTCGACCGGATCCTTGCGAACATCAAGGGCACCGTGGACCTCAGGGAGGCTGTAGCCGGCGCGCAGGTCGTCATCGAGGCGATCATCGAGAAGATGGATCCGAAGAAGGCCCTCTTCGCGGAGCTTGACGAACTCTGCCCGGCCGACGTGATCTTCGCGTCGAACACGTCGTCCCTCAGCATCACGGAGATGGCGAATTCGACGAGGCGGCCGGACCGGTTCGTCGGGATGCACTTCTTCAACCCCGCGCCCGTGATGAGGCTCATCGAATTGATCCGGGGCTCCGAGACGAGCGACGCATCGGTCGCGTTCGCGAGGGCGTTCGCGATAAAGCTCGGGAAGGAGCCCGTCGACGTGATGGAGGCCCCCGGGTTCGTCGTGAACCGCCTTCTCGTCCCGATGATGAACGAGGCGTTCAACCTCCTCATGGAGGGCGTCGCGAGCCCGGAAGACATCGACAAGGCGATGAAGCTCGGCACGAACATGCCGATGGGTCCATTCGAACTTGCGGACTATACGGGCCTCGACGTCGGCCTCGACGTGATGGAGGTCCTGTACCGGGAGACGGGGGACCCGAAGTTCCGACCCTCGCCCCTCCTGCGGAAGTACGTCCGAGCGGGCCGGCTCGGCCGGAAGTCCGGGCGGGGCGTATACGATTACACGGGCGAGAAGTGAGCCCATGGCGGGATTCGTGAAGGTCGACGTCGCGGGGCGGATCGCCCTCGTCACGATTGACCGCCCGCCGGTGAATGCGCTGAACTCGGAGGTCCTCGATGAGCTCACGCAGACATTCACGTCGATCGCGCGCCGGAAGGATGTCGGCGTCGTGATCCTCACGGGCGGCGGGGAGAAGGCGTTCGTCGCGGGCGCGGACATCGCAGAGATGGTTGGGAAATCGGGCGTCGAGATGCGGGACTTCTCGCAGAAGGGCCGCCGGGTCGGCGAGGTCATGGCGAAAGCGCCGCAGCCGATTATCGCCGCGATCAACGGCTATGCTCTGGGCGGGGGCTGCGAACTCGCACTCGCGTGCGACATCCGGCTCGCATCGAACCGCGCGAAGATCGGCCAGCCGGAGGTAAACCTCGCGATCCTTCCCGGATTTGGCGGGACGCAGCGTATGGCGCGCCTCGTCGGCGCGGGCTGGGCCTCGGAGCTCGTCTTCACCGGCGATGCCATTGACGCCGCGACCGCGGAGCGAATCGGCCTCGTGAACCACGTCGTCGCTCACGAACGGCTCCTCGAGGAGGCAAAGGCGATGGCCCGCAAGATTCTCGAGAAGGGTCCCCGCGCGATCGCGCTTGCGAAGGCTGCGATCCATCAAGCCCTCGAGACGTCCTTGAGCGCCGGCCTCTCGTTCGAAACGGAGGCGTTCGGGCTCGCCGGTGCGACGGAGGACAAAGTCGAAGGGATGCGCGCGTTCTTGGAGAAGCGAAAACCCGCCTTCAAGGGCGAGTGACTACTCGTACGACTCGGCCTCTTCCTGCAGGTCGATTACGACCTGCTCGAGGACCTCCTCGAAAGAGTTGCTGGTGTACTCCCGCACCCCGCCGATCTCGCTCTGGATCCGCGCGATGTAGCGGTTCGAGCTCTTTATGAACTCGACATTGACCAGCGACTCTTCCATGGAATGCCCTCCGCGTTCGTCACGCGTGCTACAACTTGAAAAAAGCGTAAAGGGGTTCTCTATATAAGCGTTGCCGACCGGGTTCGCGACGATTGCACTAATGGCGTTGGTTTCGCGGCCCGCCGGTCCCGCGGAGGTCGGACGGTGGGTCCGTCCTCCGACGGAACGACGGTGTCGAACGGATAGCCGCTCTTCGCCCTCCCCCGCGCAACGTTGAAATAGAAGCCGCTCATCGGACGCGTTCGCCACGAACTCATGTGGAGTGAACGAATTGGGAAACATCCGGCCGACCTACATCAAGCGCGTCGCGATTGAACTGGTCAAGTTGTACCCGAACGAGTTCACGGACGACTTCGAGCACAACAAGCGGAAGGTCGACGAGCTCACGGACGTACAATACCAGCGGATGCGGAACAAGATCGCCGGCTACGTGACTCGCTACCGCCAACTCTTACGGGCGTCCTGATCCCCGCAAGTCTCCGTGCTTCTCGGGAGGGTGGCTCCGCACAGCACCGTGGCACGAAGCGGACCATGACGTTTGCGATTGAAGCGAAGGACCTCGTACGGGTCTTCAAGCCACCGCGGAAGCTCATCAAGAGGAAGCGAAGCTCGACCGGCGAGAACGAGTGGAAGGAGGGCCCGGTGACCGCCCTGGACCATGTCTCCATCCAGATCGCAGAGGGCGAGCTGTTCGGCCTCCTCGGGCCGAACGGGGCGGGGAAGACGACCTTGATCAAGATTCTCTGCACGCTCCTCCTCCCGACGACCGGCCAAGCCTGGGTGGCGGGCCACGAGGTGACGAGGGACGTGTTCCCGATTCGCGAGAAGATCAACATGGTGAGCGGCGGGGAGACGAGCGGCTACGGGCTCCTGACGACCCGCGAGAACGTCTGGATGTTCTCCCAGTTCTACGGGGTCCCGAGCAAGGTCGCGAAGGAACGAATCGACGAGCTCCTCCACACGTTCGGCTTGTGGGAAAAGCGGGACGCGAAAGTCCGCACGCTGTCGAGCGGCCAGCGACAAAAGATGAACATGATCCGTGGGTTCGTGACGGACCCGGAGATCTTGTTCCTCGACGAGCCCACGCTCGGTCTCGACGTGAACGCGAGCCGGGTGACCCGGGACTACGTGATGCAGTGGGTTCGGAAAAGAACCGGGAAGACCGTCCTCCTCACGACGCATTACATGATGGAGGCGGACGAGATGTGCGATCGGATTGCCGTCATCGACCACGGCAAGATCCTCGCCTGTGACTCGCCCGAGAACCTGAAGCGACGGATTCGGAAGGACACAACGTTCCGACTTGAGGTCGACGCGCTGAAGTCGACGTCGATCTTCGGCGGGATCGTGGGCATCAAGAACTTCTCGGCAAAGAACGACATCGGGAAGAACACGACAAACCTGACTTTCATCCTGGAGGATGAGGCCGCAGTGGCGGACATTCTGTCGACGATCCAGGGCCAAGGCTCGAAGGTCCACTACCTCCAGAAGTCGGAACCAACGCTTGAGGACGTGTTCATTAGCATGGTCGGGAGGGGCCTCGAATGAGCGTCGGGACGCCTGCCGTACCTTCGGGATTGTCGCACCGTCTGCGACTGAATCTCAAGGCGGTCGTCGGGCGCGCCTACCCGCGGGTGATTGGCGCGAACCGCGAGCCCTCGTGGGTCTTTTTCGAGGCAGTCCTCCCTCTCCTCGGCATCGCCGCGTACGTCTTCATCTACCAGGCGCTCGCGAATCGCGTCCTCTTGGACCCGGCGCTCACGGAGGCGCAGAGAGCCGCGACGATTGCGGGGACGAATGCCCTAATCGGTGGGGTCGTGCTCGGGGGCACGATGACCGCGTTCTGGCTCAATGTTCTCTGGTCGATGGCCTCCCAGCTCTACTGGGAAAAGGAGATCGGGAACCTCCAGCTGTACATGATGGCGCCGATGTCTCGCATGGCCCTCCTCGGAGGGATGGCAGTCGGAGGGATGTTCATGACGTCCGTCCGCGCGATGACGACGCTCGTCGTTGGCGTGGTGGTGTTCTCCGTCATCTTGCAGGTCACGAACCCGTTCCTCGTCCTTGCTGTCTTCTTCGTGACCCTCATCGCCCTGTACGGAATGGGGATGGCGCTCGCCTCGCTCTATCTCCTCTGGGGTCGAGAGGCGTGGCATCTGTCCGCGCTCCTCGAGGAGCCGATCTACTTCGCGAGCGGCTTCAACTTCCCGGCGGGCGGGTTCGCTCGAATGGGAGGTTGGGGTCGGGCGGTGCTCACATTTGCGACGTTCATTCCTGCGACGGTCGGGCTCGATGCGATGCGCCAGATGATCTTTCCAGGCGCCTTTTCTCTCCCCATTGACGCATTTGGCGTGAAGTTCACCCCCGAAATCGAGCTCGGGATTCTTCTCGTCCTAGCGGTGGTGTTCCTGCTACTCGCGCGGTACGCCCTCGCGTACCTCGAAACGCTGGCGCGGCGGGAAGGGAGGTTAACCTCACGGCATCAGTAGGGGCGCTCTCATCGACCGCTAGGATTCACTGGCGGACCTTCAAGGTGGCTGCCTGGCTCGGCTGGCAGATGGACTCGAACTGGACCGAGCCTTGGCTCTTCGCAGTGTACAGCGTCGTTAAGCCAGTGGCGGGAGCGTTCATTCTGGTCCTGATGTATCTCGTGTTTGCCGTGGTCAGTGGGTTGCAAGATCCCGACATGTTCGCTTTCATCTTCGTCGGAAACGCCTTCTTCATCTTCGTAGGGAGCGCTGTAATAGGGACGTTCGAAGTGGTCCAGTCGGACCGGGAATGGTATCAGACGATCCGCTACGTCTACGTCTCGCCGATTTCGTATTACACATATATCGTGGGTCGTGCGTCGACGAAGGTCGCGGTCGCCGCTCTCGCGGTCCTCATCACGATTGCGTTCGGTGTCTTCGCCTTGGGTGTTCGTGTCGAGTTCACGTCCTCGGAGTTCCCGTTGTTCCTCGCATCGTTGCTGCTCGGTTTGTTCTGCCTCATCTCGATCGGCATTTGCCTGGCGGGTGTTTCCTTCATGATCGCGAGGCACACCCAAGGCCTCGCCCAAGGGATCCCTGGCATTTTCTACGTATTCTGCGGAGTCCTGGTCCCGTTGACCGTCCTCCCGCCATGGGCATGGGGAATTAGCCGCGCGATACCGCTCACGTACTGGTTTGACTTGATCCACCGGGTTCTGCTGCCAGCGAATGACATTTCGACGGGACTCCTGGACTTCTCGGATTTGGGAATCCTCGTGCTGCTGCTCGCGTCGGGCCTGACCTTCTTCCTCCTGTCGCTCGGAGTTTTCAAGCTCGGAGAATATCTTGCGCGGAAGGCCGGCAAGATCGACATGACGACGAGCTACTGACGCTCCGCCCGTCGGGCCGCTTGCTCGCGGACATAGGCGAAGCGGCGGATGTCTCCGCAGAGCGCGCACGTCGACGTGATTTTCCCGCGGGAGACCCGCACGCGGCAGTTCACGCCGGGTACGAGAAAGGCATGGCACTTCCGGCAGTACCGCCGCTTGAACTCCCGCGGGACCCGGACGTTGTACCGCATGCCGATTTTCGCTGCAAGGGACGCGTACCGGTTCGCTCGCGACCCGTTCCCGCGAAGTGCCTCCTTCTCCGCGAGCCGGAACAGAATCTCGATCCGCTCGAGGGCAATCCGTCGCTCCGAGCCCCGCCTCCGGCGCCGCGCCATCGGGCGTCGGAACGGGCGGGGCCCGCTTAAATGATTCCGGCACGACCGTGGAGGTGGACCCGAAGGAAGGACTTCGCCCGCACTGATCCCATCCCGGGACGGTCCAAACCTTTTTCCAGAACCGGGCCTTGCGACGGGCTGGGGAAAGCTGTGGTACAGAACCGGGTGACCGCAATCTATCGTCACCTCGACCGCTTGCCGGACGTCATCGTGTTCTCGAACGCCACGGAGCCGCACATTGACATGTCGTTCTTCTACGCGACGGGCCTCACGGACGGTCTGTTCGAGGGTTGCACGGCGTGGCTCTTCCCGGACGGACGGTGCGAGATCATCACGTCAGCCCTCGAGGAGGAGGCCGCGAAGAAGGGCGGGCTTCCCCTTAGCGTGTATCGAACTCGAGACGAGCGCCTCGCGGAGATGAAGCGCCTGGTCAAGGGCGGGCGGACGATCGGAATCAACGGCTCCGAGATAACACACCGGGCGTTTCTCGAGCTGAGGAGCCTCGCGCCGACAGCGAAGTTCGTCGACGTCGCGGACGCCGTGATGAAAGCCCGGCTCGTGAAGGACGCGGCGGAGGTCGAGAAGATCCGCCGCGCATGCGATATCGCGTCGCGGTCGCTTGAGCAGATCCTCCCGTTCATCGAGATCGGGCGCACCGAGGGCGAGATCGCGGCGGAGCTCGTCTACACGATGCAGAAGAACGGTGCTATGGGCGCCTCGTTCCGGACGATCGTCGGGTCCGGCCCGAATTCCGCGGAGCCCCACTATACGGCGGGAGCCCGGAAGCTCGAGCGCGGGGACTTTGTCGTGATCGACTACGGGGCGCTGTACGGCATGTACCACTCCGACATCACGAGGACCGTCGTCGTCGGCGCGGTGACGGCGAAGCACCGGGAGATGTACGAGACCGTCCGGCGGGCGCAGGACGCCGCGATGGCGAAAATGCGGGTCGGCGTGAAGGGGAAGTCCGTCGACGCTGCCGCCCGGGCCCTCATCGACTCGACGAAGTACAAGGGGCGGTTCATCCACGGCGTCGGCCACAGCCTTGGCCTCGCGGTGCACGACGGGGCGGGCCTGAACTCCGTGAGCACGATCGTCCTGAAGGCAGGGATGGTGTTCACGAACGAGCCCGGCGTGTACGTCCCCGACTTCGGCGGGGTGCGCATCGAGGACGACGTTCTGATCACGAGGTCCGAACCCGAGGTCCTCTCGACCGCTCCGCGCGAGCTGATTGTCGTCGGCTAGGCCCGCCGTGTCACCGGCGACGGAACTCGCTCTCGAGGAGGGACATCCGGACGAGGTTCACGAAGCGTTTCCCCTTGAGGAGCTCGTCCCGCCGCACCCCCTCGTGGACGAACCCACACTTCTCGTAGGACCGGAGGGCGCGCGTATTGTACTCGAGCACGTCGAGTGAGACCTTGTGGAGCCGGAGGCGGTCGAACGCGTACCGGAGGATCGTCCGCATCGCGTCCGTGCCGTATCCCTTTGACCAGTAGTTCCGCTCCCCGATTACGATCCCGACGTCCGCCTTGCGGTTCATCCGATCGATCCGATGGAGCCCTACGTTCCCGACATGAACGTCGTCGACGTGGAGCGCGTAGATCTCCTCGTCTATCTTTTGGCGGTACTCGTTGAACCACCTCTCCTCCTCGTCCATTGTGAGGGGTCCCTCGCGGCCCAGGAAGTACGTGACGTCGGAGTCGTTGAACCACTTCACACAGCGGGCGAGGTGCTCGCGCTCGAGGGGCCGGAGGATGATATGCTCACCGCGGAGCGGTTCCCGCTGCATGGCGGGACGCGAACCCCGGGCGCCATATAGACCTACTCCCGCGCGCCGCCACGGTTTTCAGATTTTGGAATTGGACCGCGGTTATTATGTGGAGCGTCGATGAACTTCCCAACCCCATGGAAATGGCGATCGCCGGTGCGAGTGAGGCAGACGCCGGCCCCGACATCCTCCTCCTCTTGCTCCTCGTTGTGATCCTCGCGATTGTCGTCCTCTCGTTCCCCATTTTCCGCTGGCGAAAGAAGGCTCGGATTGCGGGCCGGCGGCGAAGAACCGGACAGCCCGCCTTGGAGCCCGGGACCGTATACGTGATTTCCAACGAAGGACCGGACCGCGCGTTCCAGATTTTCGCGGACGAAGTAGGCCGCGGTGCGAAGGGCCTCGTCCTCACGCGCCTGTATCCCGAGGACGTCCGTCGCCGGTATCGTCTCGATTCGGCGACGATCCTCTGGCTCAGCCGGAGCTTCGGCGAGGCTGCCGTGAATCCCACGAACCTCGAGGCCCTCGCGCACGAAATCGAGCGGTTCGTCAGTGGGAAGGAGGACAGCATCGTCCTCCTTGACGGGCTCGATTACCTTATCATCCAAACAGACCGCGGTCAGGTCATCCGGTTCGTTCAGAAACTCGTGAAAGTCGGGGCCGACCACAAGGCACGCCTGCTCCTCCCGCTTGACCCTCGCGTCTTCGCGGACACGGACCGGTCCCTGATCCTTCGCGACGTGCACACCCTATGAACGGTTCCGCCTCGGGCGGTTACGCGCCGTGATGTCGCTTCCGTTCCGTGACCCGCCGCTCCTTCTCCTTCAGGATCTGCTTCTCGAGGATGTCCATCAGACCCTGCATCGCCTTGTGGAGGTCCCAATCGAAGTGGGTCAGGTAGTACATCTTGTGCGAGGTCGCGAAGCGGGCCCGGAGGGAGGACTTGAAACGGTCCCCTTCCGCCTTGTACGTCTGGACGTGGATTGTGAGGGTCCGCGGCGTGACGATATGGGCGATCTTCATCATCGCCTTCCGGATGACGCCGTAGAGGCTGTCGTAGACTTCGGGTCGTTCCTCGAGCCCGCTGATCTGGACGAGGAGCTCTTCCCGCTCTTTGAGACCCGCGACGAGCTCGACAAGGTCGAGCTTCGTAACGATTCCCGCCGGCTGGTCCTTCTCCGCGACGACGAGGCTCGAGATGTCGTGCTTGAGCATCAGGTCCGCGACGTGGTCCACGGTCGCCCCGGGGCCGACGGTCACCACGGGGTACCGCATGAGCCCCTTTACCTCGAGGGCGAGACGCTCCCTCTCCCCTGCCGCCTCCCCGGACCGCGCCTTCGTCTTCGGCCGCGCGAACAGAGCCGCGACATCCTTGTGGCCAACGACGCCGACGAGCCTCCCGTTCGCATCCGTGACGGGCACTGTCCGCTCCCCGAGGCTCTGCATGAGCCGGATCGCGACCTCCACGGAATCGTTCTCGCGGACGGTTTGCGGGTGCGGAGTCGACACGGTCGAAACGACGACGTCCGAGAACTCGTCCAGATCCGCAATCGCGCGGACGAGGTCCGTCTGGCTCACGATCCCAACGAGCCGCCGTTTCTCCATCACCGGGAGCCCGCGGAAGCCGCCTGTCAGCAACCGCTCCGCAACGGTCGGGAGGTCCTCCTCCGGCGACACCTGCGGGCAGCTCTGGGCGATCGTGATTGCGTTCGTGGACGGCGGGATCGCCTTTCGGCGCATGACCCCCGCCATCGTGACGATTCCCACGACCTCCTTCCCGCGGACGACCGGGACCTCGTGGATGTCATACTGCTTCATCTTGCCGAGAACGTCGCCCAAGGCGTCGTCCGGCGCCGCCGTCACCGGATTGCGAGACATCACGTCCCGGACCCGGAGATCCATGAGCTTGGAGCGTCGCATGGGGGAGCACCCGGTTCGTGGGGGACCGTGTGCAAGGTCCCAATCCTATTTGAACGTTGTTTGCGGTCATCTTGACCGGCGATGATCGCACGGGCTCGGGTCATCTTTCGCGGACTCGTCCAGGGCGTGTACTTCCGGGCCCACTGCCAGCAGAAGGCGACGGAGCTCGGCCTCCGCGGATACGTGCGGAACCTTCGGGACGGAACCGTCGAGGCCGTCTTCGAGGGCGAGCGGCACGTGATTGAAGACGCGATCGAGTGGAATGCGTCC
>Ga0209619_10000464_pt1 | contig 28347 bp, 33 predicted proteins | sample Rifsed16ft3_FD_184011 | JGI IMG/M metagenome (GOLD analysis project Ga0209619, IMG submission 184011) | Soil microbial communities from Rifle, Colorado, USA - sediment 16ft 3 (version 2) | ecosystem: Environmental > Terrestrial > Deep subsurface > Rock core/Sediment | place: Rifle, Colorado... | reverse complement strand
AAAAGTAGTTTAAAACTACTTTTTCTTTTTGTGACGGTTAGCTCTCGCTCTTTTTTTACGTTTGTGAGTCGCTACCTTATGTCTCTTTCTTTTTTTACCACTTGGCATATCTTTTCGATTTTATGATTAATATTATTATTTTGCTTCGTTATTTATTTTTACGCCTTCCACAAAAACTTTCGCAGGTTTGAACGCAGGAATGTTGTGTGCAGGAATTTTTATTGTGGTGTTTTTAGAAATATTTCTTCCGGTTTTTTCTGCTCTAGTTTTAACAATAAAGCTTCCAAATCCTCTTAAATAAACATTATCACCAGTCTCTAATGAATTTTTAACTTCAGTCATAAATGTCTCTACTGTTGCTTGAACATCACCTTTTTCAAGACCTAATTTTTCTGAAATTTTCGCTACGATATCTGCTTTCGTCATTTTCTTTCCTTATTTATTATATTGTAATAATTTTTTTGAGTGTGCAAATATATGAATTTAAAAAACAATTATTCAAGCTAATTCGTTAAAATTTAATCATATAAACTTTTACTTTTGTCGTCAAATATTTAATAATGGAATTTTCTAAGTTGCTTATTCAATGGTATTTACAAAATAAGCGTGATTTGCCGTGGCGAAATACTGCCAATCCATACCACATTTGGCTCTCGGAAATTATGCTGCAGCAGACTCGTGTGGCCCAGGGGACGCCTTATTATTTGTCCTTTTTGGATGCCTTCCCTACGGTTTTTGACCTTGCTAAAGCCGATGAAGAACAGGTCTTGAAACTGTGGCAAGGACTGGGGTATTATTCGCGCGCCCGAAACCTGCATAAGACCGCTCAATATGTAGCGACCGAATTAGATGGAATTTTCCCCAATAACTATACTGATCTTTTAGGGCTCAAGGGCGTGGGCGAATATACCGCTGCTGCCATAGCTTCTTTTTCGTACGGGGAGCCCGTTGCAGTTGTCGATGGAAATGTGTTTCGCGTTTTGTCCCGTTATTTTGATATTGAAACAGACATTGCTTTGGCTTCCGCCAAAAAGGAATTTGCGGCCCTGGCTTTCGAGTTGATGCCAAAAGACGCCCGAGGCGGAGCCGAACTGAGTGAAGCTAATCCTGCGACATTTAATCAAGCCATTATGGAGTTTGGAGCCTTACAATGTGTCCCAAAAAGTCCCAACTGTGGCATTTGTGTTTTTAACGAAAGTTGTCTGGCATTACAAAAAAAGAAGGTCGATCAATTGCCGGTGAAATCAAAGAAGCTGAAAGTTAGAAATCGGTATTTTAATTATCTGGTGGTTTCTGACGATAATGAAGATACGATTATACAAAAAAGGACCTCAAAAGGGATTTGGCAAAACCTCTATGAATTCCCTTTGATCGAAACGGAGGCGGTCGAAAACTTTGATTATATCGTAGAGCGAATCGAGAAAGATTTTTTTGTTAATGAGAGTGTGGATAGTGTAATGGAGTATGATGAAAAAAGTATCATTCATAAATTATCCCACCAACATTTGCATATCAAGTTTTGGAAAGTGAATATAAATGGAGTCATAAAAAATGGCACGGATGCCGCAACTTTAAGAACATTTCCTGTTCCTATAGTAATTCATAATTTTATTGAAAAGGAATAATATTGGGTTCTAAAAAAATGTATCTTTGGGATATATCCATAAATAACATGAACGGGACATTAAATAAAGTGATGCTTATTGGGCATCTTGGAGATGAGATAAAGATGCATTATTTTGATGGCGGAAATTGTATTGGACGATTTCAATTGGCGACAAATGAAGTTTACATCAATAAAACTACAAATGAAAAAATAACTTCTACCGAATGGCATAATCTGGTTGTGCGCAACAAAGCGGCTGAAATTTGCGAAAAGCATTTGTCAAAAGGGGACAAGATTTATGTGGAAGGACGAATTAAATCACGCCAGTGGCAGACTGAGGACGGAACTACAAAACACACCACCGAAATTCAAGTTACTGAGTTTACTTTTCTGTCGACAAAGAAGGATGCTGAAAACAACAAACAAATTCACAGTTCAGAATCCGCAAAAAACACTAACTTTGACCCGCAAAATAACAGCTTGCCTATTAATGATTTGCCGTTTTGATTGTTTAACTAATTTTTTTTAATTTGGACCCAGAGCCCAGTTTAAATTTCGCCTACACATTAGATACTAATCTAGTTTTTGGTTTTATCGGAATAGCCGTATTGCTTTTTTGTTCTGCAATAGTTTCCGGTGCTGAAGTAGCATTGTTTTCCTTGTCACAAAAGGATATAGATGAAGCGACACAAGGGAATGTTTCCAGAGGAAAGATTCTTACGGATCTTTTGGATAGGCCGAAAAAACTATTGGCAACGCTTTTAGTGGCCAATAATTTCATCAATATTGGAGTAGTGATTCTATTTTCATTTATTGGGAAAGATCTGTTTTCTGCAATTAGTTCCCCAATTTTAAAGTTCACTTTAGAAGTAGTTTTAGTGACCTTTTTATTATTGCTATTTGGTGAAGTTTTGCCAAAGGTATATGCCAGTAGGAATAATATAAAGTTTGCCAAATCGATAGCTTATCCAATAGCAATACTTGATAGATTGCTTTCGCCAATAAGTATTCCCATGAGGGAAACGACGGTTTATTTGCACAATAAACTGGGGAAACAAAAAACAAATTTTTCAGTAGATCAGCTGTCGCAAGCTTTGGAATTGACCTCGTCAGATGAAACTTCATTGGAAGAACAAAAAATACTTGTTGGGATCGTAACCTTTGGTAATACGGACACCAAGCAGGTGATGAGTCCCAGAATAGATATATTCGGCTTGGAAATAACAGAGTCGTTTTCTGATATTTATTCGAAAATCATTGAAAAAGGATATTCCAGAATTCCGGTTTATAGAGATAACATTGACCAGATTGAAGGCGTATTATTTGTGAAAGATTTACTTCGTCACATAGACAAGGAAGATTTTGACTGGAATACGTTGATTCGGGAGCCTTTTTTCGTCCCTGAAAACAAGAAACTCGACAATTTGCTGAAGGATTTTCAGAGGATGAAGAGCCATCTTGCCATCGTAGTTGACGAATATGGCGGTACTTCGGGTCTTGTCTCGCTAGAGGATGTGATTGAAGAAATTGTAGGAGATATCAGTGACGAATTTGATAATGAAAACGTCAATTTCATTAAAATTGACGATAAAAATTACCTTTTTGAAGGGAAAACAAACTTAAAGGATTTCTATAGGATTATAGATGTTGACGAAGAGGTTTTCGAAGTTAAAAAAGGGGAAGCCGAAACGTTGGCTGGATTTATACTCGAAATTTCGGGAAATTTTCCTGCCAAAGGACAAAAAATATCATATGAAAACTGCTTGTTCACTATTGAAACGGTAGACAAAAAACGTATCAAACAGATAAAAGTAACTATTGATGTTAAGAATAAAGAAGGAAGGTAAAGAACAAAATCTTGATTCCATTATCGGAATGGTTTTTATGGTCTTGGGATTGTTATTGTTTACGGCTTGTAAGGATGATGTTTTCCCTAAACCAGCCAGTCATTTGCGTTTGGATTATCCAGTGGCGAAATATGTGGATTTCGAAAACCAGTGTCCTTTTAGTTTCGAAATGAATTCTAATGCCGTTATAAAAGGGGAGAAAGATTGTGGTTTTGCAATTTCTTACCCAAAAATGAAAGCGACAATTTACCTGACCTATAAGCCGGTCAACAACAATATCAATTTTTTGTTGAAGGATGCCCAGAAATTAACCTATGAGCACGTAATAAAAGCCGATGACATATTGGAACAACCCTATTTGAATCCGACTAAAAAAGTATATGGTATGTTTTATCGGGTAGACGGAAATGCCGCCACGAATTCGCAATTTTACGTGACGGATAGCACCAAGCATTTTGTTACCGGCTCCGTTTATTTCTACGCAAAACCCAATTTTGATTCCATAATGCCTGCGGCCAGTTATGTTAGAAACGATATGCAACGGTTGATGGAAACCCTAAAGTGGAAATGAGAACACATAAAAAAAAAGCATCTACCGCGGCAGATGCTTTTTTTTATAGGACACGTTGTTCGTTATGACTTCATGTTCGATACTTTGTAAGTTTTCCCGTCTCCAGTAGCTTGCACCACTTTTGTTAGCGTTTTAGGGCTTTGAACGGTTTTGTCATAAGTTACAGTGGCCAGTTTATTGTCAAAATCGACTGTTGCTGTTTGAACACCGTCAAGGGCCGATAATTCTTCCTGTATTGTTTTTGCACATCCAATAGCACAAGTCATTCCTTCTACTGAAAAATTGGCTGTTTGCAAGTTTTCGGCAGCGATTGGTTTTTTTGCTTGTGGGACGACTTTTTCTGCAACGGCAGTTTCTTTTGTGATTTCTTCAGCGTTTTTTTTGCAACTTACCAACAAAAGAGCAGCAAGTGCAAGAGTAGCTATTGATTTTGCAATATTCATTATAGGTTGATTTTAAGTGATTTACTAAGTTTTAAAATTCATTGCAAAATTAATAAAAATAGGGCCTTTAATTCATAAAATTATTAGAATTTTGGGGCAAAATGGTGCTTATGGAATCGAAACAATTGAAATGGGTTTACTTAATGACCCTCGCCCTAGTGTGGGGGAGTTCATTTATACTGATTAAAAAAGGGTTAGTTGGCTTGTCTGCTTTGCAAGTAGGTTCCTTGCGAATTATATTTGCAGCTATTTTTTTATTGTTGATTGGTTTCAAAAGTTTGCCCAAGATACCAAAGGGAAAATGGAAATATATCGCGATGACCTCCATGTTTGGGACTTTTGTGCCAGCTTTTCTTTTCGCATTGGCCCAGACTGAAATTGACAGTTCGGTTAGTTCCATATTGAATTCTTTAACGCCATTGAACACTTTGGTATTGGGGTTCTTAGTTTTTGGCATTAACTTTCAGAGACGGCAGGTTTGGGGCGTTTTTATTGGTCTTGTGGGAAGTTTGCTTTTGGTCTTTAATGGTGCGATGAATCATCCCGATCAGAACTATTATTATGCCATTTTAGTAATTATTGCATCCATTTGTTATGCCATAAACGTTAATTTGATAAAAAGGTTTCTGTCAGACTTAAGTCCGTTGAGTATTACCACGGGGAACTTCGCTGTTTTGGTTGTGCCGGCATCCTTAATTCTATTTTTCACCGGCTTTTCTGAAATGATTCACATAGAAAGTGTACAACATGCCGTTTTGTTTATTGTAATATTGGGAGTGGTAGGAACAGGAATCGCAAATATTTTATTCTTTAAATTGATACAAATTTCTTCGCCTGTTTTTGCGACTTCAGTAACATATCTGATCCCGGTTGTGGCTTTCTTTTGGGGATTGCTGGACAATGAAATGCTTACTCCCATCCAGTTTTTCGGTGCATTCATTATTTTGATTGGCGTTTATTTGTCTGCCAAAAAGTAGTATTCAGTTGCGAAGATTTAGTTTTGTAAAACAGGTCCAAAACAGAGTTAAACCTTATCAAATAACAGAGGCCGTCTTTTTTGGACGGTCTCTGTTATTTTTAAAAAAAATATAACTGTTTTATTTGTAAACGGGCTTTTCTACGGGATTTCCGTAATCGTCAAAATAAAACATGGGTATGTTGAGTTTCTCCAAGCCTGGGATAACTTCCGATCCTTTAGCAGCAATTATTATCCGGGTGTTATCAATCAGAAAGTACTTATTGGCTGCACCAATAATGTCATCTGCGGTCACGGCATTGATGGTTTTGATATAATTTTCGTAAAAGTCCTTAGGCAGATCTTCCGTCTCTATGTTTAAGGCATATCGGGCAACTGACTGCGGTTTTTCTACCTGCATCACAAATCGGCCAATATAGCCAGCTTTCACGTTGTTTAGCACTTCGTCGGAAACCTTTTCTGTTCTTATTTTTTTTATCTCTTTGACGAATTCGACAACCGCACTGTCGGTTGCAGAAGTCCTGATAGATGATGCCGATTTTAATTTGGAAACATATTTTCCTGCTCCTATGATTGCGTTGGCTCCGTAGGTCCAACCGTGTTCTTCCCTTAAATTCATATTCAAGTAACTGTTGAAGTCGCCTCCTAATATATAAGTGGCAATTACGGCGGGGAAGAAATCCTTATCCCCCATTTTTAATTCAATGGTGTTCACCAAAGAAATTTCGGATTGGACTGCATTTGGCACATCCACAAAATTGATCTGGGTGAAGGGAACGTTTTGCGGCGCGGTGTAAATCAGTTTTGGCGTGGCTCTCTTTTTCCAAGAACCAAAAAGTTTCTCGACAATTGGCTTAACTTCCTTGTATTTCACGTCTCCGATTATCACTAAATAGGCATTTTCAGGAACGAAATAGGTTTCATAGTTAGCAACGACGTCGGCAAGAGTCACATTCCCCAGCGTTTCCTCGGTCATGTATTCACCGGACGGGTGACTCGCTCCAAAAGCTAAGGCATCAACGACTCTGTTGGAAATGGCTGGAACGCTCTTTTCTTGGGCAATCAATCCTTCCAATAGCTTTGCTTTTTCCTTGTCAAATTCTTCTTGAGTGAAATTAGGATAAAGTGCACCAAAGGACATCAGTTCTAATATACGCCCTGAATATTTAGAAAGAGAACTGGCGTATGTGCCGTGTGAATTAAAAGCCATATTGGCACCCAAAAAATCTACTTCTTCATTAAAATCATCTTTGGTGATTTTGGTGTTTCCGCTTCCTATTAGATTGCTTCCTAACTCATCTACCCCTTTTTTATTTCCCTCTGCAAATGGGGGATTGTCTAAAGTTAGGTTGTAGGTCACTCTGGGTAATTTGTGGTTTTCTACAACCATCACTTTTAGGCCGTTTGCCAAAAAGAATGTTTGTGGTTTTTTTAGATTTACAACTGGTGCTTTCCCGGCTCTTGGTTGCGGTCGATCTTGTGCTTGCATAATTCCTGTTATGAATAATAGGATTAGTATAATTGTTGTTTTTCTCATTGTTATCTTAGTTCTGGGCTGTTTCTGTGGCGGGAACGTAATTCAATAATAATCGTTGATTCGGATTTAGGTATTTTTTTGCCACTTCTCTAATTTCTTCTCGCGTAATGGAATGGTAAAGACCAATTTCTGTATTTATCAAATTGATGTCTCCGTAAAGCAGATAATACTTCGCCAAATTTTCGGCGATTCCCTCGACATTCGAATTGTTGTTCACGTATTGTGTTTCAAACTGGTTTAGCAATTTCTGATAATCTTTTTCGGAAATCAGGTCAGTTTGGATTTTCACGATTTCTTCGTCTATTTCTTTTAGCAAATCTTCCGAAGTGTGTGTTCCCATCGGTAAACCATAGAGAATGTACATGCCATAGTCTTCTTGGCTAAAGCCAACCGCGCCAATTTGCAATGCTATTTTCTTTTCGTCCACCACTTTTTTGTACAGTTTTGAGCTTTTACCATCGCTTAAATAGGATGAAATAAAATCCAGAACACGAGCCTCTCTTGTTTTCATCGAAGGTGTTCTGTATGATGCCACCAGCATAGGAATCTGAATGTTTGGATCGTGGTAAGTCGCTTTCAAGGTTTGCGTGATCGGTTCTTCAATGAATGTTTGTTTTTTGATTTTTTCGCCTTTTTCTATTGGACCAAAGTATTTTTCAATCCATTCTTTGGTAACGGCTTTTTCAAAATCGCCCGCCACCACCAATACGGCATTATTGGGAATATAGAATTTTTTGTTAAATGCTTGGAAATCTTCCAAAGTGGCAGTGTCTAGGTGTTCCATCGACCCAATTGTGGACCATCTGTAGGGATGGTTTTTGAACATGTTTTCTTTTACGACGTTTATGATTTTGCCGTAAGGGCGATTATCGTAGCGAGAACTCTTTTCTTCCTTTATGACTCTGTTTTGCGTGTCTACGCCAATTTGATTGATAATTGGGTGCATCAGTCTTTCGGATTCCATCCAAAGTGCCAATTCGAGATTGTTAGAGGGGAATACTTCGTAATAATACGTTCTGTCATCCGAAGTGTTGGCGTTGTTTGTCCCTCCATTTGAAGTCACTATTTTGAACCATTCCCCGCGTTTGATGTTTTCTGTTCCTTCAAAAAGTAAGTGTTCAAAAAAATGGGCGAATCCCGTTTTCTCTGGGTTTTCGTCTTTTGAGCCAACATGGTACATCACCGAGGTTATGACAACTGGGGCTGTGGGATCATGATGCAAAATAACATGCATGCCATTATCGAGATTGTATTCTTCGAAAGCTATTTTTTGGGCTGTGGCCACTCCTCCAAGTAAAAGCGCAGAACTTATTGCCATTATTGATTTTTTCATATTGGATTAATAGAAATGTATTTACAATAGGTGTAAAAACGGAAATTATTGTTACTTCAAAAATACCTTTTTTTAATGATGAATATCCAAAAGGGACATTTTATTAGCGAAATGGATGTAATTATCTGCGGATAAAGCCTTGAAAACAGGGTAATAAGCAAAGAATATATTTTTTGTTTTTCAAGTAATTGGATAGTAAAAATTAAATTGTATATTTGCAACCTTAAAAATCAATAAATCAATTCGGTATGTATGCAATCGTAGAGATAGCAGGGCAACAATTTAAAGTAAGCAAAGACTTAAAGGTTTATGTTCATCGTTTGACTAATGAAGAAGGTTCAAAAGTTTCTTTTGACAAAGTTCTTTTATTAGATGACAATGGATCTATCACTTTAGGCGCCCCAGCTATAGAAGGTGCTTCAGTAGAAGCTAAAGTGTTACAACACTTAAAAGGAGATAAAGTTATCGTTTTCAAAAAGAAAAGAAGAAAAGGATACAAAAAGAGAAACGGTCACAGACAATATCTTACTCAAATTGTAATTGAAGGTATTACTGCAACAGCAGCTCCTAAAAAAGCAGCTCCTAAGAAAGCAGCGGTTGAAGCAACTACAGAAGAAGCGGAAGCTCCTAAAGTAAAAAAAGCTCCAAAAGCAAAAGTTGCTAAAAAGGACGATACTAAAGAATAATAACAATATTAAAACTAATACGTCATGGCTCACAAGAAAGGTGTCGGTAGTTCCAAGAATGGTAGAGAATCAGAATCAAAACGTTTAGGCGTTAAGATTTTTGGAGGACAAGCTGCTATTGCAGGGAACATCATCGTAAGACAAAGAGGTTCAAAACACAATCCAGGTGAAAATGTTTACATCAGTAAAGATCACACACTACACGCAAGAGTAGATGGACTTGTACATTTCCAAAAGAAAAGAGATAACAAATCATACGTTTCTATACTTCCATTCGAAGTTGAAGCATAATTGATTTCTCAATTTATTATAAAACCCGTTTTGAAAGAAACGGGTTTTTTTGTGGTCTTTCCTCTCCCTAGCCCTCTCCAAAGGAGAGGGTGAAAGTGTGAAAAATGGATTGGGTTGATTCTTGGTTTGTGATAAATGCATAACAGTTCATGATTGCAGAGACGCTGCAGTGCTTCTCTACCTAGAATTTCTGAAGATGATATAATATGTGCAATTTGGATTTTTTTGGTATAGATTATAGATCTGTTTGCTATATATTGATTAAATACTTACTGCAATTTAAAATAATATAGTATCGGAATTACGCAAACCATTTCAGAATACCCCTCCTCTGTTTTGTCTCCGAGGTAATATGCTTTTAATTCGCTGGTATTTTTGTCAATGGTGTAATTCCAAACTTGGTTATTTGAATATAAAAAATCTGTGAAAGAATAGGACTCTGGGTTTTCTGAAAAATTATTTTTTTCACTTTTTATTAATTCCCATTTTTTTGAATTACGATACAGTTCATAAAACAGGATCTCATCTGAGTTAATAGTGATCATTTTTGCACCTAAACCGTCGTCTCGGATAGCCCAATTTGCCTCTTTGGATATCCATTTCCAATTTCCAAGTAAGTTATTTATCTTATTTTTTCTAAAAATCGATTTTAAGGAATCTGCTTTTTTCAGGGCAATTTGAGCGATTTCAGATTTTTGATTGATGTTATGGGCAAATGTGAATAACCTAGCGGCTACTACATAGTCGCGAATATCAAGTTTTTTTGTGCCTCATCAAATAGGTTTTTCTGATCGTCGTTTCGAGAATTGTCTTGGGCCAAAAGTACTGTGGTTAATAATAACAGTAGAAGGAGTATGTAATTTTTCATAGAACAAAACTGATTTTAAGATTGTAATTCTATCAAATATACCATTATTAAAAATATATTTTAGGAATTAAAAAGTAGAGACGAACTGCAGTGTATCTCTGTCTAAAAAACAGTTGGGAAGACATCTCTTTGATTAGTAGATAGAGTTTTGTTTGAAGAGGACCGCGAGAGGGATAGCAGCGGCATCCTTTTATGTAGTCCCGAAACTTCGGGACGAAATAAAAGATACAGCGAATAGCCCGGCCTGAAGTTTTTGCGTAGGAATTCGCCCAAAAACAAAAAACCCTCGCTTCTCAGCAAGGGTTTCTTTATATTCTAAAATCATAAATCAGCAATCGCTAATCCGTGATCATTTAGTATCTGTAATATTCTGGTTTGAATGGACCGTCAACTGGAACACCAATGTAAGCAGCTTGATCATCACGTAAAGTTTCCAATTCAACTCCTAATTTAGCCAAGTGAAGCATCGCTACTTTCTCGTCTAGGTGTTTTGGCAACATGTAAACATCATTCTCGTATGATGCGCTGTTTTTCCACAATTCGATTTGAGCCAAAGTTTGGTTTGTAAATGAGTTACTCATTACAAAACTTGGGTGGCCTGTAGCGCAACCAAGGTTAACTAAACGACCTTCAGCCAAAAGGATAATGTCTTTACCGTTGATTGTGTATTTATCAACCTGAGGTTTGATTTCAACTTTAGAAGCTCCGTGGTTTGTGTTCAACCAAGCAACTGCAATTTCGTTGTCAAAATGCCCAATGTTACAAACGATAGTTTTGTCTTTCATTTGCTCGAAGTGAGAACCAAGAACGATATCTTTATTTCCAGTAGTTGTGATGATGATATCAGCATTTCCAACAACTGTGTCTAGTTTTTTAACTTCAAAACCGTCCATTGCTGCTTGTAAAGCACAGATGGGGTCGATTTCAGTAACTGTAACAATAGATCCAGCACCTCTAAAAGAAGCAGCAGTTCCTTTTCCTACGTCACCGTATCCACATACAACAACTCTTTTACCGGCAAGCATAATGTCAGTTGCACGACGAACAGCATCAACTGCAGATTCTTTACAGCCGTATTTGTTATCAAATTTCGATTTAGTAACCGAGTCATTAACGTTGATTGCAGGCATTGGTAATGTCCCGGCTTTTACTCTTTCGTACAGTCTGTGAACTCCAGTTGTAGTCTCTTCAGACAATCCTTTGATTCCGGCAACTAATTCTGGGTAACGGTCAATAACCATGTTAGTCAAATCTCCACCGTCATCAAGAATCATATTCAATGGTTTTCTGTCTTCACCAAAGAATAATGTTTGCTCGATACACCAGTCAAAATCCTCTTCGTTCAAACCTTTCCAAGCGTAAACTTGAATTCCTGCAGCAGCGATAGCCGCAGCAGCTTGATCTTGCGTAGAGAAAATGTTACAAGAAGACCAAGTCACTTCAGCACCAAGAGCGATCAAAGTCTCAATTAAAACTGCAGTTTGGATCGTCATATGCAAACATCCAGCGATACGAGAACCAGCAAGCGGTTGTTCGTCTTTGTATTCAGCACGAAGCGCCATTAAACCTGGCATTTCAGCTTCCGCTAATTCAATTTCTTTTCTTCCCCAGGCCGCTAGAGAGATATCTTTTACTTTGAAAGCCACAAAAGGCATAGTTGTAGTACTCATTTATAGTATATTTGTAATTGTAAATTTTTGCAAAATTACGCAATATCTTTAGAATTACACTAATTTCTGTGACATTTATGAAATGTTTAAGGGGTTAATCTTTTGAATATTAACGTAATAATTTTATTAAATCCCAGATTAGTACTGGGTAGGAGCTATTTCCCGCTGTTCACTATATCTTTTATGGCGAACCCAGCCATAAAAGGATGCCGTTGCCATCGGGGCTAAAAATCAGGATACGAACAACATGCCTTTATATAAAACCATAAATTTCAATTCCGTAACTCAAATTCTCGTCTGGAAGATCACCGAGAGTTATGAGGAACTGTTCGACGAAGTGGCGCTAAATGAGAGCAATCTAAGGAGACTCAGCCGTATGAAGTCGCAATTGCACCAGCGCGGATTCCTGAGTGTTCGCAAGCTCTTGCAGGAAGCCGGGTACAATGATTTTGATTTGTATTATGACGAATGCGGCAAGCCGCATCTCAAAGACAGCAAACACATCTCCATAACCCATTCGCATGAGTTCTCGGCAATAATCATCAGCGACCAAACGGTAGGTATTGATATCGAATTGCAACGGGAAAAAATCATAAAAATCGCCAGCAAGTTTAACGATGATGATTTTCATTTTTTAAAGTCAGACAGGAAAGAAGAATACATAAGGAAACTGACCGTTATTTGGGGAGCAAAGGAGTCCATTTTCAAAATCCGAAACGAACGGGGCATTAGCTTCAAGGAGCACATCAAAGTGCGAGCTTTTGAAATGGGGGATGCATTGGCCGCAGCAGAACTCCACTTTGACGCTATAGTTAGGGATTTTGATGTTCATTTTGAAGAGATAGAAAATTTCACTTTGGTTTACGCTTATGAAAAATAGTTTCGGATCCCACGCTCTAGCTCCTGAAAGTAAAATGACAAATATATATTGCAGCATTTTGCAAGCAAAAGAACAAGGCAAAGGCCTGTTGGCGATTCTACTTGATCCCGATAAAATTGCGTGGGAAAGTTTAGACTTGTTGATTCTAAAAATCAACGAATCTCCTGCAACACATTTATTCATTGGCGGAAGCCAGGTCAAAACAAACAGAATTGACGAACTGATTTCCCGCTTAAAACAAGACGTCATTTTACCGATGGTACTTTTTCCTGGAAATCCATCCCAGATTTCAGACGAAGCCGATGCTATTTTATTTCTTTCGTTGATTTCTGGCAGAAATTCAGATTATTTAATAGAACATCAGGTTAAGGCAGCGCCGATTCTGAGAAAAACCCAGCTGGAGGTTATACCTACGGGGTATATGCTCATCGAAAGCGGAGCGGAAACAGCGGTGGAACGCGTGAGTAAAACAACACCTTTAGACAGGAATAATCTCGACCTGGCTTTGGCGACAGCCCAAGCGGGTGAAATGCTAGGCAATAAATTAATCTACCTGGAAGCTGGTAGTGGCGCTAAACAAGCGGTTCCGACAGAAATGATTGTGTTAATCGCTCAAAACATCAAAATTCCATTAATTGTTGGCGGCGGAATTGTAAATTTGCGCGATATCCAAAAAGCCTATGAGGCGGGTGCCGATTTGGTGGTGATAGGAACGGCTTTCGAAAATGACCTGGATTTTTTTGTTGAATGATTGCAATTAAGACTTAATACTGGACAATGATAGATTTTTTTTTAGACGCCTACGGTAATGTATCCACGACACAAATAATATTAGAATTCATTGTTTTTGTATTCGGAATCTTAAGTGTTTGGTTCGCCAGACAAGAGAATATTTGGGTTTATCCCACAGGGTTGATAGCAACGATAATTTCGACATATTTGCTCTTTAAAGCAGGTTACCTTGGCGACATGATGATCAACGGGTACTTTTCAATCATGAGCGTTTATGGCTGGTACAAATGGACTCGGAAAATAAAAGACATTGATAACCTGCCCATCACCAAGACTAACAACAAAGAAAAAATTATATGGATAGTGCTATTTTTTGTTACAATTTTTGTAGTTTTCGGGATATATAATTTGTTTGATTATGAAATAAATATCGACAATTATGTGGATATAGTAGCTTCGGGAATATTTTTTACGGGCATGTGGTATATGGCCAATAAGAAAATCGAAAATTGGACACTTTGGATTATAGGTGACCTGATTGTCACCCCGTTATATGCCTACCGCGGATTGGGGATGTTGTCGTTACAATATTTAATTTTTACAATTTTGGCTGTTTCAGCTTATTTAGAATGGAAGAAAATCTTACGCAAGAGCAATCTGCAATTATAAAAATAGCTATGTTTGGTCCAGAAAGCACTGGCAAAACAACCTTGGCAATTCAACTGGCCGAATACTACAAAACGGTCTGGGTTCCTGAATTTGCGAGGGATTATTTACAAGAAAAATGGAACAAAAACCAGCTTATTTGCGATGTTGACGACATGTTGCCAATAGCTTACGGCCAAACTAAATTTGAAAATTACGGTCAGTCGATAGCGAATAAATATTTGTTTTGCGACACTAATCTGATGGTCACAAAAGTGTTTTCCGAAGTGTATTATGGGTATTGCGATCCGAGCCTGGATAAGGCCGCGCAAGAGCATGAATATGATATGTTCTTTCTTACGGATATTGATGTTCCCTGGGAAAAGGACGATTTAAGGGATAAGCCCGAGGGTAGGAAGTCCGTTTTTGAGGTTTTTAAGAAATCATTAATAGATAATAAAAAACCATTTATAACCCTTTCCGGTGACAAGGCCTTACGCCTACAAAAAGCTATTGCAATTATAGACGATTTGGCAAAAGCCAAAGAAATGGGGTTTTCTTCCCGTGATTTTGTTCAAATTTACGAACATGGAATTCCGTTAGGCAATATTCAAAAACAACTGAGCATATTTAAAAACGGGGTTTTAAAAACGGATTTGGTTGAACCCGCGACTTTATTTAATGGAATTTTAAAATTGTCCGATCAAGATTTTCAGGAAAAGGCCGCTTTTTTCGATTCGCATAAATCCGATTTGAAATTAGTGAAATTTGTTCCAGCTTCTGGTGCCGCGAGCCGAATGTTCAAATTCTTGAGTGACTTCCTGAATGAATACGATATATTAAATGAAAGTATCAACGCCTATATTAATAGAAAAAAAGACAATGAACTTGCTATCTTTATTGTGGGGATGGATAAATTTTCGTTTTTCGAGACGGTCCATGATAAGTTAAAGGAGGAGTTTGTCGATTTTGATTCGTTGGACCGCGATTATAAAAACTACTATTTCATAAAATTACTTTTGGCTTCGGACTATTTTGATTTTGCCAACAAACCAAAGGGGATTTTGCCTTTTCATAAATATCTTGCCAATATTGCTACTCCCATTGAAGAGCATCTGTATGAATGTGGCTACTATTCAAGTTCGAACGGTAATTCTCGTTTGCATTTTACAATATCTGAAGTACATCAAGATCAATTTGAAAACATAATTAGTTCAATAAAAAGTAAAGTTGAGAAAGAATCGGAAACGCTAATAGAGTTAAGTTACTCTTATCAAAATAGAAGCACAGATACGATCGCAGTTGATGAGTTAAATAATCCATTTAGAGATGAAAATGGGGAATTGTTATTCAGGCCTGGCGGACATGGGGCTCTAATTGGGAATCTAAACGATTTGGAAGCTGATATAGTGTTTGTAAAAAACATTGACAATGTGATTGTTCAAAATAATGAAACTATTGCATTATATAAAAAGGCCTTGGCGGGGATTTTAGTTGAATTGCAACAGAAAATTTTTGGTTACTTGAGGCTGATTGACACCAATTCACTAGAGCGAGGACAAATTGAGGAGATTGGCCGTTTTTTGAAAGAAAAATTAAATGTAGAAATAGAAAATGGCTTTGATGAATTATCTCTTGGAAATAAAGCGGATATCATTGAAACGGTTTTAAACCGACCAATTCGCGTATGCGGAATGGTAAAAAATGAAGGGGAACCGGGAGGTGGCCCTTTTTGGGTAAGGAATGGAAGCGGTGTTGTTTCATTGCAAATAGTCGAATCGTCGCAAGTGGATTTGAACAATGATAGCCAAGTTAGGATTATGGCCGCATCTACGCATTTTAATCCCGTGGATTTAGTTTGTGGGATTAAAAATTATAAAGGAGAAAAATTTGATCTGACCCGGTTTGTAGACCAAAACAGTGGTTTCATTGTGGAAAGAAACAACGGCGGAAAACCAATGAAAACTTATGAATTGCCTGGATTGTGGAATGGTGCAATGGCAAATTGGCTGACTGTTTTTGTTCAGGTGCCTTTAGTTACTTTCAATCCCGTGAAAACAGTAAATGATTTGCTGAAAGCGGCGCATCAACCAAAATAACTTTCTGAAACAAGTGCGGCATAAATGGAAATTCAAAAACTCATATCAGAATTAAATTATAAAGCGGTCCGCAGCAGCGGAGCTGGTGGCCAGAATGTCAATAAGGTTTCGTCGAAGGTGGTGTTGTCTTTTGATTTGAAGAACTCCCAAGCATTAACGGAAGAAGAAAAAAAATTATTGGAGTCCAATCTGTCTTCGCGATTAACCACGGATTCAATATTAATCCTAAATTGTGACGAAGACCGAAGCCAATTAAGAAATAAGGAAATTGTCACTAAACGCTTTTTGGAAATGATCAAAAAAGGGTTAATGGTGCAAAAACCAAGAAAAGAGACCAAAATTCCAAAATCTGCGATAAGAAAACGAATCAAGAACAAGAAAAACACCTCTCAACTGAAGCAAAATCGCAGGAGACCAAGTCTTGATTAAGTTGATCGGTAGGGAGAATTGTGTGACATTTTTAACTTGTTTGCGTTGATTTGTTATTCTCAATTAAAATGCAATTTCTTGTTTGATTTTTGTTTTTTTTAGGATTATATTTGCACCGTCTCAAAGGGGTGCTCTAAATAACGAGCTGAGATCATACCCAACGAACCTGAGCGAGTAATGTCGCTAAGGGAAAGAATGACAAAATACAATAGTGTGCACGCTATCCAATTGTCATAGGAAACAATCATTTATTAATTTAACAAAAGAATAATTCCCCCTTTTATTCGTAATCTTATTTACGGATGAATACAATTATTGGTTACAAAGTTGCGAAGCTGCAAAGTCGCAAAGTCTCAAAGTCGCAAAAAAGTGCAAGTCTCAAATCATTTTTCTTGGCTCTTTTCTCTATTTTCTTTTCCCTGTTTTCTTCAGTTTCTTTCTCGCAAGTCAAAGACACAACTAAGGTTAATCAACTAGATGAAGTGCTGGTTTCGGCAGTGCGTGTCACCGCAAAAACGCCTGTAAGTTTCAGTAATTTGGACAAAAAGGACATTAAATTCCGAAATTTAGGGCAAGACATACCCATTTTAATGAACTATTTGCCATCTGTAGTCACGACCTCAGATGCCGGAAACGGGGTAGGGTACACGGGAATTCGCGTCCGTGGTAGCGACGCTACCCGTGTGAACGTTACGATTAACGGAATTCCTTATAACGATTCAGAAAGTCACGGGACCTATTGGGTAAACATGCCAGATTTTGCTTCCTCGCTAGAAAGTGTGCAGCTGCAGCGCGGCGTGGGTACTTCTACTAATGGATCGGGTGCTTTTGGCGCAAGCCTGAATATGTTGACAGATGCTTACTCCAAAGAAAGTAATGGAGAGGTTTCTAATTCTTTCGGGAGTTTTAATACTCGAAAACATACGGTGAAATTGAGTACGGGATTGATGAATGATCATTTTGAATTGGCGGGACGATTGTCTGCTTTGAAATCTGATGGCTACATTGATCGCGCAAGTTCTGATTTGAAGTCGTATTTCCTGCAAGGGACATATGTGGGCAAAACCACTTTGATTAAAGCGTTAGCCTTTGGCGGAAAAGAAAAAACCTATCAGTCCTGGAATGGTATCGATGCGGAAACCTTGGTCAGCGACAGAACCTTTAATTCGGCAGGAATATTTACTGATGAAGCCGGGAACACACGATTTTATGATAACGAAACCGACAATTACCAACAAGACCATTATCAATTGCATTGGGGCGAAAGGATTTCTGATGCCTGGAATGCCAATCTGGCTTTTCATTACACCAAAGGGAAAGGCTATTATGAAAACTACAAGGAAGACGCAGATATGGCCGATTATGGTTTGCTTCCTGTTGGAACAGTAACTACTACAGACCTTATCCGTCAAAAGTGGTTGGACAATGATTTTTACGGAACCACATTCTCGGCCAATTACAATACCGAAAAGCTAGATGTTATACTTGGAGGTGGTTACAACAAATATGAAGGAAGCCATTTCGGAAAAGTGATTTGGGCACGTTTTTCTTCGCAAAGCGAGTTGGGCGACCGCTATTACGATGATGATGCGACCAAAACGGACGCTAATGTTTTTGCGAAAGCCAATTATCAAATAGCGGAAAAATTAAGTCTGTTTGGAGATTTACAATTGAGAAATGTGCATTACAAAGCGAACAGTCCTGAAACGGGATTAGTGAACGATAATTTTAATTTCTTCAATCCAAAAGCGGGATTGAGTTTTGAAGTTAATGACAACAATCAACTGTATGCTTCCTATGCAAGAGCGAACCGCGAGCCCAACAGAACCGACTATGAAAACGGAAGCCCAAGACCCGAAAAACTGAATGATTTTGAATTGGGATTGCGCCATAGTACGGAAAAAGTAAAATTAAACGCGAATATCTATTATATGGCCTACAAGGACCAGTTGATCTTAACTGGAGAGTTGGATGAGGTGGGAAGTCCCATCCGTAAAAACAGTGGAGGCAGTTATCGCTTGGGTCTTGAGGTTGACGCTACAATAGCGCTTTTGGATAACTTAATTATCCGTCCAAACTTTACCGTTAGCACCAACAAAAACAAAGATTTTCATTTTGAAAGAGACGGTGTCTTGACTGATTTGGGAAATACTAATATCGCGTATTCTCCGGATTTTATCGCAGGAAATATAATTACTTTTTTGCCTACAACTAATTTTCAGGTTTCGTTATTGTCCAAAATGGTCGGAGAACAGTACATGGGAAACATAGATTCAGAAGGGTCTAAATTGAAATCCTATTTTGTAAACGACTTGAATGTTTCTTATGAGTTTAAACCGAAGTCGGTTTTCAAATCCATACTGTTAACGGGATTAGTCAATAATATTTTTGATTATAAATACATTTCAAACGGCTATTTCTACACTTACGATGATAACTGGAGTGATCCAAATCAAATTACAACAATTGAGGGAGCTGGTTATTACCCTCAGGCGGGAATCAATTTCTTGGTTGGTTTGACATTGAAGTTTTAAAAATAAATAAAAGGCCTATTTTAAAAAAGCCCGAAAGTTTTTGCTTTCGGGCTTTTGTGTTAATTATAAACGCGTAATACATTTCCGTTAACCTCCACACGGTATTGTTTTAGCGGGTATTGTGAGCCGCCTTGGCCAGTAAATAAGTTGTATTCATTACTGTCGCAAGGGCAAACCACATTAATGCCTTTTAGGGTCATAGTCGAGCAACTGCTTATTATTTGATTGGGACAAGCCGCATCAAAGGCGTTATAACCGCTTCCTGTATTGAATATATAAATTCCCTTAGCGCCAACACCAGCGTAATAGATCGCATTACTGGGATATTGCAAGTTCGAGTATGCGGGTAAATTCATATTGATGTCTATCGTAAAGGTGTAGTTAGGTATGTACGGGTTTTTGTTGTTAAAGCTGCTGTCACTACAGCCCAAAAACAGGGTGAATACAATGAATAGGAGGAGGTGTTTTTTCATAATTTAAAATAAATTAAAAGTATTAGTTAAACAAATTTAATTTATTTAACTTTGAATTAAATATGATTAACATATAATTACAGACTAAAATATAACAATAATATTCTTGTGGAAAGAAATCCCATCCTGATGGGATTTTTTCTATTTACATAAACGATGAAACTATGAGCGCAATATCTTATTACACGGCAGAGGGATTAAAAAAATTAAGGGAAGAATTGGACTATTTGAAAAATGTGATGCGCCCAAAAGCATCCGCAGATATAGCTGAGGCAAGAGATAAGGGAGATTTGTCTGAAAATGCTGAGTACGATGCCGCAAAAGAGGCGCAAGGAATGCTGGAAATGAGAATTGCCAAAATGGAAGAGGTGCATTCGAATGCCAGACTAATAGACTAAACGCACCTTGATGTGTCTAAAGTTTTGGTTTTGTCGAATGTGAAAATTAAAAACCAGTCCAATGGCATCGAATTGAAATACAGACTGGTTGCTGAAAGTGAAGCGGACTTGAAAACCGGAAGAATTTCCGTAACCTCCCCAATTGGGAAAGGATTGCTTGGAAAATCGGTTGGGGACATTGCTGAAATAACCGTTCCAAACGGAGTGTTGCAGTTTGAGATTTTGGAAATTTCCCGCGACTAATGCCTCTGGTTAAACCAAAGAGTCAATTTACAAATACAATCTAATATTCAGCATATGAGTTCAATTTTCATGAAAATCGTAAAAGGTGAAATCCCATGTTACAAAATTGCCGAAGACGATAATTATTTGGCCTTTTTGGATGTGAACCCCAATGCAAAAGGGCATACGCTATGCATACCCAAATTTGAAGTCGATAAGATTTTTGATATGGACGAAGCGCACTATTTGGGATTGATGCATTTTTCGAGAAAAGTAGCCATCGCTTTAGAAAAGACCGTTCCGTGCAAAAGGGTCGGTATGGCAGTTGTGGGCTTAGAAGTTCCCCATGCACACGTTCACCTGATTCCGCTTAATGAAATGGATGAAATGCGTTTTCAAAATAAAGTTTCATTAACCAAAGATGAATTTGCAGAACTGGCAAATCGAATTAAAGCCAACTTTTAGTTCTAAAAATGTTTAAGATGCAATATGTTGGTATGGTTTTCGTATAATGTTATAGTCGCTGCAAGCAGATTTTAATATTATACCATTCCAATACGATGAAGAGCCATTATTTAATTATCACTTTATTAGCGTCAATTTTAAGTTTTGGCCAATCCAAGCCACAATATCTTTTGATTGATCAACAAATTTCCAAAATGCCAGTCCGTTCCAGTAACTCAGCTGAAAACATTGCCCATTATATAAACTCTAATTTTAAAACAGCTGACGACAAAATCCGGGCTGTTTTTTATTGGACAGCTGCGAACATAAGCTACGATCTGCAGAATATGTTTACTGATGATTTTAATGGGACACCGCAAGAACGAATCACCAAGACATTGCACTCGAAAAAAGGGGTTTGTATTGACTACGCAACCGTTTTTAATGCCATTGCAAACAAAGCTGGAATCAAGAGCGTTATAGTTGAAGGATATACGAAACAAAGCGGTAAAGTTAGCAATTTGGCACACGCTTGGTGCGCGGCAAAAATTGACGGCAGCTGGTATTTATTTGATCCTACGTGGGGTTCTGGAGCAGTTATTAACGGCAGATTCGTTAAGAGAATAAATGATAACTATTTTAAAGTTAGTCCCTCAAAATCAATTTCATCGCACATGCCTTTTGATTATCTGTGGCAATTTCTTAACTATCCCATTACAAATAAAGATTTTCATGAGGGTAAAACCCAAATAAACAAATCACAAAAATTCTTCGATTTTAACCACGAAATCGAAAAATTAGATGAACTTTCGGATATTGAAAAAGTGCGATCCTCCTCATATAGGATCAAGGAAAATGGAGTCAAAAGTGATTTGATATTGGAGCGACTTACCAATAAGAATGAAGAATTAAACTATCTTGAACAAAATGCCAATATTCAAAAATTAAATAAAATCGTAGGCAATTATAATATTGCCGTGCAGTTGTTTAATGAGTTTATTTATTACAGAAATAGACAGTTTAAACCAATTTTATCCGACGCCGAAATAGCAAGAATGATTGACACTCCAAAAGAAAAATTATTGGCGTGTCAAGATGCTCTGTATGCCATTGGCGAAGTAGGGACTAAAAATTCATCGAATGTAAGGTCCTTAAAAAAAGCTATTCACGATATTTTAATTCAAATAGAGCAACAAGAATTATTTGTAAAAAAATATTTAAATAAGGGTAAAGCAGCCAGAAAAGAGATGTTTTTTAAAACTACTTTGTTTGGTCTTCCTTTATAATAAATCAGCTACTCTTTTTATAAATGAGCTGCATAGTCGTGCCTTTTCCCATTTCGGAGCACAGAACTTTAATTTTTCCTTTATGGTATTCCTCCACGATTCTCCTTGTTAAGGAAAGTCCCAGCCCCCAACCGCGTTTTTTGGTGGTAAAACCAGGTTCGAAGACCGTTTTGAAGTGCGTTTTATGAATTCCGTTCCCAGTGTCCGATACATTTATCTTTACCGATTCGCTGTCTTGTTCAATGTGCAAAGAAAGCTTGCCTCTACCTTTCATCGCGTCAATGGCGTTTTTCACCAAGTTCTCAATAGTCCAGCTGTGTAACGTGGGGTTGAGCATGACGAAAATGGGAGATGATGCGCTTTCGAAAGTAAATTCGATCTGTTTTGAAAAACGGGACTGGAGGTAATTGTAGGACTGCAGCGTTTCTTCGACGATATCTTTGTTTTCCAGAACGGGTTCAGAGCCTATTTTTGAGAATCTTTCCGTAATGGTTTGTAGTCTTTCAATGTCTTTTTCGATTTCTAAAGTGATGGATTCTTCAACGTTGTCTGCCTTAAGTATTTCGACCCAACCTATTAATGAAGAAAGGGGCGTGCCTATTTGGTGTGCGGTTTCCTTGGCCATTCCTGCCCACAGTTTGTTTTGGGTGGCTATTTTAGTGCTCCTGTAGAAATAATAAACTAAGGCTGCAAATAGCACGATAATGAGCAATAAGGCTATAGGGTAATATTTGAGTTTATTCAGTAATGCCGAATTGCCATAATACAATTTTTGGAATTTTCCCGGAACGTATTCAATAACAATGGGGTCATTTTCATTTTTTAAATCATGTAAAAAAGCCGCGGCTTTTTCTTTGTTTTTTACAATTGTTTCGTCAATATTAACGGTGTTTATAATACTGTCATGCTCAGTCAGAATTATGGGTATCGAAGTGTTGTTGCTGAAGATTTGTAGAGGAAGCTCAACATCAGTATTCTCACCTGCATTGATGAGTGTTTTTTGGGCATTTGCCCAAAGATTCATTTTTAAACGTTCTTCATTTTTGAAAATTTGAAAAAAGGTATAGGTATTCCAAAGGATTAATGATATTATCAAAAAAGAAGCAAAAATAATAATCCAACGAGTTGTGTTTTTTCTTTCGGAAAACTGCATAAACGAGATTTTGAGGTATAAATATAACGAAATATTAATAGCATTATTTTAGTTGAGAGTAAAATGGATTATTTTTCGGCTTGAAAATATATTTTTGGAGTTAAATGATTCGTCACCCTTTTTATAGTAAAACGATTTCCCTACTTTTGTTAATTGTCGATTGAAAATAAATAACACCAAAATTCAGTATGATTAGCATTGATCCAAAAAGTTTAGAAACGGCTAAGTTGCAAGCGTATTTGCAAGGTTCCGTTGGACCTCGCCCAATAGCATTTGCAAGCACTATTGATGAAAATGGAAATCCAAATTTATCTCCTTTTAGTTTTTTCAATGTTTTTAGCGCTAATCCTCCCATTCTTGTCTTTTCTCCCGCTCGACGCGTTCGCGACAACTCAATTAAACACACTTTAATCAATTGCGAAGCGACTAGAGAAGTGGTAATTAATGTGGTGAATTTTGATATGGTTCAACAAACCTCGCTTGCGAGCACAGAATATGCCGAAGGTGTTGATGAGTTTGTGAAATCGGGGTTCACCGCGGTTGCGTCTGATTTGGTAAAACCATTTAGAGTAAAAGAATCACCAGTGCAATTTGAATGCAAAGTCAATCGAATTATCCCGTTGGGAAGTGAAGGGGGAGCAGGAAATTTGATCCTTTGTGAGGTCGTGCGGATTCATATTGATGAAAGTATATTGGATAAAAATGGCGCTATTGATCAACATAAAATCGATTTAGTCTCCAGATTGGGGGGTAACTGGTATTCAAGGTCAAATCAGGGCCTGTTTGAAGTGCCTAAGCCACTGTCGACCCTGGGAATCGGTGTGGATTCCATTCCGAAATATGTGAAAGAAAGCATTGTTTTTAATGGAAATGATTTAGGGAAATTAGGAAACATAGAAGCCTTGCCCACGACAGAAGAAGTTAGTATATTTGTAAAACAGAATTTTTCTATAAAAGCAGTTTTAAGCTCGGATGACCTGGAAAAAGTGCATTTGGAAGCTAAAAAATACTTAAATGATGATGATGTGCTTTCCGCATGGAAAGTTCTTCTGGCAAAAAAATAATCTTAATAACAATTAAAATAACGAAGATGGAAGTTACAGGAAAAATTAAAGTTGTCAATCCAGAGCAACAAGTTAGTGCCTCATTTAAAAAGAGAGAATTGGTTGTTACAACGGATGAACAATATCCACAACATATTATGGTTGAGTTTACTCAAGACAAATGTGATTTGTTAAACAATTATAATGTTGGTGAAGCGGTAAAAGTTTCCATCAATCTAAGAGGAAGAGAATGGGTAAGTCCACAAGGGGAAACGAAATACTTTAATAGCATACAAGGATGGAGAATCGAAAAGTTAGCTTCTGAAGCGCAAGCACCTTCAGCTCCTATGCCTTCCGCTCAAGCATTTGCACCCGCTACAAATTTAAATGAAGAAGAGCCGGATGATTTGCCTTTTTAACTGAAAGCGACTATTTTATACGAAGCCTTGAAATTTTCAAGGCTTTTTTTGTTTATGATTATCTCAATATGCAGATTAAAACAGAATTATTTTGTTCTGACGAGTAATCCAATTCCAATTTGGTTCCCGATTTGCGGATAGATAAATGCGGTATTTTTGCTGTTTTTGCCAAATCTTATGGATTGAAAAGGATTGTAATAGGAGACCAGAATACCCGAAACTAGTCCTATTCCGGCCCCAGTTAAAACATCGGACGCATAGTGTCTGTTATTTGCCATTCTAAAAACACCAGTTGCGGTGGCGAACAAAAAACCACTGCTGGCGTACCAAAAGTTGGATTCCTGATATTGGTGGAATAGAAGTGCCGCATTGGTGAAAGCTATGGCGGTATGGCCAGACGGAAAACTCAAATTGTCTGATTGGTCCGGCCTCTCTTCTTTTACAAGATATTTTGTCGCGGTGATGATCCCCAGTGTAAGGCTGTTGGCTACAACGATGTCGATCGACTGGGGCAGAACGGTGTTTTCAGGTTGGAATCCCAAATACTTTCCGGTGTAAATTTGTACTATCGGAATCAGGGGGAAAACATCATCTGCCGCTGAATTGAAATTTTCACCAACGACCACTCTAGACTTTTCTTGCAGATCAGTATTAAGTCGTGAACCCAAGAGTAAGCTTCCGCTGGCAATCAATGTTGTTGGGATGATGAAATGTTTGTAAGAGAGTTTTTTATTTGACGTTATAGTATCGTTCTTTTGTCCATATATTTGCGTAAACAGTAATGTAAATACGATTAAGAATGATAATTTTTTCATCAAAGTCATTTTAGAAAGTTAGCTAATTGACTGTTGCGGTAAATTAGTTTCGCCAAATTTAACAGTATAGATTTATATTTTAGTTAGAAGCATATGTTTTATTTATCCTCCAACTTGTTTTTTCCTCCAGTTTCTCAAGCTAACTATGATGGTATCCTAGCAATCGGCGGCGATTTGTCCGCGGAACGATTGTTGTTAGCCTATAAAAGCGGGATTTTCCCTTGGTTTGAAGAAGGGGAGCCCATTATTTGGTGGTCGCCCGATCCCAGGATGGTTTTGTTTTTGGACGAATTGGTAGTGTCCAAAAGTATGCGAAACATTCTCAATAGAAAGATCTTTACGGTCACATTCAATCAAAACTTCAGGGACGTTATTTCGAATTGTCAAAACATTGAGCGTGACGGCCAGAACGGAACCTGGATAACAAATGAGATGATTGAAGCCTATTGCAAACTGCATGAACAGGGAATAGCCACATCTGTTGAGGTTTGGCAAGACGACGAATTGGTGGGCGGTTTGTACGGGATTGATTTGGGTCATATTTTCTGCGGTGAAAGCATGTTCTCTAAAGTTTCAAATGCTTCAAAAGTCGCATTTATCACGTTGGTTACCTATTTAAAGGCATCCAATTATCGACTTTTGGATTGTCAGGTATATAACCCTCATCTGGAAAGTTTGGGCTGTAGGGAAATTGAACGGGAGGCGTTCATAAAGATTGTAAAAAACCAGTAGCGTCATTTTTTCCAGCAATCTTCAACATGGTCATTCACCATTCCCGTTGCTTGCATATGCGCGTAAATAACCGTTGATCCCACAAATTTAAAACCGCGTTTCTTTAAGTCTTTGCTAATTTCGTCAGAAAGTGGAGTAGTGGCAGGCACTTCTTTAAGAGATTTTGGATTGTTGATTATTGGTTTGCCGCCAGTAAAGGCCCATATGTATTTTGAGAAACTGCCAAATTCTTCTTGAATCATAATAAAGGCTTTGGCATTCGAAACTGCAGATCGAACTTTCAATTTGTTGCGGATGATCCCTGTGTCCAATAAAAGCGCTTCGATTTTATCCTCTGAATATTGTGCGATTTTTTTGTAGTCGAAATTGTCAAATGCTTTTCTGAAATTCTCTCTTTTGTTTAGGATGGTGATCCAGCTGAGTCCTGCTTGGAATGTTTCTAAAATCAGGAACTCAAATAGGGTTGCGTCATCATAAACAGGAGTTCCCCATTCCTGATCATGATATTCTTTGTATAGGTCGCTAGACAAGCACCAGCCACATCTTGTTATGGTTTCCATTGAATTTGGGTTTAAATTTCAAATATAAAAGAAAAATCCCATTTCAAATTGCTTTGAAATGGGATTTAATATTGAGTTTAGAATAGATTATCCTAAAGCAGCTCTTTTGAAACCTGTAACGATAAGGTTAGCATCAACAGATTTTGCATAAGCGGCAACGCTTAATTTATTGTCTTTAATGTAATCTTGGTTTACTAAAGTGTTGTCTTTAAAGAAACGAGCTAGTTTACCTTTAGCGATATTGTCTAACATAGCTTCTGGCTTACCTTCTTGACGAAGTAAATCTTTAGCGATTTCAATTTCTTTAGCGATAGTATCAGCATCAACTCCAGTTTCGTCTAAAGCGATTGGAGACATAGCCGCCGCTTGCATTGCAATGTTTCTAGAAGCTTCTTCAGCTCCTTCAACAACTGCAGAAAGTGCAACTAATGTAGCGATTTTGTTTCCAGAGTGAATGTAAGATCCGATAAAAGCACCTTCTAATTTTTCGAAAGTTCTAATTTCTAGTTTTTCACCGATAACACCTGTTTGCTCAATTAATTTGTCAGCAACAGTGATTCCGTTGAAATCTGAAGCTAAAAATGCTTCTTTAGTGTCGTAGTTCAACGCTTGGTTAGCCATTTCAGTAGCCATTTTCACGAAGCTTTCGTTCATTCCTACGAAGTCAGTCTCACAGTTTAATGTGATAACAACACCAGCAGTTTTGTCAGCATTTACGACAGCAATCGCAGCGCCTTCTGTAGATTCTCTATCAGAACGGTTTGCGGCTACTTTTTGTCCTTTTTTACGTAGGTTTTCGATAGCTAAATCGAAGTCTCCTTCAGCTTCAACTAAAGCTTTTTTGCAGTCCATCATTCCTGCACCTGTGATCGTTCTTAATTTATTTACGTCTGCAGCAGTTATAGTTGCCATATGTGTTATTTTTTAAGGTTAAAAGTAAAAATTCCAACTCTTAAATCCCGAATCCCAATTTTATCAAATTATCAACTTATTGTTTCTAATTTTTGTATGGAATTTGGAATTTAAAATTTGGAATTTAAAAATTTGTTTTATTCTTCAGTTGCTGGAGCTTCTGCTTCGGCAGCCGGAGCCGCTGTTTCAGTTGCTACTGGAGCTACTTTTTCAGCTGCTGGAGCTGCTACTGCTTCTGCAGTTGCATCAGCCTCTTTGTCAGAACCTCTATCAGAAAGTCCTTCAACAATTGCAGCTGTAACTAAAGATAAAATTTTATCAATTGATTTAGAAGCATCATCATTTGATGGAATTACATACTCTACTTCACGAGGATCAGAGTTAGTATCAACCATTGCAAAAACTGGAATGTTTAATTTTTGAGCTTCTTTTATTGCGATGTGTTCAGCTTTGATATCCACTACAAATAATGCAGCCGGTAATCTTGACATATCAGAAATTGAACCTAAATTTTTCTCTAATTTAGCACGAAGACGATCAACTTGTAAACGCTCTTTCTTAGAAAGTGTCATGAAAGTACCATCTTTCTTCATTTTATCAATAGTGGCCATTTTTTTAACGGCTTTACGGATAGTTACGAAGTTAGTTAGCATTCCACCAGGCCATCTTTCAGTGATGTAAGGCATGTTTGCAGCTTTTGCTTTTTCAGCAACGATGTCTTTTGCTTGTTTTTTGGTAGCAAC